>Ga0163155_10003219_pt1 | contig 17699 bp, 16 predicted proteins | sample OliLakLV19SP4G1_FD_148611 | JGI IMG/M metagenome (GOLD analysis project Ga0163155, IMG submission 148611) | Freshwater microbial mat bacterial communities from Lake Vanda, McMurdo Dry Valleys, Antarctica - Oligotrophic Lake LV.19.SP4.G1 | ecosystem: Environmental > Aquatic > Freshwater > Lake >... | reverse complement strand
CAATAGCTTTTGCGTAGCGGGGAGCAGCGTTATCCCCCAAGCTTTGTCGGAGCTGCTGTTTGAGGCTTTCCAAACGAGAGAGGATAGCAGCGCGTTCCAGTTTAGCTTCGAGCTCGGGGTAGTGTGTCTTTAAGGTGGCTGAAGCGCCATCGGCCGAAACCAGGCAGATGAATCCAGTTCCGATAACTAGAAAAACTCGCACAACACCGGAGAAAATAAAACCTAACAAACGGAACACTGCGCCTACCTCCCTGTAGTGCTGGCTCTTGCCTATAACTAATAGTCGACAAAAAATGTAATATACTAAACAACACAAATCTTGTCGGATATGTGTTTGAGCTGCTTGTGCTAAACGCTCGCTGGCTGTTTATTTACCTCCCTCAATGAAAAGAAAAAAAAGCATCGCTATTGCAATCAGTCTGTTGGTTAGTCTCGGCTTGCTGGTGTTCCTCTTTCAGGGAATAGATTGGCAAAAGTTGGCAACTGAGTTGAAGCGCGTTCAGCTATCCTACTTACCACTGCTATTGCTGCTCTTCTTTAGCTACTATCTGTTGAAAGCGCTCAGATGGCGCCTCCTTCTCCCTAATGACTTTAAACCAAAGTTTTGGCAGCTCTATCATGCGACGCTAATTGGTGGCCTTGCTACCAACGTTCTGCCCCTGCGCGCGGGGGAGTTCATTCGGCCCTGGGCACTAAGCAGTCGGAGCGAGATTCCCTTTACCACTGCATTTGCCAGCGTGGTAACCGAGCGGGTCTTTGATTTAGTCGCCGTGCTCTTTTTTTTCGGATTGTGTCTACTCAATCTTAATAATGTGCCACCGCTGGTAACGGTCGGAGCGCAAGCGTTAGCTGGGGTGGCGTGTGTATTAGCGCTCGTGATGCTGCTCTCGTATTTCGCGTCCGACGCTATGTTACGTTTCGCGCGTCGCGCGGCTCTCGCCCTAACCGGAAAGAAAAGGGCGCAGCTAGTTGTGACGATCGAACAGCGTTTTGAAGAGTTTATTGAGGGGTTGCGCGCCATTTCGTCGGCTCGTGAATTTTTCAGCATTATCGCGCTCTCTGTTTTACTCTGGTTGATTATCGCTATGCATTACCAGGTCGTCCTCTGGTCGATGGGAGAGTATCCCTCTCTCTGGGTCGGCATGACTATCAACGTCATGGTGGCCTTAGCTGTAGCGGCACCGAGCGCTCCAGGATTTATCGGTGCCTTTCAGTTTGGCTGTGTTGTGGCTTTGTCTGTCACTTACGCCTATAGCGAGGAGTTCGCCCTGGGATTCTCCGTGATTTCCCACTCCTTCCAATTTATACTGGCGATTCTTGTGGGAATGCACTCCTTACGGGCGCTCGGATTTGGCTTCAGACAGATCGTCCAACAAGCAGAATCAAATCCGGCATAGCTCTTGCTTAGTTTAACGGCGGCGGGGCTGGTTGGGTAGGCGTTGGTGACCATCTACGTTGAGTTTAGCTCTCAGGGGTTCAACAAACGGTGATGAAGCTGGCGGAGGCAAAAGCTGCCGACTCATGAGGCGGAACTTTCTCAGTACTTGTTTGACCCGCGAAGGGTAAAGTTGGGAGAGGAGCCGCGCTCAGGGTCTGGAATGGGTTGGCAGCTTTTCTTTTTGGGGTCCTGAATAAAATGAAGACTTCTGGCCCCCGCCTTCTAAGAAGGTGAGGCAACCAGTTTTTTGCAAAAGGTTTATTTTATGCGGCTTTTCACTGGACTCCAGATCGGTAAAGAATCGATGTCTACGCACGCGGCAGCGATCAATAGCATTGCCGACAACTTAGCCAATCAGAATACGCCCGGCTTCAAGAGCAGTCGAGCAGAGTTCGCCACACTTTTGGCAGATAGTATCGGCAGCCTCTTGGGATCGCCTCTTAATCCGGGAAACGGGGTACAGGCTACGGACATTAATCAAAACTTTACTCAGGGTGGGCTCGATTCAACCGGTCGCGAACTAGATATGGCGATCGATGGAAATGGATTCTTTGTGGTGCGCAGAACAAGTGGGGGAGTCAGCACTGACTTTTTTACCCGTGCGGGCAATTTCCAAACAGATGCGAACGGAAATATTCTGACAGTTTCGGGTGAACAAGTACTGGGGTTTACCACCGCGAGTCCAGCGACCCTTGTCCCGTTAAATATTAGAAATGTGGCCTCTGTCTCCGACCCGACAACGACTGTGTCGGTCTTCGGCAATTTAAATAGTGCCGCGCCGCAAGCCGCTGCACCCGCTGCCGCACCAGCCAGCTTTACTGAACTGAACGCTGCTTCTGAGTTTTCTGCATCCATCCGCTTGATTGATTCACTCGGTGATACCCACGACGTCGCCCTACATTATTTTCACACAGGCAATCTAACTTGGAGTGTTCAGGCCTACGTTGACTCGGGGGAAACGACCGCTACTGCTGGAACTCCAGTTTTATTAGGTTCGACCACCATCACAGCCGACGCCACCGGCGCTCAGGCAACAGCTGCCGCTCCGCTACAATTCACTACTGGTTGGTTAAACGGTGCCGCGGCAACCCCGGTCAGTATTAACGTGGGAACAATGACTGGGTTTGCTTCTGCAAGTAACGTTCAGGCGTTGCAGGCCAATGGAACTATTCCAGGATCGATCCAAGGGGTTTCTGTTGATGAGAATGGGGTGCTTCTCGGTAATCTAAGTAACGGGGAGCGGGTTGTCATCGGCACGATTGGCTTAGCCGAGTTCCGTAATATCAACGGATTAGAAAAGATCGGCAACAACCTCTTTGCCTCGTCTGATACCACAGGGGTCCAAACCAACGGTTCCCCTGGTTCAACGACTTTCGGTCGCATTCGTGCCCAGAGTTTGGAGCTTGCGAATGTTGATCCTGCTAATGAGTTTGTAAATTTAGTTCAGTTTCAACGCGGCTACCAGGCAGGATCGCAGATTGTCAGTACGTTGAACGAAATAATTAAAGCCACCATTAATTTGGCTTAACGGGCCACTTCGTCCCTAGCTGACGCCGAGCCTCGTAATAGACGATCGAGGCTGCGTTTGAAAGATTGAGACTTCTCACATTCGGATTATCCATCGGGATACAGTATCTCTGCTCGGAATATCTCTCGTGTATGTTGGCTGGAAGACCCTGGGTTTCATTGCCGAACACCAAAAAGTCCCCCTCTTTAAACTCGATGTTGTAGTAGGGAGAGCTGCTGTGTTTGGTAAAAAACCAGAGAGTCTCTGCGCTTGCCTGAGTAGCTGTTAGGAAGGCCTCCCAGGAAGCGTGGACAAATAGTATCACCTCATCCCAGTAGTCTAGCCCGGCTCGCTTGAGGTAGCGATCACTAAGCTCAAATCCTAACGGCTGAATAAGATGTAGCTCGGTGTAGGTGGCAGCACAGAGTCTCGCTATGGTGCCCGTGTTCTGTGGAATTAATGGTTCGAATAGAACTATTTGCAAAGTTGGTTTCATCTAATTAGCTGTTTTATCGGAAAGCGAACTTCGCCCAGCAAGAGAAAATAAGCCCCACCTTCCTCAATAATGTGCGGGAAAAGCTGCTGATGCGCAACCCGTGAGAGTCTCGCCCAATGGATTCGATTGCCAGCAGAAATCTCTGCTGGCAGATAGATTACGTTTTCTTCGCTAATCGCGAGCGTGCTCAGATCGATAGCGCGGGAAGCAAAATCGTTAAAACTTCCAGTCTGCTGAGCCAAATCCAATGACATTATCACGTAAGGCGTATCATCCGCCTGGACTCTGACGGCGCGACCATTGAACTGAAAGACATAACAGCTGAACGCGTCTACCCAGCGTAGTGCCCGAAAAAAATAGGCCGTGACCCCGGGGTGAGTGAAGACCTCCCCTTGATGTCGTAAACGACCCTCTTTATCAATACGGAGCTCTCCGGGAAACTCCATCAACTGAACTACCTCAGAGTTTGGACTGGGGGATTGACTTGCCAAGGTGTGTCCAATCCGTAGCAGGTTATGGAGACTCGCCTTGAACGCGGAGTCTGAATAACCCGAGCTCCAGTGAGCCTCGGTTAATAAATCAGAGATAACGAATCCAGCCGCAAGTTCCACACCGTAGCGCTGAGCAAGGTGGGTTAGGATACTTAATTCCATCTCAACCATGCGAGCAGATTTGCTCAGCAATCTCCGGACGAAGTCCGAACTCTCTCGGTAAGGGGCATCGGTGGTATAGGCCAAGCCTTCCTGAATTCGCAGCTGTTTTGTTCGTCGTATGGCCGCCTTGAGCGACACAGCGAACGCACCTTGATTTACTGGTAGCTGGGGAAGTGCTTCGTAAGCGCGCGAGGTTCCATCCTCACAAAATACTCCGGCTGGAAGAAAGATGTCGCCTATAGCAAGTCGCTCAGTATCAGGATTCTGAGAAGCACTAACTGCGCCTCCGATACTGAGGAGTAGTGCGCGCTTGACTCCACTGCTGGCTATAGCCTCGAATGCCAGCGCGGTTAAGGGCGTCCCAACAAAGTCTGTCAAAACTGAGTAGTTTCCAAAATCGTAGAGCTTGGCCAGCCCTGCAATCAGTCTAGGTTCGGGGGATAGAGCTGACCCAGCTTTGCCAATCACCCGCAAATATTGACTGAAGAGCAGACCGCCAGGTAGCAACAGGCAGGTCGTCTGAACAGGTAAGTTGCTAGGTGGGGGGATCAGGCTTATTGGGGAATTCACTTTCTCTTTCGCCATCTATTCCGCTCTCTGTTACCATACCAGTATGCAGAGGAAAATCATCTCCGTAATTAATTTACTTGCTGCGCTGGTCCCGCTTCTTTCTGGATCACTGCAACAGCCCGCATTTGCGGAAACCAGCTGCATATTTCGAGACTCCGCGAGCGGCGTGTTTCGGACGTCAAATTCACTGGAAGACATTCCTGAAGAATCGCGTAATAGCGCCCAGTGTCGTTCGCGTTCTGCTGTCGGCGCTTATCAGACAAGCAGTCAGGCAAGTAGTGAGAAGGTGTCTGCCACCTCTAAGGCTGCTAGCAGTCTAGCCAGTGGCTATTCAGTCAAAGATCACGCGGCGGTAGTGGGGGACCTAGTACCGGATTCCCAGCGTCCGTCCGGAATGTTGCTCGAAGGGAGTGAGCGCAGAGAGAGTATTCCCACCTCTTTAGGGCGGGTTAATCTTCGTTGGTCAAGAGAGGCCGAAGAACTTTTTGGAGCTTCGCCAAAGAAAGCGGTGCAGGAGGCCTGGGATGCTGCAGGCCGGGCTCTGGCCCAGCGTGGGTTACCTTACCGTCTACGCACAGAGGAGTATGGGTGGAACGTAATCATTATGCCACAAGGCCGAGAGCAGCTGCTAATTGACTCTCCTGGAACAACACTCTGCCATCCTGCTTGGATGACCCCACCTGCTGATATCTATGTGGTCGCGGATTTAGTCTTAACCGGATGTGGTCGCCATGAGCGACTTGCAGGAAGCGCTGGTCAGGCGAACCTACGTCGAATACTTATTCATGAGCTGGGCCACGCGGTGGAGTTTCAGTTAATGGGAAAAGCATTTCACCTCAGTCAGCGGTGGCATGCCGAGGGATTTGCTACGTGGTTTGAAACATTGGCAGAGCCCTATGTTCGAGGGGAGGGGAAAGCGTTTTCGCGAAATCAGCTGCGCGAACGAGCCCGCCACGCACTTTTTCCGACCTGGGAGACTCGACTGTTCCGAGGTAGTTCTGAAGATTATGCTAGAGGGTATGGTCTAATAGCCGTGATCGCTGAAGGGCGAGCTGTGGCGGAGCTTATTGCGGTTTATCGCGAGATGGAGAAAAGCCAGGTCGATTTTAACAAGGCTGCATTCGCCAGATTGGGTTGGACAAGTCAACGTCTGGTGACAGAAGCAGTTAGTTATACTGGGAGCAAATAGCGCTTAACTTCATTGATAATCTGTTGCTGAAACCGCTCTGGATCACTCGACTTTGTTAAGTAACACGAGGCTCCCTCGCGTCTCGCGGCTTCGATGTCAGATTCAAGCGTCGAGGTAGAGAGAATAATAATGGGCAGGTTGCGATACTCTGTTTTTTTACGAAGCTCTGTAACCAATTCCGTGCCGAAGCCATCAGTCAAATTCAGATCAATAATCGCCAGGTCGAAAGTATTCTCTGTCGATTGTTGAGCAGGCGTTGCTAGTAGCGTTCGGGCAGTACTCAGGCTCTCAGCTTCAATCAGCGCAATATTGACCTCAGCCCGCTTTAACGCTCGGCGGATCAGCTTCCGATGAGCTTTGGTATCGTCGACCAGTAGGACTTTAGCGGCCGTACTTTTCATTCCAAGCTAGCCTCACTAGAGCTAGGCGGAAAAGAAAGCACTCGGACAGTGTTCGGGCTACTTTTTCGGAGAGTAATTGTAAACTCTGAGCCTTGGCCCTCTTCGCTTTTGACGGTGACAGTCCCATGGATGCGATCGACAATTTTTTTTACGCAGGCAAGCCCGATTCCGCTACCCTCAATATCCCGAGAGTGTGCTCGTTGATAGGGACGAAAAATATCTTTGAGTTTGGCATTGGGAATCCCAATGCCATTGTCCTGAATGACAATCGCAACTAACTCGTCGTTTTCTTGTGCTGTGTAGATGGAGATTTCCGGTGACCGTTCGTTAGCACAGTATTTCAGCGCGTTGCCGACCAAATTAGAAAAAACTTGATAGAGGCGAAGATGTTCGCCACGGACTGCTGGTAGCTTCCCAATTCGCCCAATCTTGGCTTCTTTTTGCTTAACCGCACCTGAGAGGTCGTTCAATACTTCGTCAAGGACGAGCTCTAGACTGACAGACTCGTCATTAATCTCTTTGGCTGAGAGTGAACTATATTCAATCACACTCTTAACTAGCGCCTCTAGGCGATTCGCCGCTTCGATAATGTATTCGAGTGATTCGCGAGATTCTTGATCGAGCGATTCGTTCAGATCTTCACGAATTGCTGAAGCCATACCTTTGATAGTGAAGATGGGCGCCTTCAGATCATGCGAAACCATATAGGTAAAATCGTTCAGGTCTCTATTTTGTTCCTCGATTCTTTGCTGATATCGAACGGAGGCGGTGACATCCATGGAAACTGCGAGGACACTTTCAATGCGGCCGTCTGAATCGCAGATTGGCACCAGATGAGTTTCGACCCAGAGGACAATGCCACTGCGGTGGAGCAGCTGGTAACGCACGACAATGTCTTCACCTAGCCCGGATACTAGTTTGGCACGCTGAAACCGTTTGCGATCATTTTCGACTACCAGCGACTCGAAGAAGTCGCCGGCATCCTCGATAAATTCCCCGACGGGATGACCAGTTAACACCTCGGTGTAGGGGCTACAAAAGGTAGTGACGCCATCGACGTTACGAATAATGACTGAAGCCGCCAAATTGGTGGTGAGGATGTCATAGCGCTCGGCTAGGTCCTCCAGTTTGTGACCCAGCTCCCCAGTTAAGTCGAGAAAATGGGAGGTCGAACGCCGTTGCTCCCTGATGCGCCAGAGCAGTGCGAGCAGGGCGACAACCAGTGCGGTGATCAGCAGAGTGTTTAGGGACAAGTGATTTACCCAACCTCCGCTTCGAAATTGCTGTACTGTTCCTCAAAATCTTGGATATGTTGCGCCAGCATTGCGCGCCCCTCAGCGGAACTCAGTCCGAGTTGCGGAAAGCAGCGGTAGAGGTCGGCCTCACATTTTTTGCGAAAACTACTGAAGATTGGGGCGTGTCCAATCCCTGCAGCATGTGAAAGATGATCTGAGATTTGAACGAGTAGGGCCAGCTCTCCCTTGCTTTTTAGGCGGTTCGGATCCGTGGGCCAGGCTTGGTGATGGAGCGCGATGGCCTCTACGATACTCAGTGGGAATTTCCACTCCTGCGCTACCCAGGTTCCAACCTCTACATGGTTCAACTCAAAGATTTGCTCTTCGGCTTCGATAAAACTCTTGTTGTCGGCGGCGACTAGCGAGAGAACCTTTTCATAAAGCGCTGGAGCTCTACTTAGCATAACAAGCTTACCGACATCATGAACGAGCCCTGCTAAAAACGCTTCACCCTGCGTCAGACCCCCGACATAGCGGGCTAAACTGCGAGCGAGGAGTGCTGCGCTGACGGCATTGGCCCAGATCTGTTGTCGAGCTTGGGAACGACCAACCAGCAATCCCTTGAGCATCGCGGCTGAAAGAATGCAGCGCAATTCATCTACCCCAATATTGGCTACAGCTTTCTCGATATCCGTCGCCGCAGAACCTCGATAGAAATAGACAGAGTTTGCGACACGCACGATGCGGGCACTTAACGCTTCGTCTGATTCGATCACGGCGACAAAGTCGCTGGTAGTAGTTTTTGGATCACTCGCCAGTTCGAAAGCACGAGCAGCATGGGCAGGCAACGGTTCCAATTGGCGAATGCCAAGGATATTCTTGATTCGCGCCTCAGTTGCTCGGGAAACCCGGGCGACCTTCGCCTTTGTAGTGTTTGTTCTGAGTGCAGAGAATAGACCCATGCGTTACCTCGCGGAAGTTTGTTCTATGCCGCCTATATCGGCTGATTAGAGGCGCGACTGTAACTGCACGGTGACTGCGCTGTAACTGCGCTGTAACTGTGCTGTAACTGCACTGTAACTGCACTGTAACTGCACGGTAACCGCACTGAGTCTGCGAAACCGCTCAATTTCTAAGATTATTAAGATGTATAAGAGTGCAGAAAGAGCCCTTAAAGTGGGCTAGTAGAGGCCGTGTTTGTGGATAAAATCTCTTAAGCAGGGCAATGTTTCTTCCCGACCGGCTCTAATCTCCGCTGAATGGGTTTGCAGCTCGATTGGCAGGGATAGCGTCGGGACCCCCTTAGTCTGCCATTCCTGCCACTGCGGGACTTCGTCAGCGCCATCTTCTCCGACGATCCAACATGGAGTTTCCGAGTGATATTGTCTTAAAAACGTGATTAGCTCAACTGAATAGCGGTAAGGAATGCTAGCGATTGACAGACCAACGCCACTAAGAGTCGAGAGGTTTTCGGTAGCGACTATCGAGGCTTCAATGCCGATGTCCTTCAGCGCTAGCTGAAGCAGTGAAATTCTCAACTCCTGAGCGGATACTGTTTGTTCCTTCCAGGGATTCTGTGCGGTAGGCGCCAACAAAACGTGCCGAAAGCGGCTTACGATTCTTCTGACAATTGATAAATGTCCAGCATGGGGAGGATCGAAACTTCCACCGAAGATTGCGACCGAGTCGTAGTAGCCACTCTGTAGCGATTGAAAGGGAATAACTCCGGAGAAGCTAGAACCAAGCTCCTCGGCGATGTTGGAGCCCTGTTGCATGGCTAATTCTATTTCGGCTGTAAAATGTTTTCGACGAATGGCACTCCACGTTTGCCATAATGAGACAAAACCAGAAAACTATCTGTCCGACCAACGCCCTGCACCGCTGGAAGCTCCTCGAGTTCAAACTGCACCAGCTCTTCCCAGGAATCCACTACGACTTCCAGCATCAGATCGTACTGACCCATAACCGCTCCTACCCAACTTACCATCGGCAAACTGGCAAGTTCATCCGCTAAACGATGGACGTCATTTCGGACATTTGTGTCTGTGCAAACGGCAATGATGGCCACAATACAGCCCCGCATCTCGTTAGGATTTGCCGCGGGGATAAAGTTCAGAATTCCGCCTTCTCGGAGCTTCGCAATCCGATTTCGAACTGTCTTTTCATCGACAGCTAACTCTCTAGCGATTGTTTGATACGCCATCCGCCCGTCCTTGCAGAGTAAACTGAGGATCGCCTTTTCGAGATTGTCTAAGCGATAACGGCCGCTGCGAAGCGGGCGAGTGGGCTCTGGCGCTGCCTGAAGGACTAAATTGCTATCCGTTTTCATAACCTTACCGTTTCCATGGCTCAATTTGGCAATTGAGCTGAGTCCTAACGCGAACTTCCTGATTTCGGAGATAGTTATCGAACGGGTGGGTTAAATGCAAACCGTTGGTAGGCGCGGAGGGATTCGAACCCCCGACCCTCTGCACGTCAAGCAGATGCTCTACCCCTGAGCTACGCGCCTGGAGCGGCAGAACTTACTGATTTGGAAGCCAAGAATCAAGTAATGTTAATCTTTATACCGCTATATCGTGTTGAAACTATTTGGAATTAGGGGACTAGCCTTAAATTATAGGAAATGCTAACTTCCGGCGCCCCGAAGGATTGCGTTTATTCGGGAGAGCCTGAACCGGAGTTTGGCCAATATTGGCGACTCAGGATTCGCGCATTCGCTCAATTTGAAGTTTAGACCAAAAACTGATTTTTTATATGCCTAAGATGAAGACCAACCGCTCGGCTGCGAAGCGCTTTAAGCGCACTGGCGGATCTAGAGTAAAGCGCGGCACGGCTAATCGTCGTCACTTGCTGACAAAGAAGCCTCGTAAACGTAAACGTGCGCTACGCCGGCCAGCATACGTAGATGATTCCTCGGCACGTGATATCAGCAGGTTACTGCCTTATCGCGCTTAGCAGTTGCTAGTGCTTAGTTTTGATTGATTTAGTTAGACTGGATGAGAGTATAGAGTCATGAGAGTTAAACGTGGAGTAAAGGCCCGTCGTCGTCGCAATCGCATGTTGGAGCACGCGAAGGGTTTTAGAGGCCGTTCCAAAAACACCATTCGTCAAGCTACGCAGCGTGTCGAGAAGGCACTAACCTACGTTTACCGTGACCGTCGAGTTAAGAAGCGCGAATTTCGCAAACTGTGGATTTCTCGGCTAAATGCTTGTGCTCGTGAACACAATATCTCCTATTCGCAGCTGATTAACGGTTTGAACAAAGCCAATATCGAAATCGATCGAAAGATACTTTCTGAGCTTGGCTTATCTGCTCCTCAAGCATTTTCTGCAATTGTAGACACCGCGCGTGAGGCAGCTCAGGCCGAGTTAAATTAGCGGTTCCGGACCGATATAAGTCCGTGTCAGAGGCGCAAGATTTAACCCAATTAAGGAACTCCTCCCTTGCTGCAGTTAGCGCTGCTGCTAATTTAGCAGCGCTAGAGGAGCTCCGTATTCAGCTTTTAGGGAAGAAGGGTTCGATAACCCTGGCGCTTAAAACCCTGAAAGATATTCCAGCCGAAAACCGTAAAAGTGTCGGCGCTGAGTTAAACCAATTAAAAAATAGTGTTGAAGCGGCTTTCGCTAGTCGTGAAAAGGTCCTCAGCCTGAGCCAGTTGGGAGAGCGGCTTGCTCGGGAAGCGATCGACGTTACACTTCCCGTTGATTCTCGACCGCTCACTCGAGGAGCTGGATCTTTGCACCCCCTGACTCGAGTGCAGCAGGAGTTAGAGCTAATTTTTCGCGGATTGGGGTTCACCGTAGTGGATGGACCGGAAGTCGAAACAGACTACTGTAACTTTGAAGCGTTAAACGTTCCTGCTACACATCCCGCACGAGATATGCAGGACACCTTCTGGACATCCGGTGGCGATCTGTTGAGAACTCACACTTCGTCAATTCAGGTCCGTGCACTACAAAGTATGAAGCCGCCTTTGCGCATTGTCGCTCCCGGCAGGGTCTATCGCTACGAAAGGATGGACGCTTCTCATGAACATACCTTCTATCAAATGGAAGGAATGATGATTGATAAGAAGGTGACCGTTGGTCATGTTATCTATTTCATGAGAACGCTGCTGCGAGAGATCTTTGGTTTTGAGGCGAAAATCCGGCTGCGCCCAGGCTACTTCCCCTTTGTCGAGCCAGGATTTGAGCTTGATATCTGGTTCAAGAATCGCTGGCTGGAGCTACTACCCTGCGGATTAATTCACCCAAGAGTACTTGAATTCGGAGGGATCGATCCTAACGAGTGGCAAGGTTTTGCCTTTGGCTTAGGCTTAAGTCGTTTAGTAATGTCCCGTTTCAAGATCGATGACATTCGGCACCTCCAGGGCGGCGACCTGCGGTTTCTCACTCAATTCAGCTAAGGGGGAGGTTCCTAGTGCGCATTTCCAAGAGTTGGTTATCTGACTACGTTGACCTCGATGATATCTCTCCCGAGAGATTCGAAGATCTTATTACTACTAAGGTCGCCGAGGTAGACGATATAGAACTCTGCGCGCTGCCGACTGCCGACGCGATATTAGTGAAAGTTTTAGAACTACGCCCGCACGCTCAAAAAACTGGATTGCAGATCGTAAAAGTCAGCGATGGCAAGAATCAGTTTGAGTTAGCATGCGGTGCAACTAATATTAAGCTCGGCGTAGTGGCAGCCTACTTGGCTCCAGGTAGCCGCTATGTCGCTCTCCAGTCGGCTGAGGCAGGGGAGGAAGCTGTCTCGGCCGGCACACTTGCTCCAGTGACCGCGAGAGAAATTAGTGGCTTTATTAGCCCGGGATTCCTCGCCTCAGAGGCAGAGCTCGGTTTAACAAGTGATCACAGCGGTCTGTTTTTGCCAGAGCTGACAAACGATACACTGATCGGCCAGTCCCTCTCCGAGATAGTCGGACCGCCGGACATAATCATTGTGATCGACAACAAATCACTAACGCATCGTCCCGATCTCTGGAGTCACTTTGGCTTTGCTCGTGAGCTATCCGCGATTTTAAAGAGGCCGCTTAAGATCGATCAGGATCGTTTTGCGGATTGCTCAGTCGCTGGGAAAGAACGATTACAGGAGCTTCGCGGAGAGGCCCGCTCAAATTTCTCTGTCCGGATAGATCCTCTGACGCCCTGCGCCAGGTTCACTGCCCTCGAGATTGGTAACGTCCGCACCGTGGCAAGTCCGCTCTGGATGCGTTTCAGGCTTGCCGCTGTGGGGGCTGGGGTGCGGAATCTTTTAGTCGACCTCAGTAATTACGTAATGTGCGACATCGGGCAACCCAACCACGCCTATGATGCTGATAAGCTGAGTGGTGATTATTTGGTGGCGCGATTTGCCTCTAGTGGCGAAGCCTTTACAGGACTAGATGGTATACCACGAGAGTTAGCTAGCGAAGATCTGGTGATTGCCACGAAGCAGACAGCTGTGGCGCTGGCTGGTGTCATTGGTGGTCAAGCTAGTGCGATACAGGAGTCTACCTCGCGAGTCCTGTTGGAGAGCGCGACTTTTGATCCAGTCGCGATTCGTCATACCACCAAACGTCACTCCCTCCGCACAGACGCCTCTAACCGGTTCGAAAAGAGCCAATCTCCGTATAGTCCTCCCTTAGCGTTACATCGCTTCTGGCAGCTGCTTAGCGAGCTTCAGCCGCAAGCGCGAATTGTCGGGGAGGTCAGCAATAGTTTTCCAGCGCCGCCGGCCGCCGTCTCTATTCCTTTCTCCTATCAGTTGATCCGGGACCGTTTAGGCGTAGAGCTCGGAGATCTGGGAATAAAAGAGATACTTGAAGGTTTGCGCTTTACGATTGAGGAAAATAATATTGAGGAAAATAATATCGAGGAAAATAATAGTGAGGAAGAGGATAATCAGGCTATCTGTCATGTCCCCTACCACCGAGCCACTCGTGATGTGAGTATCGCCGCTGATTTGGTAGAGGAAGTTGGCCGCATCTACGGCTACGACGAGATTGCACAGCAAGCTCCGCTGATTGTGTCCGAGCCTGCCAGGCGGGATTCGCTCCGTCAGGTGGAGGATCAACTGCGCGAAGCTCTGCGAGCCACTGGTTTTAGCGAATGTTATCTATACTCCTTTCAAGACACAGAGTTTGCTACCCGAGCAGGTTTCAGTTTGGAGAGCGCGGTGCGCTTACAAAATCCGATCGACGCGAATCTAGGCTGCCTGCGCGTTTCTTTGATTCCGGGACTGCTACAGTGCGTAGAGCGAAATTTTCGCTATACCGATCGTATTGCGTTGTTTGAACTAGGCCGGGCTTACTCTAGCGACGGGAGCGCTTCCGCTGCGGTTCAAAAGCGAATCGCGGCTCAGGAACGTCGTCTACTAACAATCGCTTGGGCCAGTCAGGACGATGAAACGCAGACAGGCTCACTTTTGCAACCCGAACTAAAAAGTGGTGCGGCCTTCTATTCTCTGTTGGGGCTAGTGCGAGATCTGCTGAGGCAGCAGGTGCCGGGCAAACTAAACGTGCTTCCAGCGACTATAAAACTTAATAATCCTAGCCACGGATTTGGTGTGCTACGAAACTGGATGCATCCGCACCGTCAGGCTTGCTTGGATATTGAGGGCGTGGTGATCGGAGTCATCGCCGAGGTCTCTCCGGCGCTTGGCCTCGAGTTGCCCCAGCGTTCTGTAGTCTGCGAGATCGATCTTGATGCCATTCGGCGCTTGGGATCCAAAGATCCTTTGTTTCAACCCCTGCCGCGCTTCCCAGACTCGTTTTTTGAAATGTCGATCATTATGCCGAACGCTGAACCTTATCAAAACTTGGCAGAGCTGTTAGCCCTCGACCTGCAAACGTTGCCAGTATTTCGTCGGAGTGAGGTGTTAGCCGTTTACGAGGGTGCTCCGATCCCAGCTGGAAAAAAGAGCGTGTCTGTGAAATTCGTACTCGGTTCCGATGAAAGAACACTGGCTTCCGATGAATTGAAGAGCGTTGAAAACATGCTAATCGCGCGAATCGTGGGAAGCAGTTACGAACTACGCCGCTAACCCTAGGTGCTAGTATTTTGCTCCTTCCTCAACCAATTGCGACTGGTTTGATCGGTTCCCGGCCGTGGCAGGTGTCGCGACTCACGATCGGGGATTTGGAGTCGCTAATCGAGAATGAAAGATATTCGACCCCGGACCCCTGGTCACCTCAGGGCATTAAAGCAGAGTTAAATGGGGCTCATTCTTTCAGCTTCGGCATCTTTATCGGAGACGCGCTTGCGGGTCAGCTTTACGCTCAAATGGTTGGAGCTGAGTTAACAATACTCAACCTCTCGATTGTGCCTAGTTATCGCCGTAATGGTCTAGGAAGAGTACTTCTTCGAGCTACCTTGAAACATGCCGGCGAAAATGGCGCGAGAGAGGTGCATTTAGAGGTTCGCAATCGGAACCAAAGCGCGATAAGCCTATACTTATCTGAAGGATTTAAACAGACAGGTCGCAGAAAATCTTTTTATAGCGACACCGGTGAGGATGCGATTCTCCTCTTACGTCAGTTACCCTTACTACGCGCGTTCTCAAAAATCAGATAAACTATGTCATTAATTGACCAAATTGCCCCTTCTGGGGTATACTCTCCGTCCACCGTATTTCTGAGGCAAATGAATATGAGTAAAGCTAAGGCTGTAGTGGACGCGCCAGTTGGCAAGCTCGCCAAGGAGATTGTCAAAGAGACGATCCCAGCCAAGAAACTTTCTCCCTTTAAGGCTGGCGACAAGGTCGTCTATCCTGCCCACGGCGTTGGCTTGATCGAGGCCATCGAGGTAAAGAAGATCGGTGGCGAAGACCACATGTTTTACATGATAAATATCCTGGAAACTGGGATGAAGATCATGGTGCCCCTCAAGCAGGTGGACACTGTGGGCCTCCGTCGTGTGGTGGACGCTAAAACAATTGAGAAAGTTTACGAGATCCTGAGAGATCGAAACGTAACGGTCGATACCCAAACTTGGAATCGACGCTTCCGCGAATATACACAAAAACTTAAGACCGGATCAGTTTTCGAAATTGCTAAGGTCATCCGCGATCTCTCCGTTCTAAAGGGAGATAAGGATCTTTCCTTTGGGGAGCGAAAAATGCTCGATACTGCCCAAGGACTCTTGGTAAAAGAGATTTCTATCGCTAAATCTCGACCAGAGGACAAGGTCAAGCAAGAGATCCAGGAACTGTTCCAGGCAGCCTAGCTTCCAGCCTAACAGCATAGAATATGTACGCCATAGTTCCAGCTGCCGGAGAAAGCGCAAGGATGCGGTTAACCTCTGATGGGGTTTCTTCGAAGTTGTTTATTCCCGTAATTGGTGAAGTTACCTTACTCGAGTTGAGCCTACGCTCATTAGTCGCGAGTGGGGTAGTTACCGGCTTGGTGCTGGTGGCTCGACCTGAGGACTTTTCGGCAGCCTCCGAGATACTGGAGCGGATAAAGTTTGCCGGCGAAACAGTGGTAATTGCTGGTGGCGAGACCCGGATGGCCTCTGTCTTTAATGGGCTCTGTTCGATCCAAAATGGCCCAGATTTAATAATGGTGCACGATGGTGCCAGACCACTCTGCGATCCAGCTCTAATTCGTGCGGTTCGCGAGGAGGGGGCGAGAACTGGTGCCGCGATACTGGGAGTTCCAATTCGCTCGACTCTAAAGCGCGCATCCTCCACTCAGACGGTTGTAAAGACCCTCTCCCGAGATAGCCTGTGGGCTGCCCAAACTCCTCAGGTTTTTCAATATAAACTCCTGATGTCTGCGCATGAGAAAGCTCAGAAGGATGATTTCACCGGCACAGACGACAGTGAGCTAATTGAACACCTGGGACGTGAAGTTACCCTAGTGCTTGGCTCGCAACTGAATATAAAAGTTACTACTCCGGAAGACTTGCACACCATCCGCGCAATTTTAAAGCACTCTGATTGTGAGCTGTATCCCCATCTGCGTGAATTTGTCAGGTGCTAATAGCGCTTCTATTTCAACGAGCGGACTTGGCTAGCACCTAAAGCTGTATCGTTAAACCATCGTGCGCCAAAGCAACTCGAGCCTCGGTGAGCTCAGAGATGCGCTGCATTCCCGCACCATAATCAACTTCATGGGAGAGGTGCGTTAAATAGGCCTGCTCCGGTTTGATGGCCTCTATCTCACGCACCGCTTGCTCAATAGTGAAGTGAGTTGGGTGCGGTCGAAAGCGGAGGCCATTCAGGATTAATACTTTCAGCCCTACTAGCTGACGGCGAGTTTCTTCCGAAATGAAGGAGCAATCTGTCAGATAGGCGAAATCTCCGATTCTAAAACCTAAGATGTCGTCTTTTCCGTGCTTAATAGCTAACGGAAGAACCGACACTCCGTGGAGATTCAGAGTTTGGTAAGGTTTCAGATCATGCATCACCACTTGCGGGACTGGGCCCCCCGAGTACTCTGGATCAGGATCAAAGACGTACTTAAAGATTCGGCGCAGTTCGGCCTGCGATTCTAGCGACGCATAAATAGGAATCACAATCCCTGTCGTGAAGTTAAAACTCCGGAGATCGTCAAAGCCATAAATGTGATCAGCATGAGTGTGGGTGAACAGAACGGAGTCAATGCGCTTAATTCCATATCGCAGCGCTTGCTGTCGGAGGTCCGTGCTCGTGTCTATTAATACCCGAGCAACGACGCCCGCTCCGCTGCTGCTATCAATCGCGAATTCGGCGGACGGCCCAAGGTCAGAACCTTCCAGCTCGACCAAGACAGAGACCCTTAGGCGGTGATTGAGAGGATCGCCTGAAAGGCAGATGGCGCACCCACAGCCAGGCACTGGCACGCCGGTTGAGGTTCCGCACCCTAAAACCGTGATTCGCACAATGTAAATCCTCCTGGTTTGGTTCAGTGTCTCGGACTGCTTTTGAAATACAGCCCAATTGTCAATTTGGCTAGGAGCAGATATTAGTAGCAGACTATCCCGTTTGTAACGTTCAGGCATATGACCCCACCAAGCGACCCCAATAACAAAATCGCAGAAGAGATAAAAGTCGTCGATCGGCGACGATTTACCGCTGAGGGCGATACGAAAATTGAAGGAGAGCCTGTAGCTGTTACGGCCACCATATCTGCAGCCTCCACATCTGCAGCCACCACATCTGCCGCCTCCGCATCTGCCGCCGCCGCAACTGTCGCGGCCGCAACTGTCAAAGCGGATAGCGCTACAACTGATGGCTATCTGCGAC
>Ga0163155_10003217_pt1 | contig 17707 bp, 11 predicted proteins | sample OliLakLV19SP4G1_FD_148611 | JGI IMG/M metagenome (GOLD analysis project Ga0163155, IMG submission 148611) | Freshwater microbial mat bacterial communities from Lake Vanda, McMurdo Dry Valleys, Antarctica - Oligotrophic Lake LV.19.SP4.G1 | ecosystem: Environmental > Aquatic > Freshwater > Lake >... | reverse complement strand
TTTGTTTTTGCCATATTTTTTTTTTTAAAAGTACTAACTAAAAGCCATCTACCGGCAATTATAATTGGTTGAAACGAAGCAGCATCCGGTGATTGGGATTGGAGTGATTTTCCGCGATCTTAAATTCATAGCTGCCGATAACAATAAATCCATTCTTTATATAGAATTGAATGGCCCGTTCATTCTCCTTCCAGACAAAGAGCCAAACTCCCGTCTGTTTGTTTTCTTTTATCAGGTTGATGTTGAAAGCTAAAAGAGCCTGGCCAAGGTGCAGGTTGTAAAATTTCTCTAATAAATAAATACGTTCAAGTTTTGCAATATTCTCTACGCTGCAGTATTCGTAAGGAAAGTTTAAAATGATCTTTGAGTATCCGGCGGCTGTGTTGTGATGATACAAGATGTGAAAAATATTGGCCGGGTCCTGCAATTCCTTTTTTAGTGCATCCGCACTATATTTCTCCGTTATATAATTAGTTATATCCTTTGCTGAAGCACTATGACCATGGGATTCCTGGAAAGTTAGTTGGGCGATCTCAGCAAGTAATTGTGCGTGATTTATGTTAGCCTTTTCTATCGAAATCATTTCTATTGAATTAATTTGCTTCCAGCTACTGGAGGTTCAAAAACTAATGTTGTTAACTGAAAAACTTTCACCGCCGTCACTCCGATAGTTAAACAAAACAGCAGGGCAGCTTTCACAATAGCTGCATTTTTTGTCGGTGGTTGACTTACGGGGAACAATTACGTGTACAATGTTAAGAATAAATGTTTAAAAATTTGCGCAGGGAAACCGACAGGATTGCAGGGCGCAGTGTCGTTGGTTTCGGCCAGATGTTTTAACTTAGCTTATGCAAGTGAAGTTCTATACCCCACATATCCTCTTGCAGGAATTTATCAACTGCATCATGATCGTACATACGGAGGCCGACCAGGAAGGTCCGTCCATCATTTGCCCCTATCCGCCCACACCACAGAACTCACTGTTTTTTTATATCAACGACCCAATCAAAGTGCAGAAGGATAAGGATTTTTTATTGCAGCCCCGCAGTGTTATGGTAGGGCCGCAATTGAGCAGGGTAAGCATAGATATCAATAAAAGTCATAAAGCGGTACGGGTGGGTTTTCATCCTGGCGGACTTTTCCGGCTGCTGGGTATTCCCTTATCAGAGATGGTCGACGAAAGTTATAATGCGGCAGATGTTTTCGGCGCTGAATTGACAGCAATGAATAACCGGCTCCAGGAGGACATTGACTTCGATGAAATAAAAAAGGTAATCGAGACTTTCCTGCTGCAAAAGGCGAAATCCTTAAAAAAGGCCCTGCCCTTTGACCTGGCGATGCTGGAATTATTACGCGTAAATGGAAATGTTTCCGTTGAACATATTGCCTCCCTGGCTTGCCTGAGTTTGCGGCAATTCGAACGGGTATCAAAGGAAAGGATCGGGCTGCCGCCTAAATTATTTGCCCGTCTGGTTCGTTTTTCCAACGCTTACCGGTTGCATGAAAACAACCCGGAGATCAGTTGGACAAGTATTGCTTATGAATGTGGTTATTTTGACCAAATGCACCTGATCCGCGATTTCAAAGAATTTGCGGGAGTAGCACCAGGAGTGATTGAAAAGGAACTCTCTCATATACCTATCCGTATGCAGGCAGGCCTCCGTTTATAATTGTCGTGTTTGTACTATTTGCGACCCGGTTTTGTTTTGAAATTTGTTTTTCAAAATAACTACTATGCAAAAATTCCTGTTACTGGTATTGGTCGCCACTCTTATCATTCACAATAAAGTTAAAGCCCAGCCATTTGATAAGTTGGTAAAGCTACAAGCTCATTCCGCTACTGTTTACCACAGCAGCGGGTATGAACAGCGGGCAGTCAGCATTGCGGAACGCATGGACAAAGCCATTGCATATTATATAGAATTGCTCAGTTTTAGTCCCGTCGTCACCTTATTGATCCTCGATACGGCGGATTGGAAAAAATATACAACATCAGGTGCGGTGTATGGAATGCCGCATTTTGATGAAAAGCGGAGGTTATTATTTGTAGCAGCTTCAGACAATCCCTTCTGGAAAAGTTTCCTGCCTCCGCTCGAAAAACTACCATCAGCTTTAAGGAACCAGGTGGAGTCGGTATATAAAAAAGAGGATAGCCTCATCAGCATGGAAGCTTTTTTCGATTTGCTGGCATTGCATGAACTGGGTCATGCCTTTCATATGCAGGCCGGGTTGACGATGCAGCGCAAATGGTTGGGGGAGTTGTTTGTAAATATTCTCTTACACAGCTATATCGCCGGAAAGGAACCAGCATCCTTACCTGCACTCACCCTGTTCCCGAAAATGGTAATTGGAAATGGTGTTGGCGGATTTAAATACACCCGTCTTGCGGACATTGAAGAACGCTATGACGAGATTGGTCGCGACTATCCGAATAATTATGGCTGGTATCAATGCCGCTGGCATTCGGCAGCAGCAATTATCTATGATACTGCTGGTAAACTGGTGGGGAAAAGAATATGGGAGGCATTGAGCAGTCAGAAAGAAAGATTGAGTGATGAGCAATTACTTGTTTTCCTGGCAACAGCTGAACAGGCCGTAGCTGCTATGGTGACTGACTGGGACCGGGACATAATCAGGTAATGTATGATTATTTGTCGCCAGGCGCTTTGATACAATAGCAGGCCCTCTTATTGCCGGGCACTGGGGCCTGCTTTCGCCCTGCATGAATAATACGAATTTACCAATATAGTACTGGTGGAAATATTTAGACTAGTTCCGCACCACAACCACGACCATATTAGAGACTGCTGGTTTGTTTATAGATATACCATTTATCGGTTGGCTTTACATATATGCGGAAGCTGGTATCATCAATTTTTTCCAGTGGCCATTCTGTTAGCCCGTCCAGGTCGATCTCCCCAGCAATTATTTTCCAGGTACCCGGGTTTTTGCCGGATTTTAATTCATAGCCGTCAGACTTTAACTTAAGCAATGACATCGGGGCATTATCATTCTCTGCTGTCCATACTTTACCCTGTAACCAGGCCTGTATGTCCATATCAGCCGCAGATTGAACAGCTTTTTCTTTTGGTATAAGCGTTGGGTTATCTTTTTCTTCACTGCTGTTACAACTATAGATAATAAACAGGCTGCAAAAGATAATATAAGCTTTTCTCATGATTTTATTTTTTAGTGATTAGTAGTGTGCTGGTAAGATAAGTGAAAATTTAAAGGCGAGGCTGATTTTTCTTGCGCTCTGGTTCCTGTCCTCATGAACAATGGTGCAGGTATTTATTTCATACGTTCAATCATATGTGTGATGGCACTAATTACGACGGCCGGGTACTCTTTTGCAATATGATGGACACTGTTTTCAAGCACCGTGTATTGAAGATTTGGCCGGTTGGCTGCCCATTTTTTTAATTCATCCACCCAGATAGAATTTATTGGATTTGCAGGATTTTTTTCATCGGTACCAGTGGCCTTGCCATAAGCAGCGATTAGCAGCATAGTAGGCGTACTGTGTGCAGTGTCTGATAATTTTGCCTGTTGAATACTGTTATCAAAAGCGATCATTTCTTCCCGGTCACCGGGCCGGTCGGTACTGGCGAGTACTTCTTTCATAAAAAGAGAATCTTCTGTCATTAGCTCCGGGTGTTCTTTTTGGATCCTTGGATAAAATTCTTCAGGTGCGGGGTCTATTAATACCAATCCTGCAACGGCTGCAGGATATAAGCCGCAGAACACTCTTGCAAAAGAGCCGCCTAATGACCATCCCACAACAATATAAGGCGGTGGATAGCCGGCAGTTGATAAGGCTTCTTTTAATTCTATTGCTACGGTGATCGCATCTCTTGTCTTATCACATTTTCCAGATTTCAGGTAACCGGGGCGGTCATAAGAAATGACACGGGTAATTTTTGCCAGGGACGTATCAATGGCGCGGTAACACCGGTGATTGGAAGATCCACCAGCTTCCAGCACCACAGTGTATTTACCGCTGCCTGCAACAAACAGGGACATGCTATGACCATCCACCGTTACCCTTACGGTATCCTGTTTAATTATCTCTTGTCCCTGTACAGGATTGAAATGGAAAGCCTGTATATAGAATAAAGCGATTGAAATAGCTATTCGTTGATACATAAACGATAGTTGAGGTAAGTTTTGGTTACGAAGGTAGAAAATCTGGCGGGGCAGAAAAGACGCTAACCTTTAATGCCGGTCCTTTCAACCTGGCTAACTGTACTATACTGGCCACCGTTATTTATGGTACTACTGGCCAAAGCAGGAAGCGGGCATTAAACACACAAATTGTTTTGGCAGGCGGAATAAAAATTTTGATTAAGGACAAGATATGTTATTAACTGGGTGACTAAGTCGTTTTGGCGGCCCATTTATTAATTTGCGTATTCGTTAGACCGACGTATGCGCTATCGTTATAATTACATTTCCCGTTTTCATTCCTGTTTCTACATATCTATACGCTTCCACAATTTGTTCCAAGGAGTAATGTCTGTCAATGACTGGTCTGTATTTACCAGCCTCCACCAGTTCTTTTAAAAAGATAACATCTTTTTTACTGATTGTAGGAATAGGGAATAATACTTTTTTGCCTCCTCTTAATGGGGTTATAAGCGCTAAGAAAGGGTTTTGAGAATTTTTGCCAAGTTCGGTTGAGATATAAAGTCCCCTTTTAGTAAGAAGGGGCTTGCATTTGCCAAAAGAACTTTTTCCCACAGTGTCAAACACCACATGAAATGTCTCGTTAGTTTTTGTAAAGTCCTGTTGGGTGTAATCAATTACTATGTCAGCTCCCAATGATTTAACGAGCTTTATATTTTTAGTATCGCATACAGCAGTGACGGACGCACCAAAATATTTTACCAGCTGTACCGCGGCCGAACCGATAGCACCGGTAGCTCCGTTAATGAGAATATTTTGTCCACTCTTAATTTTTGCAGCCCTGATATTGCACAACGCATAGTGACCGCCTTCGGAAATGGGAGCAGCTTCCTGGTAATTCATGTTGCCCGGTATTGTTGTTATTGAATCAGGCTCTCTCATAATCATATATTCCGCATGGGCTCCAAACTTTTTATCATTGTAGCCAAACACTTTATCACCCGGCTTAAATGATGTTACGTTTTTACCAACAGCTTCAATTTCTCCCGCAAACTCGTTACCAAGTATTTTATTTTTTGGTCTGAACAATCCGCTAAAAAAACGGACAATAAAATACTCAGCACTTCTAAATCCGCAGTCGGTGCGGTTAACGGTGCTGACATGAACTTTTATCAGCACATCATTGTCTTTGGGTGTTGGTTTGGGGACTTCCTGCAGTTTAACGACTTCAGGTGGTCCGTATTGTGTGTAGATAGCTGCTTTCATGTTACAATTTTATGTCAAATAAACAGGCGGGAACATTATGATAGTGTGCCGGAATGCCTTCAGTAATTTAACGCCCTGGTGCGTGTCTCACGCACCAGGGCGTTAAGGGCGGGAACATTATAATAGTATGCCGCAAGGCCTTCAGTAATTTAACGCCCTGGTGCGTGTCTCACGCACCAGGCGTTAAAGGCGGGAACATTATAATAGTATGCCGCAAGGCCTTCAGTAATTTAACGCCCTGGTGCGTGTCTCACGCACCAGGCGTTAAATCATGTTAGGAATGGTAAAATCTTTAACGCCCAGGTGTATTTCTCACGCACCTGGGCGAAGGTGTTGTTGATCTGTGTAATACTAGTAGTACTGAACTACTGTTTATCTAATTATTTTTTTTGAATAATTTCCATGAGATTTATATTGGATAATATTTCCGGTTTTATCTCTTTCAAAAACAAGTGTCTCACCTAATTCATCATCATCTCTGATTCTCCGGAACGTATCAACTTCAATATGTTTGTAAAAAATCATTGCTTCACCGGGCTTTTCTGAAGGCAATCGAAGGCTGACTAATTTATCACCCCATGTTGAAAAATATACTTCACTCCACCAGGGCATTCGGTTGTAATAGCCGGTATATTCATTAAGTTCTTTTTTTGGCTGTAACGGATTTTCTTTTTCGGAAACCTTTACTTTATTTAAAATTTCACTAATTCCATCGGTATATTTCTCTGGATCAGTACCACTCGCATTAATCATTACGGAATAGGCTCTTTTATTCTTTAAGTCTAGTTGTAAGGTTGTCTGATACCCTGGACAGCTTCCTCCATGGCCAGCCCAGGTACTGCCATTACCCCCTTTATAAACTACAAATCCCAGTCCCCAGGTGGTTTTCCAGTTAGGATCTGTCCAATGAACAGTCTGCATATATTTAAGGGTGGAGGGCTTTAAAATTTCTGTAATTGTTGAATCTCTTAATCGAAATTGCCAGGATGCAAAACTCCCTAAATCAAAAACGTTTGAAGTGAAACCAGCTGCTGGTGCAATTCCATTGGCAGTAAAGAAATTAACTTTTTCCCGTTTGCCAATTCTTGTCATGGCACTGTAGCCATTTGCCAGTTCTTTTCCATATAATTTTTCAGGCATTACAGTTCGGGTAGCAGAAAGTCGCAGCGGGGTAAGAATATTTTTCTGAACATATTCATCATAGGAAATTCCTGTTTTCGCTTCTACTATTTCGCCTAACAGCGTGAGTCCAAGATTGCTGTATTGAAAATAGGTAGAGGCCGGATAAAGTGTTTCCTGTTCGCTTAATTTGGAATCAATTTGCTCTTTACTGGGAAAAGGGAAGTCTGGTCCTGTCCAGTATGGATATGCCGCTTCCCTGGGGAGTCCGGAAGAATGTGTCAATAATGAACGGACGGTAATCAGGCCGCTTTCCGGATATTTTTGTTTTAGTTTATAAGCAGGGAGTAAATCACTTACTTTGTCATCCAAACGAAGTTTTCCTTCATCATATAGTTTCATAATAGCTACAGATGTAAAAAGTTTGGATATTGAACAAATGCTAAAAAGTGTGGAAGCATCTGCTTTACTATTTTTTTCAACATTTGACATACCTACGGCGCCTGACCAAAGTACTTTTTGATCATCAATTACAATCGCTGTTAAGCCGGGTATATGATCAAAATCTTTTTGAGCCTCTAACCATACCTCAACCAATTTAAAAGCTTCAGTATAGTCCTTTTTCTTTTCCTGGGCATGGGCAGTGCTGATTAATATGGAAAGTAAAATGATTAGATAATACTTTTTCATTTTTCTGGTTTTAGAATTAACTCTTTTTTTAAAATAATAGTGTCTATTAAATATAGGTTATATCACTTTGTAATGCATTCTTTTTCGAAGATTATTTAATGATATGTCCTTAGTCCTGAGAATAGTGTTAGATTGTTCCGCCTGAGGCGAGATGTGTTCAGGTTGTGGAACCATTACTATTTTTGAGTTACTTTTCTGATTTAAGCGAATATTTCTGACGAAAGGCAGGTCCATTTTATAAACAGGAATAGGAGTGGAGACTTTGTTGCCAGGATATTTAAAATGATTAAATTGTTTTATAATTTGATAAGAAAGTTTGATTTATGAAACGGATAGTTTTTTTTATATTAATTATTTTTCTTTGTAAAATAAGTTTAGCACAAACGTTTACAGATTTAAATGATGAGTTCATCACTTTATTTCAGCAGAAGGATTATACAGCTGCAGTAATAGTTGGGGAAAAAGCAGTGATAAAAGCAAAAGAAGAATTTGGCATTCAAAATATTAACTATGCTATTTCTTTATTCAACGTGGCAGAAGGATATTTTTATTTACAGGATTATACTAAAGCCCTGCCAAATTATAAATTTGCAATTGATTGTTATCAGAATAGTGATAATTCCGCATCGTCGCAGGAACAAGTGGCAATGATACATAACAGTATTGGGACTATTTATTTTGTTAACAATGATTTTGATTCTGCCATCAGCTATTTTAATAAATCTGCAGACTATTACTTCCTTCATGTAATTGATAATTTCGATATTTTATTAGTAGTAACAACAAACCTGACAGATTCTTATTTTAAAATTGATGATTTCAAAGGATTGTTTGAAATAGCTGTAAAAACATTGCCAATACTTTTGAAGAAAAAAGGAAAGGACAGCCCTGAATACTACTCAATGACATATTATAAAGGGTATTCTTTATATAATCTTAACAGGTTTGCAGAAGCTGAAACAGCCTTAAAGGAAGCACTTCAATTGGTAGAAAAGCTCCAGGGAAAAAATAATGATGAATATGCAGCTGTATTGATTGATCTGTTTAAATCTGTTAAGATGCAAAACAGAATACAAGAAGCTGAGCAATTTCTGCTGGAAGGGCTTCATATTTTAGAAAAACTTCCGCAAATCGATTCCACTATACTGGCCATGACTTATAAAGGGGCCGGTGATTTTTATTCCGACAATAGTTTTTTTGAATTGGGTGAAAATTATTATATTAAATCGTTACAATTTTTACAAAAAAAGGATAAAACAACCAGTGACTTGTATAATAGTGTTTTGCAAAGCAGATCCTACTCGTATGTACAGGCAGGAAGGTTACTGGAAGCTAAAAAAATATTGAATGATCTGTTAGCTTTGTATGCACATCCTGTGTCAGGTGATAGTGCAATAGCAGCAGAATTGTTAATAGTGACTGGAAATGCTGAAGCCCAATTAGGTGAATTGGATGCAGCAGAGGCACATGTGAATCAGGGAGTAGGCATTATAAGAAAGATTTATAACGGCAATTCTTATTTAATCTTTACTGCCAATGAAGTGCTGGGGATGGTCTACTTTAAACGGGGTGACAATAATAAAAGTATTGCAGCATATTCGGATGCTATTGAAAATGCAATAAAATATTTTGGTATTGAAAGCAGACAAGAAGCTTCTTTGTTGTCTAACCTGGGGATCACCTATCAAACAATTGGTAATTATGCAGCTGCTGAAGTAGTTTTAAGGAAATCATTACTAATAAGAAAAAAAATATTAGGAGATGAACATCCTGAATATGCTATTAGCCTGCTTAATCTTAGTATGGTACTGGTCATGCAATCCCGCTATGAAGAAGCAGACAAGCTAATGCTGAATGCCTTTAATATCTATGTGAAAAAGAAACTGGAGAATACTACAAATTTTATTAGTCTGATGAATAATGTGGCATTAATGGAACAGCGTAAGGGTAATAATGACATTGCGAAAACAATATATTTTCGGTTACAACAGATTTTACAAAACAGGGATGATAAAAATATTGAACCTTTAACTTTACTGTATGGAAATTTAAGCGCAATATATCTTAATGAAAAGAAGTTTGATTCTGCCATCTTTTATGTATCAATTTCTGCAAAATTATTAGAGGATAATAATAAAATCAATTCAACAGAATTTATTAAAAATGCCAATTCACTAATGTTGGCATATAAAGGAAAAGGAGATTTTGTTCAGGCAAATAAAATTGCAGTTAAACTATTGGTGTTATGTAAGCAGGTGATGGGCGATGAATCTGAATTGCTGGCTATAATTTATATCAACATTTCAATGCTGGAACTGGCACAACAGCATATGGGAAAAGCAGGCGAATATCTTCAGAAAGGGAATACGATCTTGTTAAAACAATTTAAACAAAATTTTTATGTATTGAGTGAAAAAGAGAAACTGATCTGGTGGGATAAACAAGCTTTTCTATTTAATCTCTTTCCCTCTTTAATGTTACAATCTACAAGCACAACCGGATCATTGGTAGAAGCCATGGTTGATCAGCAGTTACAGTTAAAAGGATTTGTATTAAACGATGCAGCAGCTAATATCAGAAGAGCAAGATCCATTGCAAGTCCGGCTTTGTTGAAATTACTGAATCAATGGCAATCAAGTAAAACGATTTTAAATAGGTTATATGCAAAGCCTGTAAGTGCCCGACTATTTTCAACTGATAGTCTTGAAAAAATTACCAATACATATGAAAAAGAGATCAGTCAATTGTCAGCCGGTACTATTACGCAATCGTTAAATACTATTAACTGGAAATTAGTGCAATCTTCGTTAGCACCAGATGAAGCAGCAATTGAATTTGTAAAGATTCCTTTTTATAGAGATGGCGTTTTTTCCGATACGATTCAGTATGCGGCCATTCTCATCAGACAATCAATGGCATCCCCTAAATTTATTTCATTGATTTCAGAAAAAAAACTGGTACAATACCTGGCTATTGATTCATCAGGTGAAAAAGAAGTGTCAATTCACAAAATTTACAGAGGTTTAAAGTTAAACAATAACGGCTCATTTCTTGGGGATAGTGTTTATGCAGCCATCTGGCTACCATTAATGCCTTACTTACAAAATATAAAGAAAGTTTCTTATTCGCCGGATGGAATTTTGCACAAACTGGCTTTTCATGCTATACCCATGTCAAAGGACTCAATACTTCTTGATTTGTTTGAATTACAACAATACAGTAGTATCCGTCAGATCGCTGAAAGAATAACAGGAGAAAATAATTTATGGAAATCAGTTTACATGTTAGGTAATCCTGATTTTAATAATACAGTGGCAGTCAATGGGAATACTAAAAGAAATACTGGCACAGGGCCCTGGCAGCCATTACCCGGCACAGCCAATGAAGTTGCCGGTTTACAACAACTATTTAAATCAAATAATATTGCTGCAACGCTGGTAAGTGAAACCAAAGCCACAGAAGCTTCATTTAAATACTTAAACAATCATTCCCCCGAAATCATACACCTTGCCACACATGGTTTTTTTCTAAAACAGAAAAAAGATACGGAACAAAAAACAGGATTGATATTGGATGGAGGAGAAACACTGTCAATGGCAGACGATCCTTTATTACGAAGTGGTATTGTACTGGCGGGTGCAAATAACGCATGGGGTAAATCCAGATTGGATGGCGAGGTTGAAGACGGAATTGTAACGGCATATGAAATTGCCCAATTAAATCTATCCAATACAAAACTGGTAGTACTGAGTGCTTGTGAAACCGCTTTGGGAGATGTAGAAGGAACTGAAGGAGTTTTTGGGTTGCAACGGGCTTTTAAACTTGCCGGAGTAAAAAACCTGGTAGTAAGTTTATGGCAGGTACCGGATAAGGAAACGGTCGAACTGATGAATCTGTTTTATACCAACTTGTTAAATAAGAAACCGGTACGGGTTGCTTTTAATCTTGCACAAAAAATAATGCGGTCTAAATATGCCCCTTATTTTTGGGCCGCCTTCGTATTAATAGAATAGCCGAAAAGTACAAATTTATTTGTGGGTATCACACCTCAGCAATTTTTATACATTAAGACTACCTTTTTATTTTCCAATTGTTTAAACTTGTACAATTTATATCATTGTTGATACCTTCAATGCCCTGTTGGGTGTCTCACGCACAGTAAGCCGGGTTACTTTTATTATTATTTGTGTAAACCTATTTCAGGAAGAATTACAGCGTTTGACGGAAATAGTGCGTGAGACAGTCACGAGGGCGAAGTATTCAGTGCAGCTACAGAATTATATTACAGATTATCGCCGGGCCGATAACTATGCCTCTACTCCACATCTTGCCTAAGGCGAGACCGGGCTGTAAGTTATCGGCTACCAAACAGTAAGTTTGGAAAACAGGGCAGGGTAGAAAAAATTATACAGACTTAAATAAGACGCCAATCAATAAACAGACAAAGCCGGTAATATTGGCAATCTGACGATATTGAAAAATATGAAACCACTTTGCTCTGTAATCAGCCCAGTTTGCCGGATAATTATCAGGTGACCATGAATTAATGGTATCATTAATAGGTAAGTTGCCTTTTAGGGTAAGTAATGTATCTGCTACTAAAGAGATAAAAGCAATTACAGCCATAATAAATTGCAGGCTACCCGGGTTTTTGAGTGTTACATTAACCACTACAAGAGTAAGTAGTAATGCTGCATAAACCACCCATCTAAAGTTGCGTCGCATACTGGTATCAATCAGTTTTCGTATTTCTATATAAGTAGCTGCTTCCGGTTTAAGTTGCACTTCCTTTAAACTAAGGATGTACATGAATGACTGGCTTGCAATAATACCATACACCAGCAGTGTAATTAGAAAAATGACTGAAGTTATCATGATTTATTTTTGACAGCTGACCCGGAGAACAGGAGATAAACAATATACAAAACAACTACAATTGTATCTGCAATAACAGCTGTACCAGCACCCATACCGAAGTAGGATTGGCCAGATGAAAGGACAAGGGTAATAAAAATAATTTTGCTGATTCCTGCAATAACAAGAACGAATCGTCTTACCGGCGTATTAAATGCACCGTAAATAAGCATAATACCCATCAGACCGATTAAAGCTGACCAGTTAAGGACAATAATACCGGCTACTGGCCCCTCTGTTGCCTCACCGAAATTAGATTTTAGGGAAGCTTCGGGAGAAAAATCCCAGAAACATCGTGCAGGTTAATAGCCCTGAAACAAGTATAACCCATTTAAAATTGGATATGAAGAAGCGCATAGTTTAGTAATTTGGTTCAGACAAGTGATATTTTAATGAACTGAATAAAAATACAGTATTTTTTATTGTAGCAATTACGGAATAGAAAATTTTAGTTCCCGGGGAGTGTCAGTTGGTCCCGATTGCTATCGGGATGTGTTGGAGTTCTCTCAAAAAGCGGGACAAGTTGTGGTATTCTGATATTTTACCAACGCCCAGGTGTGTGTCTCACGCACCAATATCCTGGTCACTTTTATTATTATTAATGTAAACCTATTTAAGGAGGAATAACAACGTTTGACGGAATTAGTGCGTGAGACAGGTACCAAAGCGAAAGTTTGTAAGACCCGGTAGGGAAGATGAAAACCTCAATCACGAAGTGAAGTATGTAAATTACATCAAATTATTACATCATGTTTCGCCATAAAGGCAACAACAGAACATTTATTCATAACCTTCGGTTAGCGTCTCTTCTTTCTTTGGTAGCCGGCATTGTCAATATTACGGGTGTATTATCTGTAAAAGTACTTACAACAAATGTTACGGGGCATTTTGCATTTTTTGGAGAAGAGTTTTCACAAAAGAATTATGTCATTGCAATAGTTTACCTGGTCTTTATTTTGTCTTTTCTGGCAGGCGCTTTTTTTTCAAACATGCTGATAGAAATTTTATCAAGAAAAAGACCGGTATTAGCTTATGCCGTACCGATGTTTTTCGAAATCCTGCTGCTGACTTGTACAGGATTTTTTGGTAAGGAATATGTGTACACGGATTTCAGCGGACAGGTAGTTGCATGTGTATTATTGTTTTCGATGGGTTTGCAAAACTCACTGGTAACAAAAGTTTCGCAATCTGTTGTAAGAACAACTCATTTAACAGGTCTGTTTACTGACCTTGGAATTGAATTGTCACAATTATTTTTTTATCGGAAAAAGCTCGAATTTCATCAGTTATCAAGAAGCATTTTTTTGAAATTAGCTATTATCGGTTGTTTCTTTTCCGGTTGTGTTATCGGGGGACTTGCTTACCGCAGTTTAGGTCTAAAAACGCTGTTAGTCGCTTCCGTTGTTTTACTTTTTGCTTTATTCTATGATAATATCCGGTTACATTATTATAATCTTAAAAGAAAGATACAGGCAAGGTGATTTTTTCACCAATTATTTGGATAAGTGATTTTTAGGGTAAATAGGGGGAGTCTTTAATTCATTTGGTTGGAGGATATACTTCGGTATCCTGATAGCAATCGGGACAGTAAATTAACCACGGCGCGAGAATTACAGCGTTTGGCGGAACTGGTGCCTGAGACAAGCATCAAGCCGAAAAATACTAAGTGTAACAGTGCAAAAAAACCGTCCGGCCTCTCCTTTCCTAAATACGGATGCGGAGCCACCGGACGGTAAGAACTAAATATATTATAAAACAATATTGGCAATATTGTTACATAGAACATCCACATCGCCTACCGTATGCCCCCTCCGGTTACACATGATAGCTATCACCACTCCTTTGTCACGGTATACACGCAGGTGCGACCTTGCACCCGTCCAACTACCGCTATGTTCTGCAATGCGATTGGGACTACTTCCACTTACGGCCCAGGCTACACCATACCCTTCGTTTGGAAGCACCCTTGTCCACAGCACATTATCTCTTGCTGCTGGTTTTACAATTTTCCCATCTAATACTTTCCATCCGAACCGGGCCAGGTCCACCACATTCATTTCAAGGCCACCACCAAATACTTTCCAACTATTATTACCATAGGTAGTAGTGGAGTTATTATCCTGATAAGGTTTGGCTCTATCATAGTCAGCGGGCAGGTTTGCTGAAGTGAACATTACCCGCAAGCTCTCCAGATCGTAAGGTTTTGCCAATTCAGATTGTACCAATTGTGCCGAACTGCGGCTGGTTACTTTTTCCAGCACAGCAGCCAGGTAGGTGTGTGCATGCGTGGAATAATTGACATTCGTATTATTCGTACATCCTGCTACAAAATCGGCATTCCATATCTGGGTTAATGCGTCAATGGCTTTATTGTATTGCTGTGTCGCAGGATCGGGGCCATCGTAATGTTGTAAACAACCCAGGTGTGCATACAGCTGCTTAACTGTATGTATGTGCTTAGCCGGTAGTGTTACCACGCTGCCGTCGGACTTTTGAATATTGGTAAGATAGCTTCTTGTCGTGTTGTTCAGGTTTAGACTTACGTTAGCGCCGTTTCTCAATTTACCCTCATCGGCTAATTTAACGGCCAGTGTGCCACTGAATACTTTGGAAACAGAAGCTGCCATGTAAACCGTTTCGCCATGCGATACTTTACCGGCTTCTTTATCCGCAAAACCAAAACCCCGGCTATAAAGTATTTCACCGTCTTTAATAATAGCTACCGAAATACCCGGCAGGTTATTTTCATTGCGGTACTTGTTAACCAGGTTATCCAATTCATCTTTCTTGTTATAATCAAAGCGGCTGTTGTTTTCAATCCAGATACCACCATAGCGCATACCGGCAGAAGTGGAGTAACATTCAAAATCTATAACACGATATCCTTTATCCCGGTATTCCCGCCATAGGTTGGCATATTCGAGCTCGGTGCGATCGGTACGTACCTGGTAGCCCATACCAGATTTTTTTTCGCAAATGAAGGCATAGCGTTGGGTGCCGCCATCTTTATAGGAGTCAAAATTAGTAATGACGTAACCCTGGCTGCTCAAGGTGTTAATACGTGCCTGGTAGCTGTCCCTGTCAAGGGCATGTTCCTGCTTCCAGTCTGTGTTGTCAGCATTTTTCACCCATACAGATGCGTAGCGAATACCGCTGCTTGTTTCATACATCTCAAGGTCTATCATTTTGAGGCCAGCATTTTTCTGTTCGGTCTTGTAGCTTTCAAATTCAGCTTTTGTCATTCCTCTTTTTGAAGCCCAGTTATAGTTTTCTGTGTTCTTAATCCAGATACCGGCAAAACGCTGAGCGCCGCTCATGCGGTAGCTTTCAATATCCACTGGTCTGTAACCCTGGGTTTTCAACTCCGTCCATTTGGTATGGTAGGCATCATCGGTCATATCCCGGTATTCGGCCCAGCCGCGGTTGGTTTTATTTTTTTCCCAAACCATAGAATAGCGGATGCCGCCGGAAGCTTCATAGCCATCCATATCAATCATGATGTAGCCGGCATTTTTGTACTGTTGAAATTTTTCTCCAAAAGATGCCCCGGTAAGATCCCGGAAGGAGAGCCAGTCAATGTTTTTTTCAAAACTGGGTTCATTACCCCTGGCTGCTATGCATAGCAAAGCCATACAGGCAGTTAGTATTTTTTGTAGCATAAATAATGGTTTATTAGTTTATGGTATTGATCCGTCTGTTAGCTTTCGGATCGGTTGGAAAATAAAGGTAATGTTTAAAAGAATATGAGAAATGGGGAGTGGGGTTTGGCGAGTGGCGAGTGGGGGTTAACGCCCTGGTGCGTGTCTCACGCACCGCTTAATGCCCTGGTGAGTGTCTCACGCACCGCTGACCGGTTCTCTTTAATGCCCTGGTGCGTGTCTCTCTCACCGCTGACCGGTTCACTTTAATGCCCTGGTAGCGTGTCTCAATCACCGCTGACCGGTTCTCTTTAATGCCCTGGTGCGTGTCTCTCTCACCGCTGACCGGTTCACTTTAATGCCCTGGTAGCGTGTCTCTCTCACCGCTGACCGGTTCACTTTAATGCCCTGGTGCGTGTCTCACGCACCGCTGACCGGTTCACTTTAATGCCCTGGTGCGTGTCTCTCTCACCGCTGACCGGTTCACTTTAATGCCCTGGTAGCGTGTCTCAATCACCGCTGACCGGTTCACTTTAATGCCCTGGTAGCGTGTCTCTCTCACCGCTGACCGGTTCACTTTAATGCCCTGGTAGCGTGTCTCACGCACCGCTGACCGGTTCACTTTAATGCCCTGGTGCGTGTCTCACGCACCGCTGACCGGTTCACTTTTAATGCCCTGGTGCGTGTCTCACGCACCGCTGACCGGTTCACTTTTAATGCCCTGGTGCGTGTCTCACGCACCGCTGGCCGGTTCACTTTTAATGCCCTGGTGCGTGTCTCACGCACCGCTGGCCGGTTCACTTTTACTATTATTTGTGTAAACCCGCTTCTGTAGGAATTACAGCGTTTGACTAAACTGGTGCGTGAGATATGCAAGAAGGAGAAGTAAGACCCTGCAGGCGGGAAAGAATATTATGGGAAGTAACGATATAAACAATCCAACCTGTTAACAGATGCTAATGCGATATGATAAGCATCGTTTCCACTAGCTTTTCCCAATACCTTTTCGCTAATATAAGTTTGGGTCAGGGCTTCTACTTCTTCATCAATTTCTATATACTTTGTACAATCTGCAGGGATAAGTTTTTTTACTTCTTTAATAGGGTCAGGTGCAAATTCAAGTTCGGTTTCATTTACCTCAGAGAAATAAACAACGAATTCCTTATTGATTATCCTTTCAAATTAATTGTTTTTTTGCTTCTTCAAACTCCTCGTCATAATAGCCGCCAATAACCGAAGTGTCAATATAAATTCGTTGTCTCATGCATGGCAAAGGTTACAAAAAATGTTAGCTATTTCCTTTAGGTTATGTCTTTGTAGTTGCTATGTTTAATTCTCAGAGGAGTGTCAGATGGCTTCATTCTCAGAGGAGTGTCAGATGGCTTTGTGTTTTGGTTTTGTGGCATCCCGATTTTCACCGGGACAAGCTTCGTCGTACTATGGAGTTTCATTACAGATTACCGCCGAGTGCACTCCGCACACAGGCCCGTGCTCCCGCATAAGGCGGGACAAGTTGTGAGACATCGGCTACGAAACGGCAAGGTTAGGAGACTCGGCTGGGAAGAAAAGGCCGGTAAAATATATTCTATAATTCAGGCGGCTACTCTTCGGCAACAATTATTACATACATAAAGCCCTTATTGGGTTAAAGTTAATTAGTTTGGTAAGATTATTGTAGGAGTGCTTTGTAGCCCTGTGCCATGCTTCGATTAAACTCAATAAACATATCTTAAAATGACTATTTACATTAAAAGGATAGTGCCCTTTGCTTTGTTGGTTCTCGTCCTTACTTCTTCCTGCTCGGAATCAAAAACCAATAACCAGGAAAAAATAGAAATTACAACGATGGATTCTACTTCCAAAGCTGTAAAAGTAACTACCGATAAACTGGACGAGCAGACTCAGAAAGTGGAAAAAGCCCTTGAAAAACTGGACAAAGAATTTGAGGATAATAA
>Ga0163155_10003212_pt1 | contig 17723 bp, 17 predicted proteins | sample OliLakLV19SP4G1_FD_148611 | JGI IMG/M metagenome (GOLD analysis project Ga0163155, IMG submission 148611) | Freshwater microbial mat bacterial communities from Lake Vanda, McMurdo Dry Valleys, Antarctica - Oligotrophic Lake LV.19.SP4.G1 | ecosystem: Environmental > Aquatic > Freshwater > Lake >... | reverse complement strand
CTTGACGGCCACTTGACGGCCACTTGACGGCCACTTGACGGCCACTTGACGGATGGAGCTCGCGTGCCTGAGGGATCGACCAGTCTGCCGCTTGGCGTGGGCCTCCTGATCCTGGCGATCGGGGTCATCGGCCTTCTGCTGGTCTTCTCCGGTCATCGGCTGCTCCCGGCTCTCTGCGGACTCGCCGGCCTGGCTGTCGGGACGATTCTCGGCTGGGCCATCGGCGAGGTCTTTCTCGCGGCAGTCCCGACCTGGGTCCCGGGGTTGATCGGCGGTGCAGTCGGTGTGATCCTCGGCGCCCTGTGCTCCCGGCTGGCCGCGGCGTCGGGGCTCGCCGCGGTGCTCGCTCTGGTCGGCTGGCTCTCGGTGGCAAGTGCGGATCGGCACGGGTGGCTCTCCTTCGAGCCTGCCCGAGTCGACGCCTCGCTTCGACAGACCAAGGCTCCACCGCCGCGGGCGGGGCATGATGATGCGGGCGCGGATCTCACCTCAAAGGTCGCGGCCAGGGCAACCAGCGGACTGGTGGCCTCGGTGGGCGGCAGCGTCCGTCAGCGCCTCGGGGCGCTCTCGCAGCCTCTCTACACCCCCGCCGTCGATCATCACCTCGGGGTGCTGCGCGATCTTGTGGCCGAGGGCATCGCCTTCCTCGGCCACCAGTGGACACGCTCGCCAGTTCCGGTGCGCACGCTCATGCTGGCGTGTGCCGCCGCCTGCGGGTTCCTCGGCCTGTGCATCGGGATCCTCGCGTCCCGCTGGACCGCGGCGACGATCACGGCCCTCGGTGGAAGCGTGCTGGTGGTGCTCTGCGCCGCCGCGGCGATCCAGCAGTTCGCGGGAACTCCGGAGTCGACTCTCGGCTCGCGCTTCGCCTGGATGATCGCCTGGGGAATCCTCGCCCTTGCCGGCCTCTGCGTGCAGTGGTTCTCCCCGGAGCGCAAAACCACCTGATTGCGCCGCCCGAGTTGCCGGCGTGCCGAGCGTTCCGCGGCCTCGCCGTCCCTTGGACTGTCGGGCTTCCAGCTCGGCCCTTGGACCGCTGAGCTCCACCGCGCCCCCGGGAACGTCGAGCCCCAGCTTCGGCGCCCCCTCGGAACGTCGAGCCCCAACTCGACGTCCGGCGACGCCAGTCGTCGCGAACACCGACCATTGGATCGTCTCCGAGAAGAGCCGAAGTGACACGGAGGTCACCGAGCACACGGAGATCGAGTTGACCTGCCCCCCGCAAACCGGTCCAGTCGTTATGAGAGTCCCGATGAGCCCCGGTCGGGCCATGGAGACTCTCGATGATGAAGCGGACACGGCACATTGCAGAACAGATCATTGAGAAGGTGCGTGAGACAGACGCGATGCTGGCCAGCGGGAAGACTCTTGCCCAGGTGGTCCAACACCTCGGTGTCAGCGAGCAAAACTACTACCGCTGGCGGAACCAGTATGGCGGCATGAAGTCGGAGGAAGCGAAGCGTCTCAAGGAACTGGAGATCGAGAACGCCCGTCTGAAGCGGCTCATTGCCAACCAGGCAATCGACATCTCGATCCTCACGGAGGCGAGTGATTACCCAGGAAAACAGCAAGCCCCTCACGGCGGAGGACGGTCGTGATGCACGCGCAGGGGCAACTCGACGTCCCGCAACGGAGAGCGTGTCGCGTGCCCGGTCAGCACCGGTCGACGCAGCGGTACGCGCCGCACGTCGCCGACGACGAAGCGCGTCTCGTCAAGCGCATGCAGGAACTCGTGCGCCTGCATCCACGGCGCGGCTATCGCTTGATCTGGGGCACGCTTCGGCTCGAGGGCTGGCGTGTGAACAGGAAGCGCGTCTACCGGCTGTGGCGGCGCGAGGGCCTTCGCGTGCCTCGGAAACAGCATGGAAGGCAGCGTCTGGCGGCCAGTGCCAACGGGATGATGCGTGAGTCGGCGCGTCGCATGAATGATGTCTGGTGCTGGGACTTCGTGCACGGCCGCGACGAGCGCGGGCGTCCGCTGAGATGGCTGACGCTCGTCGACGAGTTCACGCGCGAGTGCGTTGCGCTGGAGGTGGCTGGATCGATGACATCTGACGACGCGATCGACGTGCTGGTCGAAGCGTTCAAGGAGCGCGGCGCGCCGAGGCACATCCGGAGCGACCACGGACCGGAGTTCTTCGCGAAGGCGATCCGCGCATTCCTGAGTGCGACGGGAGTGAAGACGCTGTACATCGAACCTGGGAGCCCGTGGCAGAGCGGCTTCTCGGAGAGCTTCACCGGCCGCGTGCGCGACGAGCTCCTGAACGCCGAGATCTTCAAGGATGTGCGCGACGCGAAGGCGCTGGACGCGGCGTGGCGACACGACTACGATCGCCATCGGCCGCACAGCTCACTGGGACACTTGCCACCAGCCAGATTAACGGCGACGCTGTCCACTCCTGCGCTCGCGGCTGCGCCCCTCGCTTCGAAGCGGCCGGAGTCGGATCAAGCGAATGTGACTGAACCACTGACTCTCATAGCGCCTGGTACATATAGGATGGGGGCAGGTCATGACGACGTCGTCCCATTTTTGCAGACGGGTGACGGGCGTCATCAATGGCCGCACGTGCTGCCTGTGGCCGTAAGTGATCGTCCACGCAACGCATGGATGCGGATGTGTGGCCGAAATAGAGGAACTATTCGCAGTTGTTTCAGCGCGCTGAATGATGACAGTTGATCCTTACACATAGAGGTGCGCTGCCGGGCGGCCTCTTTCCCCCCTTCCGTTGGAACAGGATGCTCCGCTGAGAAGGCCTGTATCCCTCACTCCGCATCTTTTAGAAGGAAACTCCCATGACCGCAACCCGTGAAGAAACCGTCCGCAGCTACCTCGGTGACCTGATCTCTGTCTTGGAGCATGTGTCGCAGGCGGTCGCCAAACAGGCCAGCGATGACGACTTCCGGCGGATTGCTCATGCCGGGCGCGTGATCGACAAGCTCCACTCGGTCCTCATCCGCCAGCGCGGCGACCTTGAGGCGCACGTCAAGGCCATGGGCGGGACCAGCGGGGGCGGGGTGCTGAAGGACATGCTGGGCACTGTGACCGGGGCATTGGCTGGTCTCTACGGCAAGATGCGCGGCGAGACGGCCGCCCGCATGCTGCGCGACGACTACACGGCGCTGAGCTTTGTCACCGCCTGCACCACCATGCTCCATACCACCGCGCTGGCCCTCGACGACTCGGCCACCGCAGCGCTGACATTCCGCCACATACAGGAATACCCGCCCCTCATTATGGCCCTGAGCGAGCTCCTTCCCCACGCCGTGGTCGCCGATCTGGCCGCGGACAAGGTACCAGTGGTCAACGCCGCCGCCGCCGAAGAGGCGATCCAGAACCTCAACGATTCATGGCGCGGAGCTTCCGCAGCCAACCCGGCGTGAGGGAAGGGCATTGAAGCGGGGCACTCATCGCGCTTGAACTCGACCAGCCGGTAGCGGCGTGTGGGCGTGCGCTACTTGCTCGACCTGCCATCCACGCTCCACGCCCCGCCGTCACGCCAGAGCACATAGAGCGACGCGGCGAGCACGGCGATGGGGAGCACGATTGGCGGCTCATCGGGCCAGTCGGCGGTCAGGTGCGCGTACAGCACGACGGCCATCGACCCGCACGCGATCGCGGCACCGACGCGAGCGAACGCGCCGCTCAGCAGCATCAGCCCCGCCAGCACGCCAAGCACGGGCGCGAGGATCGCGTTGACATCCGGCATCGGGCTCTTCGCGGCTTCGAGGATCGGCGTCATCGGGGCCGCGCCAACAAGGTGCATCACGCTGATCCCCGCCAGCGGAAGGCCCGCGATGAGGCGGGCAATCAGGACATGCTTCAAGGGCCGCGTGCGGCGGATGGACCCAAGGGCGATGGACATGCGGGGACTGCTTGCACGCGGGAATGCGGCGAACACACGTACGCACGTCCATGCGCGCGGGCTCGCCTACGCCGCCACCGTCGCCGTCGCAATCTCCGACCACGGCCCCTTCTGCCCGCGTGTGTTGATCCAGCGGGCCACGCGGGCCATGCGGGCCATGCGGGCCATGCGGGCCATGTAGACGGCGGTCTTGCCGCCTTCGCCGGGCTTGAACTCGGCGCGGAAGGTCGGCTTGGTCGGCTTGGTCAGGAAGACCAGCGCGGCGGGATTCGTGGGCGCGGGTTTGTCGGCATCCACGAGTTTCACCCACACCTCGGCCCCGAGCACGCCCGCGGGCCGCGCGCGGCGGGTCGGTGTGGACTCATCCACCAGACGGAGCGTGTGCGTGAGCCGGGCGTTGCCGTCTACGTCATCATCAGGCCCGAGGTCGGCGTGGGCGGGGCCGCCTCGAACCTGCTCCCCGCCAAGCTCGCCGCCTGCCCTCTCCTTACCGAATTGACTCTCTCTCTTGCTGGATACCACCATGAACAGCACACTCGCCGTCTGCTCCATCGTGGTCGGCACAGACTTCACGCCCTGCTCGGCGGTCGCGCTCGGGCAGGCGATCCGCATCGGAGCTTGGTCGAAGGCCAAGGTCCACGTCGTCCACGTCATCGACACGATCGTGGTCATCGAGCTCGAAACCACCCTCTCACCCACGCAGCAGGGCATCCGCGACAGCCTCGTCAAGGACGCCGAGAAGGCGTGGGCAGACTTTGCCAAGGACATTCCCGGCGCGGCGGGGCTGGCGATCGAAGTCTCCATCAACAACCGCATCGTGGGCATCCTGCGGCGTGCCCGCGAGGATGAGGCCGACCTGATCGTGATGGGCGCGTTCGGGAATTGCGCGCCGGATGTGGGCATGGGCACCGTCGCCACCGCCTGCGTGCGCAAGAGCATGACCGATGTGCTGCTGGTGCGGGACACGCGGCCCGAAAGCGGGAACGCGCCCTTCAAGACCATCGTCGCGGCGGTGGACTTCTCGCCGAACTCGCTGCGGGCGGTCGAGCGCGCGGCCATGTTCGCGGCCAAGGACGGAGCGGAGTTGCACCTGCTGCACGTCTTTGCGGCCCCGTGGCACCAGTTGCACTACCGCGCCCCCACGCCGCTGAATCTGACGCACGAGCAGAAGCAGTACCGCGACGAACTGGAGCGCCGGCTCGCCGAGTACTGCGGCCCGGTGCTTGAAGCGCACGCGGGGTTGCGCATGAACACGGTCGTGTACGACTACAACGGCCACCGCTCCGGCATCGTCGAGTACGCGGGGAAGGCGGGGGCCGACCTGATCGTGCTGGGCACGCGCGGGCGGACCACCCTGCGAGACCTGCTGCTGGGCAGCACGGCGGAGAAGGCACTGGCGGAATCCAAGTGCTCGATCCTCGCCGTCAAGCCGGAGGGGTTCGAGCACCCACTGGCCGTGGACGAATCGCCCACAGCGGCGCCGATGAAGTGGATACTGTGATCGGGAGTGCGTGAGCGCATCGCAACGCTCACCCAGAGAGGATCGTGCATGAAGGTCGCCGTCTATTCCAACAAGCCCTATGAGAAGCCCTTCCTCGACGCAGCGAACACCGACGCTCGGCATGAGTTGCTGTACCTCGACGCGGCGCTCACATCGGCGACGGCGGGCCTCGCCATGGGCTCTCCCGCCGTCTCGATCTTCGTGGGTGATGACGCCTCCGCCCCTGTGCTGCGGGCCCTCCACGCCGGCGGCACGCGCGTGCTGGCCCTCCGCTCGGCGGGCTTCAACCACGTGGACATCGCTGAGGCTGATCGACTCGGGCTGACCGTGCTGCGCGTCCCCGCGTACTCGCCGCACGCGGTGGCCGAGCACGCCGTGGGTCTCATGCTGACGCTCAACCGCAAGTTCCACCGCGCCTTCAACCGCGTCCGCGAGCAGAACTTCTCGCTCGGCGGCCTGATGGGCTTCGATATGCACGGCAAGACCGCGGGCGTGATCGGAACGGGCAAGATCGGAGAGGTCGTATGCACGATTCTCACCGGCTTCGGCTGCCGCGTGCTGGCGAGCGACCCGGTGAAGAACCCCGCGTGCGAGTCGATGGGCGTGGAGTACGTCGCGCTGCCGGACCTGTATGCGCAGTCGGACATCATCACGCTGCACTGCCCGCTGAGCCCGCCGACGAAGCACCTGATCGACGCCACCGCGCTCGCGGCGATGAAGCCCGATGTGATGTTGATCAACACCAGCCGCGGCGCGGTGATCGACACACGGGCGCTGATCGCGGCGCTCAAGCGCGGCCGGGTCGGCTCGGTGGGCCTGGACGTCTATGAGGAGGAGGGCGACTTGTTCTTCAAGGACCTCTCCGCCGAGGTGGTGCAGGACGACGTCTTCGTGCGGCTCATGAGTTTCCCCAACGTGCTCATCACCGCCCACCAGGGCTTCTTCACGCACGAGGCGTGCACGGCGATTGCGCAGACGACCATCCAGAACATCATCGACTTCCAGCACGGCGCGATCCGCGAGGCCAACTGCGTGACCACGAGGCTGATCGCGCCGGCCGGCAAGGGCTGCTGAGTGCTGCCAACTCGACGTCCGGCGACGCCAGTCGTCGCGAACACCGACCATTGGATCGTCTCCGAGAAGAGCCGAAGTGACACGGAGGTCACCGAGCACACGGAGATCGAGTCCCCTGGGACTCCACGACCACGGAGAGGATCACCACATGGCGGCTGACCCGGTTCAGGGCCCGGGGGGCCGTCAACCACCGCCCGCCATCTACGGCCCGCACAGGCCCCACGCGCTCAGCAGGATCCCGAGGTCGGCGCCGTCCACGACGCCGTCGCCGTTGAGGTCGCCAGGGCAGCAGGGGACGCCCGGCTCGCAGTCGTCGGGAACGCCGTTGCCGTTGCAGTCGTTCCCCTCGAGTTCGAGCTCGTCGGGGATGCCGTTGCCGTTGCAGTCCAAGGAGGGTGGAATGAAGAAGAGATACGCCGCGCCGGCACCGGCGGCGCCGTTGCTGGCCTGGGCGCCGTTGACGCCGGTGGCGTTGCCGTCCTCGCTGGATGCCCCGACGACAACCGTGCCGCCCGACACCGCCACGGCGAGGCCGAAGCTGTCGTTCGCGCCGGTGTTCGACGCCTTGAGGTAGGCCTGCTGGGTCCACGTCGCCCCGCTTCGCACAAAGACGTACGCGGCCCCCGAGTCGGAGGCGAGATTGTCGGCCTGATCCCCGTTCACCCCCGAGGCGCTGCTGGATTCGTCGAGGGCCCCGACGACGACGGTGTCGCCCGACACTGCGACCGACCAACCGAAGCTGTCGCCCACGCCGGTGTTCGACGCCTTGAGGTACCCCTGCTGGCTCCACAACGCGCCGCTGCGCACGAAGACGTACGCGGCGCCGGCGCCGCTGGCGCTCTCGTTGGCCTGGTTGCCGTTCACACCCGTGGCATTGCTGGCCTCGGAGAACGCCCCGACCACCACCGTGTCGCCCGACATCGCCACCGCGCGGCCGAACTGGTCGGCTGCGCCGGTGTTGGACGCCTTGAGGTACGCCTGCTGGCTCCAGCCCACGCCGCTGCGGATGAACACGAACGCCGCCCCGGCCCCGTTGGCGCTGTTGTCGGCCTGGTTGCCGTTGACGCCGACGGCGTTGCTGTCCTCAAGACTTGCCCCAACCACGAGCGTGTCGCCTGAGACGGACACCGAGTCGCCGAAGTTGTCGCCTGCATTCGTGTTCGACGCCTTGATGTATGCCTGCTGGCTCCAGGTCGAACCGCTCCGCACGAAGACATACGCCGCGCCGGCGCCGAAGACGCTGTTGTTGGCCTGATTGCCGTTGATGCCGGTGGCGTTGCTGTCCTCGCCGTCGGCGCCCACCACGATCGTGTCGCCCGACACCGCGAGCGAGAAGCCAAAGAAGTCGAACTCGCCGGTGTTCGATGCCTTGATGTAGGCCTGCTGGCTCCAAGTCGAACCGCTGCGCACGAAGACATACACGGCGCCGGGATTGACGAGGCTGTTGTTGGCCTGGTTGCCGTTGATGCCGGTGGCGTTGCTGTCCTCGGCGTAGGCGCCGACCACCACCGTGTCGCCTGACACCGCGAGCGACCTGCCGAACTCGTCGTTCGAACCGCTGTTCGACGCCTTGAGGTACGCCTGCTGGACCCACGTCGCGCCGCTGCGCACGAAGACATACGCCGCCCCGGAGTCCTCGAGGCTGTTGTTGGCCTGGTTGCCGTTCACGCCGGTGGCGCTGCTGTCTTCCTCGTAGGCCCCGACCACCACGGTGTCGCCGGAGACCGCCACCGCGGCGCCGAACGAGTCGCCGGCGTCGGTGTTCGACGCCTTGAAGTAGGCCTGCTGCGCGATGGGGTCGATGGTCAGCGGGTATCGCGCCCCTCGGTCGTCGACCCTGAGCACCAGGGAGTCCGAAGCGTGGCTGCCAGCCGTCGCCCCAGCCGCAGTGGTGATCGCGGCGACCGTCCGGAACGACGCCGGGAGGGCGACGCCATCGGCGTCGAAGACCGTCAGGCCGCGGTAGTCGACCACGCTGGCGCCAGCCGCATCGACGAAGGTCACATCGCGGCCGTCGTCGCTCACGCGGGGGCTGAGCCCGCCGCGGACCGCGAGCGTGAACCGCAGGCCTTCGCCCTGGTCGCGCCCGAGGCCATCCGACCACTCGACCGCAGGCCGCTGGTGCACGGTGTAGCCATGCTCAACCCCACGGCTGTCGTTGACATACCACTCGGTCAGCGCCGCGTCCCACGCATAGCTGATTCGCCCCCCGACCGCGTCGACGCGGGCCGGCGCGTCGACCGCCGACTCCCAACCGGCGCGACCGTAGCTGACAAGTTCCAGCCCCCACGACCAGCCCCCGCCATCCGGCGTGGCGTCGAACGCTCGGCCGTCGAAGTGAATGTTCCATCGCTGTCCCGGATTGCGGGCCAGATGGCCGCCATCGACCGCGACCGCGGCGTGACGGTTCGCCTCGTACGCAGCCCGGATGCTCGACCAGTCCGCGGCGGAGAGGCCATCGGGCGCGGGCGCCGCCGCCAGCGCCGTCGGCCCGGAGGAGAGCCACGCCGGAAGCATCAACGCCAGCGCCGCGAGCGCCATCCCGCCGACCGACATGCGCAAGCGACGGTCTCGTGACGCTCCTGCGCCAACCGACAACTTCCCCTGGAGAGTGGGCACTGGTGACTGGTCCATCTGCTCGCGCATCGGCGTTGCTCCGTAGGGCTGATCGACGCGAGATTGCCGTAGGCAAGAACCCTCCCATATCCGACATGGGGAGTGCGTCGCAGCGCGCGTCGACGGGTCGATTATGCCATCCACGCACACGCGACGCGAGCAGATTCAAAGCAGGACGGCCCTGATCCGACCATTCAAGGATGTCAGGAATGCCCCGAGAGAGCAGTGGCCGCACTGATCGGACGTGGGACGGTCGGGGAGTCGCGTGCAGGCGCGGCGGTGGTGCCCGGTCGATCGCGGCGCCCTTGGAGCCAACGCTGGCGCCGATGTCTCGCAGTCAGTGCACCCCTGGGAAGAACCCGGGACAGCCACCTATTATGGCCCGCCCTGCGTACGCTCGCCTCACGATGGCGCGGCTCAGGACGTCGCCATGCCAGGGCAGTCATCGGAGTCATTGAAGTCACTGGAGTCGTACGCATGCCTCGAGTCGCCAGAGTCGTCGTCGCGAGGATGGCCCATCACGTCACCCAAACGGGGGAACAACCGCCAGAACATCTTCTTCACCGATGACGACCGGCGATTCTACATCGCCACGCTGCGGGAGCAGATGGGCGAGAATCGAGTCTCGCTGCTCGCGTGGTGCCTGATGGCGAATCAGGTGCATCTGGTGCTGGTGCCGAAGACGGCCGACGGACTCGAGCTCGCCGTGGGACGGACGCACTGGCGATACACGCAGGCGATCAATCGGCTTCATCAGCGTGTCATTGGGGTCAGTGGTGCGGCCATCTCTGGCAGGGCCGACTCTTCTCGTGCCCGCTCGACGAGAGCCACCTGGTTGCGGCGATGCGCTACGTGGAGCGCAATCCCGTCCGAGCGCGGATCGTCCGACTGGCGGAGCGATACCCATGGTCGAGTGCGGAGGCCCATTGTGGGTGTGAGGGGGGAGGGGGCAGCGCCGAGCGCCGGTTGCTGATCAACGCGGCGAAGTGGGCGGAGCGATACCAGCCGAAGGCGTGGCAGGCGCTGCTGCGGCAGGCGGACGACGAGACCATCGTCGAGCGCCTGCGTAGGGCCACGCGAACAGGACGTCCACTGGCCACTGATTCCGTGCTGGCGAAGCTCGAGACGAAGCTGAACCGGCGCCTGCGTGCGCTGCCCCGCGGGCGACCGCGAACGGCGAGCGACGTTGACGGGGAGAAGCGTGAGAAGACAGGGAAGCGTGCTTCAGGGGGTCGCCCGCGGCGAAAATGAGGGCGATAACGGGGGCTGTCCAGATTACACGTTCGACAGTTCCCTGGTCATCTCCATGGAGCCGTTGACCGTAACACGTCCAAGTCCGGAAGGACGCCAGTGGCGGGGGCATCCGAGGCCGGAGGATGGTGGTCGAGCTCGCGTCGTGCTCGTCGTCGCGCATCGAAACGCGTCGTCGCGCGAAAGGCCGTCCTGACGAGCCGCGAGCGAAGCGACCGGCAGATGCTCATCGACGTCGCAGCACCCGGCTTCTCGCCTCTGTGCACGCCGCGCCGGTGAACTGCGTCCCTTCGCTGCGCTCGGGCTCGTCAGCACGGACGTCACACGGGTCTGTCCACTCCCCGTCACCCGATGACGCGCCAGCATCCCGACCCGTGTCAACAAGGGGCGAGTCCACGCGCCACGGTCCATAATTGGTGGCTGTCACGATTGCTCTCCAGAACCGGGACGTTCGCATCGATCAGCCGAGCCGTGGTCGCCGCCAGCACTTCGACCGCGCGAGGAGGTAGACAGGGCACGCCCGTCCAAGTCCGGGAGGACGCCAGTGGCGGGGGCATCCGAGGCCGGAGGATGGTGGTCGCGCTCGCGTCGTGCTCGTCGTCGCGCATCGAAACGCGTCGTCGCGCGAAAGGCCGTCCTGACGAGCCGCGAGCGAAGCGACCGGCAGATGCTCATCGACGTCGCAGCACCCGGCTTCTCGCCTCTGTGCACGCCGCGCCGGTGAACTGCGTCCCTTCGCTGCGCTCGGGCTCGTCAGCACGGACGTCACACGGGTCTGTCCACTCCCCGTCACCCGATGACGCGCCAGCATCCCGACCCGTGTCAACAAGGGGCGAGTCCACGCGCCACGGTCCATAATTGGTGGCTGTCACGATTGCTCTCCAGCTTTCTCCGGTTCGGCGTGTCCACCGGGCGTGAACAACTCCACGTTTCAACACCATGCGGGTCTGCACAAAGGGGGTCGATGCGACTCGGTCGGACGCGAGCGGCGCTCCGTCAACCGGCGATTCAGACCCGCCCGTCCCTGCCGATCCCTCACCCGCGCGGTTCGCGGTCGGTTGCCGGATCGCCGATCTCGGAGGGAGAGATGATCGGGGTGTCCGCGCCCGCCCCGCGCGTTCGGCTGGTCGCGTCGTGGGGTCCGTCGCCCAGGATCATCGGCACCTGCGCGGCTCGCGCGCCGCGCGCCACCAGGTGCGTCGCGATCGGTGCCGTCAGGAAGAGGAACGCCACGACGATAAGGGCTTCGATCGCGGTGACTTGGTTTTGGAAGTGCAAACCCGCGGCGGTCATGATTGTGAAGACGCCGAGCGAACCTGCCTTGGCCGCGCCATGCAGGCGCGTGTAGACGTCGGGGAGCCGCACAATCGAGATCGCCGCCAGCAGCGACGCAAGCCCGCCGACGATGAGAAGGATGTCACTTGCAATCGCCCCAAGGGACGTCAGCGTCATGGTCGACCCCTCCGCTCGAGATGGACGGCGAAGGCGACGGTGCTCAGAAAGAGCACGAGCGCTCCGGCGACCGCAACGCCAAGCAGTTCGGTCCGACCCGAGACGATCGCGATCAGTCCGGCCAGCGAGACGGTCAGGAACCCCAGCAGGTCGAGGGCCACGATTCGGTCCGCGAGGCTGGGCCCACGCACCGCCCGCCATCCCGCGACGAGGAAGGCGATCCCGAGGCAGATGCCGCAGATCAGCGCCGGCCAGGTGACGAACTTTTCGCCCGGCGCGATTCGAAGCAGCGTGCCGAGGAGCGTCATGGTCGAGCCTCCGACGGCGGCGCCGGGCGGGCGACCGCCTCGCCGCGGGTGACGCGGAGGAGTCTGCCTTCGAAGTTCTCCTTGATCTCACGGATCTCCGCCCCGGGATCGTCGCAGTGCAGCAGATGAACGATCAGATGACTTCGGCTCGGCGTGACGTCGAGGGCGACGGTTCCCGGCGTGAGCGTCACGAGGCTCGCCAGGACCGCCAGCTCGACGTCGGTGAGGTCCTTCAGCGGAACCTCGATGAGTTGGGGACGGAGCTTCTTCGGCGACCCGAGCACCGCCACCGCGACGCGCAGATTGGCGACCAGCAGCGCCCATCCCACATAGAGGGCGAGGCCGATGCCGCTTCCGACGCGCCGGGCGTAGCGATGCCCGTCCGGGGCCGCGGCGACCAGCGCGATGAACCCGATCACAAGTCCGATCAGGAAGTTCGAGATCGTCACCGGACCCACCATCGCGAGCCACGTCAGCGCGAGCAGGACATGCGCCAGGACCATCATGGGGAAACCTCGCTCTCCTGCGCCGGAGTCGCCGGTCGCGACGCGGGGCTGGTCCCGAGCACCCTTTCGATCGCGGCAGGCCGATCGAGGAGCTGCTCCGCCGCGGAGCGAGCCAGCGCCCACGCGGGACGCGCACCGATGCCGATCGCGAGGGCGATGGTGGCAAGCCCGGTCGAGGCGACGATCATGAGCGTCCAGCCGGCGCCTCGCTCGCGCTCCGCCGGAGCATCGTCGTCCGGCTCGCGCCAGAACGCTTCGATCCAGATCTTCATCATCGAGAAGAGGGTGATCAGGCTCGTCGCCAGGGCGATCGCCGTGATCAGCCACGCACCGGCGCCCAGCCCGGCGCGGACAAGCACGAGCTTGGCCCAGAAGCCGGAGAGGATCGGGATGCCGGCGAGCGAAAGCGCGGTCACGAGGAAGATCGCCGCAATGAACGGATCGCTCCGCGCCAGCCCGCCGAGTGACTTGAGTTCAGTCGTGCCGCGGCGACGCTCGATGAGTCCGGCGACGAGGAAGAGATTGGTCTTGACGATGATGTGATGCAGAATGTAGAGGATCGCACCGCCGAGAGCCAGCGTGGCGAGTTCGCTCCGGATCGCATTGCTCTCCGGCGTCGCCTGCGCGTCGACGCGGCCGATGAGCACCAGGGCGAGCCCGAGCCCCATGAGCATGTAGCCGATCTGGCTGGCGATGTGGAAGGAGAGGATTCGACGGATCTCCCCCTGCGCGACCGCCGCGAGCACGCCCAGCGCCATCGTGAAGCCGCTGGCGACCAGGATGGCACCCCCGATGATCGAGGGCTCCTGCGTGAAGGAGAGCGTGCCGGTGCGGATCATCGCGTAGACACCGACCTTGGTGAGCAGGCCCGCGAAGAGCGCGCCGATCGCGGTCGAGAGTGGGGGGTATGCTGCCGGCAGCCACGCGACGAAGGGCACGACCGCAGCCTTGATCGCAAAGGCGATCAGCATTGGCGCCGCCAGCGCCGTCGCGAGGCGAGGGTCCCCGAGGGCGTCGAGTCTGCTGCCGAGGTCCGCAAGATTGAGCGTGCCGACGGCGCCGTAGCAGAGCCCGGCGCCGACGAGAAAGAGCGTCGAGGAGAGCAGGCTGAGCACCACGTAGACGATGCCGCCGGCGAGCTGGGCGCGTCGGCCCTCGACGATCGCCAGACCGAAGGAGCTCACCAGCATCAGCTCGAACCAGACGTAGAGATTGAAGAGATCGCCCGCGACAAAGGCGCCGTTGGCCGCGGCGAGCAGGGCCAGGACGAGTGTCGCCTTGGCGCGGTCGACGCGGGCATCGGCTGGCTCGCCGGCGGAGTAGAGAACGGTTGCGGCGCCGACCGTGGCGGCCAGCAGCACCATGATCCCCGCAAAGCGGTCCGCGACCAGGGCGATGCCGAACGGCGCGGACCAGCCGCCGACGTGGACCACGATCGGCCCGCCGACCACGATCTCGCGGAGCAGCGCAATCGCGACGATCGGCATCAGCAGCGCCGTCACCATCAGCACCCACCTGGGCGCGCGTTCGCGCGGAAGCGCGAGGGCGAGCGCGGCGCCGAGCAGAGGAAGGAGGATGGGCAGCGTGGCGAGCATCGTCACTCGTCGGATGAGAGGAGTCCTTCGACGTCGTCGACGGCGAGTTCGCGGCAGGCGCGGCGGACCAGGACCAGGGTGAACGCAAGGACGCCGAAGCTGATCACGATCGCGGTCAGGATCAGCGCGGCGGGAAGAGGGTCGGCGTAGGGCGGGACGGGTGCGTCGGCACCGGGAGGAGCGATCGGCGGTCGAAGCGGGACCAGCTTGCCGCTGGTGAATATGAGCAGTGTCGCGCCGTGGCTCAGCAGCACGAGGCCGAAGACCACGCGCACGATGCTGCGGCGCATGAGCAGATAGCCACCGGCGGCGAAGAGGATGGCGACGCTAAGCGTCAGCAGGAGCGTCATCGTCGCCCTCCTCAAGAGTGAAGACCATCGCCAGGGTCACACCGACGACCGCGAGGTAGACACCGACGTCGAAGAGCAGCGGCGTTCCGACCTTGGTCGGTGCAACTTGATCAAGGAGCTGAATCGAGAACCAGACTCCGGTGAAGATCGGCTTCCCCGCGAAAAGTGCGGGAAGCGAACTCGCCAGCGCCGTCAGCAGACCGATCCCGACCAGACGCAGCGGCTCGATGCGGAGCAGACGCCGAGCTGCGGCGACGCCCTCCGCGAGGGCGATCAGCGAGAACGCCGAGGCGCAGAGCAGTCCGCCGACGAAGCCTCCACCCGGCTCGTTGTGGCCACGCACCACCAGCAGCACCGAGACGAGGACGAGCAGCGGCACGACGGCGCGGGCGCCGGTGCGGAAGATCACGGACTTCATCGGGCGCTCTCCTTCCGTACCGCGCCGCCGAGCAGCGCCGTGACCCCAACCGCCGCGGCGCCGAGGACGAAGATCTCGCCCAGCGTGTCAAGGGCCCGGAAATCGACCAGGATCACATTGACCACGTTGCGCCCGTATGCCTCCGGAACGGAGCGTGCGACCAGCTCGGTGGAAATCGGCACGAAGTCGGAGCGTCCCGCGGCGGCCAGCGCGAGTGCCCCGATCACCAGACCGAACGCCGCCGCGACGCCGATGTCGCGGATGCGTGAGAAGGCCCCCGAGATGGCCTTGATCCTCGGGAGCTGTGCCGCCACGAGCGAGGCGATCACCACCACGAGCGTTTCGACCGCGAGCGTGGTCATGGCGAGGTCGGGTGCGCCGTAGAGCAGGAAGATCGCGGCGACCGCGGCCCCGGCGCCGCCCAGGACGGCGATCGTTCCCATGCGTGACCCGACCAGCGGGGCGGAGATCGCCGAGGCGATCAGGACTGCGACCACGGCCCCATCGAGAAGCGTGGCGCCCAAGGCGGCTTCGACGAAATCCAGTCGCGGACTCGCGCGCCAGGCAGCGACGCCGAGCACCGCCGTCGTCGCGAGCAGCGCCCCCCGCACGGCGCCCGCGAGCGTCGGTCCCCGCAGCGCCAGTGCCACGAGCGTGCCGAATCTCATCAACCCCGCGACGGCATCATCCCAGAGACGATCTGGCCCGATCCGCGCGGCCGCGGCGAGCGGTGCGGTCCAATTCCTCCAGGTCGCGCGGCCGACGTAGAGCCCGAAGCCCAGCGCCAGCGCGGCAAGGCTCAGTGCGAGCGCGACGCTCGCCGGCCAGAGCAGCGACCACGCGGAGAGCGTGAACGCGTCGACGGGTGCACCGGCAATCGATGCCGCGACCGCGCCGACCAGACCGTCGGCGAAGAGCATCGGGACGATGCCGGCGACGAGTCCCGCCACCGCGAGCGTGACCGGCCCCACGAGGCGCGGCCATCCGGGATCGCGGGCTTCGACGAGTTCAACGGGCGAACCAGCGTCGAATCGCCCCATGAACGGTCGGATGCCCGCGAGGATCGCCGCCGCGACGGTGAGCACGGCGGCGAGCATGGTTGCCACGATCACTGGAATCACCATCGTCTCCGAGGCGAGCTCCGCCTTGAGCGCCAGCTCCTTCCCCGCGAATCCCAGCAGCGGGAATGCCCCGGCCATGGAGAGCGCGCCGAGGATTGCGGCAAGCGCAGTCCACGGCATCAGCCGACGAAGTCCGTGGAGCTTCTCGGCGTACTTCTGGTGCGTCTGTTCGGTGAGGATCCCGGCGCAATAGAAGAGACATCCCTTGAAGAGGGCGTGCGCCAGGAGGTACGCCGCCGCGGCGACTTCGGCGCCGATCCCGAGCAGGAGCATGAGCATGCCCAGCGAGGAGACGGTGGAGTAGGCGAGGATCTTCTTGAGCGCCGAATGTCGCGCAGCGGCGAACGCCCCGCCGAGCATGGTCACCGCGCCGAAGCCGATGAGCAGGTTGTCCCAGAGGGCGATGCCGCCGAGCGCGGGCGAGAGCCGGGCGACGAGGTAGACGCCCGCCTTGACCATCGTCGACGAGTGCAGCAGGGCGCTGACGGGCGTCGGCGCCTCCATCGCGTTGGGAAGCCAGAAGTGCAGCGGCACCATCGCGCTCTTGGCGAAGCACCCGGCTAGGACGAGGACGATCGCCGGAGCCGTCAGAGGCCACGCGTCGACGCTACGGAGCCGCTCGCTCGCAAGGAGCTCCTGGATCGCGAAGACCGGGTCGCCGTCGCCGCCGGCGGCGATCGCCAGGAGCAGCAGTCCGGCCAGCAGCGCAAGTCCGCCGCCACCGGTCACAAGCAACGCCTGAAGTGCAGCCCGCCGTGCCGCAACGCGCTCGCGTTCAAATCCGATGAGCAGGAACGAGGTGAAACTCGTCAGCTCCCAGAAGGCGAAGAGCGTGATGATGTCGTCGGCGACGACGAGGCCGAGCATCGCCGCCATGAAGCAGAGCAGCGTCGCCTGGAATCGACCCAGCCTCGGATGACCGGCGAGCGACTCGCCCGCGTGCATGATCGAGAACGGGCCCACTGTGCAGACGAGGATGGCAAAGAGCAGCGCCAGTCCGTCGACCCGGAGCGCGAAGGAGATGTCGAGGTCGGGGATCCACGCCCAGGAGAGAGCGGTGTGCTCGCCTCGCGTGATCTCGGGGATGCCGAGCATGAAACCGAGGCCCAGCAGCAGGACCGGCGCCGCGAGCATCACCCCCGCTTGGCGCGGCGCGAGCCGCTGCACCGACGGCGCGACTGCTGCAAGCGCGACCAGGACCATGAGCGTGATGAGGGCGAGAGAGGCCATTGCTGGGCGTGGGGGGAAGGGGGGCGAACAGTAGCACGACAGCGCTCCATCGGCTTGAGTCGCGCGACTCTTCGAGCCGATGTGCTCCCGTCGCAATCACGATAAATCGGGACAGCCAGTGCGCCGGCACAAACCGGCGAGGAGTCGTGGATGCAAGACCACACAGTCAAGGTCTCGCCAATCGGACTGACCCCGAGTCATGCGTGCGGCTCCGCAAGGAGACGACATTATTCGGGACAGCCACCGTTATCTCCCTGCTCCGTGCGCTCCGGGTCACTTCGCCGCGTCGCCCGGATGGTCCCAGCCTTCTTGCTCACGGCGACTCGCGTCGCCGTACGTCGAGCTGGGGCTCGACGGTCTCAGAGCGTCGCGGTGCGCTCGAGGCGCAACCGCTCCGCAGCGGCGGGCTCGGGCCCGGGCTCGAGCTCGGGCTCGAGC
>Ga0163155_10003198_pt1 | contig 17783 bp, 14 predicted proteins | sample OliLakLV19SP4G1_FD_148611 | JGI IMG/M metagenome (GOLD analysis project Ga0163155, IMG submission 148611) | Freshwater microbial mat bacterial communities from Lake Vanda, McMurdo Dry Valleys, Antarctica - Oligotrophic Lake LV.19.SP4.G1 | ecosystem: Environmental > Aquatic > Freshwater > Lake >... | reverse complement strand
GGTCAGGGGGCGTCGCGTCGGCGGGGACGCGCGGGGGCGTGTTCCATTCGAGGTAGGTGACTCGGACCTGTCGCTGGGCTGTCTGAGCGCCGGCCTGCTCGGGGAGCATGACCGATGGGCGCGTGATGGGCGGCTGCGGGCGGCTCGACTGGTGGATGTTCGACCAGGTCACGAGCAGGGCGTAGAGGATGGCGCCGACCAGCAGCAGCGGGCGCCGGCGTCGCGATGTCGAGGGCTTGGGCATGCGTGAGAGGCAGAGCGTAGCCAAATCAGAATGGAGCGGGTTCGGCACAGGGCGCGGCGGCGGGACACGCTGCGGGCGTTCGGGTGGGTGAATAATCCGAGGTGAGGCGCGGCATCGCTCGGGGCGTGCCATCAGGCCCGGCTCGGCCCGCCCTGGGTTGGGTGCGCGGCCATGACGTTTGCGTCGGGTGGTTGGTGGGGGGGCTTGGGCCGCCCGCCTCGTGGACGCGAGAGGGAGGCGAGGGTTGCCAGATGCGTCTGTTCGTCGCCGTCTATCCGCCGATTGAACTCGCCCGCGCGTGGCTGTCGCGGGTTGGTGCGATGGGCGGGTCCGCGGCGGCTCTGCCCGAGCATCGGGCCTCGCCGGAGGCTCAGGTCCATCTCACGCTGCGGTTCATCGGGGAGCGGCGTGAGCAGGAACTGGATGAGGTGGTCGAGTCGGTCCAGCGGTCGGCGTCTGGGATCGGCGTGTTCACGCTGACCGGCCTGGGGCTCATCACGCTGCCGCGGCGGGGCCCGGCCCGGCTCATCGCCATTGAGACCGATACCCCCCCACCGCTGCTTGAACTGCACCGGCGTCTGGCGGTGCGGCTGGCCCGCAAGGCGAGAAAGGATGGCGGGGACCGCTTCACGCCGCATGTGACGTTGGCGCGGCTGCGGGAGGAGTCGAGGGGGTATCGGCTGGCGGTGCCGCTGGAGGGCGAGGAGGAACGCCGCGGGTTCGAGGTGCGAGAGATCGCGCTGATGCGGAGCGTGCTGCACGCGACGGGGGCGGAGCACCGGGAGGTGGTGCGGGTGGGTGTGTGAAGCGGAGCGTGGGGGCTCGGGGCCGCGGCCACGGCACTGGGCTGATCCGCGATCAGCCCTGGTTGCCCATCGACTCGATGAAGGCGTTGGCCTCATTGATGCTCGCGTTCATCTCGGCGATCAGGCTCTGGACCTCGCTCTCGATCGCCCCGACCTCGTTCTGGAGGCTCGCCACCGCCCGGGCGTTGAGGTTGTGCTTGAGGAACAGCACCTGGTCGCGGAACGCCTGGAGGACGGGCTCCATCGACGACTCGGCCCGCTGCATGGCGGTGAGAAGCCGCTCGTACTCGTTCTTGGTCTGGCGGAGCTGCAACTCGCTGGAGGATCGCAGGTTCTCGCTCTGATACGCATCCAGCTCGCGCTGCCACTCGCGGAAGAGGGCGTCGGCCACGTTCTCGACGCTGTTGATGCGGTTGGTCACGGTGTCGGCCCGCGACTCGCAGCGGTCGAGCTGGCTCTTGAGGCGGGAGTACACCCGCTCCAGCTCGCCGCCCTGGGCCCGCGTGACGGCCATGAACTCTTCGAGGGCGTCGGCGAACTGCTGTTTGGCGTCCTCCTGCCCGGTCTTGGCGGCCTGCACGCGGTCGACCAGCTGCTCACGCTTGGGGTTGCCCAGCCACTCGTTGACGGCAATACCGGGGCTGGAGGAGCAGCCGCCGACGGCTCCGAGCAGACCAATGCAGACCATGCCGCTGATCCATGCCGCACTCAGATTGTTCATCGTGGCGTCCCTCGGTTCAGAAGTGGGACTGTACGCGAGCGACCGGAGACGGGGGTGCCTGTGCCAGGACCCATACCGCTGGCCGGCGTCTTCGATCCACCCGCCCTGGCGTCGGCGGCGGCACGTCACCCGTTTACAACACGGTTCCGCAGCACCCCGATCGCCGCGATCTCGACTTCCACCACATCACCGGGCTTCAGCCAGCGTGGCGGGGTGCGGGCCATTCCGACGCCGCTGGGGGTGCCGGTGAGGATGACGGTGCCGGGCAGGAGGGTGGTGGATTGGGAGAGGTCGCTGATGAGGCGGGCGACGGGGAACATCATGTCGCTGGTGTGTCCCTGCTGCATCACTTCGCCGTTCACGCGCGTCGTCAGCGTCAAGGCCTGAGGGTCGGGGATGTCGTGGGTCGGCAGCAGTCGGGGCCCCAGGGGGCAGAAGGTGTCGAAGGACTTGCCGCGGCAGAACTGGCCTCCGGAGCCGGACTTCTGCCACCAGCGGGCCGAGACGTCGTTGGCGCAGGTGTAGGCAAGGACGTACTTGAGGGCGTGCTCGCGGGAGACGTTGCGGGCGGCGCGACCGAGGATGACGGCCAGTTCGCCCTCGAAGTCGACTTGGTCGCCGCCGCACGAGGAGTCGCGGCAGATGGGCGGGATGACGATATCGTGGCCGGAGAGGCAGGCCGAGGCCGGGTTTTTGGTGAAGACGAGCGGGTGCTCGGGCACGTCGGACTTCATCTCCTTGGCGTGCTCGGCGTAGTTGCGGCCGATCCCGATGATGTGCCGCAGCGGCAAGGCCTCACGCCCGACCAACTCAACGGCCAGCCCGATCTCGGTCTGGAGAAGTTGCATGGGGGAGGGTATCCGGGGAGTTCCGCGGGGAGTTCACCACATAGGCACAGCGGAAGACGCGGGACATGCAGAAGCGGGGGCTGGGGTTGCTGATGAACTGCGCGTGGGCTCACGGGTTGTCAAGGTGCGTGCCGTGGCCGCCCTCCGCCTTGCAGCGAGCTCGCGTCAGGCCTGCGTCTGATCCACCTTCGTGAAGGTGTTGCGCACTCGGTCCTTGACGACGCCTGGGAACGCGAGCGCTCGCCCATGCGCAACGCACCAGATCGCGGGCCCGAGCACGTTGGCCGCGAAGATCGCTTCGGTCAGGTTCTGCTGGGCATCGCTGCGTCCCAGCTCGAAGGGCCTCCACGCGCCCGTCAGCACGATCGGAACCCGAGGCCTGGGGATCCCGCGGAAGAGCACGTCGCCGGTCTTCTCCAGCGTGTCGGTGCCGTGCGTCACCACGATGCCGGTGGACTCTGTGGCGATCTCCTGGGACCCGCCGAAGTCGATGACCGACGACAGGATGCGCTGGCGGTCCTGCTCGGTCATGAGCAGGCTGTCCTTTTGCATGAGTTCGACGATGTTGACGTTGACATCCTCGAGCCGAAGGCGGCGGAGCAGGCGATGCAGGACCGACTTGCGGTTCTCGAGCGAGCCGGTGCGCTCGTCGTAGGTCTTTTCGAGCGTGCCGCCGGTGGAGATGAGCGTGATCCAGCGCATGGTGAGAGGGTACGGGAGATCGGCAGGTCAGGGGAGGTGCGGAGTTGAGAGGTGCCAGGGTGCCAGGGACGCACGATCGGACACCCTGGGCACCTTGGCACCTGACACCTCGACACCTACTGTTGCACTCAGGAGCCACCCATGTCCAAAGACAAGCCCATCGGCAAGCAGGGCGCCGCCCCGGCCAAAGCCCCCGCCAAGCTCGGCATCGCCGGGTCCGAGCGTGAGTACCTCACCTCCCTCGGGATCGAAGACCTCACGGTCGGCTCCGGGGCCGAGTGCAAGCCGTCGGCCAAGGTCAAGGTCCACTACCGGGGCACGCTGATGGACGGGACCGAGTTTGACTCGTCGTATGGGCGGGGCCAGCCCATCGAGTTCCCCCTCGACAACCTGATCGAGGCCTGGCAGAAGGGCATCCCGGGCATGAAGGTCGGCGGCAAGCGCCGCCTGATGGTGCCGTACGCGATGGGCTACGGCGTGCGCGGGTCGCCGCCGGCGATTCCGCCGAAGGCCGACCTGATCTTCGATATCGAGTTGCTGGGCGTGCGGTGATGTGACCCGCGGGCCGGGTTGCGTGCGTCGCGTCCGCGTGAGTCGCGTCAGCCCGCGGGCGACGGAGCACGCGAGCTCGCGTCGATCGTGCTGGGCTGCTCCATCTCCTGACGGGCAACCCGGGCTGGCGCATCCCTGCTCCCACGGCCTGGGCCGGTGGGAGTCGCCATGGAACGGTTCTATTGCCCGCCGGTGCCCGAACTGCCCACGCCGGGGTTGGGGCGTGCGAATGGCGCGGTTGGGCGCGTGCTGGCCTGGGGCGGGCGTGGCTCAGCCGTGGGCCTGGTCGCCGTCGCCTGGATCGCGATGACCCTGGTCCCCACCCGCGGCATCGAGCACGCCGCCGCCCAGCGGGTGGCGTGGCTCGCGGTGGAAGGCTTCGGACTCGGCGGTTCCGCGATCCTGAGCGAAGTCTGGGCGACGGTTTCGGAGGCGTTCTACGACCCCGATCTGAACGGCGTGGACGCGGAGGGAGTCGTCGCTGAGTTCACGCAGGCCGCCGACGACGCCCGGACCCCGGCGGAACTGCGCGAGGTGGTCAACGCATCGCTCGCACGCCTGAAGGCCTCGCACACCCGACTCTTCACGCCCGACGAGACCGCGTTCTACGAGGTCCTCGACGTGTTTATCCCGGGTGGGTTGCAGCAGGGCCAGATCGCCGGCCAGCCGCGTGGGGCAGTTTCCTACGTCGGGATCGGATGCGTGACGCGGGGGATCGACGGGCGGGACTTCGTGACCGATGTGTATCCCACGGGCCCCGCGGACCAGGCCGGGCTGCGGGTGGGGGATGAGATTGTGAGCGTCGCCGGGCGGGAATGGGGACCGGTTGAGCCGTTCCAAGGGCGTGCAGGCGAGGGAACGCCGCTGGTGGTCCGGCGTGCCCAAGGTATGCGGGCGTTGGAGCTGACCGTGACGCCCGAGCGCATCAGGCCGCGGGCGATGTATCTCAAGGCGCTGCAGGCCAGCGCCGAAGAGGTCGAGCGCGACGGCTGCCGGCTCGCGTACGTCCATGTGCGCTCGTACGCCCATCAGTCCTACCAGGACGCGCTGATCGAACTGATGGACGGACGCTTCGCCCACGCCGACGGCCTGGTCCTGGACCTCCGCGGCGGCTGGGGCGGCGCGAGCCCGGACTACACCGACGCCTTCAACCCCGCCCATCCGTACATGCAGGTGCGCGGGGGCTCTTGGGGCGATGTCAGCCGGGTGTGGGACAGGCCGCTGGTCGTGCTGATCGACGAGGGCACCCGCAGCGGCAAGGAGATGATGGCCGACGCCCTGCAACGCTCCGGCGTCGCCACGCTGGTTGGCACCCCCACCGCCGGGGCGGTGCTGGGCGGCACCACGTTCCCGATGAGTGACGGCAGCCTGCTGATGGTCGCGGTTAGCGATGTCCGCATCGACGGTGGCTCCCTCGAGGCCAATCCCGTGCAGCCGGATGTGCTCGTCGAGCGGCCGATCCCGTATTGCAACGGGGCGGACCCGCAGATGGAGGCGGGATTCCACGCACTTATCGAGCGGATTGGTTCACGCCGGCCGCTGTAGAAGCACAGCCGACGTTGGTGTCAGACACAACGTCCGCGGCGCGGATCGCGGAGGGGCTCACCCATCCTTCACATCTCCCCGCAGCGTCTGGATCGCGTGCGGCATGATGTCCACCAGCGCCTCAAGGTTCTCCACCGCCCCGCGTGGCGAGCCCGGCAGCGTCAGGATGAGCGTGCGCCCGATCGTCCCCGCGATGCCGCGCGAGAGGTATGCCTTGGGCGTCTTGTCCAGGCACCGCAGCCTGGCCAGTTCCATCAGCCCCGGATGCTCGCGCTGCATGACCGACCGCAGCGCCTCGGGCGTCACGTCCCGCGGCGCGAGGCCCGTGCCACCCGTTGAAACAACAAGGTCAATCCCGGGAGTCTGCTCCGACCACTCGACGAAGCACGCCGCGATCTGGTGGCGCTCATCGGGCACAACGCGAGTCGCCACGACCTGGGCCCCAAGGCTCGCGCGGAGCGCTTCCACCACGGCTGGCCCCGACCCATCCACCCGCTCGCCACGCGAGCAGCGATCGCTGACCGTCAGCACCGCGGCGCGGATCGGTCGCGCGAGCGAGCCGGGTTGGTTCTCCATCGCCATGAACCCAGTCACGGGCTCCGCCTCCGCGAACCTCCGCGCTCCCCTCCGCGCCCTGTGCGTTCGCGTTTGTCCTGGGCCAGCGAGCTCGCCGCATACACCGCGCTCCGCCCCCCGCGTTTCTCGAGCACCCGCACCCCCTCGATCACCATCGCCTTGTCCACCGCCTTGCCCATGTCCAGCACCGTCAGCGCTGCCAGCGTGACCGCCACCAGCGCCTCCATCTCCACACCCGTCCGCGCGTGCGTCCGGGCCGTGGCGGTGATCCGCACCCGCCCACTCTCAACCTGGGCCGTCACGTCCACGCCATCAAGCGGCAGTGAGTGGCACAGCGGGATCAGCTCATCGGTGCGCTTGGCCGCCTGGATTCCCGCGAGGCGGGCGACCTCAAGCACCGGCCCCTTGGCGATCGTCCCTTGCCTGATCCTGGCCTCCAACTCGGGTGAGATGCGGACGAACGCCTCGGCCGTCGCGCTGCGGGCCGTCACCGGCTTCTCACCCACATCCACCATCGTGGCCCGCCCGTCGCTTGTCACATGCGAGAGCCCGGGCGCGTTGCCACGTCGCGCTTTCCCGTTCGCCAATCCTGCCCGCTGCTTCGTCACGCCACACCTCCGCCGCCCAAGGCCGCGCTGTCCACGCTGCTCCCCTCACCGTTCACATCACCACCCCGCCCTCGCCGCGCCCGCCGGTGCGCATCCGACGTGCCGTACTCAAACGCCGCGATCACGCCCAGGATCACCAGGGTCTGCACGCCCACCAGCACCGCCTGCCACGCCTCGAGCGTCGCCAAAATCACGCCCGAAACTCCCGTCACCAGCGTGAAGCCCCAGATCACCAGGACCGCGGCCCGCTTGCTCAGGCCGCGCCGCACAAGCCGGTGCGAGAAGTGCTGCAGGTCTCCCACGAACGGGCTGCGCCGCTGCCAGAGGCGGATCGCCACCACGCTCACGAAGTCGTACAGCGGCACGGCCAGGATCACCACCGGCATGAACACCGCGTGCCACCCGATCCCCGTCGCCGCCACCGCGTGCCCATCCACGATCACCCCCGGCGGCGCGTAATACGTCGTCCGCACCGTCAGCACCGCCAGGATGAACCCGATCACCAGCGACCCGCCGTCGCCCATGAACAGGCGGGCCGGCGGGAAGTTGAACACGAGGAACCCGAGCAGTCCGCCAATCAGCAGCGCCAGGCACCCCGCGATGAACCACTGCCCGTTCACCAGCGCGGCCGCCAGAAAGCACGCCGAGGCGACGGCCGCGCACCCCGCCGACAGCCCATCCATGTTGTCCATGAAGTTGAACGCGTTGGTGACCACCGCGATCCAAAGAACCGTGACGAGAATCGACAGCCACGCCCCGCCCACATGCCCGTCCAGCATCGTCAGCAGGCGGGTCTGATCGACCAGCGCCACGGCCGTCGCCGCGATGAAGATGGCCGCGAGCTTGACCCAGGGGCCGAGCGGCCTGCGGTCATCCACCAACCCCACCATGTGCAGCCCCAGGATCGCGCCGACGAACACGAGGGCCAGGTCGGCCCGCTCGCGCACGCCCTCGAGGTGCGGCCGGGCCGCGTCGGGAAGCAGTTCCTCCCCAACTCCCATCACCAGCGCGGCCAACCCGAACAGAATCGGCAGAACAAACGCGGCCACGATCGCGATCCCGCCCGTGTTGGGGACGCGCCGGATCTGGCTCTTGACCTGGCCGGGAATGCCCGGGCCGTCGAGTGTTCCCAGTCGGTGCCCCAGGCGGACCAGGGCCGCGGAAAGCGGGAATGCGATCGCCAGCGCGACCGGGATCAGGAAGAGGACCGGGTAGACCATGGGGCGTACATCATTGGCCGGGTGAAGGACCAAGCCTCGGCGCAGGATTCGCGGGGGCCATGCAACGCCCGATAACCACGCCAAAAAAAATGTGGCCCACCCGGAACTTTGGGGGGGGGCGTATAACCAAGACCGGCATCGCGAAAGGGGGATCACACTCCCGGCACCGGCAAACACGAGAGCGGAGGCCCAACATGGTAGGCGGCACACGACTGGCGGGTTTGCTGTGCGTGGGTGTGCTCGGGGCCTTGGCCGGACGGGCGATGGGGCAAACGACGTGGCTGGTGTCGAATGATCCGAGTAAGAACCCGGATTTCACGTCGCTTGCGGGCGCGACGGCGTCGCCGGCGGTTGTCGCGGGGGACACGATCCTCGTCAGCCAGGGAGCAGGTCCCTACATCATAAGTTCGCCCGCCATCGTCAATGTGCGAGTGACGATCAAGACGCAGCCCGGCGAGCAACCGGTTTTGCGCGCGGTGTCCCTCCCGAGCACCAATGCGATCATCCGGTTTAACACAGAGTCGGCCCAGTCCGTCGTTGAGGGTTTGCGATTCGAGGGCCAACTACAGCCCAGCATTATCTTCAGCGCGATTATCTCGACGGTTCCCCTGATAACGTTGCGGGATTGCGTATTCGCGGACTTCTCGACCGACAGACTTGTCGTTCTCCTGCGGTCGGGCACGGTAATCGACTCCTGGGAGTTCACGGAGTGCAACGTCGACTCCAGCGCCGCGTTAGCCATCGTCGGTGGCGGCGTCGTAAAGGACAGCAGCTTTTTCACCTCCAACCCGGCTTCCTACAGCGGTACTTTTGTGATCGCCGACGAGGGTGAACTTGTCTTCACGGGCTGCGAGTTCATCGGCGGTCCGGTGATTCGTCCCGATCCCCCATCGCCCAGGTATGAGGCTCAGTTTAACAACTGCGAGTTTACTGACACGATACTGCGCGCTAGCCAGGTGCTCTTCCTTCCCCAAAGTCAAAACTTCAGCCTCAGCAACTGCCTCGTCGCTCGGGTGCAGTCGCCGGGCAATCCCCTCCTGCGATCATTTGGTTCCACGATCAGTATTCGCAACTGCACGATCGCGGACGTTTCCGCGCCGTCGCTCGCGCAAGTGACATTCGGTTCCAACACGATCACGATCCGCAACTCAATCATGTGGCCCGCGGCGTTTTCACACATCATACAGAGTCCGGGCACAATCGAGCACTCTCTCGCGACGGGTTTGGCTGCTGGCGCGGGCAACGTCAGCACTAATCCCCTTTACCTGAATCCCAGCGCTGGTGACTACAGACTCAAACGAGGCTCACCGGCCGAAGATGCTGGAGACAACACTGACGTTCCCGCCGGTGTGACCACCGATCTTCTGGGTCAGCCCCGGTTCATTGAGGACCCGGCCATGCCGAACACGGGCGTAGGGCCGCCCCCGGTAGTGGACATGGGCGCGTACGAGTTTCAGTTGGCTACGAACTGTCTCGCCGACCTTACCACAAGTGCCATTGCCGGGACACCTGGTTACGGCGTTGCGAACGGTATCCTCAACAACGACGATTTTTTCTATTATTCGACGCTGTACGCTGGCAGCCTAGGGACTTGCGGAGTTCTGCCCGGTCAAAACCGCTGTTCCTCCCCGCCTGATCTCACTGCAACCGCCGTGCCGGGGCTGCCGGGTTATGGCATTCTGGATGGTGCCGTCAACTCCGATGACTTCTTTTACTACCTGGCGCAATTCGCAGCGGGTTGCTGAGTCAGCGATTTCTTATTGAGTAATATTGAACGATGCGCAAAGCGGTTGCGCATTGAAGCATACTCAAGCTGGAGCCGAGCCCTTGACAACGCCACAACCGTTGCTGGCACGCCCGGTTACGGCATCCTTGACGGTGCGGTCAACACGGACGATTTCTTCTTTTACCTGCATCTGTTCACAAGTGGCTGCTGAACTCGGCCTGCTCTGCCTTGTCGACACGAACCCCGGCAAGCCCGCCGCCTGTCCCATACCATCCCCCCATGGTGGCCCTCTTCACCGCGGCGATCTTCGTCGCCGCGTTTCTGTTGTTCCTGATCCAGCCCCTGGCCGCGCGCCTGATCCTGCCCAACCTGGGTGGCAGCCCGGCGGTGTGGACCGGGACGATGATGTTCTTCCAGATCATGCTGCTGGCGGGCTATGGCTATGCGCACTGGGTCGGCAAGCTTCGCCCGCGACCGCAGGCGATCATCCACGGCCTGGTGCTGCTGTCGTGCCTCGTGTTCATCCCGCTGGGCCTGCCGGAGTGGTGGAAGGCATGGTCGGGCTCGGCCCAGGGCGTGCCCCCGCTCGTCGGGCTGCTGGTCGGGTTGGCGGCCAGCGTCGGCATCCCGTTCTTTGCGATCAGCAGCGCCAGCCCGCTCATCCAGACGTGGTTCGCCCGCACGGGGCACGCGCGGGCCCACGACCCGTACTTCCTGTACGCCGCCAGCAACACGGGAAGCCTTATGGGTCTGCTGGCGTATCCGCTGGTGGTCGAGCCGGCGCTGGGCCTGAGCGAGCAGGGCTGGGGATGGGGCATCGGCTACGTCGCGTGCGCGGCGTTGCTGATCGGGTGCTGGGCGGTCGCGACCAGGCGGGCGCGCCGGAGCCCTGGCGCCGGGGTGGAGCGGTTGAACGCGAAGGACGCAAAGGCCGCAAACGGCGCGAAATACGCGAAGTCGGCGAGGGACGCGAAGGCGGCAAACCTGCTGAAGGGGTCTACGCAAGACAAGGCGCCCGTCGCGTCTGCCCCGATTGTGCTCCCTGCGACCAAGGGCGACCGGGCCGCTGCCTGGCGCGAGCGGCTGACCTGGATCGCGCTGGCCGCCGCTCCCTCCAGCCTCTCGCTGGGGGTCACTCAGTACCTGACCACCGACGTGGCGGCCATCCCCATGCTGTGGGTCATGCCGCTGGCCATCTACCTGCTCACCTACGTCGCGGCGTTCTCGCGCTTCCGCGCCCAAGCCGAGCGGGTTGGACGGATTATCCTTCCCATCGCGGCCGTCGCCGTGACCGCGGCCATGATGGTGCATGCCCGGACGCCACTCTGGGTGATCGGCGCGCTGCACCTCACGCTGCTGGCCTCGGGCGGCCTGGTCTGCCACTGCCGGCTGGCCGCGCTTCGTCCGACCGCCGACCGTCTCACTGAGTTTTACTTCCTGGCCTCGCTCGGCGGGGCGATCGGCGGCGCGTTCAACTCGGTGGCGGCCCCGCTGCTCTTCAACGTCGTGCTTGAGTACCCGCTGGCGATTGCCGGTTGCTGCGCCCTGCTGCTCATCGGCAAGCCACCCTCCCGCCGGCAGTCCCGCGCCGATAAGGCGACCGATGCGACAGCCGATGCTGGCGCGACCCCCTCTGAGCCCGAACCTTCGGCCCCCCGTTTCGCCTTTCCTCGCCCGCTCTCCACCCGCCGCCTCGGACTCTTCCGCGCCCTCGCCCCCGCGCTGCTGGCCGTCATCCTCACCGCCGCCTACCTCATCGCCGCCGACAGCGTGGTCATGCTGCGCATCCAGCGCATCCGCTCGTTCGATGTCTTCGGCCGGATCACCATCACCCCCGGCCTGATCGCCCAAGTCGTCACCGTCTTCATCCCGTGCGTGATCGCTTTCCTGCTTTCCCGCTTCCCACTCGTGTTCGCCGCCATCATCGGCACCCTGGCCGGGCAGGTCACCGTCACCCCCACCGCGGGCTCTGATATCCCCCACACCATCATCCACGTCGAACGCACATTCTTTGGCGTGTGCATGGTCGCCGACCGCCCGGGCGTGCTCTTCCGCGCCGAGGAGCCTCCCGTCCCCGCCCTCCGCATCTTCCAGCACGGCACCACACTCCACGGCCGGCAATGGCTCGACAGCGAACGCCAGCACGAGCCCCTCTCCTATTACACCCGCACCGGCCCCGTGGGCGACACCTTCGCGCGCATGGCCGAGACGGCACGGACCGTCGCGGTCATCGGCCTGGGCGCCGGCACCATCGCCTCCTACGGGCGTCCCGGCGATGCGTTCGATTTCTTCGAGATCGACCCCGCCGTCGCGCGGATCGCGCAGGACCCGCGTTTCTTCACGTTTCTCTCGGGCAGCCAGGCCCGCACCCGAGTCATCCTGGGCGACGGCCGGATCAAGATGGCTCAGCAGCCGGCCGCGATGTACGACCTCATCGTGCTCGACGCGTTCTCGTCGGATTCCATCCCCGTCCACCTGCTCACCATCGAAGCGCTCCAGATCTACCGCTCCCGCCTCAAGCCCAACGGCGTGCTGCTCGTGCACATCTCCAACGTCCACTTCGACCTGCTGCCCCCCATGTCCCGGGCCGCCCGTGACCTGCGGACGCTGCTCATCCAGAAGACCGACTCCGCCCCGCCCGAGGAGCGCTTCGTCACCTCCGGCAGCGACTCCGAATGGGTCGTGCTCTGCGACAACCCGGAGTTCCTCTATCTGTTCGCCGACGCCCCGGGCTGGCAGGCCATCGCCAATCCTCGCACCGGCGACGCCTGGACCGACGACCACGCGGACGTCCTGGGCGCACTGCGTTTCAACTGACCTCGCGCGCCACGCACTCGCGCGCCACCAGTCGCGGTTCAAGGCACGTGGCGCGGTCTGGCGCCGCGGTGCAGCCGCGTATGGCGTGCGGAGCCTCGCTTGAGGGCACGGGGGCACAACCTCCACCGGCAACCCTACCCTCGCCCCGCGGTACACGCCTTCTGCATCCCGGCCGCGCCATCCTGCGCGCCACACGCCCCGGAGACCCGTCGCATGAATCCGTTCCCGACCCGCATCCTTCCCGGCGTCGTGCTCGCGGTGCTCACCGGTGCCACCATCGCCCAGCCCACAACCACCCCGTCACGCGCTGTGCAGCAGCCCGCGGATCAACCCGCAAACGCACCCGACTCCACCCTCGCCCCCCAATCCCTCACGATCGACCTCACCGACTCACCCGTCGCCACCCTCCTTCAGGCTCTCGACGCCAACGTCCGCACCTACAACGAGCACATCACCACGCTGGCCAACCCCTTCTTCGAGGGCCGCGCCCCGGGCCTCCGCGGCAACAACCTCGCCGCCGAGTACATCGCCTTCCACTTCAACCGCGTGGGCCTCAAGCCCGCCTTCGCCTCTGAGCAGACCGCGTCCGAGGGCTCCTTGGTCCTCACGCCGCTCGACGACTGGTTCCAGCCCTTCTCCACCGGCTCCACCACGTCCATCGCCTCCGCCACCCTCTCCGCCGGCGGCGTCGGCGACCTGGCCCTCGACACCGACTTTGCCGTCCTGGGCTTCAGCGGCCAGGACACGCTCGACAACCTCCCGCTCGTCTTCATCGGATACGGGATCGAGGATGGACGCGCTGGCTACTCCTCATTCGACGACGACACCGATCTGACCGGCAAGGTCGCCCTCGTCCTGCGCTTCGAGCCCATGGACGAATCGGGCCAGAGCCTCTGGCTTCCCGGCGGATGGACGCCCAACGCCGGGCTCGAGGCCAAGTTCCGGGCCGCGGAGGATCGCGGCGCGGCCGCGGTCATCCTCGTCAACCCAACCGGCGCCGACGACGATCGCATGGGCAAGCTCGAGTCCATCCGCACCGCTCCCATGTTCGGCGGCCCGCTCGACATCCCGGTTCTGCACCTCAGCGAGGCCGCCGCCGATCGCCTGATCCGCGCCGCGGATGAGAGAGGCCGGTCGCTGCTGGATTTGCGCCGCCTCGCCGACGAGGGAACCACGATCATCGACCTGCCCGATCAGCCCGTCTCGGTCAGCGTGGACCTTGAGACCAAGCCCACGCTCACGCAGAATGTCGGCGGCATCCTGCCGGGGCGTGGAGAGCTCGCGAGCCAGTACGTCGTCATCGGCGCCCACTTCGACCACGTCGGCTACGGCTACGACGGCGGCTCGCTCTCGGGCAGCACGGGCGTGCTGCACCCGGGCGCCGACGACAACAGCTCGGGCACCTCGGGCCTGCTCCTGGCCGCCCAGCTCATGGCCCACATGTACGCCCAGCTGCCCGAAGACGCCGGCGCACGCTCGATCCTCTTCCTCGCGTTCTCCGGAGAGGAACTCGGCCTGCTCGGCAGCGCGCACTACGTCCAGCACCCCATCGTCCCCATCGACCAGCACACGTTCATGCTCAACATGGACATGATCGGCCGCCTCCGCGCGGGCGTGATGGAACTCGGCGGCGTCCGCACCGCCGAGGGCCTCTGGGAGTTTCTCGATCCCAAGGTCGCCGCCAGCGGGCTGGACGTCAAACCCCTGCCCGGCGGCGTCGGGCCCTCTGACCACACCAACTTCTACAACGCCGGCATGCCCGTGCTCTTCCTGCACACCCTGCTGCACGACGAGTACCACAGGCCCGGCGATTTCTCGTGGACCATCAACTCCGTGGGCGCCGTCCGCGTCGTGGACCTCTGCCTCGACATCGCCCTCGACCTTGCCACTCGGCCCGAGCGCTTCACGCGCGGCGCCGTCACACGCCCCACCGGTGGACGCACCCGCGCATACCTGGGCATCACCGGCGAAGACTCCGACGACGGGGGCGTGCTGATCGTCTCCGTCGGCGAGGACACCCCCGCACAGGAGGCGGGCCTGCTGCCCGGCGACATCATCATCGGATGGGAAGATGAAACCATCACCGATCAGGCGCAGTGGCGACCGATGCTCCGCGAGCGCGGCCCCGGCGACAAGGTGACCATCACCGTCCTGCGCGACGGCGCCGAAACCATCCTGACCTGCACCCTCGGCGAGCGGTGATCGCCCGCGTCCACACGGTTACGAGGCGGGCGCAAGCGCCCGCACCACGGACGCGCGCACGGACACCCGCACGCCTCGCCACGAGCCACGCGGCGCAAGCCCGCGGCTTGTTGAACCCGTTGGACGCCTGTCGCCGAAGATTGCCGCTTGTCCGAGCGCCCAACTCGCGGGCTCGAGCCGCGCGGCTCGTCTCCCACCGCCGACAAAGAGAGCCGCGGCCCCTTGTTCGTCCGTCGAACTCTCTCAGCACCCAAGCCCGAACATCGTCAGGTAGTAGAAGAAGTCGTCGTTGTTGATGATCCCGTTCGGCACGCCGTAGCCGGGCGATCCGGGCACCGCGCCGGTCGTCAGGTCTGCCCTCGCCAGGTTCCCCGCCGAGAACTGGGCCAGGTAGTAGAAGAAGTCGTCGTTGTTGAGCGTCCCGTTCGGCACGCCATAGCCCGGCGACCCCGGCAGCGCGCTGGTTGTCAGGTCGGGTCGGCAGGGCGGGGCGCACAGGTTGTTCTGCAGTTCAAGCCGCAGGTTCAGGTAGGTCGCCAGCGCGCGGGCGTTCTGTCCGGGCGTGAAGTGATCGCGGCACTCCTTCCGGGAGTACGACATCAGGTTCCGCACATTCGGGGCGAAGAGGTTGTTCCCGCAGAATGCTCCATCGCGGCTCGTGCCCGTGTACACGCACGCCGCGCTCACGTTGGACGTGCTGAGCGTGGGATCGCCCGGGGTGTCGCACACCAGGTCGCCGGCGGTGGCGCAGTTCGACCCGTTGGCGCACTCCGGGTTCGGGGTGTTGGGCTGGTGCGTGTGGTACAGGTCGAAGTAGTGCCCGATCTCGTGCGGGAACGTCGAGTGGTTGGTCGCCAGCCCCGTGCACTGGTTGTTCATCGCGATCGACTGCGGCGGCGCGCTGAATGTGAACGCCGAGATGCCGCACAGGCCCGCGCTGTTCAGCTCCGCGAAGTAGATGTTGATGGTGCCGGTGATGTTGTTGGACGACCGCATGGCGTTGACGGTGGTGATCGAGGTGGGCTGGTACCAGGCCGTGTTGTTGATGAGCAGCGTGGGGCCGGGCTTGCAGAACTGGATACCCATCGGCGCGAACATGAGGTTGGCGTCGATCATCGCCTGGTCGAGCTGGGCCTGAGCGATGCCGCCCGTGCCATCGTTGCGACGAACGACGTGGAAGGTCAGCGCGACGTAGGAGGGCACCTCGGGCACTCCGCCCGCCGGGAGCTCGTACGCCCCGGCCGCCTGCAGCAGCATCGCCGCCCGCCGCTCCTGCTCGGTCATCCTCGTCCAGCATTCCTCGAAGGGAACCGCTTGGCCGTTCAGGAGTGTTTGGGCCGACGCTGTCGTCCCGCCCAAGAGGCACAGCACACCGGCGGCCAACGCCGGAGTCATTCCGCATCTTGTCATCTCAGATTTCCTTTTCTTCACCCCTCGTTCATTGTGCAGATTCCAAGGCTTGCGTCAAGCCGCTTTGGTCGTCTCCCGCCCGCACCCCGCCCAATGACCAATCGAGTTGCACCGCCGACTACCTTGCCACGCCGCCGGTGGTGCCATGCAAACGCGATAACGGGCGCGAAGGGCAACCCCTCCGCGCCCGCACCCTTCCTCTGTCTGTGATCCCCCTTGCCGAGGGTCTACTTGCCGTCCGTTAGCGCCACGTCGATCGCGGTCATGGAGGCCGACGACTTGGGGGCAAGCGCCTCTGAGAGCCGCTGGCGAAGAGCCTCGCCCCGCGTCAGGAGCGCGTACATCGGGCCGTCTCCGGGCACCTCCTTGATCGCCCCATCCCTGAGGAGCAGCGTACGGATTTTGGTCCATTCGTCGCCGAAGCCCAGCCAAAGCCGGTCCTCGAACTTGCGGCCCGATCCTCGCTTAAGTTCTTCGAGGGCGTCCATCAGCACCAGTTGCGAGACCCCGTCCAGCAGCATTTCGCACTCCTCCCACGACGCCGAGCCGTGCCTGGCTTCCGGCTCCCCGATTGTCCGGACCCTGTTTCGCCGAATCATCGCTCGCCTTCCAAGTCTGCGGGGTCCGTCCGCGCAGCCGACTGCGATTCAGCAGCGCGCGAGTTCCCTCGGGCGCCGCTGCCCCTCTCGTCAGCCGCCCTGATCAACCTCGAGGGCGATCAGCCCAATCGTCGGCGGCTCTCCAGCGGATTGGCGGGTCCCTCCTCTTGGACCCGCCCCGGCACACGGAGACCTCACCCGTCCCCGGACACCGCAATCACCCGCCAAAGGCCCCAATTTACTGCCCCGTCCCGCGCGACTGGGCTCGGCCTGAGCCAGCCGTCCCGTGCTTGAGTCTGCGATCCGAGGCTCCCGCGTCTTGATCCACTTTCCACGCCCTTGGCAGGAGTCGATTCGCGCGTGTGTCCGGACTTGTTCCATCGATTAGACACCAAAATCAACATGACACATGGAATATGTCGCTATTCAGATCGTGCAAAGGCCGCTCGAAACCCCCGGATCATCCCTCACTCAGCCCGCGCCGGATCAACGCCAGTTCGTAGAGCACCGCGTCGGCCCAGTTGAGTTCCCGGCAGGTTGCCACGTCGGCCACTGAAATTGCGAGGTCGTCCGGAGGCTCGTCGGCCGCCCGGCGTTCGTGGCGCGGCGTGCAGGCAACCGCCATCTTCTCACAGAGCAGGCGGCAGTCCTGCTCGTAGGATTCCTGGAAGCCGACGAACCAGAAGTTGGCGAGATTCTGATCCGCCCGCTCCAGCCAGGTCTGGTTCACCCGCCAGCAGTCGTCGGCGTTGTGGTTGGCTCCGGCCCCTCGACGGGCGAGCATGACGGCCATGTGGTTGGCCACCAGGGGATGGGAGGGGCTTGAGACGTAGGCGGCGAAGGTCGGGCAGTGGCGGGTGATGACGGCGTGGAAGCCGTTGGTTGGGTCCCGGCGCATCATGCGATAGCAGGACAGCACCCGGGCAACCGGGGAGCGGAGGAAGGTGATGTATCGGGCCGGGCGCTCGAGGGCCTCGTGGATGCCGTACCAGACTTGGTGACCGGCGGCAAAGCGGATGCGGGCCTTGCGTTCCGGGGGAAGTGCGGCCAACTCCCTAACCAAAACTTCGGTGGTGCGATGAACGCCGTAGAGGTCGAGGTACTCGCCGGGGGGGAGTGCGGCCTTCATCATCTGGACGAGGGAGGTGCCGGCGGTCTTGGGGATGTGGAGGAAGACGTAGAGGGGGTTGGGTTCGGGGGGCATGGG
>Ga0163155_10003197_pt1 | contig 17788 bp, 12 predicted proteins | sample OliLakLV19SP4G1_FD_148611 | JGI IMG/M metagenome (GOLD analysis project Ga0163155, IMG submission 148611) | Freshwater microbial mat bacterial communities from Lake Vanda, McMurdo Dry Valleys, Antarctica - Oligotrophic Lake LV.19.SP4.G1 | ecosystem: Environmental > Aquatic > Freshwater > Lake >... | reverse complement strand
ACCATCCGCAAGCCGTAAGACTTTGTCCATGCGTTCAGCTAGCGGGAGGGTAACTGTGAAGCAAGGCTGCCCTAGTAGAAGACGGCGCAAGTTTAGGAATGAGAATTAAATAACTCCGCCATTCTTCTGTAGGGGCGAACGGCCGTTCGCCCTCCGCCATTCTTCGGTAGGGGCGAACGGCCGTTCGCCCCTACCAGCAATCACATTCCCGATCTTATTTAAATCCATAATCCTTAGCTACCGTAGGGCGGGCATCTTGCCTGCGCAGGCTGCACATAGTTTCAAATTTGGTGCCTCATATAGAGTAAGGGTTTGAGGCATTATCCAAGGGCAAAAAAGACCACGATTTTCTTGGTTTTTCCACAAGCACAAAATTGTGTGCGTTTCAGCCAAGTCTTTAATGTGGATAATGACCCTCAAACCCTTATCAGGCAACAAGCACCAAATTCTGAACTATCTGTGTCCAGATTTGGGCATAAGGGCAAAATATTATCTTTGTCTTAGGGAAATTAGGTTTATGGTTTCAGCAATCCTTTGGAGGCGCTACAAAATTTTAAGGCATATTATTTTGTGTCGTAGTCACCATTAAACACCGACCGCCCCCTAAATGTATGCGATGCGATCGCCCCCACTCAACGGCTACGGCTTGCAATCGCATTGCGTCAGGTCACAATGGCAATGTAAGAGCTGCAATAGCATTGTAGGGGATGACAAAAATTAAACCTGTGTTCTGCCTCCCCAGAAAATTTCTGCATTTGGGTCTTGACGACAACACGCCTGTACTCGTATCCTTGCATATTAAGGTTGCTGAGCGACAAACCCCACGCAACCCCACTCCGCCCGAAAATCTAGCACCACTCAATGCTGTCGGAAGCAACATTGAGTGGCTAACCCCCAACTGTTACGGCAGTGTGGCGGCTAACACGGAATGATAGCATTCTCGATAGCCACCCTGCTTTCCTATGGAAACGGGGTGGCTAGGTTTTTTGGGTTTCCTCTTACCGCCCAATGCAGGAGAACCTCAATGTTTGAGATGCTTGATCGCCCCATTGCCCGCACTTTTTTGATCGATGGCCGAGACATGGATGATGCCGATCGGCCTCTGCCATGGCTGTTGCCCCTTTACTACACTCCGCTTGCACCCGGCCAAGAACAACAGCGGATCTTGATCATTAGCAGTCCCACCTGGGTGCGTGAAACCATCCATGACCTGCATGCACGCAGGTTTGCCAACGTCAACGACTGGAGCAGCCTGCTACCGGGTGCCAATCCGGGTGAGGTGGTCAGCATTCTGACCCGACGGCGACAACGACGGTAAACAAACAGGTAGGGGCGACATGGTTGTTCGCCCGGTTTGGATGGGGCGTGCGATCGCCGTCCGAACCGGGTCAACAGCCGTTGCCCCCTACAGCGTCTGATTGCGCGCTATTGTTTTTCGCATACCCTTAACGAAAAGGCTTGTGATTATGTCGTTGGATGCGATCGCCAATCAGCTCGAAAAGCTAGCTGCGTTGCAATATTTCGTCGAAGCGTCTGCTGTTGGCTTTTCTGCCGTATCGGGGATGATGGCAGCCGAGAAACGGCGGATGGATTTAGTGGGTACCTATGCTGTGGCGCTAATTAGTGCCTTTGGTGGCGGTACACTGCGCGATGTATTGCTAGACCGTCGCCCGATGTTTTGGGTCAGCCATGAGGAATTTTCGATCGCCATTTTGGGCTTATCGATTGTGTTTCACTATGCAGCACATTTGTGGCGATCGCTGACCCCGTTGCAAGCTCGGGTTTACCGACTGTACGACGTTGTGGACACGTTGGGGTTGGCGCTGTTTAGTATTTCGGGTACCACGTTTGCCCTAGCCTATCGCGTTCCTTTATTCAGCGCTACGCTATTTGGCATCATGACGGGCGTGTTTGGCGGCGTCTTGCGCGATATCGTATTGTTGCAGCTGCCGACAGTGTTTGTGCAATCTACGCTGTATGTCACCTGTTCATTTTTTGGCTGCTGGGTCTACATTGCGGGGCTGTCTCTTCGGTGGGATGAGGCGATCGCAGGCTCTTTGGGCTTTAGCACGATTGTGGTGTTGCGGATGCTGGCAATCCGCTATAACCTAACATTGCCAGCCCCGGCTCACCTTAAGCAACGGCCATGACATTTGCTCTACCCATCGGGTTGCGCCTAGTAGAAGACTGCGCAAGTTTAGCTACCGTAGGGCGGGCATCTTGCCCGCGCAGGCTTCCAGCCGACACTACGAACGGTAGGCAGATTTACGCCTCAGACTACTAGTGTTTTGTGTTCGTTAGGGCTAGACACCTCTAGGCATTTACTTTCTTCAAGGCAATGAATGACTTCGGTAGGCAGAAAAACCATTCCGTCAGCACATGTGCATCTTTGAACAGCTCCTGAAACCTCTTCCTGTCGAGTAAATGAACGCTTTCTACTAGCCGTTCTGCTTCATCCATTGAAGCGGCTTTGCTGCGATTGCCAAGCTGAAAATGTGAAACCAACCAGATCCGACTTTGTTTAGGTAACCAGTGAAAAAAGGGTGCCATGAAGTGAGGCTCAACGGGAAACCAATAGTTTGGAGTTTGAACAAAATAGGCTTGTGAAACTCTTGAAGTTTCCTTGGCAAACTGCACCATTCGTTCCCAATCACCTACATGCTCTACAACAGAATTAGAGTGCGCGATATGGAAAGATTGATCGCTAAACCTTTCCAGTGCACAGGCATCTGCGCCCACAAACTTAAAGTGGCCGTGATCTGGTTTGACTTCAAGTCTAGGAAGATTAACAATCGTAATCGTTACATGATGATCATCGAGAAATTGTTTCGGGACGATACCCCAATAGCTTTCTGTGCCGCCAATGTCGATGATGTTAACAGAGCCATGTTTGTTAAAAATGCTTTCAATCATGTCCAATAGCGGAGCAATGCGTTTGGCTCTGAGCTTTGATCCTAATGATTGTTGACTATCGTAGTTTTCAAGCCATGCCACTAACATTTTTGTGATAGACATATTGATCCTAAAAAGTGACAATCAGCGAACTAAAACCCTAAATTTTTAAGAATTTTACGTTTGTTTACAAATAGCACTCAAGCAAATCTAGTCAACTTTGTATTCTGAAACACGCCTGTAAAGACGATTGGTGAGGCAGAAACCAAAAATTGTAGGTCAAATCCTTAAAGACGGCACGTCATCTTGGAAAATTTAAAAAACTAAACATTACTATCCAGCTAAGAATTAGACTCCCGCACTGGGTGACATCCACACGGCAAGTGGCACACGGTTCTGGAGCTTGATCTGCAATTACATCATCTTCTGACTGTGCAAATGACTTAGACTATCCCGCGCGATCGCACAGTGCAATGGTCAGTAGAGCTGCTGCTGCGATCGCCGCTACCGTCCGCATATGATTCCAGAATGTCCAGGTGCTCAGGTAATTAGCCCACAGCCTCGCACCGCTAGCACTGTCTGGATCTGCCTTGGCCAGTGCTCCATTCAGCGGCAGATGCCAGCTACCAGCCCGCAGCCCAGCGCCGAAACCAGTTTCAATGCAAAAGGCAAGTGGTTAAGCATTGCCATCAAGTCTCTGAATAACTACTGAGTAACTACTGAATCACTATCCTCTCAGCCTAGATCAACAAACGATGGCACGCTATCTAATTCTTGCCGCTCTATCACAATCTTGCGGTGAGCTTTGAGGCTAGTAGTCTGAGGCGTAAATCTGCCTACCGTTCGTAGTGCAGGCTTCCAGCCTGCGCGGGCAAGATGCCCGCACTACGGTAGCCAAACTTGCGCCGTCTTCTACCAGTGATCGCCATTGGCATCCATCTGAGGCTAGGGAATTTAGACACTTATGCATCATGGCAACTACCACGTTTCTGGCCTCACCGGGAACGATTTATGCCCTCTAACCCGACATTGATGCTAATCGTCTAATGTCCACAGCCCTTAACATTGCCCCTTAACATTAAACTTTGTAGAGCCAGGTAGCGTACTAGAATGAGTGGCTGTCCCTATCGTTAATATTGAAGTTAGGGAGGGAATCAGATTCCCATGTCAACTACCGCTATAGGTTCTTTATGAGTGCTGCAATTCGTTTTCTAATGTGTGCTCCCGATCACTACGATGTGGATTATGTGATTAATCCTTGGATGGAAGGAAATATCCATAAGTCGTCGCCCGATCGCGCCGTTGAGCAATGGCACGGTTTGTTTCATCTCATCAAAGACCGGGCGCAGGTAGATTTGGTGCAGCCCCAAAAGGGTGTGCCCGACATGGTATTTACGGCCAATGCTGGGTTGATTCTGGGCAACACCGTCGTGCTCAGCCGTTTTTTCCACAAAGAGCGCCAGGGCGAAGAACCCTACTTCAAAGCCTGGTTTGAGCAGCAGGGTCACACGGTTTATGAACTGCCAAAGGATTTGCCCTTTGAAGGGGCAGGCGATGCCCTGCTCGATCGCGAAGGGCGCTGGCTGTGGGCAGGCTACGGCTTCCGCTCCGAACTCGACTCGCACCCCTACCTAGCCAAGTGGCTCGACATTGAAGTCCTATCGCTGCGGCTGATGGACGAGCGGTTCTATCACCTCGACACCTGCTTTTGCCCCCTCACCGATGGCTATCTGCTCTACTATCCGCCCGCCTTCGATGCCTACTCCAACCGCCTGATTGAAATGCGCGTGCCCGCCGCGAAGCGGATTGCGATCGAAGAAGCGGATGCCGTCAATTTTGCCTGCAATACGGTCAATATCGATCGGATTGTGATTATGAACAAAACCAGCGAGGCGTTGAAGCAGCGGCTGATAGATGCCAATTTTGTCGTGCTCGAAACGCCGCTGTCCGAATTTATCAAGGCGGGCGGTGCGGCCAAGTGCCTGACGCTGCGGGTGACAGAGCCGATTCAGGAACTGCACCATGCTGTGGCTGCGGTGGAAAGCCGCACAATTCAGCTAGAAGGGCACCTGCTCGATTCGGGCTTAATCAACAGCGCCCTCGATTTAATTGTGGAAGGTGGCGGCAGCTTCCAGGTATTGAATTTTCGTCTGGGTGAACAGCGTCAGAGTACGTCGTTTGCGGAAGTGAAGGTGACAGCTCCATCCCACACGGCGATGGAAAGCATCATGTCGCAGCTAATCGACATGGGGGCGGTGGCGCAACCCCAGGAAGTCTGCGATAACCCGCTAGAACTGGTGACCCAAGCTGGTGTGGCTCCCGATGACTTCTACGTCACCACAATTTATCCGACCGAAGTGCGGGTCAACTGCGAATGGGTGCGGGTGCACAACCAGCGGATGGATGGGGCGATCGCCGTTTCTCAAACGTCCGAGGGGCCTCGCGCCGAATGTAAGCTGCTGCGAGATTTGAAAGCGGGCGATCGCGTCATCGTCGGGGTAGACGGCATTCGCACCGTGCGCAAGGCCGACTCTCGCGACACCCGCACCGGGAGCGACAAGGAATTCGGGTTTATGGGATCGGGTGTGTCGAGCGAGCGCCGGGTGGAGCTGGTGGTCGAACAAATTGCCTGGGATCTGCGCCGCATCCGCGATCAGGGCGGCAAAGTGGTGGTAGTCGGTGGCCCTGTGGTGATTCATACGGGCGGCGGCGATCACTTAGCCCACCTGGTTCGTGAAGGCTATGTGCAGGCACTGCTGGGCGGCAATGCGATCGCCGTCCACGACATTGAACAAGCAATGATGGGCACCTCCTTGGGGATGGACATGAAACGCGGCGTCTCGGTGCGCGGCGGCCATCGTCACCACCTCAAGGCCATTAATACCGTCCGTCGCTGCGGCAGCATTGCCAACGCCGTAGACCAAGGGATCATTACCAGCGGCATTTTCTACGAATGCGTCAAGCACAACGTGCCCTTCTCCTTAGCTGGCTCCATCCGCGACGATGGCCCCTTGCCCGACACCCAAATGGATTTGCTCCAGGCGCAGACCGACTATGCCCGTCATATTCAAGGTGCCGACTTGATCTTGATGCTGTCGTCGATGCTGCACTCAATTGGCGCAGGCAACATGACCCCCGCTGGCGTCAAAATGGTCTGCGTAGACATCAACCCCGCTGTGGTGACCAAATTGAGCGATCGCGGCTCCGTCGAATCGGTCGGTGTCGTCACAGATGTCGGCCTGTTCCTCAGTCTGCTGATTCAGCAGCTAGGCAAACTGGTCAGCCCCTACCGCATCACCCAGACCGTCTAGAAACCCACCCACATTGCGTAGAGACGCGATGAATCGCGTCTCTACATAACGGGGATTGGATGTCGATCTATTTGGCGATTTTCAGCCGATCGAGCAATGCCTGCCGCATGATATCCACCGGGGCAGGCTGCTGAATCCAGCCTTCTAGTGCGGCTGCGCCTTGGTGAATCAGCATTTCTAGGCCGTCGATCGCAATAGCCCCGTTGGCCTGCGCCAGTTGGAGAAACCGCGTGGGATTGGGCGTATAGATCAGGTCGTAGGCGATCGCTCCCAGCTTCAATAATTCCAGTTCAGAGGGGCTGAGGGGCGATCGCTCCACATGGGGGTACATGCCCAACGGAGTGGTGTTGACCAATAGATCGGCTTGAGGCAACAACGTCGGCAGGTCGTCCCACAAATGCACCGACAGATTAGCAGGGATGGCAGCAAGATTCCAACTGTAAAGAAACTCCCGCAGTTTCTCTACATCGCGCCCCACAACCTGCACCTGCTCACAGCCCAACTGCGTGCAGCCCGCCACCACCGCTCGCGCCGCGCCACCATTGCCCAAAATCACGGCGCTCTTCTGGCTCCAGATCTTTGATAGCGACTGCAAGGGTGCCAAAAACCCGGCCACGTCCGTATTGGTGCCCACCCACCCAGACTCCGTCCAGCTGACTGTGTTCACCGCACCCACAGCTTGGGCGATCGCCGAAATCTCTGACATCAGCCCCATCACCGCCTGCTTGTGGGGAATGGTTACATTGAACCCCCGCATCCCAATGGCTGCCAATCCGGCGATCGCCACCTCCAGATCCTCCGGTTTGACGGGCAGGGGCAGGTAAACGTAATCTAGCCCCAAATGGGTCAGGGCAGCGTTGTGCATGATTGGAGAGAGGGAATGGGCGATCGGATGGCCGATGACGCCGAGGAGTTTGGTAGTACCGGAGAGCAGCATTGGGCAGGATGAGGGATGAGGGAGGAAGGATGAGGGAGGAAGGAATTTTAGGAAAGATAAAGAACAGATGCCAAAATAAGGACAGACTGAGGACAGCGCGCTAGTATTTTGAAGCATACGCCCCATAATCGGCCAGCACAAGACCAATTACAATGCTGAACATTTGAGTTGCCATGCTAGGGACAGTGCTGGGCGGGCGCTACAAAATCATCACCATTTTAGGGGCTGGGGGCTTTGGTCAGACCTATCTGGCCGACGACACGCAGCAGCCCCGGCGTTGCGTTGTTAAGCAATTAAAGCCAATCAGCCGCGACACCCGCATGTTGGATATTGCGCGGCGGCTGTTTGATACGGAGGTCGAGACGCTGAGTCGGCTGGGCCAGCATGACCAAATTCCTGAACTGTATGACTCGTTTCAAGAAAACGACGAATTTTACTTTGTACAAGAATATATAGACGGTCATCCCCTCAGCGAAGAGTTTTCGCGGGGGCAACGGCTAAGTGAAGCAGAAGTTGTCGTACTGCTGCAAAATGTGCTGAGTGTGCTGCAATTTGTACATCAAAATCAGGTGGTTCACCGCGATATTAAACCGGGTAATTTGATTCGCCGCAGGCATGATGGCAAAATTGTGCTGATTGACTTTGGAGCGGTTAAGGAGCTGCAAACGCAGCTATCGGGTCATGTGGGGCAAACCAGTTTGACGGTAGGCATTGGCACTGAGGGCTATACTCCCAGCGAGCAGCTGATGGGTAGACCTCGCTATTGCAGCGATATTTACGCACTGGGGATGACGGCGATTCAGGCGGTGACGGGGATACAGCCCTCCCAGTTGCCGGAAGATCCAAATACGCTAGATTTGCGCTGGCAAGACCGAGCAGATATTGGCCTGGGGCTGGCGTTTGTGCTAGATCGGATGGTGCGCTATGACTTTAGCCAGCGCTATCAGCTGGTGGAGGATGTGTTGCAGGCATTGCAGCGGCTGGCGGAACTGCCGACGGATTTGACCGAAATTCCGGCTTCGCTGCTGCTGCCGCAAGGCTTGATGTCAGATTGGACACAGCCCGTTGCGGCGCTCAGCTGGCGATCGCATCTCCGCTCTGGGGTGAAGGTGTTGGCGATCGCCACTGCTGCGGTTACAGGTGTAGTGCTGGGGCTGCGGCAGTTGGGCTGGCTAGAGCCGCTGGAGCTAGCCGCCTATGACCAAATGACGCGGCTGCAACCCGCTCAGCCGCCTGACCCCCGCCTGCTAATAGTAGGAATTGATGAAGCAGATTTGCAAACGCTTCAGCGGACTACCCCATCCGATCAGTCTGTGGCTCAGGCATTAGCCCTGTTGCAGCAGATGCGCCCCCGCGTGATTGGCTTAGACCTCTACCGAGATCTGCCGCAACAGCCAGGATATGCCGAACTTTTGCAGCAATTGCAGCCCGAAAACGTGATTACCGTTATGAAACTGGGCGACAACGCCGCCGTCCAAATTCCACCTCCGCCTGGGATCCCACCAGAACGGGTCGGGTTTAACGACTTTGCGGTGGATGCCGATAACGTCATCCGCCGCAATCTAATTTTTGCGGCCACGTTTCACTCGTTTTCGATGCGGCTGGCGCAAAAATATCTGGAAGCCGATGGCATCAAGCCGCGCGACAGCACCACCCATCTCGGCATGACAGAATTGGGAAATACGCTGTTTCGACCTTTAGAGCCAACCTCGGGCGGCTACCAAAATGCAGATGCTGCCGGCTATCAGGTGATGTTGACCTATCGATCGCCCGCTACGCCAGCGCGGCTGATCTCATTCATGGAGCTGCTGAATGGTCAGGTAAAACCAGAGTGGGTGCGCGATCGCGTGGTGCTGATTGGGACCACGGCTCCCAGCGGCAAAGACCTGTTTGTCACCCCCTACAGTGCCAGTGAACGCACAGAACCGAAAGCACCAGGGGTGGTGGTACATGCCCAATCGACCAGTCAGCTGCTCAGCGCCGTGCTTGATGGAGAGCACCTGGTTTGGATCTTACCCGACTGGGCAGAAGCGGTTTGGATTGTGGGATGGGTGGTGCTCGGGGGCACACTAGGCTGGATGGTGCGCCATCCAGGGAAGTTGGCGGCCAGTAGTGCGGTAGCATTGGGACTAACGGTAGGTACAGGAATACTGCTGTTTAGCCAGGGGGGCTGGGTGCCGATCGCCGCTCCAGCGATCGCCCTACTCTTAGCCGATGTGGGCGTGACCACCTACCGCGCCTACCAAGAATCCCAAAAGCAGCGCGATCGCACCCATCTCGCCTGGGATCAAACCCTTTCAATTGACCTAACTCGCAAAACGCGCTGAGGCCGATTTCATGACACAGCCGACGCCGCAGACCCAGCGCACCCAGAAAACCCAGCGCACCCAGAAAACGAACCCGGCTCTAGATGTATTACCCGGCATTCGGCTGAACCGCCAGCAGCGGAAGGCATTGCGGCGACTAGAATTGTTTGCGGCGAGTGCCGAACGGCTGCACTTGCTGACGGGCTATGCGGGGACGGGCAAAACGACGCTGCTTCAGGCGTTGATCAAACGGCTGCGGGCTAAGGGCGATCGCCGCCGGATAGTATTCACCGCCTTTAGCAACAAAGCCACTAAGGTGCTAGAGAACATGGCAGGGCAGTGGGAGCTGCAAATCGACTGCATGACCTGCTGCAAACTGCTGGGGCTGCGACCCGATATTGATACGGTGACGGGTAAGCAGCTATTTAAGCCCGACCGCGATAGCGAAAACCATTTCGATCGCTACCATCTAGTGGTAGTAGACGAAGCCTCAATGATCAACGCAGAAATGTGGGATTTGCTCACCCAAGCGGCCAATACCCTGCTGAGCCAAACCCAACTGCTATTTGTGGGTGATGTGGCGCAACTGCCGCCAATTGGCGAAACAGAATCGCGCGTGTTCACCGAAATTGAACAGCGGGCTGACTTGACCGAGGTGGTGCGCTATGGGGGGGCGATCGCCGTCCTAGCCGAATCTATTCGCAACAACCTCAGCCAACCGCAGCTGCCCCAGTTTGGCACCGATGCCAATGGCGATCGCACCGAAGGCGTGATTGTCGCCAGCCGCCGCGAGTGGGAAAAAATGCTGATCCGCGCCTTTCAAAGCGACGCCTACACAGCCAACCCCGACTATGTGCGCGCCGTCGCCTACACCAACCGCCGCGTCAACGACCTCAACCAAAAAATCCGCATTGCCGTTTACGGCGACGGTACTCCCCGCTTTGTCGCAGGCGAACGCCTAGTCGCCAATACGCCCTACATGGTCGGCGAGAACCTGCTGCTGACCACCTCCAGCGAATGCGAAGTGCTAGCCGTAGATGCTGCCGAAACAGGCGGCTGGCATGTCTGGAGACTGCACGTGCTCACCGATGACGGCAAACCCCGCAGTGTCAACGTGCTGCACGAACAGAGCCAGCCCCAATACGTCAAAATGCTCGATTTCTATGCCACAGAAAAGCGCTGGGGTGAATTCTGGGATCTAAAAAACCTATTCGCCGATCTGAATTATTCCTATTGCCTCACCATTCATAAATCGCAGGGTTCCACGTTCCAAAATGTGTTTGTAGATGTGCCAAATGCGCTTGTCAATCGCAATGTTCGTGAACGTAATCAGTTATTGTATGTAGCTGTGACACGAGCAGCCAAACGCCTGTTCGTATATCAATAATTTATCAATCATTGTCGATGATCTGGCGATCGCGTGGACAGAAAAACCGTCGGTAAAACACCAGAATTAGCGGATACCCATCGATAAACCCCAACGCCCATCGGCAAATTTGTTGTCATCGTCACCTGCTCAGATTTTGGGACACGAAGGCATGTCCTCTCCAACCAGCAGGCATGCTCTAAATCCTGATTGGATTAGCCGTTTGTAACATTGATGGCTCTAATCTCTTCCCGGCGACCAAACAAAAATCGCGGCTTTAACAAGATCTTGAATAGTAGACCTAGCGATGCAAATTCTCCAGGAGAACAACGGCTTTTCCACTGACCCGGACGACAATATAGCAGTTCTACCAACCCTCGCTGGCGATCCAAATCTAATGCTTCAAACATGACCTGGACAATGGGAAATTCATCACTTAAGTCAAGTCGAGTGAGCTGGCCGGGAAGGCTCAATGCCTCCTCCATTAATTCCACCTGAACGGGCAGCATGTTGAGTTGATTCGGATCGAGCAAATCTGTTCGAGTCAAGGCAATTTCTACACCGACTTCTGAAATCGCTCTGGTGAATCCCCACAAAGTTTGTTCACCCACTTGAACCCGCACTGTGCGCCGTAAACCATACCATTCATAGGGGCTAGTGCGCGGCACATCTACCAAAATCAATAGGGCAATGCTCAGCATCAGCAGGTTATAGGCACTCCAAATCCAGCCCAACCCAGTGCCTTTCAACTGCTCGGCAGTTTCTATTGGCATGCTGGGCTGCCAGGTTCCCATAATTAGGCAAGTGCCCAAATTCATCCATAAACTGATTGCCGTTGCGATAAACACGGCAATCAGCGGCAAGGCTAGCTGCCAGTTAAACAAAAAGCGATCGCTGACACCACCTTTTGGCGTCACCTTAAAGCCTTTGCCAAACGGATTGAGCATAACTTTAATTACCGTGACGGCTAGTGGAAACACTAGCACCAGTGAATAAACATCCGACAAGATGGCCGAGCGAGAGCGCGCATTTAACCAAGCAAATGCAGTAACTTGCACCAAATAAAATGGAATAAAGAAATATAGGATATCTGTCCCTGTCGCACGCACCGGAATAATGTGCAGGAACGCATACGCTAGGGGGAAAAACAGCAGTCCAACCCGAGCCGGACTGGTAAACCAATGCAGTAACCCTTCCAGATGCGCCAGTCGTTGCAGCAGATTTAAACCGGGGATTGTCAGAGGATTGGTTTTAATGAAAAAGGCTTGTAAGGTACCCTGCGCCCAGCGAGTCCGCTGAAGTGCCTGCACTGAAATATTCTCAGCCGCTAGCCCTGCACTTAGCTTTTCATTCAGATACAGCACCCGATAGCCCTTCGCCGCCAACCGGATGCCCGTAAAGTAATCTTCGCTCAGCGATTCGGTCACAAAACATCCGGTTTCAATTAACGCCGATCGCCGCACCACAAACGAGGTGCCGGCACAAATGACGCCGCCAACGCCATCGCGAATTGGTTGAATTTGGCGGTAAAACACCTCTTCATCGGGTGTTAGCACATTTTCTAAGCCCAGATTGCGGGCGATCGGGTCGGGATTGTAAAACGTTTGCGGGGTTTGGATCAATGCCACCTGCGGATCTTGGAAAAAGCCGAGAGTCCGCGTTAGAAAGTTCTTGGTTGGGACAAAGTCGGCGTCAAAGATCACGATTAGCTCGCCGCTGGTGCGAGCTAGGGTATGGTTTAAGTTCCCTGCTTTGGCATGACGATTGTCGGAGCGGGTGCGATATTCACAGCCGAGTTCTGCGGCTAAGGCTTCTACTTCGGGGCGGCGGGTATCGTCGAGCAAATAAATCTGCTTGGCCTCGTAGTCTAACGCCTGACACCCAATCACGGTGCGGCGCAGAATAAAGGTTGGCTCATTATAAGTTGGGATCAAAATATCAACGGTTGGGGCAAAGGTTCTATCGAGCACATCAAGCGCCAACCGATCGGCTTCGGGGCGTCGATCGTGGGTTCGCAGCAGCAATCCAAGCTGAATGATACTGCCGCTCAGCAGCAATAGCTCCATGCCAAACAGCCCAAGACTAAACACGCCATTCAACGGCGTACTGAGATTGAGGGTGGAAAGCGATCGCCACAGCAAATAGCGCACGGCCAGAATCAGCAGGATTCCGACAACTACAGCCCGTGACCAGGTTTTTGGGCGCGGCGATATTTTTGTGATAGCTAGCACCACCAGCATCAATGCCACTGTCCAAAACACCAGGTATTGCCCCACCATTTTGGGTGCTTCAATCCACATCGGCGGGCTTTCCTGAATCTGCTCTAGCCGTTGGAAAATGATGCTAATCGTCCCATTGCCAGCAAACCAGGCAGCGGCGATCGCCCCCGTCATTACCACAATCGCGATCATGACAACGGTGGCAGTCCGAACCGAAGATCGCCAACGACGCCAAAGCGAGATGGGATGGTGAGGATGCAGAGCAGTCATTTATCTAGTCCCAGATTAGTGGATGTAAGCGCTTACCAACTCAAACAGCTTCCCAGCGCTAACGGCGCTTGAGTCATGCGCTGCACGTTGCTGCCATATTGGCATGCGCTCATCCCCGGAAGATGAGGAGAGACTGAGTGTTGTGTGAAAAGCTAAAGAAGAGTGTGGCGATCGCCCCATCTAACAAAATAGGGTAGGCATTGCCCACCCTACAAAATTACAGTTCCAAATATGCTTTAGAACATGGGTTTAGAGCAACCGGAAAATAAACGGATAGTGATAAGACTGTCCCGGCGTGCCTAAGCATTTCAGAATAGCCAGAATCGGCATAACTAAGCTGACAATACCCAAAATTACCAGCAGCGGATATCCAATTAGCACGAAACACAGCACGCCAAAAATAATCCCGTAGAGCCACACGTTGAAGTGAAAGTTAATGGCTTCTTTTGCATTTTCTTTGACCACCGGATCATCGGAAACCAGCAAAATGGCAATAGGCAGGCCGACTGATACGACCAATGCGCTGAAGAAAATAGACCCGTGTGATAGAGCTGACAGTAATTTACGCTTATCGTTATTCATACTTTCCATACTGAACCCTCCTGGATTCAAGTCGATTTCTTTACCAAGCTGTTGATTACTTAATAATAATGCCTCCTCCCTTCAGGAAAATTCTATCAGTAGGGCGGTTTCCTAGACCAATTGAGTAGGCTTTTCTGGGATATAGCCTTTGCGGAAACTGATTTGCGACGGTGAGACGTTGGTTTGGGCCATTTGGCAGGGAATCTAGTGGCAGCACATCGGTTCGGTATCCTCCTATCTGCCCTCCCCCTGGGTATGCTGAATACAACTCGTTTAGCAAAGGGCACTCCTTGGACAAGTATATGATCAAGCACAGGCGGCAATTAGGAGGCGATACGCGCTTCGCGCAGGCAAGCCAACGCCCCCAAAAACTACCCCAAACGCTCATGGGGCTGCTGCTCTGGTGCGGATTAATCTCGGGCTGTGGGCTGTTGTCTCCGTTAACGGGCACATCCCGGACAACGCCAGAGGTTCACCTGCTGTTGGGTAACCCCAGCGGGGCCGTTAGTGACCCCAACAGTCCCAATAACTACCTAATTATGCGGCCACAGTATGCCCTCTCCTACAATCGCGATAAAGGCATACCCAACTGGGCTAGCTGGCAACTCAACCCAAGCTGGCTGGGCGACTTACCTCGAGGTCCGTTTGTGACAGATACCTCACTCCCCGCCACCTGGTACCGGGTGCGCACAGACGACTACACAGGCAGCGGGTTTGATCGTGGCCATGTTGTCCCTGCCGCCGACCGCAACCAGAAACCAGCAGACGGCGAGTCCGTGTTTCTGATGACCAATATCATCCCCCAAGCAGCCGACAACAACCGAGGTCCGTGGGAAAAGCTAGAACGCTATTGCCGCGATTTAACAAAACAGGGCAAAGAACTTTACATTATTTCGGGCTGGGCAGGTTCGGGTGGAAAGGGCGAACGGGGCAAAAAGACGGCGATCGCCCGTGGTAAAGTTGCCGTTCCAGCAGCGACTTGGAAAATTGTCGTTGTCCTCAACCAACCAGGATTAGGAATTGAGAGTATTCGTAACGATACACGCGTGATCGCGGTCATTATGCCCAATGCTCAGGGAATTAAAAACGATGACTGGCGCTCTTACCGTCAATCAGTCGATACCGTTGAACAAATTACTGGATATGATTTTCTCTCTAACCTTCCTACTGCAACCCAGACCATTTTGGAAGCCAAAGTAGACAAGCGCTAAGCAGCGCCAGGGAGAACCAGCCTCAATCACTAAAGGGTGAGTGGGGCACACATTGCGCACCCCACTCACCCTTTAGCGATCAGGACTTAATTCAAAGGTTTACCAAAGACCCCGAACTGGATTGGAACTACCGCCACCTGTGTTTTGGTTGGAGGATGGAGTGGCGTTTCGGTTGTAGGACGGCTGTTGGCTAGTCCCACCCTGACGCATGGTTCCACCAGAATTTGGGGTTCCACCAGAATTTGGGTTCATCGGATCGTTGGCATTGGGATTATCTTCAAGCCGAGGAGATGAATCTTGGCGCTGTTGAGCGCTGCCATTGTTAACGGTGCCACCGCTGCGATTAACAGCAGGATCGCTAGGATCATCGCTCAGTCGGGGAGAAAGCTCTTGGCGTTCCTCAACGCCTGTTCTCGAGTTAACTGGCATGCCATCACGACGGTTAGCAGGATCGCTTGGAGAGTCACTCAAGCGAGGAGAAAGCTGCTGACGGTCTTCCACATTACCTGTGCTGTTGGGAGTGGTTACGCCACCAGGAGTAGTCATAGGCGAGGTTTCACCTAACGTCGCAGGAGTACTTCCGTCCGAGCCTGCGGAACCGCTGCCACTTCTTTGCGCTAGAAGCTGCTCCGAGTCAGACGTAGGCTGCTGCGACATGGCAGATTGAGAAAAAAGTAGAACGACAGCAGAGCAGCTAAGAAGTGTACTTGCACTCAAAACGGCAATTGCTTTTGCGAGTCTATTTGAACGTTGAGTTTTGGTCGAATTCATCGTAATCTCCTACGGTGAGCTAAGGTCTATAAACAGTCCAAATGGCTCGTAGAAATGTAGGATAGTCGTTTCGGCTGTCCAGCAGGTTAAGTTAAAATACTTAACCTTGTAAAACATTTCACCACTCAAATCGGATTGCTATAGCTAGCGTTCAAGGTCTTCTGAATATGGCAATCCTCTAAATAGAGGCGATCGCCAATTCAAAATGGGCACGTCATACTCAAACTAAGCTAGTTTGTGCGTGTTTCCTTGAAGCTACCCAATTACTATAGGTGGGACTGCCTTGTGGCTGGCTCTATCAAGAGAATGATTGGGGCTGGTTCAAAAGGAGTGGTTGTGGCGGCACCTTGAATCGATCTGAGTGCAATCTCAAACCGCTTTAAACACGCTTTAAACACACTATTCACTCGATGAAGCTTGCACCCATGACAGAATTACAGCGCAACACTCGATTGCTTAGTTCATTGTTTCCAGGAATAATATTGGGTTGTATTGCCATGTTTTGGTACCCCACCATTTTCAAGCCACAGCCAACCATCAGGCTTGATGGAATGACCACGTTTGATACTGCAACTTACGAAAATCTTCATTTCACCAACGCAATTTATCTTCAAGATCCAACCATTGTAAAAGACACAATCTATTTACGCTTCCGAAATGATGCTGCCATGAATGCTGTGATCGACAAAAGGGTCGTAGTCAGCGGCCAGCTTCACGCTGTTGACATTGGCGATGGAGAGAACGTGACTGAGCTAGATGTTTTGCGCGTAGAACGGATTGAGCCATGATCGGCAGATTCAACTTCTACACAGGTGACGCCTTGTCGTAAAATTGGGGTTTCTGTGGCTTAGTCCGTCTCCTCACTCTTTGCACCACCCTCCACATTATGCTTTGCGACTATCTCCAGCTAATTTTGACTGCCCGCGTTTACGATGTCGCTCAAGAAACACCGCTGGAGATTGCTCCTAACCTATCGGCACGCTTGCACAACCAGGTGCTGCTGAAGCGAGAAGACATGCAGTCGATTTTCTCATTTAAGCTGCGCGGGGCGTACAACAAAATGGTGCACCTGTCGGCTGAGCTGCTGGCACAAGGGGTGATTGCCGCGTCAGCCGGAAACCATGCGCAGGGAGTGGCGCTGAGTGCGCATCGGTTGGGGGTTCGGGCCTTGATTGTGATGCCTGTGACGACGCCGCAGGTGAAGGTGGATGCGGTGAAGGCGCGCGGGGGTGAGGTGGTGCTGTATGGCGACACCTATGATGATGCCTATGCCCATGCGCGGCAATTAGAAACAGAAAAGGGGCTGACTTTTATCCATCCGTTTGACGATCCGTATGTGATTGCTGGACAGGGCACGATTGGGATGGAGATCTTGCGGCAATATCAGCAGCCGATTCATGCCATTTTTGTCGCAATTGGTGGCGGTGGCTTAATTTCGGGCATTGGGGCATACATTAAACGGCTGCGGCCTGAAATCAAAATTATTGGGGTAGAGCCAGTCGATTCTGATGCGATGTCGCGATCGCTTCAGGCAGGTGAACGGGTGCGATTGGCGCAGGTGGGGCTGTTTGCCGATGGGGTAGCAGTGCGGCAGGTGGGGGAAGAGACCTTTCGGCTGTGCCAGCAGTATGTGGACGAGATCATTTTGGTCGATACAGACGCAGTTTGTGCAGCCATTAAAGACGTATTTGAAGACACTCGCTCGATTATGGAACCGGCAGGGGCACTGGCGATCGCCGCTGCGAAAGCCTACGTGGAGCGCGAACAGATTCAGAATCAAACGCTGGTTGCGGTAGCCTGCGGAGCCAACATGAACTTCGATCGGCTGCGGTTTGTGGCAGAACGGGCAGAGCTAGGCGAACGGCGCGAGGCCATCTTTGCCGTCACCATTCCCGAAAAACCAGGCAGCCTCCGCACCTTTTG
>Ga0163155_10003192_pt1 | contig 17798 bp, 13 predicted proteins | sample OliLakLV19SP4G1_FD_148611 | JGI IMG/M metagenome (GOLD analysis project Ga0163155, IMG submission 148611) | Freshwater microbial mat bacterial communities from Lake Vanda, McMurdo Dry Valleys, Antarctica - Oligotrophic Lake LV.19.SP4.G1 | ecosystem: Environmental > Aquatic > Freshwater > Lake >... | reverse complement strand
GTCTATCCGTAAAAATATTGGTGCCAGTAAGGTTAAGAAATGTAGTTTTCCCTGCCCCCGGTTTACCAGCTTAAAATGCGATCGCCCGTTAAACAAAGGGTGCGAGTTCAAATACTGCCCTTCGACGAGTCAGTTAGTGCCTTGTTGAAGGGCTAGGTAGAATGACAAGAGCGATCGCAGGTATCTCTTATGCAGAGCCTATCTAAATGGCTTACTCAGGAACGAGAAAAGTGGCTTAAACAGCCCAGTCATATTAGGGCGTGGCAGCTTACCGCATCGATCGTGCTTCCGATCACAGCACTGGCCGCAATTGTCGTTTTTCGCTATGGTTTTGGGTTTGGGGAAGGCAGCTCCAAAACCATCACCACCACTACCCGAGATACCAATGGCAATGTGATCCAAACGGTAACGGAAACACCCGATTCAGGAAAAACCCTTTGGGACTGGCTTAGTTTGCTAGGTGTACCTCTGTCCTTGGCGGGGCTAGGGTATGTTTTCCAGCAACAACAACAAAAACGGGCAGAGGCCGAAGCCAAAGAAGAGGTGCTGCAAGTTTACTTCGACCGCCTATCGACCCTTTTAGTCGATAAAAACTTGTTGGCGATCGCGGCTAAGGTCTACCCCAAAGAACCCTCAGAGAGCCACAGAGAAATCTCTCCTGACGAGCAAGAGCTATTCGATGCAGCCGTTGACATTATTCGAGCAAGAACCTTATCAATCCTGCGAAGGTTTGCTGATGATGTAGAACGAAAAAGCAGTGTCATTCGGTTTTTGATAGAAGTTGAGGTTATCAGCAAGGCAAGATTAAATCTATCGGGTGCCTATCTATCGGGTGCCTATCTATCGGGTGCCAATCTAGAGGGTGCCAAGCTATTGGGTGCCAATCTAGAGGATGCCAATCTAGAGGATGCCAATCTATCGGGTGCCAAGCTATTGGGTGCCAATCTAGAGCGTGCCAATCTAGAGGGTGCCAATCTAGAGGATGCCCATCTAGAGCGTACCAATCTAGAGCGTGCCAATCTAGAGCGTGCCAATCTAGAGGGTGCCCATCTAGAGCGTACCAACCTAGAGGGTGCCTATCTATTGCGTGCCTATCTATTGCGTACCAATCTATTTCGCGCCCATCTAGCGCGTACCAATCTATTTCGTGCCAATCTATTTCGTGCCAATCTAGAGGGTGCCGATCTAGAGGGTGCCAATCTAGAGGGTGCCAATCTAGAGCGTACCAATCTAGAGAACATAAAATTCAACCCAGGCACGAAATGGCCCGCTAAGGAAGAAGTCGCCAAGGCCAAAAACATACCTCTGGAACTAATGAAACAACTGGGCATTAAACCAAAAACAGAAGCCCCAACAGAGCCAGAGCAAAAAACAGAACAACCTTAGCAGGAAGGCACTCAAGAAACCTTCATGATTTTCTGAAGCCTTGCGAGATAGCCACGATAGAAGGCGACTAGCGTCTTCTGACAGGGCAGGGGCGTTAGATAGGATTACCCGCAGAGGGGAGCGGCAATGGCTCCTCCATGGCCTCCTAATGGCTAGTAGAAGCCTTTGCAGGCAAGGATTCTACTGGTTCTAACACTGCCAGCTCCGAGGTGTCAGCGGGGCAATCTTCGACCATACAGGGAAAGGGCTATTGGCTCATGATGGCGGCGATCGCCCACAAAGCAAAGCGCCCCGATCGCATGGTTGGGGCGCTTTTGTTGCTGCGGATGAATCAGTCGATGCTCAACAAAATCCCATCAGCCGTCTTTACCCTTGTGGGTCTGCTGCGGCTTTCAGGCATCGTATTAGCGCGATCGAATCTCAGCACGTTGGATCGCCATCCCAGCCCCAAATAAATCAGCCTTAGCCTCCGCCGGAGTGCCGGGAGTAACGATCGCGGGCAGTGCTGTGATTGTCGTTGTTCGATATGGGTTTGGGGAAGGTAGTTCCACCACCACTACCCAACCCGCCGCCTACATTCCTGACAAGCAGAAAGCCGCGATCGCCTCCTATGCCACGGACTTAACCCTGCGATCGCCGATTCAACCTGACCTAAACTATTCTCGTGTCCAAAGCCCTGGCCTATGCTGCTGGGGCTTTTTGTTGGGATGGGGATGGCGATCGCATGAATTTCTAGGTTCTAGTGTTTCTGTACCGAGGTTGATACCGCTCGGCAAAGCGCGTCCGCAACAAGTCATGCACAAAGCGATAGCGCCCCCCAACCCGCTGAATAAAGCGATGGTTTTCAGCGTGTTCCATAAAGAGCTTGTAATTCCTGGGGGAAAGGCCAGAGCGAAAGAGGACGACACGCAAAACTACATGTTGGATAGCGCCCCCTAGCCCGAACGTCAGCCCGAACATCAGCCCGAACATCAGCCCGAACGCCAGACCCATCAGCCCGCTACTCAGACCGCTACTCAGTCCGCCACTCGGCCTGCCATTCAGCCATAACACCAGACCGACACTCAGCCTGTCACTCAGCCATAACATCAGCCATAACATCAGACCGACACTCAGACCGACGCTCAGACCGACACTCAGTCCTGAACTCCAAGAACGCCAAAAAGCTTGATTCGGAAACTTCTTTTCCCTAATTTGCACTTCATAACCACTTGGTCCGAACATCAGCCCGGACATCAGCCCACCTATGAGCCCGGACATCAGCCCACCTATGAGCCCGAACATGAGCCCGAACCTGAGCCCACCTATGAGCCCACCTATGAGCCCGAACATCAGCCCACCGCTCAACCAGGAAAGGACTTCTTGCCAAGAAAATGTCAGTTTCTCGACGAAATAAATATTCCTCAGCCCGATATTCAGGTCGCCACTCAGCGCGTCACTCAGACTGAGTTTCAGACTGCCATTCAGCCCGAAACTCAGCCCGGTAATCAGCCCAACACTCAGCCCGAGCCTCAGCCCGTCACGCAGCCCGTCACTCAGCCCGAGCATCAGCCCGAACATCAGCCCGAACATCAGCCCGCTAATCAGCCCGATCCCCCATCGATACAACAACCGATCGCCCTTACGATCCAGCCACGATGGTTGTAGGTGCTCAATCAAAAACTCGGTTGTTTCATTTTCTTTGAGCTTGATAGCCAGCCAACTGAGATAGTGCTGTGTCCGCTCTGCTATGGGTGCCCTGCCACGCGGATACGCACCCTGGTTGTTTAGGTCAGCAAGCTGCTTATCAATGTAGGCATCTAGGAGTTGCTCTTTGCTTTGAATGGTTTGTCCCTGATAGACAACAACCAACATCAGCAGAAATAAGGGCGAACGGGCCAGTTCAAGTAATTCAGGCTGATCCTCTAGGGCTATCCATAGATGTGGGCGGTCTGTTTTCTGAAAGTACGCTTCAATCTGCTGATCACTCAGCGATTGGAGATAGACCGCTCCCTGCAAACGCCTCAGTTTTTCACCCTGTTGTTCTAACGCCTCATATTCTTTTCGCCGACAACACACAACGAGCGATGCCTGGGTATGCGTATCCAGGTAATTGTTGATGTCACGAATACATTGAATCTGCTGAGCCTGATGCTGACGGTCTAGTTCTGCCGATGTCACTCCATCTGCATCATCAACGCGCCGCAGTTCATCCAACCCATCGAGAAGTGGCAGGATTTGGTTGTGGTCAATCCAATGCTTAGACACCTCCAGTGGAATGTCATATTGCTCCTTGAGTTGAGCCATGAACCAGTCAGCCAGTGTCTTGTCTGGCTCAGCCAACCAGGCAGACAACTCAAAGATGATCGGAATTGGATGATCATCGCCCTGTTGAGCTTGTTGGAGCAAGTCTTTTGCCAGTGCCAATAATTCCGTCGTCTTCCCTGCACCGGGTTCTCCCAGAATGAGCAAGCGCCCATGGATATCGGGATGTTCAAATAGTTCCCGCGTAGACAAGGCATTGTCAATCGGTTTAGCGGAGTCAGCGGAAGCAGTGGAGGCAGAAAAGGGGTTGAACGACCGTGAGCTAACTCTTTCGGGTTGTTGAGTGGGTGGAGATACATCAGGTCGCCCCACCCGTTGCATCTGAAGGTCTCGGTGCAAATCCATCTGGATGCGGTAATGGAGTGATTTGTCGAGGCGTTCCGTCACCTCTTGCAACACCACTTCGTTGAGATCCTTCAGCAGCTTAGTCCGTTGCTCATCGGTAACTGTGGCTTTTCCCCCAGTCCACAGCTTTTTGATATCCTCTTTAATTTTGGTGAGGTTCCCTGTCCAGTTGGCAATAGCAGCCGTTGCCATTGCTAGCAGCACAAAACCAGCAATGACCCAACCGATGTAGGGATTGCCATTCATAAACTTCAGAGCTTGCTCTACTTTGCTTGGCTCTGGGGAGGGCGTTGGCAACGTGGCCAAAAGCCATAGCCAGGAAACAACAGCTTTACTCACGTCGCTACTCAGCTTTCAATATCACGATGAATGCTTACAGCATACTGGTTCAGGTCTAAACCAAGTCCACATTGAGAACTGTAGTTTTAGCCCTCACCCCCAGCCCCTCTCCCCAAGGGCGCTACCGTGTACACACATCTCGGACAAGGTATCAACGTACTGCGAGATCCCCCTAAATCCCCCTTAAAAAGGGGGACTTTGAATCCGGTTCCCCCTTTTTTAAGGGGGGTTAGGGGGGATCAAACCCAGTTGAGGCCAGATCAGAAGACTTGTGTGTACACGGTAGCCCCAAGGGCGAGGGGAGCCGGAAAAACTTTCAAAGTCCCTCTGCCCAGGGCTACCGTGTACACACAAGTCCTAAAACCTGCGAGACAGCCTTAACCCTCACCCCCTAGCCCCCTCTCCCGCAGGAGATGGGGAACCGAATCCGGTCATCGGCTGGCTCTAACTCCCCTTCTCCCCCTTTGGGAGACGGGGTTGGGGGATGAGGGCGACTTGTGTGTACACAGTAGCTCCCCAGGGAGAGGGCTTAAAGCGTTCGGCACACATGAAAAGGGTGAGGGGAAACTCTGGGTTTCAAGTTAGACGAGGTTTAGAAACAAAGGTTTGGTAGATCTTCGCATTGAACCTAGTAGTCTGAGGCGTAAATCTGCCTACCGTTCGTAGTGCAGGCTTCCAGCCTGCGCGGGCAAGATGCCCGCCCTACGGTAGCTAAACTTGTGCCGTCTTCTACTAGCTGGTGATGAAGCTGTTCAGTTTGGCGTCAGTATTACGCAAACCAGACCCTCGTAAAGTGCAGCAAATTTACTTACGTCATATTTTCTGCTGATCGGTACACTAATCTGTATCAGGTAAATCTACTGTCTGCGCTTCTCTAAGCCCTATTTAAGCCCTATGGATACTTACTTCAAATTTACAGGCGCGATCGCGATTGCGATCGCCATCCACTTGACTAGTTCTCTTCCTGCCTCAGGCACCGTAGTTCTCTCTAGCCGCCCTGCGTTACCCCTAGATTTAGGCGTTCAGCGGGTAGAGGTGAGTGGGACGAGTAAACCTACTGAACCTTCGATGGTTCCCAGGGCTAAAACTTCATCGTCTTATGAGCCACCTGTTGAGGGAGGGCCACAGACGTCCCAAGGTTCGGGGACTCGCTAATGTTCGGGAGTGGGCACTGATCTAGTGGGCAGCGATCTGCGCCAAGTCTGTTGTTCAACCAACGTATGAACCTGCCAGTTTAAATCTGGCTGGGGATAGTCTAAACGATAGTGCCCACCCCGGCTTTCGGTACGATAAGCAGCACTTTTGAGAATGAGATCCGCCACATCAAGCAAGTTGCGGGTTTCGCCCCAGGTGCGCAGCTGCTGGGGGGGCAATGGCAGCTGAACGACATGGCGAGCCGCCAAGTTGGCCAAATAGTGGGTGAAGGGTAGCGCTTGAAAGTCTTGTCGCCAGCGGCTGATCCGGGCGATCGCATCCTCCAATACGGCTTGTTCTCGACAGATTCCAGCGCTTTGCCAAACTAATTGAGGCAGCTCTTGACGAATGGAGTCAACGCACTCCCACTGAGTTTGCCAATTTGCTAACGGTTGTGCGGGTACTGGGTCAAGGGGCTGATCGAGAACCTGAAGCGTAGATTTGTCGTGGACAGCCGCAGCGGTTAGGGTAATATGCCGCAGCTGAGCGCCATACACAATGCACTCTAACAATGAATTACTGGCCAAACGATTTGCCCCATGCACCCCAGTGCTGGCATTCTCACCAACCGCATAGAGTCCGGCAATCGACGTTTGACTAGTCGCATCTGTCAAAATTCCACCCATCCAATAGTGAGCAGCTGGAGCGACCGGAACTGGCTCTTTAAAGGCGTCTACGCCCCACTGTTGACACACCTGGACAATATTGGGAAAGCGCCGCTGAATGGTTTCGGCAGGGATGCTGCGGAGGTCTAGCCAAACATGGGCATGGGCTGGATCAGCACTAGTTTTTTGCAGATGGCTAAAAATGGCTCGACTGACCACATCACGGGGAGCCAGTTCGCCATCGGGATGGTAGTCAAAGGCAAACCGTCGTCCGTCGGCATCGATCAACTGTGCCCCTTCTCCCCGCACAGCTTCACTGACCAAAAATCGAGGTGCCCCCGCTTTGGTGAGCGCCGTCGGATGAAACTGCACAAACTCTAGATCGCGTAAAACGGCTCCGGCACGCCACGCCATCGCCACGCCATCGCCCGTGCTGAGGGAAGGATTGGTGGTTTGGGCAAACACCTGCCCGCCACCGCCCGTGGCCAACACAACCGCTTCAGCTTGCAGCCAATGCAGCACACCCTCATATAAACAGGAAATGCCCTGACACACCTGACGGCTGGAATCTAGCCACAGATCTACGGCAAACGCCTGCTGAATCACTTGAATATTTTTGCGGTTCAGCACATGATCCGTCAGGGTAGAGACGACAGCGCGACCCGTGGTGTCAGCCGCATGCAGCACCCGTCGGCGCGAGTGAGCCGCTTCGAGCGTGAGCGCGAGATCGCTGCCATGACGATCAAAGCCAACCCCCATTTCGACTAGGTTACGGATGCACTCTGGCGCTTGTTCCACCAACAGGGTGACCGCATCGCGATCGCACAATCCTGCCCCTGCCCGCAGCGTATCTTCAATGTGGAGCGTAGAAGAATCGTCTGGGGCAACGACCGCCGCAATGCCACCCTGCGCCCAATCACTGGCCGAACTAAACAGCGACTCTTTAGTCAGTAGCCCTACCCGCAGGTGTTCGGGTAAACAAAGTGCGGCATATAACCCGGCTGCACCTGCACCCACCACCAACACATCAAATGGCAGATCAAATGGACGACGTAGCTCTAAGTTGGGCACACGCAAACAACAGAGGGGATGAAGAGCAAATGAGCAAGCATATAGCGGTTCTCATGCTAGTGAAGTGCATCAGAGTAGGGGCGATACGGCAGTTCGCCCTCCGATCTGTACCGAACCAGATCGATAATTGCTATATATTGATACAGTTAGGACGTGAGAACCAGGTTCCCACGCCCCAACTTAACCTCAGAGATGATTGTAAAGGTTGGCCAGTAGCAGGCTTTGCCGGCTAGAACCACCCTCTAGATTATTTCAATAGCCTCTCAGGTGGAACCGCCGATACGGCTATCGGTAAATCCCATTATTAAAGCGATCGCCGCCTTCTACCAGAGCATCGGTTGGATCACTGACGGTGAACTTATCAAAATTGGCTTGGAGAATGTCTTTCTGACTATCAGTTAGATCAGGCATGTCCAATACATCTTCAATTTTTTCAAAGGGCGCATACTTCAGCACCATCCGAGCCAGCGTTGGGTACATGCCTGGATACTGAAGAAATGCCCGAACATTGGTGTTATTCAAATCAATTTTTTTACCAAACTCTGTTCCCATCTTGTCATCAACAAGGTTACGGAACTCCTCTGCTAAAAGAGGCGATGAATTCAGAGTCAGGCTGTTAAGATTGACGGCGATCGCAGATTGAGGCAATCCGATCCATCCCCAGCAGCCGATCAATAGACCCAAAACCACAAATACGCCAACCAGTCGCTTCATCGGTTGAATCCCTTCCACTTCTCTAAATCTTAATCAGTTCAAATGAGAACGTATTAACGGCTCTCAACACAGCTTTCATACTTTAGAGCCTACCACCTTGCGGCAACCTTCTGGGCGGAAAAAAGTGAAAGGCGACTGAATCAATCTCGAGCGAACCGCTATAACTGCTCAAAGCCTCACAGGCAAACGCGCGCAGCTCCCTCCCCCATCAGCCCCCATGCGTCATTCTTTGGGGCTACTCATCTGCAAAAATGTGTCTAAGTCCGTAAACGACCCGGCGTACGTAATCGTTGGCATGTCGTACCCCTTCAAGCTAACGGTATGTTGCTTAAACAAATTGGAATTGGCCAACGAAGACGCCAAATATTGATAGGTGGTTTCTCCTAGCGCTACATCCATCCCAATTTGCTTGGTTGAAGACTCCAGCCGAAACGCCGCATTGACCGTGTCACCCAGCGCCGTGTAGTCAGGGCGATCGCCTGTGCCTGTGTTGCCCACCATGGCATAGCCTGTGTTTAACCCTGCCCCCACCCGCAGCGGAAAGGGCAGCGGATAGCGTTCATGCAGCTTACTGGTCATTTTATGCAGGGCGCTCAGCGCTTGGGCAATGCGGAGCATTTCCTCAGGACTAATGCCCTGTGCCCCGTGAATCCAAACCGCCATGATGGCATCGCCAATATATTTATCTACCCAGCTGCCATATTCACGGATGATATCTCCGGCACAGCGAAACCAGGTGCCGATCACCTCAGATAGAATCTTTTCGTCTAGCTGGCGAGTCATGACCGTAAAGTCGCGGATATCGACCACCAGCACAGAAATCAGTCGGCGCACGTGCAACGTCGCGGTTGCAGTGAATTCTTGAGAATCAATCCCTAAGGACGCGTCGCTCATCGGCGACAGATCTGGAGAGTAGAACTCTAGTTCAGTTTGGCCAAAGGTAAGGCGATCGCCATTGTGAAGGGTAACGGGTACGCTGACCCGCCTCGCATTGACAAACGAGCCATTCCGGCTGCCCAAATCGATCAGGTAAAATTCTCCCGTCTCCATCCGCTGTAACATAGCGTGGTTACGGGAAATCCAGCGATCAGGCAGCACAAAATTGTTATCGTCTCCCCGACCAATTGTCCAACAATTATTGTTGGTCAAAGAGAGATAGCGATTACCTGACTCGGTTCGAAGTATCAGATGGGGAACGGGTTGTGCAGTCACTGCAAGCTAAGAAACCGCGAATTCTTTCCCTTAAATCATGCATCCTGATGTCGCTAAAACAAACCTAGTGTGGAGCTTTGAAAACTGGATCACCCGAAGGGTTCGCAATTTAACCGCTCTTGAACTAGCCTCAGCCCCCGCTCAAGCACGCCTCTGGCACAGCCATCTGGCTTCTTGAGCATGGGCTGACTGAAGTTAGATCCAGTCCCACACTAGATGGTGCCGTCGCAAGGACGCTGAAGATCGCTCTCTTCAGAAAACCACATTACTAGAGTAGCCCTAAACCAGCTCAAACTAATCAAATCATAGCCTCACTCAGGCCAAGCTGGCAGCTAACCAAAAGAGACCATCTACCAAAATAGTGCTCAAAACCGCTCCACTAAAGGCCCACCAGTGGAATTGACGCGATCGCAACGGTAAACATCCGATGCCTGAAAGCGCGATGATTAGCACCGTAGCAGCTTCCATGCCCCAAGGGGTATACATCTGGGTTAGCGCCGCATGGAACACAGCACCCACCTGCGTTGGATCGTGCTGAATCACCTGGATCAACTGCCGCCAATGCGGAATTAAGTTAACTAAATAAAAATATAGGTCGGTCAGAGCTGTGCCCAGCAGGGAACCTAAATAAAACCAGTCTCCTACCTTTTCTCTAGTCCGCCCCAGATTGAATAAAACAAACGGTAGCCCTACCGCTTCAACGGGTAAGTGGAAATAGGGTTCCCAGCGGAGCCAGCCCCAGTAGACCGAACCCGCTAACCAAGTCCAGGTAAAGCCAACTAATAAGTCACCCCATACACCCCGAGTGGGATGAGCCCGTAGCCAGCGCCCTAAAGCGAACAAAACTGGTGTCAGCAGCAGACTGACCCAAGGATAAAGCTGCACCAGGGGAGCCTGAATAAAGACTGGCACCGAGATCAAAACCACGGAGGCCACAAACACCATCCACAGCTTGGGAGTCGAAGTGGAGCCGGGAGCTGGAACCAAGATGATCGGGTCTGATGCCGCCGGATTAACGGCTAGCTCCGAAATATAAGGAGAATGAGTAGGGGGAGGGTAGGAAACCAAAGTCTTAATTACCAAACTTCTTATAATTTATTTACTTTACTTTATTTAACATACTTAGAAGTAAAGCATCGATCGACTGACTTAGGAGCCTTGGGATACTGTTCTATAGTATCCCCCCTGGGGGGATAGTGGGGGGCAAAAAGTAGAACGAACGGGATCTTGCTGGCTCAGCGATGTAGCGTTCGGTAAAAAGCCGCCAGATCTCAGCCCTTCGCGATCGCTGGCGAAGTCTCCGGGAAACGAGTTAGGCTCGGGTAGAATATTCTGGAGTCATTGGAAGGGAGTAGATCGGTTGTTAAACCTAAATTTGTGGCATCTGAACCTCGGCTGGGATGAGGTGGCGATCGCCAGTCGCGCGCTGCTAGGGATTGCCTCATCCAATGTAATCGCCCAAGCGCCAGGAGCACCCGAGAACGCTAACGTGCTGCAAAATATGGTTGAGGCAGCTGTGTTGGGGTTAGTGCAAGGCATTACCGAATTTCTGCCCATTAGCAGCACAGCCCATCTACTAATTTTTACTAAAGTCCTGGGATGGGAAACCGTAGGCCAAAAATACTTTGTAGACGCGATTCAGTTTGGTAGCGTCATTGCTGTCGTGCTCTACTTTTGGACTGATATTCGACAAATTTTGACGGGTGGCTGGGCCGCCTTCCGCCAAAAAGAGTGGGACAGAGAAGAATGGAAAATTCTGTTAGGCATTATCGTTGGCACAATTCCGGCGCTAGGAATTGGGTTTTTGCTCAAGGATATTTTGCCAGAAAGTCCGCTGGTGATTGCGGTGATGTCGCTGGTGATGGCGCTGCTGCTGGGATTGGCAGAAAAAATTGGCACTCGTAAACGCGGATTTAACAGCCTTACAACTTTGGATGGGATGTTGGTTGGGCTAGGACAAACCGTGGCGTTGATTCCTGGAGCCTCGCGCTCAGGCTCTACCCTGACTACAGCCCTGTTTTTGGGACTAGAGCGGCAGGCTGCCGCTAGATTCTCGTTTCTGCTAGGCATCCCGACGTTGGCGATCGCCACGCTCTATCAGTCCAGTAAAGCCTTCGGTAACCTGAGTAACCTACTGCCGTTATTAGTTGGGGTGGTCTCTACATTTATTTTCTCTTACCTCTCAATTGCTTGGCTGCTGCGCTTCTTGCAAAACAAGAGCACCTGGGTGTTTGTCTGGTATCGGCTAGCGTTCGGCTTAGCAATTTTGCTCTCGCTAGCGACCAATTTAATCAAGAATGTCTAAGCTGAGGGGGTAGTTGAGAGTTGATTGTTCGTACCCAAAAAATCAGCCTTTAGACTAGAATCTAATTCCGTAGCCTCTAACGGCCTCTTGCCATGCCTCTGTCCCCTGCCATCATTTCTAGCGTGCTGCCCGATTCGATTGCGGCAGAGATTGGCTTTGAGGTAGGCGATCGCCTGGTGTCGATTAACGGCCAAGCCCCGCGTGATCTGATCGACTATCAGTTTTTATGTGCCGATGAAGCGTTAGAGCTAGAGGTGATTGATCTCAAAGACGTCACCCATCACGTTGAAATTGAGAAAGACTGCGACGAAGATTTGGGACTAGAGTTTGAAACGGCGCTGTTTGATGGGCTAATTCAGTGCAACAATCACTGTCCCTTTTGCTTCATCGACCAGCAGCCACCGGGCAAGCGGGACACGCTTTACCTCAAAGACGACGACTATCGGCTCAGCTTCCTGTATGGCAGCTATTTGACCCTGACTAACCTGCCCGCGCGCGAGTGGGAGCGGATTGCCCAGATGCGCCTGTCGCCGCTCTATGTCTCGGTACACGCGACCGAACCCGATGTGCGGATTCGGCTACTGAAGAACCTGCGGGCTGGCCAGATTTTAGACCAATTGCGCTGGTTCCAATCAAATCGGCTGCAAATCCATGCCCAAGTCGTAGTCTGTCCGGGGATCAACGATGGTGAACACTTGGAGCGAACCCTGCTCGACCTAGCCCAGTTTCATCAGGGCAACTTACCCACGGTGGCGTCGATTGCCGTTGTCCCCGTAGGGCTGACCCGCTTCCGCCCTGCCGCCGATGAACTGGTTCCCGTGACTGCCGCCGATGCGAAGGATGCGATCGCCCGCGTTCAGACCCTCCAACAGCAGTTTCGCCAGCAGTTTGGCTCTACCGTGGCATGGCTGGCAGACGAATGGTTTCTGATTGCCGGAGCCGATCTGCCTCCCGAATCGCACTACGAAGATTATCCTCAAATTGGCAATGGCGTTGGGTCGATTCGACAATTTTTGAAGCAGTTTAAAGCTGCCGCTAAACGGCTGCCCACCGAGGTTTCTCCGCCTCGCCAGTTGACCTGGGTCGTAGGCAACGCCGTTGAGCAAGCGTTTCAGCCTATCGTCCGTCGCTTAAACCAGGTGAAAGGGCTAGACGTTAATTTAGTGGCGCTGCGGAGTGACTATTGGGGACAAGAGATTACCGTTACGGGGCTACTCACAGGGCAAGATTTACTGCACGCACTCAAAGACCAGCGGTTAGGCGACGGAATTTTGCTGCCGTCCCTAATGCTGAAACAGGGCGATACCCGCTTTTTAGACGATATGACCGTAGCAGAGCTAGAACAGGCTCTCGGTACCAACGTGTCTGTCGTGTCTGGGATTGACGATTTAATTCGCACCTGCGCTCAATCTATTGTCGCTACACCGATTGGATAAGGTGTGATGAGGCTGGGCTGCTCAACGCCTCTCCTTGTAACCCCAAGTAAAGCAATACCAACAAGCTGAGGAGCGCCAGAACAGTTAGATTTCGGGTGATTTTACGGAGTGCACTCATAGGGAACTAAGGGAATTTAAGTATCAATCGCTAAATATCCATCCAGGCAGTCTATCGGATCGCCGATTCACCTCTGCGTTACTTAATCGAATTAGATCGCATGAGGCTGTGAAGAACGCCTGACATTTTTGTTATGGAGAATAGCATCCAGGTTAGGCTAGTTTGGACAGCAGTTAAGCTGGTAATTTAGCCGTTGCGTGTGACCCAAGGATCTCCACAGCTGATCTCCCTAGTCATATCACGACTCCGTAAGATGACGCATAATCGTTGAGTATTTTGGAATAAGCATGAAACTGGCAGCGCGAATTGAGCGGGTATCGCCGTCTATGACATTGGCGATCGACTCGAAGGCAAAGGCGATGAAGGCTGAAGGGATTGATGTCTGTAGCTTCAGCGCTGGTGAACCGGACTTTAATACCCCGAAGCATATCGTTGAAGCGGCTAAGGCAGCGCTGGATGCTGGTAAAACGCGCTATGGGCCAGCTGCCGGGGAACCTCGCCTCCGAGAAGCGATCGCCCAAAAGCTGCAACGCGACAACGGGCTGTGCTACGGCGCAGAAAATATTTTGGTGACCAATGGCGGCAAGCAGTCGTTGTTCAACCTGATGATGACGGTGATTGAAGCGGGCGATGAGGTGCTGATTCCAGCTCCGTACTGGCTCAGCTATCCCCAAATGGTGAAACTGGCTGAGGGGACGCCCGTCATCCTGCCCACCACGATTGAGAATGGCTTCAAAATCTCCCCTGAGCAGCTGCGGCAGGCCATTACACCCCACACCAAACTGCTGATCTTCAACTCTCCGTCGAACCCAACGGGAATGGTCTACAGCCCCGATGAAGTGCGGGCGATCGCCGCCGTTGCAGTTGAAACAGGCATCTGGATTTTGGCCGATGAGATCTACGAAAAAATTCTTTACGATGGCGCTCAACATCTGAGTATGGGAGCAGCTAGTCCTGAAGCCTTTGAACGCACCATTGTCAGCAGTGGCTTTGCCAAAACCTATGCCATGACCGGTTGGCGGGTTGGCTTTCTGGCCGCTCCTCAGCCCATTGTCCAGGCCGCTACCAAACTCCAAGGTCACAGTACGTCTAACGTCTGTACCTTCGCTCAGTATGGGGCGATCGCCGCCTATGAAGGGTCTCAAGACTGCATTCAAGAAATGCTGGTGGCGTTTGCCGAACGCCGTACGGTAATGCTAGAGGGGCTAAATTCGATCCCTGGCATCCACTGTCCCAGGCCAGACGGAGCTTTTTACATGTTCCCCAGTATTGCCAAAACTGGAATGAAGTCGTTGGAGTTTTGCGATGCTCTATTAGAATCTCAGCAAGTGGCTCTGATTCCAGGGGTAGCCTTTGGGGCTAATGACTGCATCCGCCTTTCCTACGCGACCGATATGGACATGATTAAACGGGGAATCGAGCGGCTATCTAAATTTGCCCAATCTATTTCGTAGAGACGCGATTCATCGCGTCTCTACGGGTATGTAATCTTTAGCGCTTTAGTCGATGTAGCCCATCAGCGCTGCACTGTTATCGTCGGTGAGGTCATTGGCGGCGATCGGGCGACCCCCCATTAGCAGATCAGCATCCATGAGGCGGGGATCGCTAGCCACAATGGGGCGACCACCGGGCAGCGTCAGGTCATCTCGCACAATCAAGTCGCTAGCAAAGATTGGGCTACCGCCTGGAAGAGGTAGGTTTAGCACTTCGATATGACTAGCCATGATCGGCCGATTGTTGAAAATCATGCCATACACTTCAAAGTGACTTGCTTCAATCGGGCGATCGCCTGATGACGTGAAGGTGCCGAAGACTTCCATTTGGGACGCTCCCAAGGGGCGATCGCCAGCAAAGGACGCAATCTCAATGGCTCCCCGTTGAGCTGGACTAGCGCTAGACGATAGCGATAGCGCCGTTGGCTCAGATTTGGCCCCCGTAGCTTTGGCAGCAGTCGTTTTAGCAGGTTCGGTTTCGGGCTTTTCTTCTTTCACGGTGTTATTAGTCTCTGTCTTTGTCTCTGCCACGGTTGTCTCCTTTGAAGCGCTTCCAGTCCTGCGCCCATTAACTCTTGCTGTTCCAGCACTTTCCACGAGCTGCCACCTCTTAGAACTGAACTTGCCGCCCTGAGGCCCGTTGAAAGCGCCTAATTACGGCCAAGATTGTTTTACAGTCACCCGTCCTAGAAATGAATACAGTTAGCAGGACTCACGTCTCCCTAAGCTGCGTCAAAACAGTTAATAAAAGCAATGAATACCATAAATTATTGCTGCAATTATTATAGGGGGTAATCGTATACCGCAAGTTCAGGTTCTGTTATCGGGATCATAGGAATGTTATGAACTACCCCACCCTGTAGAGGGATGGGGTTTCTAAATCCCCATCCCTCTACAAGCTAAGATTTCTGACGCTTCTTCGCCCCAAGTTGCTTCATACTTCCGCATGAAGTAGAGCTTGACGGCTCTGCGTCTGAGAGGACAGTTCCTGCCCCCTGTGCCCAAATCAAATTGACTTGGGCGGCGTTGATATCTCTGTCTTCGGTGTGACTACACGTCGGGTTAGAGCAAACATGCACTCTATCGTTGAGTGTTTTAGGCGTCAGTTCCCAGCATTTCGCGCAACGTTGAGAAGGTTTGAGTTGCCGGGTGGGAGACTCCACATAGAAGCCCCCAGCCTCAGCCAGCTTGTACTCAAACATCTTACTAATCTTGGCAAACCCGACCGACAGAATAGACCTATTGAGTCCTGCCTTTTGCTTTTTGCGCTTACCCTTTTTCGCCCGTGCGGTCATCCCTTTGACATTGAGCTGTTCCCCGGCAACTAGGCTATTACTGCTCACTATGTTGCTGGTTGTTTGATGCAGCCAATTGTCACGCTGCCTTGTCACTTTCCGCTGATGCCGAGAGACAATCGCTCTGGCTTTTTTCCATCTCCTAGACGCTTTGATTTTCTTGTTCCGGTTAGGCGCTCTCTTGTGCCGGAGCTGTTTTGATGCAACTTTGACTTTGAGATCCCCTGCCTTAATAAAGTCAGGTTTGCTGATTTGTTCGCCAGTTGAAAGCGTTACCGCCTCTTTGCAGCCCAAGTCAATCCCAACAGCACCCTCGCCCGTTGCTCTTGTGGGGTTGCACGTCACCGTGATAGATGCAAACCACTTCCCCTCTCGCCCGAAAACGGTAAGCGTAGTCGGATCACCCCAAGTTCTGGCTTGCCCTCTCATCTGAATCTTGCCCAAGTTTGAGATGGTCAGATGGCCGTTTAGCCCTGCCTCGGTGACACATTTCCAGCCAGATAGACCTGGGTAGGTGAAGCCAGAATAGCGGCGTGATGCCTTGAATCTGGGATATCCGCCCAAACCCTTGAAGAACCGCTCAAACGCAAAATCAACCCGTTTGAGCGTGGCCTGCAAAGCTTGACTACCCAGCTCAACATACTCAGGCCAGACGGTCTTGAATGCTGGCAAACGTTCGGCTGAGCGCTCACGTCGAAGCCTATTCTGCTGCTCAAAGTAGTTGACCGACTTGCCAAACTTTTTGTACTGGGTAATTCGGTTGGCTAATGCCGCGTTGTACAGATTGCAATGCATCCGCTTCCACAGATAAAGCTTGGCTTCCTGGGTAGCGGATGGATAGATTCTGTAGGTGATGCGGCGTGTTAGCATGTATCTATTGTATGTCACTTGTATGCCAAATGACAAAAGAGAAACGGTTGCAAATTAGGATGTCTGACGAAGATTATGCAAGACTTGAGCATTTCGCTAGGCAGAAAGATGTCAGCATGGCTCAAGTCTTAAGAGACTATATCAAGCGGTTGCCTACACCTAAAGCTTGATTGGCTGCTCCGCTTCGCTCCACAGCCGCGCTATCCATCCCCACCGTGTAGACGGATGGGAAATTCCGCTATACGGTTAACAACCCCATTGCTTCTGCTTTGCTGTGCGGAAAAATTCAGAAGACTCACAGCACAGATTGGTCTGCCATTGGTCTACCAAATAGGGCTAACAGGGTGAGCACCTTAAAAGGGCACGCTAAATTACAGCTAACGTTGACAAATAACGATAGGCTGAACGCTGGTTAACTGACAAATCTTTTACCCCACTGCTTCGCAGAAGCAAGCCACATCCCCCTTTCTTAAATGCCCCTCTCCCGCTCTGGGCTACCGTGTACACACATCTCGGACAAGGTATCAACGTACTGCGAGATCCCCCTAAATCCCCGCGCTGGCGCGCCGCTGCGCTAGAAAAAAGGGGGACTTTGAATCCGGTTCCCCCCTTTTTTAAGGGGGGTTAGGGGGGATCAAACCCAGTTGAGGCTAGATCAGAAGACTTGTGTGTACACAGTAGCCCGCTCTGGGAGAGGGGTTGGGGTGAGGGAAATCGGAGTTTTGTCAGCCAACCAGTCATTTTTTGGCAGTGCCGCACTCAGCGCGGCACTGCCAAAAAATAACTGGTTGACTACTTCTGATTCCTTAGATCAAATAACTAAAACGGGAGGAAACTCTGGTGCACCCTGAAATGGACTTGAAAATTACAACCGCTCAACTGCTGGGTCAGACCGGATTATGGGATGTGGCGATCGCCAATGGGCGAATTGCAGCCATTGCACCCGTTATTCCGAGTTTTGCGCCAACCATCATTGATGCGGCGGGGCGACTGCTGATTCCGGGGTTGGTGGACGCGCATCTGCACTTAGACAAGGCGCTGCTACTAGATCGCGCTCCGGCGGTAGAGGGCACCTTTGCAGAAGCCATGCGAGAAACCCGGCGGCTGAAGG
>Ga0163155_10003190_pt1 | contig 17799 bp, 15 predicted proteins | sample OliLakLV19SP4G1_FD_148611 | JGI IMG/M metagenome (GOLD analysis project Ga0163155, IMG submission 148611) | Freshwater microbial mat bacterial communities from Lake Vanda, McMurdo Dry Valleys, Antarctica - Oligotrophic Lake LV.19.SP4.G1 | ecosystem: Environmental > Aquatic > Freshwater > Lake >... | reverse complement strand
CGGGTTAGCCCAAACCGCTCAAAGCTATGGAACAAATTGGTGCGATCGCGCGATAGCTGCCCCCCGTCAATGAAGTGGCGATCGCCCCGTACCTGCACGCGAGTTCCGGTTCCGTCGGTGGCGGGGACAACGTTTTGGGCAGATCCTACACTTGGCAGCAGCAGGCTCAACGCCACCGTTAACCAGCCCGACAGTCGAATTGTCGCAAGGTTCATATTTTTCCCTGATTGCTCGTCCAACTCTAAACCAATCCGGCTCAAACGGCCTCTTCGCTATCCACCTGCTTGATTGTAAGCTGCCGTTCCATTTGGCGAATTTTTTCAAACAAATCTGTATCTGCTTCAGCAAAGGCGCAGATATCTAAGTAATAGACGGCGGTTATGCCACTGGCGAAACGGTTAGAGAAAAGATAGGTATTTAAATCAATAAACTTGTCGTAGTCTTGACTAGAAAGGCTTAATAAATAATTGCCGTAGTTATCATACACAATAAAGTTTTTATACCCACAATCCAACAACGATTTCAAGGCTTTCAATGATTCCTCTCGGGCGTCGGGAGTAAAAGAAATATCATATTCAAAGTAAATAACAGGCTGAAGACTACTCAGGACTGAAATAGATTTTTGGATAATTGAAAAATCAAACCCATCTGTATCAATCTTGAGTAATTTAGCAGTTTGGAAGGACGGATGCTCTTGCAGAACTCTGTCTAGGCTTTTTAATTCAGTTAAAAATAGGCCATCGGAGTCAATCGCATTGACGATAGATGCAGTTCCATTCTGGCTTTGCATATAATCAAAATTGACGACCTCTCCATCAGCACCGATAAAAGACTCTTCTATTTCAAGATTGCCAACAATCGAAGCATTGTAATACAAGAATTCAAGAAACTCTGGATTGCCTTCTATACAGAGAATGGGAACATCTTGATAGGTTTGAATTAGGGCAGAGCTATCGCCAACGTTAGCTCCAATGTCGATGGCTGAAGCCTGAGGATATTTTTGAAAGATCACTTGAGCAATATATCCTAACGCTGTGTCATATCGGTGCCATCTTGCCTGGTATTGATCAAGTTGGTGGTCATCTGGAAGCAGCAGTTGATGGCGGCCAATAATATATTCTTTGGGCATTGGTATTAGCTCTGGTTTAGATGATTTCAGGAGTGCTTTGAACAGTTGATTTTGCGTGTGCAAAGCGTGTCAAAAAACTGTTAGATATTTTTTGCAATAAACTGCTCACCTAAATCGCACCAGATGATGGTTTCGTGCAGTCTGCTCTGTACAGATGTAAACCTAAGGATTCGTTAAGCTAGCTGTAAAAGTGGCCGAGAGGTCGCATCCGCAGTTAGCGTTTGAGCATATATTGCTGAGACAGGGTGCCTTTCTGCGGTTAAAGCCAAAAACGCTCTCTAGAAACGCTCTGAACGGTAGGATACCCCGTGGAATAAGAATGTTGCTCTTTTGGATGCTCTTTTAGTCGATCGCCATTCCTCGTATTCTGCCTGCAATTATCCCTAGCTATAGTTTTTTGAAAGGTTTTAACCATTTGAACTATAGATCGCAGTCTATGGTTCGAGAAACGTTGTCCATTGTCTGAGATCCTGTATAACGGGACATAGCAAACTGTAGATTGATTGGGTCAGATCGGTCTATATCGATCCAAGTTGATGTGGAACCAGATTTACCGAGCCAGAGTTACAGTTACTGCGTTATGGATAGGTGGAGCAAAGCAATGACAACGTCTGAGGTTCGCAGTCGAGACTTGTCGAACACCCCTGCCCCCGTGCCTCGCTCTCAGCTGACCACATTGGTGTTGGTCGGTGTGGTGGCGATCGCCGGATTGATTGTGGGGCTTTGGTTTACCGGACAAGGTGCGATTAGCAAAATTTTCGCTCAGCTCAACGTGATTCAAGAAAATCCTCCCCTGTGGATAGAAGTGCCGATGGTGGCAGGCCAATACCTGATTGTGCCAACGGTGGCGCTGTTTTTGGTAGTCCTGTTGGTGATGCGCCTATCGCCGCAGCCCCAGGCTTGGTCTCGGGTTGTCGTCGTCAGTATTTTATCGGTTTTGACTATCCGCTATGTCCTGTGGCGATCGCTCTCGACCATCAATTTGACTACGCCCCTCAATGGCGTGTTTAGTCTGGGGCTGCTGATTTTAGAACTACTCATGCTGAGCAGCGCCATTATTCAGCTGTTTTTGATGTTAAAGGTGCGCGATCGCCGCCCCGAAGCCAACGCGCTGGCCCTAGACGTGGTGAATGGCACCTATCTGCCGACGGTAGATATTTTCATTCCCACCTACAACGAACCCGCTTTCATCTTGCAGCGCACCATGATTGGCTGCCAAGCGATCGACTACCCGCACAAAACCGTCTATCTGCTAGACGACACCCATCGCCCCGAAATCCAGCAGTTGGCAGCTCAACTGGGCTGCAACTACATGACCCGCCCTGACAATCGGCACGCTAAAGCTGGCAATCTCAACTATGCCTTTCCCCGCACCACGGGCGAATTTCTAGTGGTGTTTGATGCTGACTTTGTCCCTACCCGTAACTTTCTCACCCGCACAATCGGGTTCTTCCAAGACTCGCAAGTTGCCCTGGTGCAAACTCCTCAAACGTTTTACAACCCAGACCCGATCGCTCGAAATTTGGGCTTAGAAGACGTCTTGACGCCCGAGGAAGAAGTGTTCTACCGCCAAATCCAGCCGATTCGAGACGGGGCGGGCAGCGTCATTTGTTCGGGCACCTCCTTTATTATTCGCCGCAGTGCCTTAGAGGCCACGGGCGGGTTTGTGACCGATTCTCTGAGCGAAGATTACTTTACCGGCATTCGGATCTCGGCGCAGGGCTATCGCATGGTCTACTTAGACGAAAAGCTCAGCGCTGGGCTGGCAGCCGAAAATATGGCCTCCCATGCTCTGCAACGCTTGCGCTGGGCGCGGGGAACACTACAAGCATTTTTCATCAAATCTAACCCGCTGACGATCCCTGGACTCAGTCCAATTCAGCGGTTGGCTCACCTAGAAGGGTTGCTGCACTGGTTTACCAGCATCTCTCGGGTCGGATATTTGCTGATGCCGCTGGCTTATTCTTTTTTAGGAATAATTCCGCTGCGAGCCACGGCGGCAGAGCTAATGTACTTTTTTCTGCCCTACTATCTCGTCCAGCTAGCAGTTTTCTCGTGGCTCAACTACCGCTCGCGCTCTGCCGTATTGTCCGATATTTATTCTCTAGCGCTATGTTTTCCGCTGGCGCTCACGGTGGTGCAGGTAATGCTTAATCCATTCGCCAAGGGGTTTAAGGTCACGCCCAAAGGAACGGCTAGCGATCGCTTCTCGTTTAACTGGAGTCTGGCGGCACCGCTGATTCTACTGTTTGGCGCTACTGCTGTTAGCCTATGGGTCAATCTGGGCATGTGCATGATCAAAGGCGCATGGCAGCAGACTGTCGATCCAGCGATCGCCGAACAGGCCAAGGGGATTGGCTTGGGTTGGCTTTGGAGTTTATACAACCTGCTCATGCTGGGCATTGCCCTGCTGATTTTGCTTGACGTACCGCGTCCTAGCCCCTACGAGTGGTTTGATCTACGGCGCACCGTCAAACTAACCATAGCAGAGCAAACCTTTTGGGGCGTCACCACGATGCTTTCAGAAGTGGGAGCCGAAGTAGCGCTGACCCAAGCAGGCTTTCCTAGCCTGGTGCCCGATGCCCCATTGTCGGTTCAGCTGCAACTGTTAGAAGACGATTTAGTTCTAACGGGGCAAGTAACGCGGCAGGGCATTAGCGATGAATTTCCGACCGTGCGCATTTTGTTTGAATCGATTAGCCTTGAACAGCAGCGGCACTTGGTTGAGATTCTCTTCTGTCGCCCCGGTCAATGGAAAACGCGCCAAACTCCAGGCGAGTTTCAGTCGGTTTGGCTATTGTTTCGAGCCTTGCTCAAACCGCGCGTGCTGTTTGATCGCAATGCTGATGTCAACCCGGTAGCGGTCACTCAAGGGTAGATTGGGCTTTACAAACCGCATCACACACCCCCCAAAAATCGCTATAACATAGGACAAGAGAACTATTACCCAGCTCACGCAACTCGTTCATCCAAACCTATCGTGCCATGAGTTTTTTTCAACGAGTCCAAAATGTATTTGGGTTGGGCGCTCCATCTGATGAGGCCGATTATGAGGATGCTGCCTATGCCGCCTCAGACGACGCCTCGGGGCAGCCACAGGGGTATCTGGGGGTGCCGGGTTATGGCGAGCGATCGCCCATTCCAGGAAATACCCACGCGGCTCAGGCTGTGGGCGGGGTCAGCAAGGTAGTTGGGATGCCACGACTAGCCAGCAGCCAGCCAGAAGTAGTTTTAATGGAACCGCACTCGTTTGAAGAGATTCCGCAGGCCGTTCGAGCTTTGTGCGATCGCAAATCAGTCATTTTAAACCTGGGCTTGATGGAGCCAGAACAAGCGCAGCGAGCCGCCGACTATGTGGCAGGGGGGGCTTATGCCCTTGATGGCCACCAAGAACGGTTAGGCGATCAAATCTTTTTGTTTACCCCCAGTTCCGTCCAAATTAGCAACTATTCGCCTGTAGAGTACGCCAGCCCGGTGCCCTCCCACTTAACCTATACCTCTACGCCCACTGTGGCTCCCTCACCAGCTCTCACGACTCCCTGGTCTCCAAACCAAGCCTTCTAACGCTGATCTTTGCGACCCTGAACGTTCCGACTCTGAACCTTCCCCACTTGTGGTTCACCTCCGGCCAAAAGGCGTTGAATGTTGGCGCGATGAGTGATTAGAACATAAGCGCCGCCCGCGATCGCCAGCAGCAGATAAGGCAGGGGCTGTTGGAATAGCAGCATCAGCAGGGGCGCGGCGATCGCCGTCAAAATTGACCCCAGCGACACAATCCGCGTTAGCAATAAGACCAAAATAAATACGGCAGCGGCTCCCAATCCCACCTGCCACGCCAGCGCCAACAGCACGCCTAGGCCAGTGGCAGCAGATTTTCCTCCCTTGAAACCGATCCAAATTGATTTGCTGTGAGCAAAAATCGCCAGTAACCCGGCTACCGTCACCACCCACGCTACCCAGAGATTTTGGGCAACGGTGGGAGGGATACTGGTGGCCAAACTGGGCAGGCTATAAACCCAGCGCGTGAGGGCGATCGCAGCCACCCCCTTGAAGACATCGACCAGCAAGACGACAATGGCTGGGCCACGTCCCAATATTCGCAGTGCGTTTGTGGCTCCGGTCGATTTGGAACCATATTGTCGAAGGTCGATGCCCTTCAACAGCTGCCCTGCCCAATAGCCCGTGGGGATTGAACCCAACAGGTACGCTGCGATCGCCACTAGTGCCAATACAACCCAAACGTTCATCAGAATTTCTCCGAGAAACCCCGTCCGTCTACACGGCGGGGAGAAATAGGAGCGCTGCCTGAGGGGTTCAATACCCCGAAGTCGGCAAACGAATGTACCAATCTCACGGATTAAATGTTAGAATGTGAGTATGGCACAACGCGCTTTCAAATACAGATTCTATCCAACGGCTGAGCAAGAAAACTTGCTGAGGCGCACGATGGGATCTACTCGTTTGGTCTATAACCGTGCCCTAGCCGAAAGGACTGAGGCTTGGTATAAAGACAAAAAACGGGTTGGGTATAGCGAAACGTCTGCCATGCTGACTGAATGGAAAAAAGAAGAGGAGCTTCAATTTCTCAATGAAGTTAGCTGTGTCCCATTGCAGCAAGGGCTGAGACATCTTCAAACTGCCTTTACTAACTTCTTTGCAGGTCGGGCACAATATCCCAACTTCAAGAAAAAGCGGAACGGCGGTAGTGCAGAATTCACCAAGTCGGCATTCAGATTCAAAGACGGTCAAGTTTACTTGGCGAAGTCTGCTGAACCATTGCCGATTGTCTGGAGCCAACTGCTGCCAGATGGCGCTGAACCCTCCACCATTACGGTGAAGCTCTCGCCTGCTGGCCGTTGGACAGTTTCTTTGCTGGTGGATGTCGAAATTGAGCCATTGCCTGAATCTCCTAATCAAATTGGGCTTGATTTGGGCATTACGAGCTTGCTTGCTCTGAGCACAGGTGAGAAGGTTGCTAACCCCAAAGGCTTTAAGGCGAAACGTGCCAAGCTGAGAAAAGCTCAGAAGGCATTGAGCCGCAAGGTTAAGGGGTCTAACAATCGTTATAAGGCGCGGCTTAAAGTCGCTAAAGTGCATCAACAGATTGGTGATGCACGTCAAGATTTCCTTCACAAGTTGACGACTCGATTGGTGCGTGAAAACCAAACCATCGCCGTTGAGGATTTGGCTGTGAAGAATATGGTCAAGAACCCGAAACTTGCTCTCGCTATCAGTGATGCTAGCTGGGGCGAATTCGCCCGTCAGCTTGAATATAAGTGCGACTGGTATGGCCGTACTTTCGTCAAGATTGACCGATGGTTTCCGAGTTCTAAGCGATGTTCCGACTGTGGGCATATCGTTGAAAAGTTGCCTTTGAATATCCGTGAATGGGATTGTCCTAAGTGCGGGGCACACCATGACCGGGATGTGAATGCAGCCTTGAATATTAAAGCCGCTGGGCTAGCGGTCTTAGTCTGTGGAGCGGGTGTAAGACCTGAAGAGAGTAAATCTCGGAAGGCGGCTGCTATGAAACAGAAACCTAAATCGTGAGGTTTAGGAATCCCCGTCCTTCTTTAAGGCGGGGAGGATGTCAAATCAACCCATTACCTAACGCACAGCATCTCTTGAGTTTCGCACGGATTTAAGCCTTAACCTCCCCCAAAAAAGTCCCCGATCATTAGGATCGGGGACTACCCCAAAAGTCCGACATTGTTTCCACTTGATCTGCTCAAGCAGATCAAGTGGTGATTGAGACTTAGGACTCAGAACTCAGAGATGGAAAGCGTTTGTAGGGCACCACAGCTTCACCAAAGTAGCGAGCATACTCCGGGCTACCCACCAGCGCTGCTACAGCGGCGCTAAGACCACTGTCGGCCAACAGTTGGTCGGACTGACGAATTTCTGCTTGCGTAGCGGGCGCACGACCCAGCAAGTTGCGGAACAGGAATTCAATCACTTTCGGGTGGGGATACGGTGCATAGAACCGCTGGACATATAGCTCTGAGCTAGCGAGGGTTTTGACGAACTCGCGGACTGAGATTTCGCCAGTTTGTAGCTGGCGCTCTAGGTCACTGCGGCGGAACTCACTAGGAATCTCACCGTTGAGCACACCCATCACCTGCACATAGATCGCGTTGATGACTGACTCTGTTTCAGCCAAGCTGATCTCAGAGTTCATCCGAAAGATCCGAGCTGGTTTCCGTCGAGCTGGACTAACCGCTGCTGCAACCGATTCACCGTCACTGTTTGGCAAGAACGACCGACCCGCCTCAACAACTTTGGTCTTCGCTGCCTTGAGCTGACTAGATCCGGTGGCCAAGTCGGCGATCGCCATACTGGTCAAAGGCATCGTGCTCGGATCCATCTTCGGCTTCAGCGTATCAAAGCTGGGCACCACCACGTCTTTGTTTTGCTTGGTGAGTGTGTTGTAGAGCTTCTGGCTGTTGGGGTAGTTGGCAGCTGGCAGGGTTAAATAGCGGTTATAGGGCACCGTATCTTCGCCAAAGGCTTGCCCATACTCAGCGCTACCCAGCATGGAACTGATAAAGCCCTTCAAACCCTGGGTGGCCAGCAGCTGGTTGTACTTGCGGATTTCGGCTTGGTCTAGGGGGGCGCGACCCAAGAAGTGCTTGGTGCCTAGCTCAATCACTTTTGTGTTGGGATACGGCGTGTAGAACTCCTTGATGTACAGGCTAGAGGTGCCCAACGCTTCAATCAACTCTTTCAAGTTAATCTCACCGTTGCCCAGCTTACTTTCTAGGCTAGAGAACTCGTTCTGAACAATGTATGGCGCGATATCGCGCTCAAACACCTGCCGATACGCAGCTCCAATCAAAACCTTGAGTTGAGGTTTGTCGAACGTGCCTGTGAGTTTGAAGACCTTGGTCTGCTCTCGCCTTTTGCTAACCCCTTGGTCAGAGCGGAACTGAATGTCGGGTTGCGACCGACTATCAGTCACAGCTCCTAGGGTGACAAAACGAGGTGTTTGCTCAACGCTAGGCTTCATGCCCTTATCGGTGATGCTGCCGACGCGATTTGTGCGCAACGACAGCCCGCCCGGAGTCAGGTAGCGCTCATAAGGGATGGTGTCTTCGTTAAATACTTCGCTGTATTCTGGGCTGTCGAGGATGGCGTCTACCACCGCATAGAAACCCTTTTTCGCCGCCAGGTCGAAGTATTGGTTGATTTCTTGACGCCCGTAGGTAGGGCGACCGAGGAGGCGACGGTGAATGTATTCAATTGCCTTGGTGACGTAGAGCGGCGTCCAATATAAGCTGCGGAATAAGTCTGACTTGGCCAAAATACGGACGAACTCGCGCACGGTAATGTCACCGTTTTCTAGCTTAATCTCCGCCACCTTTTGACGTTGACCTTCGTAGACCTCGCGCCCAATTACTTGCAGGTAGATCACCCGAATCAAGGCTTGGGTGGAGCTTTCCGAATACTTAACGCTGATGCCTTTGGAGTTGCCGCCTTTTTTGGCAAAGCTGCGGGTAAAGCTGGGCTGTTGATCCAGCTTAAATACCTTAGGCCCTAAAGAACCAGGGGCAACACCGCGAGCCGCTGGGTTGCTGAGCTGGTTGTTGATCCCAGGTCCTCGATTGATCAAGATCCGGCGAGTATCTTTACCGAACGGTGCAGGGCTGGCGCTAGGATTGCGGGTTGCCTTGGGGAAAATAGCTCCGAACTGGATTTCGAGCGGGTCGTTACCAGAACCATACACATGCTGGTCGGGTAGCGGCTGGTTGTATCTAGCGAAGGTGGTTAAGAACTGTGGAATCTTACGGAAGGGCGCACTGTATCTAAATAGATCTTGCTGAGGCCCCCAGTTGCGACACTCTTGGGCTTCTTGCCCCAAACCGCGCAGGTAAGGAACGGTCTCTTCCCCAAAATAGTCGGCATACTCCCTGGAATCGACCAACGCATCGACTAGGGCAGACAAACCACCTTGAGACACGATGGAGAAGTATTTCTGAACTTCTTCGCGCGAGGATGGACCTCGACCTAAGATATGGCGGAATGCCAGTTCTAAAGCGCGACTGTTGATGTAGGGCTGGAAAAAGTTTTTGCGATAGAGCGGCGACTTAGCCAGACGACGAATAAACTCCTTCATGGAGATCTCGTTGTTCTTCACCTTCGACTCTAGGTCGGAAATGCTGAGCGAGTAAGCCCGAGTAATGTCGCGCTCAAATACCTGGCGATAGGCGGCTTTGATCACGTCTATCTTCTCCCCAGACGACAAACCCGGCTTCATCGCATACTTAGGGCGGCGTTCGGAGGCGTTGAAGTAAATTTGGGGCAGCTGTAAACCCTGTAAATCTCCTGAGGAGCGCTGGCGCACCTTGGTAGAAGGCGTGGCCGACACAAACTCATTAATCAACACCTCAAAGTACTGAGTGATGATTAGCGCGGCATCGGCATCATTGCGAAAAAGAGTGAGTGCGCCGATGCGCATTTCCTGAAGAGCCACGATAGTCGCGTCTCCTGAACAGGCGTTTTCAATGATTTCTCGCAAGCCTCGGACATTTACAGAAATGATATTGGGGTCGCCTGCCACAATGGCGTAGGTCACATAGCGCAGGAACCAGCTCAAATCCCGCAGGGACTTTTGCATGTTGCTCGGCCCATAGCGCGCCACGTTAATGGGACGAAAACCCGGCGGGGTTGGTCCGCTGCTAGGCGTGTTGAAGAAGGACAGAACGCCTTCAAAAATACTGCCTGTGCCTGAAACGTAGGTCGTTGTCCCTAGTTTCATGGATTCTTTCGTATCGAGCGCTACACCGCCCATACTCACCAAGACTGGTATGTCTTCTTCAACTGGCTTTTCGAGAAATGCCATGGGGGAGCCGCCCACAAAAATCCGGTTGGCGGCACGAGAAACAATTAATTCAGAATTTTGGGTCAACGCGTCAGCGATCGCCAGTCTTTTCAACCCCGAACTAAAAAAGCTAGACAGTTCGCTTAATTCTCCCCGTCCCAAGAAGCGGTCTTGTTGCTCCGCCTGGGAAATTGTAGAGACGGGTAGGGTTTGATAAAGATTTGGGCGCGCAACAGAGCTTCCACCACTTGCCGTTACACTCATCGGATTTCAAAAGCTCCCTTTAATAACAACTGCCTCAGGGTATTGCATGGGACATATTCAGGAGGGCATAGGGATGAACCTTATCTAGACCACCTGCATGTGGTGAAGCAACTTGCCTCAGGTTGTCCCGAGCGATGTCCTGGGGTCGCACAACTTAACTCTAAGATTAAAGCGTCTGGGTTCCATTACATCGATTGTTAAAAAGCGTGTCGGACTCCCTCCATAAGAGTGTCCCAAAAAAAACAACATCTGAGTGCACCTCAGACTGAGAGCCGTGATAAGTTTTGTTGCGTTCCTAAAGGTTTCTAAGACTGGTGAAGACAAGCTTAGTTTGGGATGCGATCGCCCTCGGGTGCTGCTCTATCTCTACTGTAGAGATAGTAGAGATAGAGGCTGGTTCCGGCAAACTGGTGGATCAGGCAACACCAGTTCATTCAACAACAGCGGTTCTCCACCTGATTACAGCGCAATATATCTTAACTTGTCGGCACTTAGGTTATTATTACTGAGCAGCATCAGCCAGCTGTCCAGGATCTTTCATCACACTGTAAGTTCTTCTTGTTTTTCAGCTCACCTCGTTAAGTATTGTTACCTGTCGGTGATATGATTTTGGTGGTTATTATGTTGCCAGCAAATCGTCTGGGCACAGCTACAACTTGCTTGTGAACACACCAGATTCTTCTCCTGAAACCTCATCGGTTGAAGCGATAATCCCCACAGAAGGCGAAACTACTGCGCCAAGATTACCGCCCGATCCAGATCCCTCTATGCAGGAGTATTATCAGCTCCAGCGAGACTTGTTTAAGGTGACGTTGCTCATGGCAGCAGTTGTCTTTGGCTCTGTGTGGATTTTCTACTCGCTAAACATTGCTCTCAATTACCTGATTGGAGCATGCACAGGTGTGGTTTACTTGAGGATGTTGGCTAGAAACGTTGAGCAGCTTGGTCGGGGAAAAGATCGGTTGGGTAACACCCGGCTTGTTCTCTTGGTAGGGCTAATTCTAATAGCATCTCGCTGGAATCAGCTACAAATCTTGCCTATCTTTTTAGGATTTCTCACCTACAAGGTTGCCCTTATCTTCTATACGCTGCGGACCGCGATTCTTCCCAACTCCGGTTGAACCGCCAAGTCCTAGCGTATCCCTAAACTATTCCAGGGAAACCTTTTCGTATGGAAACGTTGATCTCCTTGAACGTCTTCAACGCCTTCCCCCTTGCAGAGCTTGAAGTGGGTAAGCAGTTCTATTGGGAATTGGGAAGTTTGAAGCTGCACGGGCAGGTGTTCCTAACCTCCTGGTTCGTAATTGGCCTCCTGGTTGTGGTGTCAGTTCTGGCAACCCGCAACATTCAGCGCATTCCCTCCGGTACTCAAAACCTGATGGAATATGCTCTGGAGTTCATCCGCGACCTGGCTAAAAACCAGATTGGAGAGAAGGAGTATCGCCCTTGGGTTCCGTTTGTTGGAACTCTCTTTTTGTTCATCTTTGTCAGCAACTGGTCAGGTGCACTGATTCCATGGAAGCTGATTAAGCTCCCTAATGGAGAGTTGACCGCTCCCACCGGCGATATTAATACGACAGTGGCATTGGCGTTGTTGACCTCTCTGGCATATTTTTATGCTGGTTTTAGCAAAAAGGGGTTGGGTTATTTTGGCAACTACGTGCAGCCTGTTCCCTTCATGCTGCCCTTCAAAATTATTGAAGATTTCACTAAACCTCTCTCCCTAAGCTTCCGTTTGTTTGGAAACATCCTGGCAGATGAACTAGTGGTTGGGGTTTTGGTTCTCCTTGTACCGTTGTTTGTGCCGCTGCCTGTGATGGCGTTGGGTCTGTTTACCAGTGCCATTCAAGCGCTCATTTTTGCGACACTTGCAGCCGCCTATATTGGCGAAGCAATGGAGGATCACGGTGAAGGTCATGAGGAGCATTAGCGGCCTCAGTTGAGGTGTATCTTTGCACTTCATCCTTGGATGGCTCAGGTGTAGTTTTGCTAGCGGCTAGCGGCTACAGCTGATGTCTACTGGCGGTAACGCCACTTTTCAATGGATTAATCGTGTTGGATTAGTCCCGGCTTAAGGCTTGTTTAGTTCTGTAATCAATAGAAGGTAAAACATCATGGATCCATTAGTTGCTGCTGCTTCAGTTATCGCTGCTGCCCTGGCTGTTGGTCTAGCTGCCATCGGTCCTGGTATTGGTCAAGGAAACGCAGCGGGTCAAGCTGTTGAAGGGATTGCCCGCCAGCCCGAAGCAGAAGGCAAAATTCGCGGTACTTTGCTGCTGAGCTTGGCCTTCATGGAAGCGCTAACCATCTACGGCTTGGTGGTCGCACTGGTACTTTTGTTTGCCAACCCCTTCGCCTAATTTTTCGGCAGTTATTTAGGATGTGGGCGATCGCTCACATCCTATAACTCATGGTCTCAGGTTAATGTGCTGCACGGCTGTTTGCTCTGTACAGATTTGTCCTAGGCCGTCCGAATAATTTTCAACGCTTGATCTCGAAATTTGACCCCATAGTTTGACCCCGTAATAAAAAGGGGCGACTGATTATGATGTATTGGACATTTTTGCTGGCTGAAGAGGGCGGCGGTCTGTTTGACCTAGATGCAACATTGCCACTGATGGCATTGCAGTTCATGGTGCTGGTCGCCGTGCTCAACGCGACCTTCTACAAACCGCTCGGGAAGGCGCTAGACGATCGAGATACCTATATCCGCACTAACCAGTCGGAAGCGAAAGAGCGATTGATGAAGGCGGAAGCGCTAGCAGCTCAATATGAGCAAGAAGCGGCAAATGTCCGTCGTCAGTCTCTAGCGATTATTGCTGCGGCGGAAGCAGACGCTCAAAAGATTGCGTCTCAGAAGATTGCTGAGGCGCAACAGGAAGCACAGGTGCAGCGCGAACAGGCTCAAAAGGAATTAGATCTGGAGAAACAGGAGGCCATGCGATCGCTTGAACAGCAGGTCGAGTCTCTCAGTCGTCAGATTTTGGATAAACTTTTGGCTGGCGTTCCAATCGGTTGAACGTCAATCAATTATTCGTTTTTGTCTGAGTTTGTTTAGGTTTGTGCGCCCTTTTGTTTAAGTTCGTCCAAACTTTTTGACCTTAGCAAGCGAGTTGCTCATCACTAGAAGCTGATCAGGCATGACACAGATGGAAATAGTAGGGACTTTATTGGCAATTGCCGCAGATGCGGGGGAGTTGCCGGAAGCGGCTGAAGGGCGTGGTTTTGGTCTAGATTTCAATCTCCTAGATTCCAACCTGATTAACCTCGTCATTATCATCGGCGTATTGGTTTATTTTGGACGTGGCTTTTTGGGTAAGACGCTGAGTGAGCGGCGCAATGGGATTGCGTCTGCTATTACCGAAGCTGAAACCAGCAAGAAAGCAGCGGCTTCGGTGCTGGCAAAACAGCAGCAAAATCTGGCTCAAGCTCAAGCCGAAGCTACCCGCATTCGCAGCGAAGCCGAAGTCAGTGCGATCGCAGCGCGCGATGCAATTTTGGCTCAAGCCGAACAAGACGTTGAGCGGATGAAAGCAGCGGCTGACCAAGACGTCGTCTCTCAACAGCAGCGCATTGTGAACGAACTGCGCCAACGGGTTGCGGCGCTTGCCATGCAGCAGGTAGAGGCTCGTCTGCGCTCAGACTTGGGTGAAACGGCGCAACAAACCCTGATTGATCGCGGTATTGCAACACTTGGAGGGTCCTGATGAACGATAGCCTGATGTCATCTGAAATCGCTGAACCCTATGCCCAAGCGCTGATGTCGCTGGCTCAATCTGACAACCTGAGCGATCGATTTGGTGAAGATATCGCTGGGTTACGGCAGCTACTGAGAGATTCTGAAGATCTCAGGAAAGTCTTAGCTAGTCCACTCATTAAAGCTGATGTGAAGAAGGGCATTCTTCGTCAATCATTGGGCGAGCAGGTGCATCCTATTACTCTAAATTTTCTGTTGCTGCTGGTGGATCGCGGACGAATTTCATTCCTAGACAGCATTTGTAAGCAATACCAAGTTTTGTGGCGCAAGCTGAAACAGGCTGTCTTAGCGGAGGTGACGTCGGCTGTAGAGCTGAGCGATGCTCAAAAGGACGCCGTTCGTCAAAAAGTTATCGCCCTCCTCAACGCTCGTGAAGTGGAACTGGAGACTAATGTTGACCCCGACTTGATTGCTGGGGTGGTAATCAAGGTCGGTTCTCAGGTATTTGATACCAGCCTGCGCGGGCAGCTGCGCCGGATTGGGCTGCGACTAAGCGGTAACTCTTAGAGCCTCTATTTCGCTTGGTCTCTCTTGGCTCTGAGCGTGCCCTTTTAGGTTTCCACTAGCCGTTCCATCTCACTGACTTTTCACCCTCACTGACTTTTCACCCTCACTGATTTTCCACCTTCACTGATTTTCACATCCCATTCAAACTGGGTGTGTAGCTCAATTCTACTGCAACGCCTGCAACTGGTTAGTCACTCTTCTCCTGGAGAAAAACGCAATGGTAGCAATTAGACCGGACGAAATTAGCAACATTATCCGCCAGCAAATTGAGCAGTATGACCAAGAGGTCAAGGTTTCTAATGTAGGAACTGTGCTGCAAGTTGGTGACGGCATTGCCCGGGTTTATGGTCTTGAAAACGTGATGTCAAGCGAACTTTTGGAGTTCGAAGATGGCACGATTGGTCTGGCTCTAAACCTGGAAGAAGACAGCGTCGGCGTGGTGCTGATGGGTGAGGGGCGCAACATTCAAGAGGGTGGTACGGTCACCTCCACTGGACGGGTCGCGTCGGTTCCAGTCGGTGATGCCATGATTGGCCGCGTAGTTGATGCGTTGGCTCGCCCAATCGATGGTAAGGGTGAAATTGTTACTACAGAATCACGTTTAATCGAGTCGCCTGCGCCCGGTATTGTGTCTCGCAAATCGGTTTATGAGCCGATGCAGACCGGGATTACAGCAATTGATGCAATGATTCCTGTGGGTCGAGGACAGCGCGAACTCATCATTGGAGACCGCCAAACGGGCAAAACCGCGATCGCCCTAGACACGATCATCAACCAGAAGGGTGAGAATGTAATTTGCGTGTATGTGGCGATCGGCCAAAAAGCCTCCACGGTTGCTCAAGTTACAGAAGTGCTGCGGGCGCGTGGCGCGTTAGACTACACCATCATCGTCGCATCTAGCGCCAGTGAGCCTGCTCCGCTCCAGTTTTTGGCTCCCTACACGGGTGCCACCTTGGCAGAATATTTCATGTACCAGGGCAAACACACCCTGGTAATCTACGACGATTTGTCCAAGCAAGCCCAGGCTTACCGCCAAATGTCTTTGCTGCTACGTCGCCCGCCCGGACGCGAAGCCTACCCCGGCGATGTGTTTTACCTGCATTCCCGCTTGCTAGAGCGCGCTGCTAAACTCAGCCCCGAATTGGGTGAGGGCAGTATGACGGCGCTACCGATTGTAGAAACCCAAGCCGGTGACGTGTCGGCTTACATTCCGACTAACGTAATTTCCATTACCGACGGTCAAATCTTCTTGTCCTCTGACCTGTTCAACTCTGGCTTGCGTCCAGCGGTGAATGCGGGTATCTCTGTGTCTCGGGTCGGCTCAGCAGCTCAGACGAAGGCGATGAAGAAGGTAGCTGGAAAGGTGAAGCTAGAGCTAGCTCAGTTTGCCGAACTAGAAGCCTTTACTCAGTTTGCCTCTGACCTAGACAAAGCGACCCAAGACCAGCTGGCACGCGGGCAACGCCTGCGCGAACTGTTGAAGCAGCCTCAGTATTCACCGCTGTCTGTGGGTGAGCAGGTGGCGCTGATTTACGCTGGGATCAACGGCTATATGGATGACATTGCCGTCGATCAAGTCACGGCCTTCACCAAAGGGCTGCGGGATTACCTGAAAAACAGCAAGCCCAAATACCTCGAAATTATCAAGACTGGTAAGGCGCTGACAGATGAAGCTGAAACGCTGCTGAAAGAAGCGATCGCCGAGTACAAACAGTCCTTTTTGGCATCCGTGAAGTAAGGGGTTAGGAGTTAGGCGTCAGGGACTGGGAATTTTGTCGGAGCTGCTGATGCTCCTAGTCCCATCTCCCTCCTGACTCCAACTCTGCTCCCTAACCCCTAACCCCTAACCTCTACCTCCTTGTTATGGCAAACCTCAAGTTCATTCGCGATCGCATTAAGTCGGTCAAGAATACCAAAAAAATTACCGAGGCAATGCGTCTGGTTGCCTCCGCCAAGGTTCGACGGGCTCAAGAACAGGTGCTGGCAACTCGTCCGTTTGCCGATCGGCTGGCTCAAGTGCTCTACGGGCTACAAGCTCGCCTCAAATCTGAGGATGTAGACCTCCCCTTATTGAAGGGGCGCGATGTGCAGACCGTTGGATTACTCGTTATTTCGGGCGATCGCGGTTTGTGCGGCGGCTACAACAGCAATATCATCAAGCGAGCCGAGCAGCGCGCGCGTGAGCTGCAAGCCGAAGGGTTGAACTATCGGTTTGTCTTGGTAGGACGTAAGGCAATCCAGTACTTCCAGCGCCGCAATCAGCCCATTGATGCGACCTTTTCGGGTTTAGATCAAATTCCAACCGCTGCCGAAGCCTCCAAAATTTCTGACGAAATTATATCTTTGTTTTTGTCAGAATCAGTCGATCGCGTCGAGTTGGTTTACACCAAATTCGTATCTTTAGTTAGCTCTAGCCCGGTTACCCAAACGCTTCTGCCGCTTGACCCTCAGGGGTTAGAAAGTGCAGACGACGAAATCTTCCGACTCACCAGTCGCAGCGGCGCGTTTGAAGTAGAGCGGCAGAAAATTACTGGTGAAAGACCGCCCTTGCCCCAAGACATGATCTTTGAGCAAGACCCAGTACAAATTCTCAACGCCCTGCTGCCCCTCTATCTAAATAATCAGCTCCTTCGGGCACTGCAAGAGTCTGCTGCTAGTGAGCTAGCCGCTCGCATGACAGCGATGAACAACGCCAGCGAAAATGCTAGCGAATTGATCAAAACCCTAACGCTGACCTACAACAAAGCCCGCCAATCTGCCATTACCCAAGAAATCTTGGAAGTGGTGTCTGGCGCTAATGCGTTGAAATAGGGGCTCAATTGATTCCGCTGCTTAGAGCCGTTAGGGGAGACAGACTGAGTCTGTCTCCCCTACTTCATATCGGCAACAGCTTCCTGCTCTCCAGCTCGATATTTCTTAGAACCACAGAGACGAAGTTAATCGCATGGTATAACCACATCAATTCTTTGCGTGCTGAACATCAGACTTTAAAATTTTTAAAATAAAATAGATAGCATCTGCATTTTGCCTGCGGGGCTTCAGAATAATGGCTCTAAAACACAGCAGAACCTCAGAAAATCCGTTCAAGGCCAGTTCAGAGCAGATCTTGAAACAGCTGCCCCCTCATGCGAAAGCCTGGGTTGAAAGCTTGTCGTGGCAGCATCGCCGCCATATGCTGTCGCTTTGCCATTTGATCAGAAAACTGGGTCTAAAACCCTGCCCTTCTAGGGCGGCTTTCCTTCTAGCGTGCGGATGAACTCTCGAATCACGTCAGTTTTAGTTCGTTTCGCCTTTTCGGCATAGCGCTCAAGTAGTTCCATTTCG
>Ga0163155_10003185_pt1 | contig 17831 bp, 26 predicted proteins | sample OliLakLV19SP4G1_FD_148611 | JGI IMG/M metagenome (GOLD analysis project Ga0163155, IMG submission 148611) | Freshwater microbial mat bacterial communities from Lake Vanda, McMurdo Dry Valleys, Antarctica - Oligotrophic Lake LV.19.SP4.G1 | ecosystem: Environmental > Aquatic > Freshwater > Lake >... | reverse complement strand
CAAGTTTAGACCAGACTATTCTCTTAATAAGAAGAGAAATCGAATGTTTAGTAACTTTTGTTATCGAAAGATCCTAGAACTCTTAGAAGCTAAGTGCATCCAATATGGTATTGCCTATAAGAAGGTACATCCCGCTTTTACTAGCATCATCGGTAGATATAAGTATGCGAAGATGCATCGAATTACCGGACACCAAGCCGCCGCTTATGTCATCGCTCGTCGCGGCTTAGGTTTCCAAGAAAAAATATCTCTTTTCAAAGAGAACAAAGAGTCCGTTAAAACAAGACTTGCCAGAACCCTTGAAGGAAAGTATGGTAAGAAGCGTTTTAGCAATTGGAGTCTTTGGAGTGCTTTGAAAAGAGAACAAGTCGTCCTCACAGGACCTCAGAGCCGTCTGCAAACGTCTATAGAACCTTGCGGCAGTCGATCTTCGACTACTTTGGGATGGGAGAAATCTCAGACTAATCCTTCCTTAGAACAGGTCAGGAAGGTGACTGATGGAAACATTAGTTCTGAGGGAAGAAAGACCCTCATTCAACTACCTCAATGATTTTGGGGGATTTTGGAAACCTGGAACAAGTTCAGGACCCGCAAGATTTTATTCCTCAAAAAACTGATGTGGTTGGGTGGCGCGCAGCGCGAGCCTTTTTGAAGCGACCAATTGGGTCGGCTCCGAGGGTTAAGCCTGTGGCTAAAACGAAGGGGGTCGTTTATTGGACGTCTTCTGGCCCCAAATTCTCTAAAGACCCTGTGAAGGGAGGGGCTCAGGCAGAGAACGTCTCCGCCCCAGAAATAATTATGAAGCCCAGAGTCTCCATAGTTCGTGACAAGCCGCAAATTGAGCTTCCTCCAATTTTGATGCCTACGGCAGATACTTTTAAAGGTTGGGGTGACTGGACCCCTACCAAAGTCGGACTACCTGTCTTATGTTTGCTTATTGTAGGTTTTCTTCTATATAGAAGATAGTGAAATACTGGTTAGTAAATAATTTTTACAAAGTGTCCTTCTGGACCTCGGTCCATTATTATATTCTAGAACCCATGACGTATTCAATATGCGTGGTGGGAGCAAATATCTGGGGTGGTTAAATGGATTTTGATCTTATAGATGAAGATGAGCCAGATGATGAGGCTTTAGTCGAAATAGAACAAGAAGAAACTCCACATAACTCATTAGACAGCGATGATATGCTGTCAATTTATATGAAGCAAATGGGTAAAATCCCATTGCTTAACAGGGAAACTGAACTGCATCTAGCTAAAAAGATTGATCATTTCAGGCAAGCAACTCGCACCTTGGTGTTTTCCTTTTTCCCAAATCTTTCTAGAAGTATCTCCTTAGTGGAAGGTGTAATTCGCGGGGAAAAAGCTTTAGATCGAACACTAAAGTTCTCGGAAGAGTCGAATTTAAGTAGCTCCACTAAAGTAGAATTACTTAAATCACTTAAGAATCATGTATTTAGCTTAAAAGTTTTGCGAGCTAGAATAATTATTACACGTAATCCTCACATTAGAGACGCATATATTAAGGTAGCTATCCATATATTGGAGAAGTGCGGCCTACAAATCAAATTTGTCCACAAAATGTATGCTTATCTTAAGGAACTGCGAGAAGATGAGTATGACGAGAGCAGATATCTGATCCCTTGGGAAGAATTCGAAAAACGTCGAGAATTAACTTCAATCAAGTTTGACATCTACGAGGACGCCAAAAAATATTTAGCCAATGGTAACTTGAGGTTAGTTATCAGCATCGCTAAAAAATATCGAAATAATCAAGTTCCATTCTTAGACATTATCCAGGAAGGTAATGCCGGCTTACTCAAAGCTGTAGAAAAGTATGAGTTCCGCCGAGGATTTAAATTCTCAACATACGCCACTTGGTGGATCAGACAAAGCATAACAAGAAGCCTCAGCGACTCTTCCAGAGTCATTAGACTGCCAGTCCACATTGTGGAACAACTATCTAAGATCGAGAAAGCTATCAAGAAGTTGACCCAAGAAACCGGGGAGGACCCGACTCCGGAAGAAATCGTGGACCAAATAAGGGTTAACTTCAAGCATCCCGGTTTCACTCTTGAGGATTACTATCGAATTCAAAAAGTTTCCAAATCCCCTATGTCATTAGACAAGCCAGTTCCAGGGGAAGAAGAAAGCATGTTTGGAGAAATGCTAGAGGATATCAATAATGACAGCCCGATAGATGCTGCTGCCAAGAATATACTCAGAGAGAGATTGATCGAAGTCATAGATACACTATCTCCACGAGAAAGAGAAATTGTCAAATTACGATTTGGTCTGGGTGACGGCTACATATACACGTTGGAGGAAGTTGGTAAACTTTATAGGATCACCAGAGAACGAGTAAGACAAATAGAAGCAAAAGCACTAAGAAAACTGCGACACCCATCCCGGTCTAAGAAATTAGAAATCTACTTAGATAAGCCCATGGAAGAATAAGTTAAGTTGCCGAGCACCAGAGTAAAAGCCGCACGAGTTTAAACATTATTTGTTAGTATAGACATATGAGCTACGAATATTCTAGAGCAAACGGAAATTACAGCGGCCTCTCCGCATATTATGGTTTGGGTAATGGAAAAGGAAAAGGAAAAGGAAAAGGCGGCCCCCAGAAAGGCTCTGGCAAGAAAGTCCCCAAGAAAGCCCCCGAGAAAGTCCGCGGCGACAACCGCAAAAGGCCATTGTTTTCTCCGCAAAAAATAGCTAATATCGAGGAGATGCGATCGATTGGCCTAGCTAAGAAGGCAGCCAATGCAGACGATCCGTTAGTGCCCAAAGCTATTGAACAAGAAGCTGACGTAGCACTAACTGACACTCCCCTCAGAATAGCGGACCAAACAGCTCCGTCTATGGCTCCTGTGCCCACAACAGCCGCAGCGACCATACCGGCTGTTGTTCCGGTAACGCTACCGCTAATGCCTCCCCCATTGCTTTTAGCTCCTCAAAATTATCCCGGCAGACCCATGTTGATGAGGCCACAACCAATGATGGGACCACCTCCAAGTGCGATGCGTGGGATGGTGGGCCCGGTGGCTTCCCCGGCTAATACAGCCGCCGCTGCTGCTGCCGTGGCCGCCGCGTATTTTCTATTCCTCTAGGCTTGTTATTTTTTCTGACGATGCTAATTTTGCTAAATGAATAACGCAGAATGGCAAAAACCCTACCTAAACGTCAAAAGGCTCTATGAGGACGCAATACTACCGACACGAAATAACCCAACTGACGCCGGTTTAGATCTTTACGCCTATGAGACTGTTACCTTGGCCGCAGCGGGTGTAATGGTCAATTCCGATGGAACACACGAAGTGGATCCCAGCCGAACTGTTATTCCGACAGGAATAGCAATCCAGTTTCCTCCCGGCTATGCCTTTTTTATTCACGATCGCTCTGGGTTATCTGCAAAGCATGGAATACATAGATTAGCCGGCGTAGTGGATGAACCTTATCGCGGTGAAATCAAGGTGGCTCTTATCAACTTAGGGCACAAAGAATACACCATAAACAAGGGCGATCGAATTGCACAAGGGGTGTTGACGCCTATTGCTCTACCAGAAATCGTAGAAGTCGATAGTTTAACAGACACGTCCCGCGGGGCTCACGGTTTTGGTTCGAGTGGTAAATAGTAGACAAGCGATAATTTTCGGGTAACATAGGGATATGCGCCAAACAATTATTTGCCTCGCGGGGCGTAAACGCACCGGAAAAGAATCGATTTTCAAATTACTGTATCAACATGTTGTTGATCCACACGAGTTCCAATTTGCCACCCCCCTCAAAAAACATTGCATCGATGTTCTCGGGCTAACCCACGCCCAATGTTATGGAAATGATGCGGATAGGGAATCACTGACACGATATAAGTGGGGTGACATTGCCCCCCATATTAAGGAAAAGTACAAAAAGAATCCAGACGACTATCTAACAGCGCGCGATGTGCTGCAGGTGGTGGGAACTGATTTAATGCGTGATCAGTTCTGCAGGAATATTTGGGCTGAGGCAGGAGTTCGTGATGTAGTAGGGAAAGCCACTACTTGCGTGTATACGGATACACGTTTCCCAAATGAAATAGACGCTATTGTTAACCTTTCCACTCAGAATGCGTTTGGACCTCCGCTGCTTTGTCGTCTCTATCGCGAAACAGGGCTAACCGACCCCCACAGTTCAGAGTCGTCACTTGATAGTCAAGACTTCCGTCCAAATCAACGGAGTATCACCGCAGACGACTACGCAACGCTTACCAAAGCGGGCTATCAACAGGTACGCACCAATCTATGGAAAGGAGATCGGCACGCCAATAAAACTTATTACGATTTTTTGATAGATAACAACTCGACGCTTGAAAATCTGAAAAACGCTGTCATATTTATGTTGAGTTCACACGGACTTTACCACGAGATTAACCTCTCCTAAGGAATTGGTATGTGGAAACTTGGCGATGAGCTGGTGTTTGACTGTGATTCTCGGCACAAAAACTATGCTATCCCTCCAGTTTATGCCAGCCCCTCGTTTACGTTTACTGTGGACGGGCAGTGGTTACTTAAAGGTAAAACGTCCTCTCCAGCGGGATGCACCTGCTCCACGCAAACCCTTATGATTAAGGGTTGTGCCTGCGGACATTTTATAGTAAAGAAAAGAATAAGAATACTTCCTTAGAAGCCGCTCCCTGGTAATTAGTAGAGGTGTTCTGTGCCTGAAGGCCCGGAGTGTCGTGTCGTGGCTGATGTTATCAGCCAACTAGCTCTTAATAAAGAAATAGCTTATGCCACGATAGTAGAGAATGTTGCGGGAATTGGACACCGCTATAGCCGCAAGGAACCCAAGAACTGGGGTGCTCTTACAACTCCTTTTTGGGTGCGGGGAGTTGGAACCAAGGGCAAGTTAATTAGCCTGGATATCAGCAAGGACACTAGCTCAGAAGTAACTTGGGTAATACTTGTTACGCTGGGAATGTCGGGAGATTTTCAGCATAACGCACTCCAACACAAACATTGTCGATACGCATTTAAATTTAATGACCCCAATGATGGCAATCTTTGTTTTATAGATCCTCGCTGCTTTGGCACGATCCGCATTGTTACCCCGCAAGAAGCCAATAAACTAGCGAGTAAGATTGGATGGGACCTGCTGGTAGCCCCCATGCCAGATGATGCTTGGCATAAGCTTAAACTTAGTTCCAAGTTGCTGTCATCGCAGGTCGGTGAACTATTATTGGAGCAGAAACACTTTTCTGGGTTGGGTAATATTTACAGAGCCGAAACACTCTATCGCGCAAAAATAAACCCAAGAACCCCGCCGATGTTACTCAGTAAAGAGCAGTGGAAAAGCGTCAACCAGATTGGCCACAAGCTACTGCAAGAGGCGTATATGCTCAAGGGTTGCTCTGTGGCCGACTTTACAGCTAACGGAGTTGAGGGCAGAGCGCAACAGTTACTTCAAGTTTACGGTAAGAGTAATTGCCCACAAGGGCACCCGATCGAAAAGATCGCCCAATCGGATCGCACTATGTGGTTTTGCGGGCAGTGTCAACCTTACCCGGTGATTACAAACTAGGGCGAAGGCTAATGGACGACACAGGCTTGAACCTGCGACCTTCTGCGTGTCGAGCAGACGCTCTACCAACTGAGCTAATCGTCCAGTCAACTTAGTGTAGCATAATTGCCACAAGGGCAACTATTGCACAAAGTGCAGTCCCCCAAAAAAATATTGGTGCCAATATCCACACAGGAATTAACCAAATCAAACTGGCCTTTCCATTGGAGTGCTTTTGGACCCATTCACTCTCAGATATCCATATCGTCGGTTTCCAATACAGAACACCTATCTTAGTCCACATGTTTACTCCAGTCTATTGCAAGGTCTATGGTTTTCTCTACTTTAGTTCTCATGTCTGTGCCTTTTTGATACTGCGCCACACTGACGTTTTTCTTTTTCATGTTATACCCCGGATAATCCATTTTTTGGTTTGCTCCTACATGGTAAATGGGAATATTCACTAAACATAGGCTTTTTGCCTCTTGAAACATGATTCTATCAGAAGTGGCAAACATGCTGGGATCAAAATTTTTATACATGGGTTTGCTTTTAATCACAAAACCAAGCCCGCCAAGTGGCACAGTGTAACGCTCTGCATCCCGCTTTTTTAGGTAGTGCCATAGTTGATCATCAAATTTGTAAAGGGGCTTAGTATTTAACATCCCACAAAGGTACATCTCCGATGCCCAATTCCCTTCAGAAATTCGCATAGCAATAATATCTGCCGTCGATGATCGGTAGGATAACTGCGAAGTCCAAAAGGGTAAGTGATAATTAATGTTGTCCGGAACAATGCCATCGTCCTCGAAATGCACAAAATGAGGTAAGTTAAAAAACTTAGATCCAAAGTTAGCAAAGGAATATTTCAAATTTTCTTGGCTACAGACAGCATTTACATTAGAGTGAATAGCTAGCGTTCGTTCAACTATCGCCACCGTTCGCTCGTCTGGTTGACTAGCCACTATATAGACTTGTTGACGAGCGTCTGTGATGCAATTAAAAAGGCTATTCAAAGTGAGTTGCAAATATTCGGGACGACAATGTGTTCCAAGAAGAATTGGTAGCGGCTCAATAGTTGGCTGCATTAAGTACGATGTAGCTTTTAACACAAACGCATTTGGTTCCTGGGAGAAAGGGCTGACAGAGATAATTTCTCGATTGGCAGTTTGAATAAACGGGATGTGTTGCTGGGTCACATGGTAATCTAGTATTTGGCGCTCATTATCAAAGCGAATGTATGCATTGCGGTAGTATAAAAATGCTGTCGGATGATAAATTTCTTGCCATGGTTTAGTTGTCGTCACCATGGTAATTCCCGCGGTATCTAGTCGAGATTTTAGATCGGCAAGAACTTCCGGATTTTCAAGAGGGTCGGTGTTTACATATGCGAATCGCACTAAACTTTACTCAATTCTTCTATCAAAATCTGCTCGTCTTCGTATAAGGCGGTGGTCAACCAGTAGTCTGCCAATGGTTGCATGTAAATATCACCCAGATAGTCCTGTTTGACCGTTGTGTGGTAGATTTTGGTGGCTAGTGGCATCGCTAAGCCGTAAATCTCTGCCCCTCCAATGATAAATATGTTCTCCTTAGTAGCTAACTCCAAAGCCTCTTCTAGCGAGTGTGCGATTTTGCAGCCATCTATGGATACTGCTCGTCGGGTAAGGACAATATTTTCTCTGTTTGGCAAGGGTTTGCCGATCGATTCATAAGTCTTTCGACCTAGTATTACTGCCCCCCCTGTAGTTTTTTCTTTGAAGAACTGCATGTCCTTTTTAAGGCGGGGCCATGGCATATTGTTAGTAACGGAATCGCCGATAACACCTGTTTTGGTTGCCGCATAGATTATTATTACTTCTTTTGACACAAAAGCACCGACTCATAAAATACCAAAATTTTCCAAAATCGCCATATCTGGAGAAATAACCTTTTCGATCAATAGTTAATATTCCTAGCAATCACTGTGGTTTAAGCAAACTTTTCCCACAAGTTTGGCAATCACCACTGAGTTCGGCACATCGGACGCAAATCAAGTGCGAGCAGCTAGGTGTTATTGCACCACATCTAACACAGTCGCCAAGCTCACCTAGTTGCGGGGAGCCCCCGTGTTCTACACAAAATCTGGGAAAAGCCTTCGATGGAACCACTTCGGGAACATTAGGGCAGGCACAAAGTGAATTTTCGTGGCGGTGAATTCTGTTTACTGCTTGGCGGTCCTCGGAAACTGGTTCCTGAACTGTGCATCCTAACAACATGATGCATACTAAAAAGTGATTAAAACGCATATCACGCCTTTTCTATTTTTCAGATTAATTGCATTTTTTCAAAATGCAAGACATTGACTTATTTATCTTATTGCATAAGTTTACTGCATGATTAAAGATGTGTTGAAAATAACCTTGAGCCCAGATGAAATCGCACATGCAATCGAGGTCGGAAAAAATAGGAATCAAGAAAATCGCAAAGGGAAACAAAAGGATGGTTTGGTTACCTCCCATCAATCTTCCATTGGAATCGATGAGCAAGGCAGTATTGCAGAGTATGCCTTTTCTAAGCTCACCGGTATTCCTTGGGATGGGAAGCTAAAGAGTTACTCTGAGTGGCGGACATGGCGGCATGAGGGGCATGATGTGGGGATGGTTGAAATCAAATCTACTAAACTTGCCTACGGAAATCTACTAGTTCGTCCGCATAATGCTGACTACGCTCCGTATGTTTGTGTCCTCACGCACCAAGAACCTGAATACATCTTTGCAGGATGGTGCTGGGGGTATGAAGCAAAACAGCCTAAGTGGTGGCGAGGTGAAATTCCTAAACCAGCTTACATAGTGAAACAGGATTCGTTGCGTGGCATGTCTGAGTTACTCTCAATGATTCCGAAATTAGAGCACATTGTTGCTGAGAAAGAGTTGGCCGGGAAAGAATGAGTGGACGTAGAAAAGGCGAGCCGCGCCGCCTTAATCATGATCTTTTTGTTGGAATACGGAAGTGGAACCAACTAGATCAAGCTAGAGTGCGCGAGCTTTACGAAAATGTCAAACTGCGGCAAGCCGCCCTTGAGATGGTAAAACAAATCAAGCTTTTGGCAGCCGATATGGAGCAAAGCGCCATCGAAGCTCTTGCACACAGTTTGGTAAGAGACGCCTTAAAAGCAGAGAACAAAAGTTAGCAGTTACAATAATTAGGATTTGGTCACGGTTTGAGCGGACATATATTGTTTCAGTCAGATCTGGTCTCAAATCTTGGGTTTCGATAATGCATTGCTACATTATATCAAGAATTCTTGATATTAATTAAATTGCGTGTAACCTCATTTTCATGAAAATACGAGGAACACCTACTTGACCAACCCCGAAGAACAACAATACTTAGATTTAATTAAGCATGTCCTGGCGAAAGGTTATATAAGAAAAGATAGAACTGGAACAGGCGTGAAGAGTATTTTTGGCGCAACTATGCGTTTCTCGCTTCGAAACCAGTTTATTTTGTTAACGACAAAGAAAATATTCTTAAGAGGGATTTTTGAAGAACTAAAGTTATTCTTAATGGGCAATACAAATTCAAAATTACTTGAAACCCAAAAAGTAAATATTTGGAAAGGAAACACGAGCAGGGAAGCCCTGGATAAACTGGGCTTAACTTACTTGCCTGAAGGTGAGATGGGGTGCTCTTATCCACACCAATGGAGGAATTTTGGAGGGGAGCACCCTCTGATTCCAGAAACTAAAGGCCAAAAAGGTGTTGACCAGATCCAAAATATTATAGAGAAAATCAAAAATAACCCAACCGATAGGAGAATCTACTTGATAGGAAGCAATCCGGCTCAGGAGCACCTTATGGCCCTCCCTCCTTGTCACAACTACGCACAATTTTACTGTGATGTGGACAAGAAGGAGCTTCACTGCTTTCTAGTAATTAGGTCCAATGATCTGTTTCTAGGTTGCCCCTTCAATTTATCTCAATATGCATTGTTAACTGTATTATTAGCGAAAATCACGGGGTACTCCCCGGGAGAATTACTTTATTCGGGGGTAGATGTCCATCTTTATTTAGATCATCTTGAACAAGCAGAAGAACAATCAAAGCGCATACCCAGGCCCTTCCCAAAGCTGATAATACAAAAGGACATAGCATCGCTTGCAGATATTGAGGGATTAACTTATGAAGATTTGAATATAGTAGATTACGACCCGCATCCACCCATTAAGGCAAGGATGTCACCATAATGTTTGATGACATCCAACATTTTAATCAGTCACACGAGAAAATCTCATTAGAGGTGTCGGTCTAGATCTTTATTAATCTGGGGCTACAAGAAAACTATGAATAGACTCTCTGGCACTGTGCTCATCAAAGCTTTAAGTCCTGATGACGTGGTCCTTCTCCCACAATATTCGGACATACTAACACGCAAAACAGTTGATTTGTCCCAAACACTTTTTGAAAACACCCATCGTAAATTCCAATTGTTGTATCCGATATTATCTTCTAACATGGACACAATCACCGAGTATGAAACTGCGAAGGCCATGAGCAAGGCCGGTGCAGTCAAAGTGTTGGCTGCAGGTGCCGATATCGTCATGTCGGGAAGCTTATTTGCAGGCTGCAAAGAAACACCGTGCCTCGAAAATGGACGACGGGGCTATCGAGGAATGGCTTCCCGTGAAGCGCGGCAAGCATTCTATGGCAAAGACTACCAGCAAGTTCCCGAGGGTGAGTCCTTTATGGATATCCCTGAGCAAGGATCTGTTGGTAGTGTCGTAGAAGAATTAGTGATGGCAATCAAGAGCGGACTATCTTATAGTGGAGCTAGCAACTTAGAGCAGTTGCATCAAAAAGCAACCTTCTACGAGGTCACCTATTCGGGGCATGTAGAAGGAACCCCGCACTTTCGCTTAAAGCTATGAGAAGACCCAAGAAAAAAATAATACCTTTTAAGGCCGCCAGATCGCCGGATCGAGACATTCAGCCGTATGTTGCTGGGCAGTCGTCGGAACCTTTGCCGGGAGGGGAGGATTTTGAACTAATCAACGACTGTTCCATTTGCTTTTCTTTGCAAGAAGCTGCAACAGCTCTAGGCCGTATAAGCACCAATATCAAAATGTGTTCACTGGGAAGTTCTAAAAAGAAAGAATTTGGTTTGGAAAAATCTTTTGTTGATTCACAAATCTCTACAATCAAAAGAATGATGAAATTCCATCAATACTTCCATGCATGTGGCGAAGCCTTGTCTGATAGTGACTTTGGGTTACCATATTCAAATGACAATCCTTCTCCACCAAATTTTAAGAGGTTCAGACCAAAATGACGCTAATTAGCATAAAAACTGCTGTCCTCAAACAAGTTTTGGATGCGCTGATCCCCGCTGTCCCCAATAAACCCTCGCGGGACATACTGAAGTGCATTAAAATAGTAGCCAAACAAGGATCCCCAGATACACTTACTTTTCAAGTAACTGACCTCGAAAGATTTTTAACTTATGATCTACCATGTGCAGGCGGTGCTTCCTATTTAGTGGAAACTGAAGGAGCCTTTGCGGTTCCAGCGATAATCTTTGCAAATTATGCGAGAGCCATTGATGACATAGATATGAAGATCAGGTTAACTCCGGAGAATACAGTCAACCTAAAGACATCAACCGCGGAGTTTGAAGTTGGGGCGATGGACCTTGACGATTTTCCAGATTTTCCAACGCTTGATAAAGTTAAGAGTTGGTTGGAGGTAGAGGCCGAATCCCTGCGATATGGGCTCAATCGAGTGTTATTTGCGGTTGCGGATCGTGCCAATCCTCGCTGGGGTGCGCTTTCATCAGTGTGCTTAGAGCTTGAAAACAGCACCCTATCTTTGATAGGGACTGACCAACACCGAGCCAGCGTAGTGAGTATCGAATTGGATAAACCAAGGACTTCAGCAAAACAAATGCTCCTCGTTAGCGGAAATGCTCTAGAAATCGTATCAAAAATATTTGAAGGACCTATCCAACTATCTTTGGATAGTCCTAACACACTTATCTTTAAGACCGGTAACATCTTAATGTTCATTCGCCTGGTTAATGGAAATTTCCCACCCGTTAGGAACTTTATTCCAAAGCACCCTCACAAGTTACAACTAGATGCGAAAAGCTTCCTAAAGGAAATCAAGCGAGTTCAATTAGCTACAGATCAATTTGCTGCTATCCGGATTTCGTTCCGAAAGGACAAGGCCACTTTGATCGCTAGAACCAAAGAGGAGAAGAGAACGGCAAAAATAGAGTATGAAATCACTAATCCAGGTCCAGACATTGATTTTACTATTAATTGCAAGTATCTAATAGATGTGCTGAAAGTCGAAAACGCTTTCGAGCTAAGTTACAACAGAAATAATCAACCCTTGATGTTCAAAGCTGAAGGGTTTGAGCACGTAATTGTCCCCCAAGAAACGAGATAAACATGAGTGAGTATCAAGTATTAGGCGAAATGATCCTTGTTAAAAAGGAAAACGTAAAGAAGAGCGCTGGCAGTCTGTTAGTGCCGGACGAGGCTCGGAAATCCGGGCAGCTTTGTTTGAAAGGCAAAGTTGTTAGTGTAGGCACTAAGGTGCAGGATGTCCATGTCGGAGATGTTGTTTTCTTTAGCAACTACGCTGGTCAGTATCTGCAACTAGAGGACTCGTTCGATGAACCCGATTTAGTAGTCATGCGCGAGGATGAAGTTCTTGCGATAGAAATAGGGAATTATGTTACCAAGCCTAGCGATTGATTTGGATGGTGTTGTAGCCGACTTTAACACAGCGATGCTCGGTGACTACAACGCCCTGCCGGAGGTCCAGGCCGGAACTGTGCCTGGACTTCTAATGTCCCAACTCAACTATAATTTCGAACAGCTAGATCCGGCCATCTTTACGCGGTTACGAACTATATTCAATACGCCGGGCTTATTTTTGAAGTTAAAGCCACTACCCAATGCTATTGAAATTTTAACCCGGTTTCGCGATAATGGGTTTCCTAGTATAATTTGCACAGCACCTGCGAGAGATCATAATAATCTCATCAACGGTAAAAGCGCTGACGAGAAGTTCTCGTGGGTACAACAGCACTTGCCGCTCTGGGGCAACGATATTATGGTCACCAAAGACAAGTTCTATACAGGAACTGATATGTTGATAGATGATTACCCACCCAATATTACACTTTGGTGCGAGCAGAACCCAAATGGTGTTGGATACCTGGTGGACCAATCCTGGAATCAAGGGATTAAACACTACCCTATCAATTGTGCTCGTGGATCCCTAGCTCAGGTGCTAACTTTCATCGATGACTTTTGGTGCGAGACCCGGGGAATTTTTGCTTACCGATTGGATGAGTTAGAAGCATGGCGTTAAAGATACTATTTTCGGCCACAGACAGTGAAGCCACAGGTAGTCAGCGCCTTATTTTTCCTTTAATGGCCCTTAAGGAGCGTTACGGGATTGATTACGAAGTGCTCAATAGCTTCGATGTTAAGGCTCAAGTAAGAAAGGCAGACATTGTTTGGCTGCAGTGTCTGATTGGCCCTCAACAAAAAGATTTGATTGCTTACTGCCAAAAGCAAAATGTAAAAATCGTCATAGACTATGATGATTTCTTTGCTGGATTACCAAAGAACATTCAAGAACGTTTTGGAATGACCGCGGAGGAAATCACCGAAAACTGGCACTATTATCTAAGAAATGCTGATTTGATCACCGTTCCCTGCAAAGCTTTAGCAGCGGAAGTCGCTAAAGTCACCTCTAAGCCTGTTGCAGTTTTGCCCAATTTAATACAAAAAAGTACCTATCAACAATTTCAAGACTATCAACCGTTTAACGACACTTCCGAATTACGCATACTATATTCTTGCAGTGAGTCACACTTGCAGGATTTCCAATTCTTGGTTCCGATTTTGTCCTGGTTCGGAACCCTGTTTCCAAGAGTCCGCATTCTTACGAATGGCAGTTTAAACTTTACTTACTATGATCCTAAATACACTGGAAAAGCCTCGCATATTGGAAAAATATCATATGGAGGCTACTATCAAGAACTCCAACGCTATCAACCGCATGTCTTTTTAGCTCCGTTGTTGGACAACACTTACAACAGATGTCGTTCTGATTTGAAATTCCAACAAGCCTCCCTATTGAAATGTGCCTTTCTGGGATCCAATGTAGGGACTTACGATAGAGTAAGGCACGAACCCCGACAGCACTCAAATGGGCTACTGGTGAGCAATTCTAAACTTTCTTGGTTGTGGAACTTGAGAAAATTGGTGAAAAATCCAGAAATGACTAAAAAAATGGGGGAGACTGCCTATGAAGAGCTGGGCCATCTCCTTTTGGAGAACCACATCCACCTATGGCATCAAGCTCTAGTGGGGCCTGTCGTATGATTACCGGTATCATCGCTGCTACAAAAGCAGCCCAAGTCGAATGGAAAGAGTTCAAAGCACCTGTTCAAGTTAAATCCTTGATCAATCAACTTTCTTTAGATATTCAAGCCCAAATGGACCACGGCGAGTGGGGCTTCGCGGTAAAACTTAGTCTTTACCGGCATGAAATTGCCAAGCTTTACAACACAATGGTGTGGTACGAGCCGTCCATTGAAATTCGCAAAACCCGTGATTTGATAGACTTACTGGTAGGGGCGAATGACGACAGAGCCGAAAAAAACAGAGCCGAAAAAGCTACCCGCAGTTAATACGCCTCTGAATTTTGATCCTAAAGTTTTATTGGGGGCTTCGGGGCCATTAGCGCAAATCACTAAAAATTACCAAGTAAGACAGCCACAGATAACTTTGGCTGAGAACATCCGTGTAGCTTTTCGAGAAGACAAGCACCTAGTTTCTGAAGCACCGACTGGTGTGGGTAAGTCGTATGCATGCTTGGTAGCCGCATTTGAGAAAGTAATTGAATCCGGAACCCCGGTTGTCATTTCTACACATACGATTGCCCTCCAGGAGCAACTATGCAACAAAGATGTTCCCAAACTCTTGGATGCTTTCAAACTAAAGCTAAACGTTGTTTTGGCTAAAGGACGAGGAAACTATGTAAGTATTCGTCGAGCAAAGCTTGCCATAGCCGAGAAACTTCAAGATCACACCAAGCTGGCTAATTGGCTTTATAAAACTAAAGACGGAACTAAAGAAACACTCACTGAAAAGATAGACCACCACACTTGGTATAGATCCCGGTCTGACACAGATCAGTGTTTAGGGGAGCTGTGCACCACATTTAATCAGTGTTTTTACCAAAAGGCACGTCGAGACTTGGCCGAAGCCCATGTCATCATCACTAATCACAATTTAGTTTTGCTAGACAGAAAAATGAAATCCGAGGGACTCAAAGGAGTCCTGCCTGATTACGAACACCTAATTATCGACGAGGCTCATGAGTTCGAACATGTAGCTCGTCAGGTCTTAACTTTTGAGTTTAAGAGTCGGGACTTAAACAGCATTTTATATGAGATTTCTAACGATAAAAATACCGGTTTTTTGGATCGCCTACTTCCCAGCACTTATCAAACACTTCGGGAAAGCATGGCGAACACACCCGAAGAAACGCAGGATCCGTTTGCCAGGTCAGTGAAGAATTTGTACGAAGAAATCCGGAAATTGTGGGATTCCGGAGATACCTTCTTCAAAGGTGTAGAGAAATTTATAGACAAGGATTACACCAAACGCTTTACTAAAAAACACGAAATTAAAACTGACCTAGTAGAGCGCGTTCAAGTCGTTAATGGGCTGCTTAAAGAGTTTGCACCGCATACCAAGGACAAAGATCAAAAAGCCGCCTTGGATTTCGCAAACAAGCGCTGCACAGAAATCGCCCTAGGGATAGACGAGATATTAGAATTACCCAACTTGGAGGGGCGAGACTTCTCCCACGTTGTAGCTTGGGCTGAGTCTAGTTTCGGAGCCAATAAAGTTAAAAATTACTCGGTAGTTAATGCACCTATTTTCCTCAAACCTATCCTCAAAAGAATTGTTTTTGACCCTCTTAAGTCTGTTGTGTTGACTAGCGCTACTATGGCTGTAGCTGGCGATAAACCATTTCGAATGATAGAGAGCACTCTTGGGCTTACGGATCCCATGCGTCTCAAACTGCCAGCTGTTTTTGATTATGCTAAACAAGCCTGTATTATTGTTATTGAAGACATGCCCGAGCAATCCGCTAAGAATTATGAGGAAGCCTTATCTGAACAAATTAAAAAATTCGTTAAATTAACCAACGGCGGCGCATTTGTCCTTTTTACATCATTCAAATCAATGAATGCGGTTCATGACAGTATCGCCACCAGCTTGGAGTTATTGGGGTGCAAATTATTTGTGCAGGGCAAAGATTTGAACCGCAACGCCATGATCGACGAATTTAAGAAGACTAACAAGGGAGTTCTCTTTGGCGTCTCTTCTTTTTGGACAGGCGTGGATATTCCCGGCCAAGCCCTACGTAATTTAATTATTACAAAGCTGCCCTTCCCATCCCCCACCGAACCCTTGCTGCTAGCTCAGGAGGAGATTTACAAGAAGTCTGGGCGCAATTTCTTCATGGAAAGGCTGGTCCCAATGACCTGCATTCAATTAAAGCAAGGCTTCGGACGCCTTATCAGGACTACGCAGGACAAAGGAATCGTGGTTATACTCGATAGCCGCGTATCGTCCAAAAAATATGGTCCAATGATATTAAGGTCCTTGCCTAATGAATGCCCAATTAAGCGCGGGACTAGAGATTCTAAACTTGATTAGACTAAAAATAAGACTTACGACTATATTAAGTTAATACGTGTTGAATGCTTGACTACATCATCTAGGTATATTACTATTGGGGTAGTAAGGTATCCCAAATGGTATTCAATCTTGAAGCAATTCAACCAGACCCCAACAATCGGCCTTTCGAGCCCGACTACCCCGGGAAACGCAATCCGTGGGACAAAACACGGCATCCCTACAATTTTCAGTATATCCAGACGATTATTGAAAGAGTGGACGCCGAGAATAACAGGCCGCCCAAGTATGACGACTCCAAAAGACAAGAAGTCTACAAACTGTTTGCCAAGGGCATGACCCTGCGCCAAATCTCAGAAGAGACCGGCGTCTCCAAAAGCACCGCTTGCCTCTGGACTCAGCAATATCGTGAGACCGTCGAAAGTGTGACCGCTTTAGTCACTCAACCAGGCACACACAATGTGATAGCTACCGAATATACGCTTAACGAGGTTAGCTTAGGAAAACTCAAACCGAAAACTCGTGGGAGTAAGCGCAAAGTAGCTCAGTAGGTTCTTAGTTCTGCCCAAGTCGGCAAGGTGTTCTTCACATATTCTTGTACTTGTGGGAAGTCATTAGGAATGCCCCAGTGGGGCCTTTCCCAATAATATGTGGCATAGATGCCCAAATTTAGTAATCTTCTGTCCGTGTCCATCCTCTCCCTGAAAGTAGTGGGCGGGTTGATTTCAAACTCCGCTAACACCTGAAATAGAAAGTCGGTTTTTTCGCTGACACGTCGATGGTAGGCTATTCTCTTGTTTCCTGGTTCTTGGCTAAACTCACCAAAGTCAAACTTGATTACAATGCATTTCTTCCAGTAATGCGGTTTGTGCCCACTCAAGTATCTTTCACGAAACTCTCTTCGCAAGACTTCGTATTCGTGGATCCGTGCAACTCCCGCGGCAACCTCTTTCTCGTGATCTGCACGACCCTCTTCAGTTAGCTGATCCATGCCCTCATGATAGCCTCGCAGCTAATCGACGCAAGAGAAAATTAAAAGGGATGCTATCGTGGAGGCATGAAACTAACTGTAGACGAATTCATGGAAAAATTCAACGGAGCCCCTTGGGATATGGAGGAGCTTGCCGCAAAAGCGGCGCGCGTCACCGACAACAAAGAATTGTCAGGGGCTGCCAGGGCGTACTCTCTCGCTAGACGCAATCTCGAAGCAATTCTTGAGGAGATCGGTTACGAATTCGGCTAACGACATCGTCAAAAATTGTATAATAAGTGAATGAGCAAATTGCGTCGGAACCCGCGAGGATACACAGGGCGCGGTCGAAAAAAAGTAAGTATCCCAAAAGGGATGACCTGGAAAAAAGCACGACTGATTTTACATCATGGCGCAGTGCGTGGACATCCTTTGACTGCAAGGCAAAGGGGGATGTTTGGAGCTTGGTTTCAGCAACTGAAACCTGCGGGCCAGGTTTCCAAAATCCCCCAAAATCATTGAGGTAGTTGAATGAGGGTCTTTCTTCCCTCAGAACTAATGTTTCCATCAGTCACCTTCCTGACCTGTTCTAAGGAAGGA
>Ga0163155_10003177_pt1 | contig 17850 bp, 14 predicted proteins | sample OliLakLV19SP4G1_FD_148611 | JGI IMG/M metagenome (GOLD analysis project Ga0163155, IMG submission 148611) | Freshwater microbial mat bacterial communities from Lake Vanda, McMurdo Dry Valleys, Antarctica - Oligotrophic Lake LV.19.SP4.G1 | ecosystem: Environmental > Aquatic > Freshwater > Lake >... | reverse complement strand
CAATGCAAAATAGAGCGGCGGCTAACAGGAGGAAGTACTGAAGTTGCATGGGAAGCGTTAAGGATTAACAGAGGAAAGAAATCGGGCTGTAAGTTGAGTTATTCAAGATAGAGGAAGCAGGGGAATGGACCTTAAACTTGCTATCTCGTGCGGCTTCCACTCGCTTCGATTAACGATTGCCACCTGTCGTCAATTCGCGAGGCCGATCTGGCAATGTCAATTGAGGGTTTTGAGCTGCCTCTTCTGGCAGGTACTCACGCCGTGCAATCACGATCGCTCCAATCAGTGCCATTAAGAGCAACACTGAAACTAGCTCAAACGGCAGCAAGAAGTCGCTAAAGAAATGCTTCCCAATCACCACTAGCGCATCATCTCCAGCAATTGGAGCGCTTGAGAGCGTCCAGGGGGTGGCAACTACCATCGTTCCCAGCAGGCCAAACAGACCTAGACACACTAAAGCAGTCGCCGCTTTGCCAATCCATGCTTTTTCGACTGGCACAAAATCTTGCCGTTTGTTGACCAGCATGATGCCAAATAAAATCAATACATTAACTGCCCCTACATAAATCAGGATTTGGGCAGCGGCGACAAATCCTGCATTTAGCAAGATGTATAGTCCAGAAATGCTGATAAAAACGCCTGCCAGCAAAAAGGCTGAATAGACAATGTTGTCTAGCAATACTACGCCAAGGGCAGTCCCTAGCATCATTGCAGCCAGCAATGCAAATGAAACAATTTGAACGCCATCTGCCAGGTTCACGAGCAATCTCCTGATTAGGGGCTAGAAAAAGGGACAACGGACGCGAAAGTCCGAAAGGGTCACGTGAGTGCAGGTCAAGTCTTGATGTGACCTACGATTTGGCGTTCTCCAAATCTTCCAGAATTTCTTCGGGAAGTTTACCAGCGCGGCGAGAGCCAGCCGGCAAATCGTGAGGATCCAGCACGCCTTTGGGTAAGTAGCCCAGTTCACGTAGAGGCGTCACCATTGGATCTTCGGTTACCTTGTAAGGCAACCGTCCGAGAGCAACACTGTCGTAGTTCAGCTCATGGCGGTCGTACGTGGCCAGTTCGTATTCTTCTGTCATCGACAGGCAGTTAGTAGGGCAATATTCTACGCAGTTGCCGCAGAAAATACAAACGCCGAAGTCGATACTATAGTGGTTTAGTTTTTTCTTCTTGGTTTCTTTGTTGAATTCCCAATCTACAACGGGGAGGTTGATTGGGCAAACCCGGACGCAAACTTCACAAGAAATACACTTATCAAACTCAAAGTGAATCCGTCCGCGAAATCGTTCAGAAGGAATCAGCTTTTCGTAGGGGTACTGAACGGTGATGGGGCGGCGGTGCATGTGGTCAAAAGTAACGGATAGACCCTGACCAATGTACTTTGCCGATTGAATGGCTTCCTTTGTATAGTCACCAACTTGCTTGAGAAACTTCAGCATGGGAGGAGGCGGGTGAAGGACGGGGAATTAGGAGGGGATTGGGTGGAGGAATTTTGGTGAGGTGAGGACGCAGGTGCAGGGGAGATGCTGAGGCCGCTGAACTTAGCCCCCGAAGGCAACTGGGAACAGCAGTTTGAGGCCAGCCGTCAATAAAAGATTGACCAGTGAAACAGGCAGTAGGAACTTCCAGCCTAAGTCTAACAGTTGGTCAATCCGCACGCGAGGCACCGTCCAGCGCAACAAGATGGCAATGAAGATCATCAGGTATGCCTTGAACAGCATCATGACAATGCCCAAACTGGCAGTAATCACTTGCAGCCAAGCCGTATCTTCACTGACTCCGATTAGGTTGGCCAACAGGCCGACTGGAATGGGGGATTCCCACCCGCCTAAGTACAGAACTGCGACCATCAAGGCTGAAAGGACTAGGTTGGCATAGGAGCCTGCATAGAACAGCATAAACTTGACGGCACTGTATTCAGTTTGGTAACCCGCTACAATTTCTTCCTCGGCTTCTGGCAGGTCGAAGGGCAGGCGTTCGCACTCAGCTAGAGCGGCAATCCAAAATATGACAAAGCCAATCGGCTGCCGCCAAATATTCCAGCCCAGGATGCCGTAGTCTGCCTGCCCTTGAACAATATCAATCGTGCTCAAGGAGTTGGACATCAAGACGACGGCTAGAACAGAGAGCGATAAAGGAATTTCGTAGCTGATGGATTGGGCGGCGGCTCGCAGTCCACCCAGCAAAGAATATTTGTTGTTGGATGCATAACCCGCCATGAGCAACCCAATGGGAGCAATGCTGGAGATTGCAATCCACAAGAACACACCGATACTGATGTCGGTAATGATCATGTTCTGCCCAAACGGCACAATTAGATAGGACAGGAAGATAGGGATAAACACCAGCATGGGGGCGATCGCAAACAGCCATGGGTCTGTCTTTGCTGGCAGAATTTCTTCTTTAAACAGCAGCTTGATCACATCGGCGGCAGGAATCAACATTCCCGCAGGCCCGGCATACTCAGGCCCAATACGCTGTTGGGCGGCAGCAGAAATCTTTCGCTCTAGCCAGGTAGAGACCAACGCTAAAACGGTTACGGCCCCAACCATGAGCACCATCGGCAATGGAATCCAAACGGTTTTGGCGGCTCCTGCCGTTAACCCAAACCCTTCCAAAGCCTGAACGAAACTTGCTTGTAAATCGATTCCTGGGTTCATACTTCCCACGTTAGGCGACAGACTAGGGTCAATAAAGAGGGCAATGAGGGGAATCTAGCTCCGCAGGGCACTGCGATCGCCAAGATCCATCAGTCAACACAGATCAGTATATCCGGTTCGTCCCTTCCTACAGTACTTCTAGACCAGCATCCCCATGACAAATTCCTGGGATTATCATAAGTCTGCCTAAACTCCGGCTCTATGTTCAGCATCAGTGAAATCATCTGATGCGTTTATTCGGTACAGCCGTTACTATTTAAAGACGATTTAACGGTATGAAAGGCTGTGCAAACCCCCGCTCTGTCTGAAGCAACCCATCCACTGATTAAGTCTTTGTCGCACTACAGCGATCAAGAATTGCTAACGTTATTCCAGCGACATCCTGATGCGGGTCAGTATTTTGCAGCGATTTATTGCCGCTATAGCCCATTGGTCTACACCCTAATTCGACATTCAGCGCGATCGCCTGTGCAGGCCGATTACCTATTTGGGCACACATGGCGGCATGTTTTCCACGAATTGAGTGAGTTAAACCTTAATCCCGCGACTGCGCCAGGAAAAACCTTACAGTCGTGGATTATCAACGTGACAGCGGTTTGTATTAACCAGGCAGAGCTGCCTCCAGTAGAGTCGATTAATTATTCGCTGCCAGCTGCGCCACCCCCCTTGTGGTGCTATGTCGAGCAGGCACTAGATCAGCTCTTGCCGATTCAGCGGTTAATGATTGTCATGGCACAGTCCTTTCACTGGAGCGAAACCCGGATCTCTGCCTATCTCCAAGCTGAGGGAGAGCAGATGTCTCCAAATCAGGTTAAGTCCGAACTGCAAAAGGGCTATCGTGGCTTAGAAGACGCCTTGCCGGAGGATATCCGTGCTATTTATTTGAACGACGAAAATCTGGCTCAGCGGTTAGAAGAGGGGCGAAACCCGACAGCCCTAGAGCCTGATTTGGAATAGCCGGTAATGAACAGAGCACGAGAAAAAATGATCCTAGCCGGACTGAACGGATCAGCTTAACTATTGGTTGCGGAACTGCCATGCCAATTCCAATACCTGAACCCAGCGCTTGTGAACCTGTTTGGGCGTGCAATGTAGCACTTGGGCGATCGCTTGGTCGCTTTCTTTCTGTCCTTTCAGGGTTAATAATTGCTGTTGCTCTGCCGAAATCTGTTGCTGAAAGGCTTCCCACTGTTGGGGTGGCATCCCTAAGTTTTGGTCGAGGTCTGCGCCCAGCCATTGGTGAACCAACTGCCAGCGATGGGAGCGCGCAAACTTTTCGACATGGTACTTAAACCGCTGCTGCAAATAATCGCGCTTGCGAGGAGACAGTCCCAAGATTTCGTCAATTTCGGGAGCGGTCAGGTCTTGCATTTTCAACACCAAATAGTCAATGCAGTCAGTTTGCTTTTGGGCTTCTAGATACTGCACCAGCTCATCGACTACGCGATCGCGCAGTACCCCTTCCGAGGGGTCGAGCGCGTCTGCAACCATTTGCTCCCGCACCTGTTGCATCACAGGCGAGCGGCTGTGGATATCGCCGTCTTCACCGCGTCCTGATTCTACCGCTAGTTCAATATCGACCGAGGTTTCTACGGGCTGGCGACGGGCAAAACTTTGAGCGCGCAGCACAATCAGCTGCTGGTTGCGGCGTCCCGGTAAGTTGATGCGACGTTTGGCATATTGTTCGGTAAATGCCATATATTCCGCTAGCTCTAGCCGAGTCTTTGGGCTGTAGCTAGCGCCTAGATAATTTTCTTTACGAAATGCCTTCAGCACCTCAATATAAAAGCCCTGCATAAAGTCTTCGATTAACTCGTAGCGGGCTTGAAAGCCTAGTTGAGCGCGGCTATGAGCAATATGGCGATAGACAATGGCGCTTAAGTGGCTGTGCAGGTCTACGCGACCCCGGCGTGAGCCTTGGCGGTAGTAGGTTAAGCATTTTTGCAGTCGGTGTTGGGAGAGGGTCACTTGCCATGCCTGGACTTGCCCAGACGCTTGGATGCGATCGCTCTTAAGGCAAATGCGCTCTACTTCAGACACAATCCGGGTGGCTACTGCCTCGGCGCTGGCGGTGGGTTTAGCCGCAGGTGTGCCAGCAGAGGGAGTGGAGGGAGTAGAAGGGGACGGAGACAGCGCCGCTTGCAGCTCGGTCAACAGCCGCTGCACCAGTTTGAGATTTTGCACTATAGGCGCGGTCAACGGCAAGGCGTCAACCGGGTCTGATGAAACGGCAGCCGCAGTCTCATCTGGCAGAGAAACGCCTGCATCCAGGTCTGCCGCCGCAGCATCTGATAGCGCGGTTTGAGTCAAAATCGGGGAAGATTCTGACTGTTCTGTGCCGGGAGCATCTGGAACTTTCGCGGGTTCGAGTTTCATAGCTAGACCTTGGGGGTAATGCACAAGTGGGTAGAGCAAATGCCGAGGATGAATTCCGAAGTTCGGAAACCGCGTTGTCCTCGACTGCCATAATTGTCTACACGCCAATTCTCGGAGACTACGGTAAGACCCGGATGCGGCTATGTCACTTTCTTTGCTGGCATGTCATTTGTTGAACTCAGTACACGCTATTCTAATCTTTGCAAGAGCCAGTTTTACTGGGAAAATAGGAGTTACAGGCGTACTTAGTCAATGTTACCGTCTACTTCAGTAGTGTGACAGTCGTAGGCGTGGTTGAAGGTGTGGTTGAAGACGTGGTTGAAGGCCGGACGTAGGTCTCGGATCAACCCCAGCACCATCTTATTCAAACCTTGACTCGGTTTAAACCATTGATTGCTCACTCTCTGCCTCGGCAACCAATCCTGAGACTGCCTCAAATCCTAGACCCTTGCGTAAGAGAATAGGTTCCTCTCCCGTTAGATCTAGCATGGTAGAAACCTGGAATCCGACCGTTGAGTCGTCATCAATGATGATATCTACTAATTTGTCGAGCTGGTCGAATAATTCTGGTTTTGACACTCGTGCCCCAGATTGACCAAAAACCGTCGAAGCGGAGGTAGAAACCAATGGATTTTCTAGCGCCCTCAGCAAGGCTTGACAGATAGCATGATCGGGCACTCGAATGCCTGTTGTTTTGCGTTTAGGAGCCATTACCAGCCGTGGGACTAGCTTGGTGGCAGGCAGCAAAAACGTATAAGGCCCTGGAATCAGCCGTTTAATCAGCCGATAGCCCGCATCGCTGACATGGGCGTAGGTGGCAATGTTAGATAGAGACGAACATAAAAAGGTTAACGGCTTGTCGCTAGACATGCGCTTAATTTGCCGCACCTGCTCCACCGCAGATCTGACGGTTAAATCGCACCCAATCGCATAGACCGTATCGGTGGGATAGAGCATGACTGCTCCTTGCCGCAGCTGATCTCGAATTTTTCCGACGGTGCGCGTTTGCGGGGTTTCTGGATGAAGTGTATAGATCGTAGCCATAGAGGAACTGCTGAGGCTTGCCCATTAATTTACTGTCGCTGATGATGGAGAGGATGGCGTCCTGTCTCTACCACTATGACGAATATGACAAAAATTGCGTATCTTGAGTGTCCAACGGGTGTGGCGGGCGATATGTGTTTAGCCGCCCTAGTTCATGCCGGTGTGCCGTTGACATACTTATCATCGCAGTTGCAGCAGCTAGGAATTTCGCACGAATATAGCTTATGGGCAGAAACGGTGGATCGCAACGGCCAAACGGCGACTAAAGTTCATGTTGAGCTGCGACGCCCTCCAGACCTGACTGAGGCTGCCAATAGAGAGCCAGGGGTTGATCCCCACTCCACATCTGGGCATCACCAGCGGCATCACCACGGACATCACCAGGGACATCACCACGACCACTCGCATCAGCCCGCCTCCCCCACCCGAGCCATCGAGCCACCCAGCCACGAGCCTGCCGATGATCGGGCGCGGGCGGGCCGGCATTTGCCTGAGATTGAGCAAATGATCAAAGCGGCTGGGTTTTCGGCGCGGGCTGAAGCCTGGAGTTTGGCGGTGTTTCGTCAATTGGCTGTGGCAGAAGCAGCCGTTCATGGCATTCCTCCCGAAGCGGTGCATTTTCATGAAGTGGGAGCCACCGATGCGATTGTAGATATAGTGGGAACTTGCTTGGGACTAGATTGGTTGGGGATTGACCAGCTTTATTGTTCTGCTCTGCCGACCGGGGGTGGAACGGTTTGGGCCGCCCATGGTCGGCTGCCAGTGCCGACACCTGCTGTGCTCAAGCTGTGGGAAATGCGCCAGGTGCCCGTATATAGCAACGGCATTGAGCGAGAATTGGTTACCCCTACCGGAGCGGCGATCGCCACCACCCTAGCAACCCAATTTGGCTCGCCCCCGCCCATGACGCTCCACCGCGTTGGCCTCGGGGCTGGGTCGCGCCAGTTACCGATTCCAAACATTTTGCGGCTATGGGTTGGCGAAAGCACCACAGCGCAACCCATCAGCCCCTTAACTCGCCTGCTCGTCTCCAGCCCCCAGCCCCCAACCCTCAACCCCCAACCCGCGACTGAAGCGATCGCCGTCTTGGAAACTCAAATCGACGATGCTAGCCCCCAAGCGATCGCCTATGCGTTTGACCAGTTATTTGAGGTCGGTGCGGTAGATGTATTTACCCAGCCTGTGATGATGAAAAAGTCGCGTTTGGGCACGCTGCTCACCGTGATCTGCCATCCTGCCCAGGCAGAAGCGTGTGAACATGTCCTATTTCGAGAAACGCCGACCCTGGGAATTCGCCGTTCCCTCCAGCAGCGCACTTTGCTCTATCGAGAAATAATTTCGGTGAATACCCTGCATGGTGACGTGCGGGTGAAACTTGCTCGTGCCCAACCAGGCGGCGAAATTCTCAACGCCCAGCCCGAATATGAAGACTGTGCCAAGATAGCGTATGACACTCACTTACCTTGGCAAGACATTCACCGCTTAGCTCTGCAATCATGGCAGACTGGTCGGGAGCACCACTGATTTTGGCATGTTGCCCGAATTCCGCACGTTTATTACGCCTCCTTCACTATGGATGAAACTCCTTCAGAGCGCCGTCAACGACTGCGGCAGCAAGATCCAGAGCTGTATGCTCGCTTAAAAGCAGAATCTAAAGCGCCTTATCGGGGGCTAAGACGATTTGTGTATGTATCGTTCGGGGTATCGGGGCTAATTGGAGCGTTTATTTTTTTAACGCAGGTACTTGCCGGACGTGATGCTGCCGGGGCGTTACCGAATTTGATGCTTCAGATTGGAGTGGTGGGGCTAATGGTGTGGCTATTTCGCTTAGAGCAACGCGCCGAAGCCAATGACCAAAAGCGTTTGAACAAGTAGCTGCGTTGCAAATAACTGATGCCATCGTATGAGGAAATTTGCGATCGCCCCAAACAGCTGCCACGATGGGATCAATTCAGCTGGGGTCAGCAAAAATAAAGACCTTAACCATAACTTCGCTATATATCTGAAAAGAGCGCCAAACTTGAAACTCAAGTTTGGCGCTCTTTGATTCTAAGAGCTTTGATTCTAAGAGCCTTGATCTGAAGAAACTGGCTGCTGCACGCAAGATTGAGACACCGTTAGAAGGGTTTGAGGTTGAAGCTCAAAAGCCCCATGGATAGCCTTAATATGCTAATGTTTCTAGCGTTTCGCGCAGGTAGCGACGAACTTGTTGCTCTAGGGTAAGTGCAGGAATTTGAGCATCGTGGCCATGTTCCAACTGCCAACTCTGAAAACCTGAGCTAGACGCGATCGCCCGCTTCAAATTGTCCCAAATTGCCTTGTCGTCCGGGAGCTGCTGGTAGGTTGGAGAAGAAGCCGCCATAAAACCTCGCAAAATCTGCTGGGGTGGGAGTGAGAAAATATCGGTAGCAAGTCTTTCCTTTAACAATAGCGCAGTCCACAATTTCAGTTGTGTTGTGAGACACCGTCGCTAGGGAAAAGTTAGCGCTGGGATTTAGAGCTGGAATCGAGATTAGGCAGAGTCGGAGCGCTCGTCGGTGTCTGTCTCAAGCGGCTCTGCATCGAAACTCTCTGGCTCAAGACTCCCTGGCTCAGAACTTTCCAACGATTCAGAACTTTCCAACGATATAGATTCTAGAATCGTCGCTAGCGTTAGGGTAGGCGATGGGTCTGGAGTCTCGGGCTTTGAGCCTCGGGCTAAAGGATCGACAATTGCCTCTGCTGCTAAGGTTGCACTGACTTCACCTGGATCTGCCGTGCTATCGGCGATCGCTGGTACCTCATCCCAGGGTGAGAGATCGCAGAGCGCGTCTGGCTCAACCATGGCCGCAGTGCCTGCCACGGGTGGAGTTGGCCTAGAGCGAGGGGTAGCAGGCTTGGGTGGTTTTGGCTCGTTTGCCAGCAGCGGCGGCACAATATGCTTCACCCGTAAGCCAAGCAGGGTAAAGTCTTTAGCAATTTGCTCGACGGGGTAGGGCGTGATGCTCGCTAGTTTGGCATCGCTAATCAGCATTACTCGCGCTACGCTGAGCGGCACCTGCAAAAATAAATTGCAAAATAAGAACGCGATCGCCGCTAACCCAAGTCCTAGCAGCCGCGTTTGGGGCAACATTGATGCGGCCTCTGTGCCAATGGGGGCAAAGCGATAAAGCTGCCACAGTAATAGGAGGAGGGCGATCGCAATAGCTCCTGCCAAGACTTGATTTTCGGCGCTTTTGAATAGTCTCAAGAGCCGCCGCTGCTGCTCGGTCAGCAACTCGGGCTTGATAGCAAGGGCAACCAGGCTAAAAATGCAGAAGGGTCGCTGCCACTGCATCCATAAAATCGGTGTGATGCCAACCACCGCAACGAATAGCACCTCTAGCACAACGGGCAAAACCGGGTCGCCCACGGCCAAACCCAAGAAGCACAATTCTAGAAATAGGGGCAAAGCGGCAAGACCCGCTAAATGAATCCACAGATAGGGATCAGACCAGAAAGAGCGCATATTCGTCCCGGTGACTACCACTGTCATCGTAATCTAGGGCTGTATCACTTGTGCCATCTGCCACAATAGGAACATAGAAATGTTAGCAATTCAAAGAAATGGCTCTATGAAGCGATATCGGTCAGTTCTCAGTTTAGTGTTGGCGGCGATCGCGGTCTTTTTGGTGAGCTGTGGAGGGGCACTCGTTGCTAAGGGGCCTCTTTACAGCCCAACCCAGCTAGCTCAAATTCAGAAATACTCAGTTGATGTAGAAAATTTGCGGGCGCGGATGTTAGACATTCCTCCTCTAGTGCAGCAAGGGGAATGGACAGACGTGCAATCCTATATCCACGGGCCTTTAGGTGAGCTACGCACCAAAATGTCGAATCTGGCTCGGATGTTGGAACCCAAGAAAGCTCGCCCTGCGGCTCTGGCAACCGCGAGGGCTGTTTTTGGCCACCTGAATCAGATTGATGAGGCAACTATTACGAATGATTCTCGGAAGGCATTCCTCAACTACAACGAGGCGCTCAAGGATTTTGATGCTTTCTTAAACCTGATCCCCAGCGGGGAAGACGGCTAGGATTGCAGGTTTGATCAGCCTGTGACGGGATGGTTCGCCGCCCTGTCACAGCACTAGTGGATGGCGGATGACTCAGATCGTTGTGATTGGTTGTGGTGTGGTCGGGGCGGCGATCGCCTACGAATTGAGCCAAGTGCCAGGTTTAAACGTTGTAGTGCTCGATCGCCAGCCGCCCGCTCAGGCTGCGACCGGGGCAGCGCTTGGCGTGTTGATGGGTGTGGTCAGCCAAAAAGTCAAAGGCAACGCCTGGGCGATGCGCCATGCCAGTATGCAGCGCTACCGCAGCTTGATCCCCGAACTAGAGGCTCTGACGGGGCACTCTATTCCGGTGAATCGTCAGGGTATTTTACTAGTGCAATTTGCGGGCAATTTGACGGCGTGGGAAACCCTAATCGGGGTGCGCCAGCAGCAGGGATGGCAGCTAGAACTGTGGTCGCCTGAGCAAGTGGGCGATCGCTGTCCTCAGATTGCGACGGCACGGGTAACTGGGGCTGTTTATTCCCCTCAAGATTGTCAAATTGATCCGACAGCTCTGACGCTAGCACTCGTTGCCGCCGCCCAACAGCATGGCGTCGAGTTCAACTTCAATACCACGGTGACAGGCTTAGATTCGAGTCTACCTGAGTGCTCTCATCCAGCCTCTGCCGAACGCCTCACTCCACTCCAGCGCTGTTCCCAACTCCAGACAACCACCGGGAAACTGCCAGCCGATTGGGTGGTGGTGGCCGCCGGACTTGGTTCGACGCCGCTGCTGGCATCCCTTGCGGCTGGAACTGATCCATCGGCCTCCCCTTCCCTGCAAATTTGTCCTGTGTTAGGGCAGGCGATGCGGTTAAAACTAAACGAACCGCTGGGCGATCGCAGCTTTCAACCCGTGATCACAGGCGATGACGTTCACATTGTGCCGCTAGGTAGCGGCGAGTATTGGGTGGGGGCAACGGTAGAGTTTCCGGGCGCAACGGGTGAGGTGGCGGCAGATCCGGACTCTCTACAGCAGGTGATGACAGGGGCGATCGCCCTTTGCCCTGCCCTGGCTAACGCGACTCTCCTCAAAACTTGGTCTGGCCTGCGTCCGCGTCCTCAAAACCGCCCCGCCCCGGTGGTGGAGCGCTTGAGCGGCTATGAAAATATCTTGCTAGCGACGGGTCACTACCGCAATGGCGTCTTGCTGGCACCCGCTACCGCAGAGAAGGTCAAAAAGGCGATCGCGGGCAACCCGTAGAGACGCGATCAATCGTAGAGACGCGATTAATCGCGTCTCTACGGGTTGTTTATGGATTCAACTATTCCCTCCCAAGTTTGTGAACCCGCCCGCAATATTATTAGGCGAGTTGAGCGGCAAAGCATTGAACACGCTATTACCTACAGTCAGCGTGGTGCTAACACCCACGTTTAGAATTGCGCCGCCGCCAAGCCCAATGGCGCTGGCTTGATTATTCACAAAATTGCCAAAATTCACCGTGGTAATTCCAGAATTATAAATACCGCCTCCGCTAGAATTTATGGCCTGGTTCCCAGAAAACGAAATTCTAGTCGTGCCACTGCCCGTCACATTCAGCGTTCCCGAGTTGGCAATACCACCCCCAATACTGGTTGCGGTGTTGGCTTCAAGGCTAGTGCCGTTTAATAGATTCACCGTCCCTGCCTGGATGTTGATCCCGCCTCCGGCACCAGATGCAGTGTTATTGCTCACTCTCGTATTGTTGAGAGTGAGGGTGCCGTTCTGGTTGTAGATCCCACCCCCCAGCGCGGCAGTATTCCCACTGACGAGGCTGTCTTGCAAAGTCAGGATACCGCTGTTGAGAATGCCACCGCCATTGCCACCACTGACACTGCCGTTGGCAACAGTCAACTCTTGAATGGTGACCGTCGCCCCACTTTGCACCGTAAAAATTCGGTAGCTACCGCTGCCACCCCGCTGTACCGTCAGATTGGCAGCTCCAGGGCCGTCAATAATCATGCTGCGAGCCAGGTCGGGCAAGGCCGATGCCAGATTAATCGTGCCCGACAGAGCTGGTCCGGTAAACGTGATGGTGGGCGTGACCAGCGAGGTGCTGTTGTTAGCGGCCAAAATGGCCTGCCGCAGTGATCCTGGCCCGCTGTCGTTAGTATTGCTGACCACGCCATCGTCGTTGAGGATAGTAGCCTGAACGGGGGTGAGGATACCAACCGTGTAGGACGTATCGGCCACCAGCGCTAGGCTCACCGTTTCATCTGGCTCAATTGTGGTTAAGTCTTGAATGGGCGTCACGTTCAGCGTGACAGCAGATTGCCCTGCGGCAAAGGTAATGGTGCCCTGAGTCCCATCAAACGTAGTGCTACCGCTGACGGTATAGTCGTTCCCGGCACCAAATGTGGCGGTGCCTGCCACATTGAATTTGACGGTTAGCGCCCCCGACGTTGAGCCAACGCGGTTAAAGGTATAAACCAGCGGGGTGCTAGCATCTTCGGCAACGCTACCCGGCGCAACCAACAGAGTTACTGTGGCGTCGTCATTCACAATCGTCCCCACCACGGGGTCAAGGGTTTGTGAGGTATACCCTGTGCCGTCTTGCAGCGTGAGGACAATCTCTTCATTTAACTCTTGCACCGAGTCGCCTACAGGCGTGATTCTCAACGTTCGGGAGGTTGTTCCTGCGCCAAATTGAATCGTGCCGCTGGTGCCATTAAACGTAAAGAGGCTGCCTGTCGGTGCAGATACTGTGTAATCAGTGCCAAATACTGCGGTTCCAGCAACGCTGAAGTTTACCGTCACAGCACTGGTAGTAAACGTTGAACGATTGAAGGTATACACTAAATCGGCGATACCACTTCCTCCAGGCACGCCATTTTCTAAGACGCTGGCAGGGCTGATGCTGAGGCTGACGCTGCCTTCGTCGTTCAGGATTGTCCCAGTCGCCGGGGTTGAAGTGCCGACGACATAGCCTGTCCCGCCAGTAACTCCCAACAGCACCGTTTCGTTTGCTTCTTGAGTGTTGTCTACAGTAGGATCAATGGTCACTGTCCGAGTGGTTTCACCTGCGGCAAAGCTCAAGGTGCCGCTGGTGGCACCGAAGGTAAACGTGCCGGCATTGGCCGTGGCGGTGTAGTCGGCTTCTGCACCTTCAAACGTGGCAGTTCCCCCTACGGAGAAATTCACCGTCAGGGCACTGCCCGTAAACCCAGAGCGGGTGAAGGTATAGACCAGATTTTGGGTGCCATCTTCTAGAGCTTGGATGGGCGCAACTGCCACAGAAACTTGGCTTTCGTCGTTGAGCAGGGTGCCCTGAACCGGAGATGTAGTCAGAGGGATATAGCCTGTTCCGTTCGTGATGGTTAAATTGACGGTCTCATCGGGTTCAAATAGACCATCGGCAATCGATTTAACTTTGACGACTTTGGTGGTTTCCCCTACCGCAAAGGTGAGAGAGCTAGCCCCCGTGGCAAAGGTACTGATGGTACCGGGAGCCGTCGAGAGGGTGTAGTCGCTATTGGCACCGCCAAAGGTGGCTGTGCCTCCCAGCGTTAGGTTGACAACAACCTGGCGGTTAGTGAAACCGGTGCGCGTAAAGGTGTAGGTTAGCTCGTCGGTGCTGTCTTCTGTGACACTGGCGGGGGTAATGGCTAAGGCAATTTGGCTTTCATCGTCGGTAATGGTGCTGGTGGCGCTGCTGGCTGGGTCGAGTAAGTAGCCCGTCCCTGCTACCAGAGACAAGATGACGGTCTCATTGGTCTCAATCAGGCTATCGGCAGTAGGGGCAACACGAACGGTAGCGGTGGCAGAGTTAGCGGCAAAGGTAACGGTGCCCGTGTTGCCAGTCACGATTCCGCCCGTCAGGGTGTAGTCGGTATTGCGAACAGCGGTGCCGCCTAGGCTAAAGGAGACGGATAAGTTATTGCGGATATAGCCAGCGCGGGTGAACGTGTAGACCAATGCGGTGCCGTCATCTTCGGGGGCGCTGCTAGGGGCAACTGCAACTGAGATCGTGCTGGGGGGGATCGGCACATTGACGGCAAAATTACCCAACGCTGTGGTGGAGATAAAGTTCCCGCTGGCATCAAACACTTGCTCCCCTTGAAGGGTAATTTGATAACTGCCGTTGTCGTTGGCGTCCCATGTGCCTCCAGGCGCACTGACTTGGTAAGTGACGGTGCGAGAGGTGCCATTGCCAGCAGGCGTGAAGCTGACCAGGGTGGCAGCTTGGCTGAAGCCTTCTGGCCCAGTTACCAGCAGATCGCCAATACCGAAGCTGGCGCTGTTGAGTTGAACTGCGTCGGCATATTGCACCGTAAAGGTTTGGCTGGTGCTCCCGGCAATGGTGATGGTGGGGGTGGCGATCGCCAAATTAGCGACTCCTGGAGCCGATGTATCTTGAGCGGGTAAGGTGATCAGCTTGATGTCTTTGCGAGTAATTTTTGTAGCGTTGACTCGCTGGACAACTGCCAAATACTCTCCTGTGAGCTTATTGCGAATGACTGTATCTCTGGAGTTTCTGCCAGTGCCCTGAGTGATGCTGAGGTTCCTGAACTTGAGACCATCGGCCAAGCGAATTTGATCTTGTCTATCTTGAAAATCAGTAATGATATCGGCTGCCGCTAGCTGCGCCCCGCCGCCGCCGTTGCTGAGCACAAATACATCTCGACCTTGCCCACCCGTCAAGCTATCGGCACCAGCCCCTCCGACTAGCGTGTCATTGCCCAGCCCGCCCGAGAGCTGATCTTGCCCCGCATCGCCGTATAGGCTATCGGCACCATCTTCACCCACTAGTCTGTCGTTGCCCTCATTGCCAAATCCAGTATCATTGCCCGCTCCGCCATTCAGCAGATCATTATCTGCCCTGCCTAAAATTAGGTCATTTCCGGCATTGCCGTATAGCTCGTCATCCCCGGCTTCACCCAGCAGCGTATCGTCTGCATCTTCGCCCAAGACCAAATCTGACGTGATGGTGCCTACGAGGAAGTCAACACCAGCGGTTCCGATAATAGTAGCCATCGACAATTTTCCTAACGAACTTATATAGAGAGGAAGAACAAGAAGGGAGCTAATCCGTTACCAACGCCTAACCACTTAACATTCCCTTGAACGTGTCATTGAGAACGATTAGAAGGTCACAGCCTCATGACGTTAAACCACAAGCTGCTGATTCTAAGCTATTTGAAGCCAAACTGTTGCCAAACCATTACAGCGATCTTGCCCACTTAAGGGTGCTTAAATTAACTTGATTTCAAACTGTATTGGTTATTTTTTGACATATTTTTTTGACATCAAAATACTTCTAAACGCCCGGTGTAGTTTGAGTATGGTGTATTTTGTTACTTAAATTTATATCAAGCAACGATTTAGCCCTCTACGCCCAGGGTGTGCAGCAGAAATGCCCACTTATCGGCGGCTTCCTCGATTTGTTTGGTGGTTGGCTTCCCGGCACCGTGGCCAGCTTTCGTTTCAATCCGGATCAGTACGGGGTTGTTGCCTGTATGCGCGGCTTGCAGGGCGGCGGCAAATTTGAAGCTGTGGGCGGGAACGACGCGATCGTCGTGGTCGGCTGTGGTAATTAGGGTGGCGGGATAGACGGTGCCGGGTTTGAGGTTGTGCAAGGGAGAATAGGCGTAGAGCGCCTGAAATTCTTCGGCATTTTCGGGCGAACCGTAGTCTGAGCACCAGGCCCAGCCAATGGTAAATTTGTGGAAGCGCAGCATGTCCAAGACGCCCACAGCGGGTAGTGCCGCTCCAAACAGGTCAGGTCGCTGGGTCATGCAGGCTCCCACCAGTAGCCCGCCGTTACTGCCTCCGGCGATCGCCAACTTTTCTGAACAGGTATAGCCCTGAGCGATCAGCCACTCTGCCGCACCGATAAAATCATCAAACACATTTTGCTTCTTTAGCTTGGTGCCAGCTTCGTGCCAGTCTTCGCCATATTCACCGCCGCCGCGCAGATTGGGCATGGCATAGACCCCGCCCAGCTCTAGCCACACCATCAGGCTGGGCGAAAACGAAGGAGTCAATGAAATATTGAAGCCGCCATAGCCATATAGGTAGGTCGGGTTTTGCCCATTCAGCACCAGCCCCTTTTTATAGGTGATAAACATAGGCACCTGCGTCCCATCTTTGCTGGTGTAAAACACTTGCGTGGTTTCGTAGTCGGCAGGGTTGAAGGCGATCGCTGGCTGGCGAAACAGGGTGCTTTCGCCCGTGATTAAGCTGTAACGGTAGATTGTGCTTGGGGTGGTGAAACTGGTGAAGCTGTAAAACGTTTCGGTATCGGCAGGCTTGCCGCCAAACCCGCCCGCCGATCCCAGTCCGGGCAGCGCCACTTCTCCCAAATCGGTGCCATCTAGGGCAAAGCGTTTGATCTGACTGTGGGCATCTTTTAGGTATGAGACAATGAATTGATGGTTCAGGACGCCCACCCCCTCTAAGGTTTCGGCAACTTGGGGGATCAGTTCTTGCCAGTGCTCACGGCCTGGGTTGGTTAGATCAATTGCAATTACACGCCCACGCGGAGCCTCTAGCGTGGTGTTCAGCCAGAGGCGATCGCCATCGTTGTCGATCACGCCAAAACTGGCCTCAAATTCGGGGATCAGCTCTACAATTTGGGCATCAGGGCGGCTCAGATCTTGATAGAACAACAGGTTTTCGACTCCGGTACTGCGAGAGACGTAAAGCACCAGGTAACGCCCATCCTCGGTAATTTGGGTGCCAAACATCCACTCTTTTTGGTCAGGCCGATGATAGACCAGAACGTCATCCGACTGGGGGGTGCCGAGGGGGTGGTAATACAGCTTTTGGAAGTAATTGAGGTCTTCTAATTGCGTTTGCTCGTTCGGTTCGTCAAAGCGCCCATAATAAAATCCCTGGTGGTCATGCGTCCAGGTCGCCCCCGAAAACTTCACCCACCGTAGATGGTCATCTAGATCCACCCCCGTTTCCACCTCTCGCACATACCACTCCGTCCAGTCTGAGCCAGATTGCGACAGTCCATAGGCGAGGCGATTGCCATCTTCGCTGAGCGATAGCCCAGCTAGGGCCACGGTGCCGTCGGCAGAAAGGAGATTGGGATCAATTAACACTCGCGGCTCGGCGTCCAGGCTGGGCAAGGTATAGAGCACGCTCTGGTTTTGCAAGCCGTCGTTTTTGAAGTAGAAGTAGCGATCGCCCTGCTTAAACGGAATGCCGTACTTTTCGTAGTTCCACAGATCGCTCAGGCGCTGTTGCAGGCGATCGCGCCCCTCAATCTGGTTCAGGTAGCCAAATGTCACTGCATTTTGCGCCTCAATCCAGGCACGGCTTGGCTCAGACGTCGGATCTTCTAACCAGCGATACGGATCGGCGATCGCTTGGCCGTGGTACTCGTCTACTTGATCCCCTGGAGGGCTAGCGGGGTAAACGAGAGGCGTGTCGGATCGGGGCGTGTCGGATCGGGGCATAGTGAAACACAGCACACAACACTCCCTAATGTAACGCCAATCTGTAGCGCCAATGTAGCGACTGGCAGCCTACGAGTCTACTTGGTTTGCATTAGGGGGCACGGTGACTGTAAACGTCGTCCAGCCCTGTTCGCTGGTGGCGAAAATGGTGCCGCCGATCTGCTCTACTAACCGTTGGACTAGGGCCAGACCCAACCCTGTGCCGCCATGTTTGTAGCGATCGACCTGCAACACCCGATAGAACTTCTCGAAAATGTGGGGCAAGTCTGACGCTGGAATTTCTGCTTGGTTCCGCAGCTTGAAGCTGGTCA
>Ga0163155_10003168_pt1 | contig 17880 bp, 14 predicted proteins | sample OliLakLV19SP4G1_FD_148611 | JGI IMG/M metagenome (GOLD analysis project Ga0163155, IMG submission 148611) | Freshwater microbial mat bacterial communities from Lake Vanda, McMurdo Dry Valleys, Antarctica - Oligotrophic Lake LV.19.SP4.G1 | ecosystem: Environmental > Aquatic > Freshwater > Lake >... | reverse complement strand
CCCCTCTTTCGCGTGGCCGCGATCTTGTCGCGCGTGCGCTCCGAGATGATCTCGCGCTCGAACTGCGCGAATGACAGCAGGATGTTCAGCGTGAGCCGTCCCATCGAGTGGGTGGTGTTGAACTGCTGAGTCACGCTGACGAACGACACCTTCTTCCGCTCGAACACCGACATCATCCGGGCGAAGTCCATCAGCGAGCGGCTGAGGCGATCAACTTTGTAGACCACGACGCAGTCGACCTTGCCCGCGTCGATGTCGGCCATGAGCTGCTGCACGGCCGGGCGTTCCATATTGCCGCCGGTGTACCCGCCGTCGTCATACTTGTCCGGGAGGCAGACCCACCCCTCGGCCTTCTGGCTGGCGATGTACGCCTCGCCACTTTCGCGCTGGGCGTCGAGCGAGTTGAACTCCTGCTCGAGCCCCTCCTCGCTGCTTTTGCGGGTGTAGATGGCGCAGCGGATCAGCGCGGGCTTGCGGACAGGCTGCTCGCCGCCGGATGGCCTGCGGGTTTGGGCAGAGAACGTGGTCATACTGGTGCCCCCTCAACGCGCCGTCCGGTGACCGCGCCCTGCCCGAGGTTTTCAGCGAAGAACTTCAGGCCGTTCCAGTGGCTACCGGTGATCGCGTTGGCCACCGCCGACAGCGAGCGGTAGACCTTGCCCTCGTACTCGAACCCGCGGGGGAGCACGATCACGCTGATCTGACGCCCCTTGTACTCACGCCAGAGCGTCGTGCCGGGCATGGGATCGATGCTCTTGCGCGGCATCCGGATCGACGCGATTGCCGCGCCGGCGTTGTGGGTTGGCGGGGCCGTGCCCTTTGGAATGCGGCTTTCGCCCAGGGTGGAGGGTGGTGCCTGGAGCCGCAGGTTGGCGTCGTCGGCCAGTTCGATCACCCGCTGGCGAGCGCGTTCGGAGATGTCGCCTTCTGCATCGGCCTGCAGCCGCCAGCAGATCCGCTTGAAGAGGTAGGGGCGGTTGTTGCAGCGCGTGGCCTCGCCGAAGAGTTCCGCGTACTTGGCGCGCAGCTGCGGCGTGCTGAGGCTTCCGAGTCGTTTGAGTTCCGCGTGGATATTCATCGCCATGACTGTTCTCCGTCACTCCCGCCCGCGACATGCGGTACGGCCGTGCCCAAATCGGGCGGAAGGGGACGATCAGTGCGATCATCTTCCGCACAGTCAAGTCGAGAACTCTCGGGTTGTGGATGCTCCCCCGCGGGCAGGCTCGCCGCGCGGCGGACGCGAGCGCCGGCCAAGATCTGCTGGCGGTGCCAGCGATGCAGGGCGGTGGCGAGCGTGGCGACGACCACCTCGCGGCGATGCTCGGGGGTTTCCGGGGAGTCTTGCTGGGACACGAACGGCTCCTTCGCGGGTCAACAGCGACCCGCCAAAGAGCACCTAGCCCGTCGGAGGACGAGATCACGAAACTAGCTTCAATATCCGCCGCATCGAGAGCTTCGCGGAACACGTTTGACAATGGGCAGAGGGCAACGTCATCGCTGCCTCGGCGGCGGTGGTGCGGGGTCGGGCATCGGTGCTCCTTCGAGGTTCGGAGGCACCGGCCTATATCTGCGCGTGGACTCGAAACTGTCGCGCAGGACCCGCCTTGTGCAGTTCATTCGCCCCGAGGTAACCTGCTCACGAGGTGTGACGGGAGGTTGCGAATCATGGTCTGCAGAGCTGTCCTGCCAATCCCGAGTTGGGTCGCCCCCGCCGACTTGTTGCCGTTTGTGCCTTCGAGCGCTCTCGCAATGTAGTGCCCACGCACCTGGTTGAGCACGGCTTCGAGGTCAAAGCCATCACCGATCGGACGTCCGAGCACCTCAGCAGATGGCTCAGGGGTGCTAGCGGCGATCGCCTTCGCAGCCGCATCCTTGGATATCTGTGCCTTGTGTGGTTCAGAGAAAATGGCCAATCTTGCGACCAAGAACTCGAGTTCTCGAACATTCCCCGGCCAGTCATGCTGGCGAAAAACCCGTTCGACGCCGGGTCCGAATCTGCGGTGTCCTCTTCCCATTCGCTCCAGTTGCTCGGCGCACTCCACATTAAACCGAGCTAGCGCCGCCTCCGCGAGCGGCATCACATCGTCCAACCGTTCCCTGAGTGGGGGCAACATGATCTCAACAAAGCGAAGTCGATCGTATAAATCCTGACGGAAGGTGCCGTCACGAATGGCCCGTCGAAGGTCTAGGTTGGTAGCCGCTAAAATGCGTACGTCTAAGGGCTCGGATTCACTGCCACCCAGCGGACGCACTCGGCGAGTTTGCAGAAACCGAAGTAGCTGAATCTGCGCCTCCATCGGCGCATTGCCAATTTCGTCAAGGAACACTGAGCCGCCATCAGCTTCCGCGAGGATGCCCTTCCTGTCATCTTTCGCGTCCGTGAAACTATTGCGCTTCCATCCAGCCAAAAGGTGGCGGGATACCGGGTCCTGAAGTGATCCGCAATCGACAACTCGCCAACGCTCCGGTGGTCTTCCGCTCTCACGATGAATCGCTTCCGCAAGTGTCGATTTGCCTGTTCCGGGTTGGCCAAGGATCAGAACGGGGTACTTTGTGAACCTCGAAACTTCCTGAGCCTGAAATTTTACGCGACGAATCGACTCAGACTCCCCAACGAAGTCTTTCGCGAAGTCCGGCCGCAATCGGACACCTTCGGTTTCAAAGACGTCAAACACGCCGCCGGTAAGACGGTCCTCAAGAAAGCGGACCTCCAAGGCGCGTGGGACGCTCGCCTCGACCACGCCACTCTCTGGTGAACTCTCGAAACAGCGAGCTCGCTGCCGACCCATCGAGAGCGCCAAGGTCCACCACACGAATGCCATCTTGGGGGTGCCGCTGCTCGTGTTTACGAAGAGGTCGTCCGCGGCTGCGGCGCACTGGTCGAAGAGGACGGACGCCTTCGACCATACCCAATCGAAGTTCATGACCGGATTGCCCGCGCCGGATACGTCGTGAATCTCGATCACCGGCCGCAGGTTTGCCTGTTCAAGACTCGACAGCAGCCAGGCCTTCCAAGCTTCGGATTTCGCGATCGGCGTTTTTTCACTGTCCGCCCAAAGCAGGGAAATCCGCTCTGGCCGGACGTGGCCAGCCACCGCGGCAAGCGGCGATCCTGAAGTCCGGCGGGGCGTCGTTCCCAATCCGGCCTGAACGTCAGAAACACCAACCCAGCTCAGAAGAATTGATGACGCCATGTGGAGCACTCCGGGGGGAAGCGGAGTGTAGCAGGCGTGCGCGATATCGATCACGACGCGATTGAAATCGATCAATTGCGGATTTAGCCCGTCGCGCACGGAGTTCCATAAGACGTGGTATGGCAGCTACTTGCGCAGCATTTAGCGATTGGCATCGCGATCGCTTTGGTCAGGTCAGAGCCCGCCATCCGGCAGGGCTGAAAAAGGAGAAGTGTCATCGTTGCGATGAACGTGAAGAGTGGCTTCAGGATGACCCGACATGCCGCAGTACGCTGCCAACAGCGGTGTGTGAGCGAGGAAGGTATGGCGGCACTGCTGGAGTTCGGAGAAACGTTTCACGCCGGCGATGGGGCGAAGGCGTACTTCCTCGGTTCCCGAGCTGTCGGGTATGCACTGGCCCGGTATGGAGTTGATCTGTCTCGGTGGAAGGATGTCGCGATGATCGTGTCCTCCGACCGCAGCATCGTGACCGTGCAGCACGTCGACCGCCCCAAGAGAAGTTGGCGCGGTCGGCACTGAATACCATCTCCCCAAACAAGATGAATACCATCTCCCCAAACAAGACGCGAATATTTGACTGGAGAAACACCAATGAGTCAACTTTCAGATTTCACCATCGCAGCCCCCCGCCCCCTGCCGGTAATCGTTCTCGCTGATGTCAGCGGCAGCATGTCCGAGCACGGGAAAATCGAGTCCTTGAATCACGCTTTGGCCGAAATGCTCGCCTCCTTTGGCAGTGAGTCCCAGGAAGCGGCGCAGATCCATGTCGCGGTCATCACCTTTGGTGGCGAGGCGGCTGAACTGCACACCGCGCTCGCACCGGCAAGTTCGGTCAAATGGAATCCAATGCGTGCGAGCGGGCGGACCCCGTTGGGGGGTGCCGTCGCGCTCGCGACGACCTTGGTTGAGGACCGCACGAAGATCCCGGGGCGCGCGTACCGCCCAGTCATCGTCCTAGCATCGGATGGCGCACCGACCGACGAGTGGCAGAAGCCCATTCAGCAGTTGCTTCTGTCGGAGCGAGGTAAGCGAGCCGATCGTTTCGCTCTGGCCATTGGCGACGATGCCGACAAGGCGATGCTTGGTGCGTTTGTGAACGACCCCGCTCGCCCGGTTCTAGCCGCGAGCGACGCGCGGCAGATTCAAAAGTTTTTCAAGTGGGTGACCATGAGTGTCACGGCTCGCTCGCGAAGCGCGACGCCGAACGCCACTCTGCCGCCTCCGACCACGGACTTCGTTCTCGACGAGATCTAACAGGATACCTAATGCCGAGAATGAACGTCAACTGTTTTGGGACATCGATATTGGGACGGCGACACGCCGCCTGTGGCTCTCCGAATCAAGACGCATGGGGACACTACCGGTCCCCATCTGGGCATCTCGCCGTCGTGTGCGACGGGGTTGGATCCTGTGAACTTAGCCATTTGGGGTCACGTGCAGCGTGCGCTGCGGTACGCGAAGTCGCGAGAACAATTACCTGTGATTCTGAAATTGCTTCCTTCGGTCAGCTGGTTGAACAGGCGTGGCTTGCCAAACTGCCATCCGGTGATGTTGGACAGTTTGCCACCACATGCTTGTTCACCCTGCGGTTGCGATCGGGGCGGGTTGTCACTGGCGGTGTGGGGGATGGACTCGCAGCAATGGGCGCGGTGGGGCGTGAATGTTCAACGCTCGTCGAGTTGAATGGTGGCGACTTCGGGGAAACATGTGCACTCGGCGGCGGAGGAGGTGCTAGAGCGTGGCGACAAGAGGAAGCTGACGATTCGGAGGGTGGCGTGTGGGCCCTCCTCGCCACCGACGGGCTTTCAAACGACTTGGCCGTCAACCGGCTGGGCCATTTCGCGGCTTGGCTGATAGAACGCGTCGGTCCCTTGAGCGCAAGGCGGCGAGCGACGTTTCTGCGGTCTCAGCTAGGGCGCACTCGCGTGGGCGGTGGCTCAGACGATCAGACTTTCGCCCTGCAATGGAGTTGCAACCATGGCTGACGCTATGTTCGTGGTCGATTCGCGAAAGAACCGTTACGAGCTCGGCCGCCGCCTCGGCGAAGGCGGACAGGGCGTTGTCTTTGAGGTAAAGGGTGGCAAACTTGCAGCGAAGCTCTTGCGAACTAGAGACGCTTCGCAAGTCCGCACCCTCGAGAACCAGATGCACTTCCTTCGCTCGCTGGACCTCGCGGGAATCCCGATCGCGCAACCCGAGGCAGTTATCGTCCATCCATCGCCGGGATATCTCATGCGGTTACTCGCGGACATGAGGCCGCTTCAAGAGGCTATGGTCCCGTCTCCGACGATGACCGGTTCAAGAGCCACTTGGTATCAGGAAACCGGTGGACTTCGACGGCGCTTGCGGATCTGCGCTAGGGCCGCCCGCGCGATCTCCCTCCTGCACGCCAAGGGTCTCTGCTACGGCGATGTGTCGCCGCAAAACGTGTACGTGTCGACGGCGGTTACCAACGACCAGGTTGTTCTCATCGACGCGGACAACCTGCGGTATGCAAGCGATCCGGCCAACAAGGCGCTGTACACGCCGGGCTACGGAGCTCCCGAGGTTGTGAAGGGACTGAGCATGGCCTCTAGCCTCGCGGATGCTCACGCGCTCGCGGTCACGGTCTTCCGAATGCTCACGCTTGCCCATCCACTCATCGGAGACATGGTCGAAGAGGGAGAGCCCGAGTTGGAAGAGCGGGCACTTCGGGGCGACTTTCCGTGGATCGATCACTTGCGAGATCGAGCCAATTCAAGCTCGCGGGGAATCGCCCGCGATCGAGTGATGTCCGAGAGCATGTTGCGCTTGGCAGCACGCGTCTTTGGTGAGGGGTTGACGGTTCCGACGGATCGCCCTTCGGCAGGGGAATGGGCGGATGTGCTTGAGCGCGCAGCTCTCAACTGCGTTAAGTGCAAGGCTTGCCCCGCGACATTTCTCCGTACTGCCCGCTCTTGCCCATGGTGCGGCGGGGTCAGGACCGCGTACCTCCAAGGTCGGATCCGCTTGTGGGACCCTGAGTTGGCGGCGGGCAACGGAGGCTACGTCCTCGGCCCAGACCGACGCGACATCGTCGTAGCATCTTTCGTCATCATGCCAGACGAGGGTATAGTGCTTGACAGACGTCTTGTGCGTGAGGTTCCAACGCATCAGGCTTCGCAACCATGCCTGAAGATCGGCTTCGACGGCAAGCGGCTAACCCTGGCATGCCGAGACGCAGACTCGACCATGCAGGTCCACGTACCGAAAGGGTCTCCCCTCACCCTCACCGATCGTGAACTGGAGTTTCGTTCAGAGGTCCCGTACCTGACGATCCACGTCGGTGATACCCGCAGCGTGCACCGTGCGATCGATTTCCGGATTGAGCAGGAGCAGTCGGTATGAACGCGTCTGAGCTGAATGTCGGTTCCACTCGGCTTCTTGAGCTACGGCCGAGCGCGGACGCTCATTTCCCGGTACCACTCCAGGTTGGGGCGGAAGTGGCGATCTCTCTCACGGAAGGAGTCGGACCGACGCTGCGTGCGCAGGGGACAACGGTTTTCGTGCTCGGCTCCGATGAGGCAGCCGAGCGCCGGCTGAGAGAGGTGTTTGAACGACGCCTTCCACAAGTCGCGTGGGTGGTGCAAGTCCATGGTCAACCTGCGGCAGCCGAAGCGGTTCTGATTCGGGTCCATGAGTTTGCGACGGGCGTACAGAGCCCGGATCAACTGACCATGCACATCGACGAAGAGTTGCTCGACCTCTGTCGTGCGAGGTACGGAGTTGACGGCGTAACAGCCGTAGAGCGGTTGATTCGTGATTCTGCAGTTCTTCCACCTCAATCGCCTGGCGGTCAGGAACGGTTGATTGTGTCGGCCGGCGGGGGGGCGTCGGTCGAGCGGGGCTTCCGCATCATCGGGACCGCGCATGTCATCGATGTTCAACGACGGCCGATAGAAACAAATGCAGGAGTTGGGTCTGCCTACTTCATTCGGCGAGTGGCCCGTCCGAGTCGCTCATCCACAGCATCCACGCTCGCGTTGGTCTCGGCCAACGTGGTTTTTGTCGACGCGACTCGCACGGCGGCACGCGTGCAAGTGCGAGGCGAGTTGGACATGCTCGTTCAGGGTGCTGACAGCTACATGAAGCTCTGGCGTGAGTATAACGAGCTCGAAAGAAGGCGGATCCAGGCGGCAGCAGTTGAGTGTGGCTCGATTCACTACACGAGCATCACGTCAAAGTCTGATGGCGGGGTGCGATTCCTTGGGGTCGCGGCAAGCACAGCGGTTCGCGAGAATCTGGAATCGCTCCGCGAGGATGAGGCGGACCTTCAGGCCACCACGGAACCTGTTGATGCTGAGGAGGGACCGCTCTCCGGTCCAACATTCTGTGGAACACTGACTGGAATGGGGTCCGACTGGCTCGACGTCCGCCCACGGTCGGGCGGGAACGCAACTCCCCCGGACAGCGGATACCTCAGCGTCTCGACGTTTGGCGATGAGCGGAGGCTGGACCGGCGGGAGCGAGCCGCCGAACTGATCGCGACAGGCAACTGTCGAATTCCCTGGCTAGGAAAGATCCTCGAAGGCAGCTCGCACCCAGTCATTCAGCGGAAGCGAGTGCAGCCGCTGACGGATGCCGCGCTGCAAGCGTTCGGAGCAGAGCCCACACCAGCCCAGATTGAGGCACTGGATGCGGCGCTCAACACGCCGGACATCGCCATCATTCAAGGGCCGCCCGGGACAGGAAAAACACGGGTCATCGCCGCGCTCCAAGCCAGACTCGCCGAACTTGGCGAGGGTGAGGGCGGTCAGCTTGGACAAACACTGCTGACCAGCTATCAACATGACGCGGTGGACAACGTGGCGTCCGCGAGCACGGCTTTCGGTCTGCCGGCCTTCCGAATTGGCGGACGCACCGGAGACGGAAGCGCGGACGATGCGGTCGAGCGATGGCGAAGGGAGCTCATCGAGAAGCTCCGGGCGAGCATCGCATCCCAGTCCACCTCGCCGGTTCAGGTTGTGCGACGACGCCTTCGTGACCGACTTTCTGCCGTAAGTGTCGCACCGCTCACGGACGATGCGAACGCAGCTCTCCTGGAGGATGTGCGGTCCGAATGCGGCGAGTGGTTGACGGCGCCGGTGGCAGAGCGGCTCGACAGGACGCTCAGGAGCCTTCGCTCTCCCGCCGCAACCGCCGACCTTCCCATCGAGGTCGAACAAGCGATCGGTGCGGTGTCTGGTCTTCCCACGACGCTGGAATCGGCTCGGGACGACGGTGCTCGTCGTGCGAGAAAGGCGCTGCGACTGCTCCGTCCCTTGGGCGTGCTTGACGAGCTGGCTGATACAATGCTGGAGCAACTCGCGGAATGGAACGGCGATGGCGAAGCCCCTGGGCTGTCCATGATGCCAGACCTTCGCTTGTCCTTGCTCAACCGACTCCGGCCGACCACCCGCGTAGACGACCTCGCAAGACCGAATCAGGCAGTCGAGGAAGTTCTGACCGAGGTTCTCGGATTGCTGGATGCCGCCGCGCGGGTCGCGACACTGGACGCGTCTGTGGCGGTCGAAGACCTCATCGACGACCTCGAGTCCGACCCGGACAGCGTCCGTGACGACATCCAGCGATATGCCTCGAGCCTTGCCGCCACGGTGCAACAGTCGGTCGGAGGTTCGATGCAGCGTGCCAAGCTTTCCGACGTCACATTCGGCGACAAGGTGTGGCCGTCCTTTAGAAATGTCGTCGTGGACGAGGCCGCGAGATGCAACCCGCTCGACCTCATGATCCCTCTGTCCATTGCAGAGAAGCGAATCGTTCTGGTGGGCGACCATCGCCAGTTGCCACACGTGCTTGAACCCGACGTTGAGCGGGAACTCGCTGCGACCGCGAGCGAAGCGGCCCGCAAAGCGCTGAAGAGCAGCCTTTTCGAACGCCTCCGGGAGCACCTCGAACAACTGGAGTTAAAGGATGGGGTCCGTCGCTATGTCCGGCTGGATCGGCAGTATCGCATGCATCCGGTGCTCGGGCAGTTTGTTAGCGATGGCTTTTATGGGCGGTATGCCGAGGGGTTCGAGTCACCACGGCCGGCCTCCGACTTTGAACACGGCTTAGGAGGCACCTACCAGGGTGTCGTGGCCGCTTGGAAGGACCTTCCGCATTCGCAGGGCGGTGAAGACGGCGGACGGAGCAAGCGCCGCCCGACCGAGGCAGATTGGATCGCCGAAGAGGTTCATCGTATTGGGTCTGAGAATAGGGGTTTGAGCATCGGCGTCATCTCGTTCTACTCGGCTCAGGTCAAAGCAATCTGCGAAGCCCTGCAGGAACAGGGAATCCTCGAGGAAGAGGAAGAAGGATGGCGGCCCGCAGACGAATGGCGTTTCACATCAACTGGGAAGATCCGTAGCCGCATACGAGTCGGCACCGTCGACTCCTTCCAGGGAATGGAATTTGATGTGGTGTTCCTTTCGTTGGTACGCAGCAATCGCGTGCAGGCCGGCTCAGGCACATGGCACAAGAAGTACGGCTTTCTCCTCCTTGAGAACCGCTTGTGTGTGGCTATGAGTCGTCAGCAGAAACTGCTCGTGGCTGTTGGCGACAGTGCAATGTTCAGCGCGGCGCACCTTGCGGACGTTCCGGGTGTGCGGGCGCTCTTGGACTTCTGGACACTGACTGGAGGGACGCATGGGCGACGCATCTAAAGTTGCACCCACGGTGCTCCGCTTCAGGCCCCGGTGGCCGCAGGGCGCGAAAGAGCGGTGGGTCCTATGGCCCGTATGGACCCGTCGTGTTGCCGCTCCGGTCGCTGGAGAGGATCGTCTCCCCCCATTTGAGAAGGCTGTTCTCGGGTGTGCTCGAGCGAACGTCACCGACTCCGGCCATGTGGCGGCTCTTCTTCAATTGCACCCACAGCTCGTAGATCAACTCAAGAGCCGATTGGTGGATCGTGGCGCAATGACTCCGGAGGGAGAACTCACGGCGGAGGGGTTGAGATGTGTGGGGGCGGAAGACATCGACAATACCAGGGTGGAGGTCCGGCACATTTTTCAGTGTGCGATCAGTCAGTCATTGCTCCCACGAATCGCCGACACGGTTGCGTTCGCTGAAGTCACACGTGACGGAGAGAGGTGGAAGATCGAACTCGGCACTCCCGGCGAGCCTAGGCCCACCGGGTGCTTCTTGCTCCAGCCCCCGCGGCGCGAACCTCCGGAGGCACCCGATGCTGCGGATGTTCTGAGGGCCGTTGTGCGTCACTCCTTGGACCAGCGCGGGATCGAACGAATCGGACGTCTGGAGCCCGGGGTTGAGCGTCCTGTTGCAGTCAGGGCTGGAGCACTGAGGCGGGTGACGATTGTCGACCGCGAGCCTCAGCTGGTGCATCTTGCAACGGTGGTTTACCAAGCTCCGGATGTGGGACCCGGATCTCTCGACTGGCGCATCGCCGACCCCTTCGGGTTGGGTGAGAACTCGCGACTGCTCATGGAAGGTCAACGTCTCAGACGCAACTGCCCACCGTTCAACAACTTCATCCAGGCCCTCATCGACCGCGGCGATACGCCGATGCGGTCGGGCGAGTTCACCGCCCGTGATCTCTGGGAACTGGCGAACGGAGAGGTGGCGGCAGCTCTACCCCGACTCCCGGAGGACTGGCTCGGTCGCGAGCACCTGATTCGCATGCATGAGGCGAGGCTCTCGGCGAGTGAAGCAAAGGGGAATGCTCAACGGCGAGCTAGGCTCAAGGACGGAGCCCAAAACGCCCGGTGTGCTCTGGAGGCATGCTTTGCATCTCTCGCCGAACGGTTTCCCCTCGGACGCATTCGCGGGCTCATACCGAGGGCCGGGGCTGCGGGAGATCAGGTGCTCCGTACGCGATTGGAGCGTGCCGCTTCGAACCTTGGAGTACGGATGCCGCTTCCAGGGCGGTTCGCAAACGTGCGGGGCAATCACGTTTTCAGTGTGGTGGACCGGGGCGACATGAGCAGGTTGACGGCCGCCGTGATGGCCACGCTGCTGGCCGCCGATGTGACGCCGGGCCACATACTCCGCAACATACTCGGTGAATGGCCCGTGCTTCTCGACGAACTCGCGGTCGCGATCGACGTGGGTGGTGAGGCGTCTCATTACGGGGATAGTCATGGACCGTCAGACGAGGACTTGGAACGGGTGATCGGCATCGTGCAGAGGCTGACGAATGGGTTGCTGACAACCTGAGCGACTGCCGGAACTTAGGAGTATGACGTGGGACGAAACAAGAACAAGCGACGCGCTAACGACATTATCGGCCGGTCCGGCTTCGGTTCGCCCCCATCGCCCTCAGCTGGCCCAACCACTTTGCCCAACAGCGTGTCCGGAAGTCGTGCGCCATCTGCACCATTGACGCCGCCCGGCCCAAGCGCCGCCGACGAACCGGCGGCGGTAGAAGTGGCCTCGACGGTGCCGGACATGCTCGAGCAGGCGATCCAACTCGAGATTGAATCACCAGCCATCGATGCGGCAGTGCCGGAACCGGACGGTGTCTCGGGGAAGGAAACGGTTGAGGCGCCAGCCGCAAACACTGAAAGACTGCGTGAGGCGATTCGCTCGGCCGCCAATGCGAAGCGGGGCTTTCAAATGGCTGAGGCCCAGTCAAAGGCGAGCTTAGAGGCGGTCGAGCAGAGAGACGTTTCGCTCCAGCAGCGTCAGGGGCGTCTGGATGAGCGAGAGAAGGGGCTCCAGGAGTGGCACGGGGCACTCTCAGCCAAGGAACTTGAGTTCGAGCATGCCCGGTTGTTGCTCGTGAAGCGCGAAGAAGAAGCGAAAGCAGGGTTCCCGCAGCTGCTCGCCGGAGCCCGTGAAGCCGTGGAGCGTTCGGTGCAGGCGAGAGAACTTGGCCTGAGGGAGATCGAGGAACAGGCACACAAGCAACTGGAGGAAGCGAAACAGCAAATGGCCCAAGCTGGCGACGCACGCTTGGCACTGAAGCGAGCCCAAGAGGACCTCGCACTTGACCGCGAGAATCTGGACGAGCGGATCGCGCTCGCTTCAAGGCGCGCCGAGCAGAAGCTGCAGTCTCGCGTGGAACGATTGGACCAGGATCTGGAAGACGCAAAGCGACGCGAGATGGCCGCACGCGATTGGGCGAAGCTGAAGGAAGGTACCATCCAAGAGCTTGAAAAAAGGCTCGCACCCGTTGGAGCGATGTCTATCGAGCAACTCGCAGTCAAGTGCGCTGCTCTTTCAGCCCAACTGAAGGCACGCGACGCGGAACTGACGAACAGGCCGGATGCGGATGCGGTTGCAGAACTGCGTCGTCAGGCCGGGGCTGTGGATGGCCTGAGGCGTGAGCTTGAGCAGATCAAAGCGGACAACGCAGCGCTGAGGTCGCGGCTTGCCGGACTGACGGTGGCGGCGACGGAGCTTGAGAACCAGCGTGATCTGGTGAGAGCCTACGAGAACCGGGCTCGTGTGCTCAAGGAAGCCAATACCCAACTCGAAGCCGACGTAACATCAAAGCTGGACCAGAGTGCGCACCGCAACCCGTTCTCTGAGCTCGCGAGAATGGACCAAGATGTTAAACTGCAGGCCCCTATCTCTGGGCTCCGGAAGCCAGAGAATCTGAAGGCCATTGTTCAAGAGGTCAAAGAGCGTGTGGCAATGGGGCCCCACCCCTTGTACTACGACGATGCGACAATCCGGTGCTTCATTGCTGGAATGGCCATGAGCCGCTTGCACCTTCTCCAAGGCATCAGCGGCACAGGCAAGACCAGTTTGCCGCGGGCGGTGGGAAAGGCTCTCGGAGGAGATGTCGAGATCGTGCCAGTGCAGGCGGGCTGGAGAGATCGGCAAGACTTGCTCGGTTACTTCAATGCGTTCGACAAGCGATATCACGAGCCAGCATTCGTCCAAGCACTATACCGCGCCCAGTGTCCGAAGTGGAACGACCGAGTGTTCGTCATTGTCCTGGACGAGATGAATCTCTCATACTTCGAGCAATACGGCGCGGATCTGAACTCTGAGATCGAGCAACCTCCGTCCTACGAACGGAGGTTCCAGTTGATGGATTCACTTCCGCCGATCGCTCCCCGATTGCTCCGCGACGGTCGATTCATCGCTTGGCCGGACAACGTGTGGATTGCCGGAACAGCAAATCACGACGAGACCACCAAGGACTTCGCGGATAAGACCTACGACCGCGCCCACACCATGGAACTCCCGCCCGGGCATCCGCAACCGGGAGTTCGGAGCGGCCTTGCCGGTGGAGCACCGATATCGTGTTCTGGTCTGCGAGAACTTTTTGAGGCTGCGGTGCGAGACCAGGCGGCGATGGCCAACAAGGCCAATGGCGTGCTGGCCAAGCTCAAGGATCAGCTACAGCTTGGACTTCGGGTTGGATGGGGCAACCGGCTCGATGGGCCCAAGGGGCAGATGGCCCGCTTCGTCTCGGCTGTGGTCGCTTCGGGCGGCACGTGCGACGAGGCCCTCGACCACATCCTGGCCACCAAGCTGCTTCGCAAACTGCGGGGCAAGCACGAAGTGCGACTTAAGACTCTCGAACAGTTCCGCGACACCATGGTGTCCACTTGGAAGCAGTCATTTGGTGAAGCCTCTCAGCCCGCCAAGTCCCGAGACCTTCTGGCCGAATTGATCCAGTCTCGTCGCTTCGAAGAGAGCGAGGGCGCCTGATGCCAGGTCCCCTGGTCGATCTCGTGTCTGGAGTCGAGTGGGAGCCGGGGTCAGCCCCGCTCATTCCCGGTCGTGTGATGCTCGCCGACACCGGCAAGGGCGTGCTGGTGAATGGACTACCTGCGTGTTTCGCCGACCGAGTGGTTGCTCGCCGTGACGGAACCTGGGCGCTCACCATTCCGGGTAAGACGGCGGTTGGCGGAGAGTTCCCGAGTGCCATGTTGGCTGCGACACTCGATGCCGAAGCCATCGCGGAGATGGGGCGGGCTTTCAGCGAAATGCGCGACTCGCGTACTTGCTGGAGCCAATGGGCCACTTTGTCGCCGTTGGCACCGCGCGTCGCCGAGTTCCTGCGAGTGCGACCATTCGATCAGGCGATTCAGGATCGGCTTGTGTTCCTTGAGTCGGTGTGCCAGCGCCCGCGCTCGCACCTGCGGGTCGACGAGGAGATGACGTCGGTACCACGCGTACGCAAGGTGGCCCGCACGGCGATTGTCAGGCTCGTGTCCCACAAGGAGGACTGGGACCGTCCGACAGTCTTGGGCGTGCGACCCCGCCGAGTCCTCGCCTTGGTTGCGGAAGATGACGTGGACATCTACGAGAATCGCGTCGCCGCCCGTCTCATCGATCACTTGGCTATGTATCTGCGACTGCGTCTTGAGCAACTCGCTCGTATACGCAGCATGATCGAGCAGTCGAGCGAGCACGCGGCGAGCGCGGCGGGTGGGCATTTCTGGCGGCAACGCAGATTGTGCGACTTGTGGGCTGGCGCAGTCGGTGACACTCGGGCGGAACAGAGCGCCAAACGCACTGCAGATCTTGTTGAATCGCTCTATGGCAGGGTCCGCAAGCTATTTGATTCTCCGCTTTACCGAGGGGTCCCCGTGCGGTCGGGCCCAGTGCAACTGCGCTACACCAACGTATTTGAGAGTGATTCTCTCTACCGCGAGGTGGCGAAGCTGTGGCGAGAGTGGTCGCGGTTGGGCGTATCTCGCCCGCCGACGGAAGAGCAGTACTACGAAAGTCGCCAAGCTGTGTGCGACGGCTCTGCGTGGTTTGGATGGTTGCTCGTGGTTCGGGCGCTCGACCAGCTTGGAGTTTCGTGCGATCCGAGTTCGGAGCATTCGGCGGTCGATTGCGACGCACTCACGTTACGTGGGGCCGCCGGGGCCGTCTCTGTTCTTCCCCCTCGTGACGGTGCTGTCGTCATACGGGTTAACGATCGAAGAGTCCGGGTGGTGTGCCTGCCCACCAAGCTCGAAGGGCTTGATCCGGCCTTGACTGTGGATGTCATCGATGACATGGAGCGTATGAGCAGGAGTGCGGCGGAGGACGAGGTTCTCGTGCTCCTTGTCTCCTCGCACGGACCGGCTGCGGAAGGGAACCACGAATGGCGGGCGGACGCATTGCATCGCGCAGGTCCATGGGAGCCTGGTATCAATCGGTCCTCTCGGCTCGGCGTGCTCCCCGTGTCGCCATGGGACATCGGCAGCGTGGAGCGAGTTGCGCGGGCACTTCGGTGGCACCTCTGGTCGCCGATGCTGTTGCAGTATCCTCCGACCGTTCAGTTCGGTACCGATCGGCCGCGCTCTCTTCCCGCGTGGGTAGAGGCCACCGCTCGGCCAGACGTCCTGCGGGTTCTCAGACCACCGGAGGGCCGTGAGCGATCGCTTGGAGATCTTCTAAGAGAATGCAGGAGCGAAGGAATCACAAGGCTTCAGCGCCAAAACCCCAAGGGTGTGCGTCAGGGTACAAAACTGGTGGAGCGACAGGTCGAGGCCGTCCGAGCATCGATGGAGTCGGCATTGGCGCAGTGCGGTCGCCTCCGGACCTGCCCCACATGTCGGACGGCGGGAGCGCACTTCCGTCAGATCGGGCAGAATGACTGCTACGAATGCCATTGCGAGAGTTGTGACAGCATGTGGGGAGTCTATCGGTGCCTGTGTGGTGCACGCTTCCCGGTGATTCGACTCAAGGACTCCGCCGATCTTGTCGCGTCCATGGCAAATGACCGCTCGTCCGGGTGGTTTGATCGCGTCTTTGGCTCCGACACATTGGCGTGTGTTTGTTCGCTAGCGGGTGGCAAGGGTTCGTTCGTTTGTCCCTCCTGCGGAAAGTGTGGGTGCGGCACGAATGCCCACGCGGCGGATGCCTCGCTTGCAAAATCTCCTTGAGAGGGGGTGAGGAAGAGACTCTCCGGATCGAAGATGCGTTCGCATCAGGCCCCCGCTCGGAACGTCCCTGTTAACCGCTTCCCGCGTCAACCAGAGAACGCGAGAGTTTGAGAGGATCTCAAAGCCTTCATCGCGACACACATGATGTCCGGACTTCATGCCTCTGGACCGGCCTCGAACCGAGAGCGCAGACGCGCGGGGGGCCAAATCGCCAAACGACGCGGATTCTGCGGGCGTTCGGGCCAACCCGCCCGTAAACCAAAACGGCTCCGCCAGAGGCGGAGCCGTTCAGAACTCCCCGACTAGGACTCGAACCTAGAACCTAGCGGTTAACAGCCGCTCGCTCTACCATTGAGCTATCGGGGATTGTTCGGGTCTGCGGTTTCTCGCAGACCTCGTGGTGGACGTCGCGGGGGCGTCGTTGAGGACGCGGGCGGAAGGTTAGTCGGGCGGGCCGGTGGGTTCAAGCCATCGGGCGGATGTGAACGCGGTGAAGCGAGGATATCGGCGAAGTTGCCGGGCGAGTGAAACAGCGTTGTTGAAAGCGTGAAAGGGTGGTAGACTGGCCGCTTGGGGAGGTGCTCGATGGCGGCGAAAAAGTCGGGGATGTCGGTCGCGGCGAAGCCGAGGACGTCGTTGGCGGGGGCTTCGGTGAAGGCACGGCGGTCGGCCGTTAGCGGGACCAGTGAGATCGAAGCAAAGCCGGTTGAGACCGTGGAGGCGTATATCGCCGCGCTGGACCCGGTTCGCCGCGAGATCGTGACGCGTCTGCGGCGGGTGGTCCGTGATGCAGCGCCGCGGGCGATCGAGAGTCTCAAGTGGGGGCAACCGGTCTACGAGCAGAGCGGGCTGCTGTGCTCCATCGCGGCCTACACGTCGCACGTCAACCTCGGGTTTTATGCGGCCGGATGTGTGCTCTCCGACCCCGACCGCCTGCTGGAGGGGACGGGGGAAAAGATGCGGCATGTGAAGATACGGACGGTTTCGGAGATCCGATCGGGCTTGTTCGGGTCGTGGGTGAAGAAGGCGGTGGAGTGTAATGAAGATGCGTAAGGGGCCCATGGCCTCGATCCGGGCGTTCAAGACCACGGGGTTGATGTCCCTACCGTTTTTGCATGCTGACTTATGTCGTTACCGGGGCATCGCGTGGGATCGGGCTTGAGTTTGTGCGGGAGTTGAAGGGGCGGGGGGCCCGCGTGGTGGCGGTGTGTCGGAAGCCCACACCGGCGTTGGAAGAGGCGCTGGCTGGTGATGCCCCCGTGATCGCGGACGTGACCGATGCTGCCGCGGTGGAGCGGCTGGCCGCAGCGCTCGATTCGGTGGATGTGCTCATCAACAACGCGGGGATCAGTTCGGTCGCGAAGTCGATCGGCGAATTGACCGCCGAGGATTTGCAGACGGCGTTTCTGGTGAACTCGACATCGCCGCTGCTGGTGGCGAAAGCGGTGCTGCCGGCGCTGCGAAAAGGCAACCGGAAGATGATCGTGAACATTTCGAGCATGTTGGGGAGCATCGCGCAGAACAACGGCGGGTGGGGCTATGGCTACCGGGCCAGCAAGTGCGCTCTCAACATGCTGAGCGTGAGCCTCGCGAAGGAGCTGCGGCCGGAGGGATTTATCGTGATGGCGATGCATCCGGGATGGGTTCAGACCGACATGGGCGGTCCGCAGGCGCCGATGAGCGCACCGCAGAGCGTGAAGTTCATGCTGGGCGTGATGGATACCGCCGACCAGTCGCAGAACGGGAAGTTCCTGAATTATGATGGGACGCCGATGGCGTGGTAGTCGAGCGAGCTGGACAGACGGGACGTTCAGCCGCCTTGGATCTCTTCGATCTTGTCCAGCGTGAAGCCGGCGTCCTCAACGGCGTCGCCGAAGCGGGCGGGTGAGGGG
>Ga0163155_10003163_pt1 | contig 17896 bp, 16 predicted proteins | sample OliLakLV19SP4G1_FD_148611 | JGI IMG/M metagenome (GOLD analysis project Ga0163155, IMG submission 148611) | Freshwater microbial mat bacterial communities from Lake Vanda, McMurdo Dry Valleys, Antarctica - Oligotrophic Lake LV.19.SP4.G1 | ecosystem: Environmental > Aquatic > Freshwater > Lake >... | reverse complement strand
GCGCCCTGCGGCGTCGCCAGAGGGTCCGGTGACCATTCTGGTCACCCTCGACGATCTTCGTCTCAGTGTGTTCCGCCGCGGCGTGGAGATCGGACGTAAGCGGCTGGGCAACACATCCCCCAGCATGGCGTCCGATCAGTGCATGCGTCCTGCGATGGCAGGCTTCCAGACGTGCGGCAGCAGTTCCTCGAGGCGGTGCTCGGGCGTGAGCGGCAGCCGCTCGAGCACATCGCGCAGGTACGCATAAGGGTCGTGGCCGTTGAGCCGGGCGCTCTGGATCAGGCTCATCACGACCGCCGCCCGACGGCCCGCGCGGGCAGAGCCGGCGAAGAGCCAGTTGTTGCGCCCGAGCGCGATCGGGCGGATCCGGTTCTCGACCCAGTTGTTGTCGATCGGCAGATCGCCGTCGTCGAGGTAACGCGTCAGCGCCGGCCAGCGGCGCAGGTTGTAGAGGATCGACTTGGCGGTCGCCGAGCCCTCCGGCACCTGGGCGAGTTTGCGCTCGAGCCAGGCCTGCAGCGCCTCGGCCACGGGCTTTGCCTTGCGCTGTCGAAGTTCCCGCCGGCCTTCTGCATCGAGCGCAAGCTCCTTTGCCTCGCGCTCGACGCCATAGAGCGCGCCGTAAAGCTCGAGCGCTTCGGCGGCGATCTCGCTCTGATGGTTCACGTGCAGCGCGTGGAACTTGCGACGCGCATGCGCCATGCACCCGACCTCGGTCACGCCGTCGCGGAACAGCGCATCGTAACCCCCGTAGTCGTCGCAGACGAGCGCACCTTTCCAGTCGCCGAGGAACGCTCGCGCATGCTCGCCGCCGCGACCCTCGGCGAAGTCGTAGACCACCATCTGCTGCGGGTCGTAAACCGTCGTCCCGTAAGCCCAGAGGTAGCTGCGGTGCGTGCGTTCCAGGCCGGGCTTCAGCATCGGCAGCGGCGTCTCGTCGGCATGCAGCACCGAGCGCTTCAACAGCAGCGCCTTCATCGCCTCATGCAGCGGCGCGAGCTTCACGCCGCTGACGCCGACCCACTGGCCCTGCGTCGAGCGCGGGATCGGGAAGCCAGCTCGGCCGAAGATCTCTTCCTGGCGGTACAGGGGCTGGTGATCGGCGTACTTCGCCACCAGCACCTGCGCGAGCAGCGCCGCCGTCGGGATGCCCTTGTCGATCACAGATGGCGGCACCGGCGCCTGGATCAGCGTCTCGCAGCGCTCGCAGGCCCACTTGCCGCGGATGTGCCGCTCGACCTGCAGGATGCCGGGGATGAAGTCGAGTTTCTCGCTGACGTCCTCGCCGATGCGCTTGAGCGTGCAGCCGCAGCCACAGACCGTCGAGTCAGGTTCATGGCGGATCTCGATCCGCGGCAGCTCCTTCGGCAGCGCCGCGCGTTTCGGGATGCCTTTCGGCCGCACCGCCGGGGCGGCCGTCAGCTCCTCGAGCTCGGTCGCGATCGCCTCGAGGTCCTCGTCGATCGACTCCTCGAGAAGGCTTCTCTGCAGGCCCTCTACCTGCTCGCTGCGCTTGCCGAACGTCCAGCGCTTGAGCGTCGCCAGCTCGTGCGTCAGCTGCGCGATCTTCAGATCCCGATGCTTGATCGCGTTGTCCTTCTGTGCGAGCAACGCTGCGAGCGCCGGGTTGAGCTTCAAGAGCTCATCGACGCTTATCTGTGCGATGTTCGGCAGCGACATGGCGCCAGTATACCGCGTCGCACGACGCCAAGCTCGCAGAATGCCTATATTCAAAGCACTTCAGAGCACGCGGATGGTCGCGAGATCCCCGAGTCGTTGCCATGGCAAGCCGACCACCAGCGCGCGCAGCTGCTCGTCGCTCAGCGCCATCGTGATGCCGCTCGCCGTCGTCGCCCAGACGAACTGGCCTCGGTGCAGCCGCCGCGCACACAGCCACAGGCCGAAGCCGTCGTGCACCAGTACCTTCATCCGGCTCGCGCGCCGGTTCGCAAAGAGATACGCGTGATGCGCCCTCGCCGCGCCGAACACGCTCACCACCCGCGCGAGCGCCGAGTCAGCACCGGCACGCATGTCCATCGGCTCGACCGCGAGCCAAGCCTGATCGATCCGTATCACCCGAGCAGTTCCCGCAGCCAGCTTGCGCAGGCGCCCGCAGCCGTCGCCGGCCACTCGATCGTGATCCGAGATCGGCCTTTGCGGATGTGCACCCGGATCGGACGTTCCGTCGAGGCCGACAACGGCTCGGTTCGGGTCGCGATCTTCAGCGGCAGGAACGCCGCACTCGTCGTCGGCATCGTCGGCGCCGCGATCGCCTTTGGGATCGCCGACGCCACCGCGGATTCCTTGATCCAGGTCCGCAGCAGGTTCGCGTTCAGTTGCAGTTCCAGGGCGACGGCGGCGACCGAGGCTCCAGGCTTCCTGCACGCCGCAACGGCGGCCGCCTTGAACGCCGGCGTGTGCCGGCGACGTCGACGCTTCTCTCGAGGCTGCATAAGTGTCCACCTAGGGCTAAGTGGACACTATCGTCACGTTAACCAGCGCGGCCCGGTAGATGACTTCGCCAGCCGCTTACCCGTGACGTACCGTTCTGCGCACTGCCCTGCGCGCGATCCAGTAAGAACGGTGCACTTGGCAGCCGTCGACCAGCGCGAGTTCTGCAAGTGCGTCGCCGAACGAAATGTTGGCGAGTTTCCGAGCATGTGCCGTGCGGATCAGGCAATAGTGCTCCTGCGCCTGGACGACGAGCACGTCTCGTAGCTCGAATCCACTGGGCTGCCAGCGAATCCGGCAGCTCGGCGCTGCGATAGGTGGCGATCACGAACCAGCCGAGTGCGGCGTACTCCTTCGCGAACTCGAGCCCGATTCCCCTGTTGGCGCCCGTCACGAGCACGGTGTCGGCCAGCGCGCGATCGAGCGGCAGGAGGCACAGCAGGACAAGGACGGCCCAGTGGCGGACCGCACTGGCGCCACCGCGAGTAGTGGTGTTGATGTGGTGCGAAACGTGAGGCCTCCGCTAAGGCAGTTCGCGCAGGACACGCATTCCGAACCCGTTGCCGTGCGCGTCGGAGGTGACGAACACGCGCGTCGCCGGTCGCAGGAAGCCGGGCTCGGCCGCCGGCGAGCCGCCCTTCGCGACGCGCATGCAACTGGGAGGCCCGGTGCGCACGCTGCCATCGGCAGGCGCCCCGGAATGCGTCGGGTAAAAGCAGTCCGCCACGATCTCCGACGCATTGCCGAAGACGTCGTGCATCCCATGCAGGTTGGCCGGGAAGCGACCAACGGATGCGGTGTCGGCGTATCCATCGTCGCAGTCGAAAGTCGGCCAGGGATCAGAGTACTTCGAGCGGAAAGCCGCATCGCCCGCATTGAACATCCTGCAACCCGCTGCGTCGCCGGGTGCCCATGCCTTCACCTCGCGAAGACCCGTCCGGGCGGCATACTCCCACTCCGCTTCCGACGGAACCCGGTAGACATGCCCGGTCTTCCTGGAGAGCCACTGGACATAGCCGTCGTAGTCGGAGGGGCTGAGGCAGACCGTCGGATGGCGTAACGTGACGTTCCAGCCTTCTTGTCCCACGACCCTTCGGGATCGTGATGCCAGCTCTTGTTCAGCAGCCCGAAACAACCCTTGGCCGGCGTGAACCCGCGGTCTCGGACATAGGCCGCGAACTCACCGATCGTGAGTTCGTAGCGGCCGATCGCGAACGCCTTGGCAATCGTGACCGTATGCTGCGGACGCTCCGGGCTCGCCCTTTCCGGCTGCAATTTGGCAAGCGTGGTCTCCGCCTCGGTCGAACCCATGGCGAAGGTGCCGGGTGCGATGCGGACCATTTTCGGACAGGTCGGACAGTCGCGAAACGATCCACCTGAAACCGTCGCGGCCGCATCGCGAGCCGGCACGTCGACGACGCGGAAGAACAATGCCGCCGCCATCAGCAACAATGCCAAGGTACGACTTCTTACAACACCTTAGAATCACTTGGGCCTCCGACACTTGCCAAGTTTGGTCCGAAGAATAGCGTGTCGTCAGCGACGTCTCGCTCCAGCGTCGCCAACTGCTTTCCGGGCCTGTGTGCTCGCCGCGATCTGCTCTGTTGCGGCGCACGCGAGCTCTGTGGCCACGATTTCAGTTTGCGTTGCACGCGTATGCAATCTTCACTCTATCCGCCCTGTTTGATGCGTCGAATCTGCGCGTCCGGGCCATCACGCACTGCTGCGCGAGGCCCGCTGCACAGAACCATTCGCATGGATCCGAACGTCGAACGCATTGGTCGCTTCCGGGCTCCGCACGTATAAATCGGGTGCAATTCGGGAGCGATGCCTATGACAGACGATGCACTTGCCGCGGGCGTCGCGCGCCGGGACCTGCTGAAGGGCCTGGCCGCGGGACTGCCCATGGTGGCGGCGGCGATCAGCCCGGCCTGGGCGGCAACGCCCGCGCCTGCCCGCCCCGCAGCCGCTGATCTGCCGCGCAAGGACGCCGTCCCGCTCAGCGACCGGCGGCTTCTCGAGGCCTTCGTCCGCCTGCGTGGCAGCGCCGATGGCAGCATCACGGCAGGCTGGCTCGATTCCCAGCGGTACGCGGTGGTGGACGGCGAGGCCTACCCGCTCTGTCGAGTTCTGGCCGGTGCCTTGAGTCGCTTCGAGCGCAAGAGCGAGACGCTCTTCGAGGCGACCATCCTCGAGGTCACGCACTACGTGGATCTCGAGACGGGTGCACTGCTGGACACCATCAGGATGCCGGTGTCGGGCCGCCTGGTGAAAGTGCCGCCGTACCGATTTGGCCCGGTGCCCGTCCGCTTCGGGGTGCGGCACGACGAGCAGGAAAGCTTCTCGCCGAAGAAGGAAGGCAAGGGTTCCGAGAACTTCGCGCCGCAGGGCACCGTTCGCCTGCAGCGCTCGATCAGCGATCCGCACCTCAGCGGCGAGCAGCTGTTCGTCCGCCACGAGGAGCACGGATCGCTGACGCCCGCGTCGTCCGACGTCCGGCCCGTGTCGTACCGGGAATGGACGATCTGGCGCGGACCCGCGGCGGTCGCGCTGGATCCACTCGCCGCCTGGTGCCCCTGCGAGAACAGCTACACCGCGATGACGAGCTGGCGACCCTGGATGCAGATGGATGATCATCCGGGCAATACGCTGGACACCGGTCGCGGCGGCAAGGCGCGGCGCTTTCTCGACCTGCCGCAGGATTATCTCGCCCTGACGGAGCGCGTCCATCCCGACGTGATCCGCGATCCGGAAGCCGCGCTGCTCGGGAAGCGCTGAGATGCCGATGAGAGCGCATACCGCACGTCTTTTCGCTGCACTCACCGCTCTCGCCGCATTCGCTTCGATCACGGCGATGGCAGCGCGACCCGGCCCGCTTCGCGATTGCGCGGACTGCCCGGAGATGATTCGCCTGCCGCCGGGCGAGTTCACGATGGGCGCGGATCTTTCCGAGCCGCAGCGATTCGGTCTCCCGGACTATTGGGCGGTCCGCGAGCAGCCGCGGCACTCCGTCAAGGTGTCAAAGGCCTTCGCGATCGGTCGCTACGAGATCACGCGGGCGCAGTTCGCGCAGTTCGCGCTCGCGACCGGCTATGAGCCGGCGCCGGGATGCTGGCATTTCATCGGCTCGGAATGGGTGCTGGACGCGAAGCGGTCCTGGCGCGATGCGGGCATCGACCAGACCGACGACCAGCCGGTCACCTGCGTGAACTGGCACGATGCCAACGCGTATACCGCCTGGCTGAGCCAGCGTACGGGTCGACCGTACCGGCTGCCGAGCGAAGCCGAGTGGGAGTACGCCGCGCGCGGCGGCACCCAGACCGCCTACTGGTTCGGCGACGGCGCTGCGCAGATCTGCCGCTTCATCAATCTCGGCGATCTCGACACCCGGGACCGCTACGGCTGGGACAAGACGCAGATCAAGTACGACGTGCTCGATGACTGGAAAGGAGAGCCCTGCCGGGATGGCTTCCCCGCGATGGCGCCGGTGACCGCGACCGCGGCCAATGCCTTTGGGGTGCATGGCCTGCTCGGCAACGCGAACGAATGGACCGCCGATTGCTGGAACGATACGCATGTCGGTGCGCCGGCTGACTCGCGATCCCGGCTGCTCGGCGCCGACTGCGGAATGCGCGTGATGAAGGGGCAGGGCTGGACTGCCATCGCGGCCAGCGTCCGACCCGCGTTCCGGCTGAAGATGACGGCGACCGACCGGCGATTCACGTTCGGGTTCCGTGTCGCCCGCGACCAATGACAGCCATTCCCACGCGAGTTCCAGGCACCCACGACCATGAAGGTTTGCGACATCCTCTTCGCCACGGCGCGCGGCGCCTATTGGTACGACGACCAGGCGGCCATCCGCAATGGCGCGTCACGCGACGGCTTCACCTACGCGGGCCCGGCGCTGACCCCGGGCTTCCCGCAGATCCGGATACCGGCGCGGGCGGCGTCGCTCGGCCTGGTGCTCGAGGACGGGCAAGTCGCCTGGGGCGACATGATGACGGTCCAGTACGCCGGCGCCGGCGGTCGAGAGCCGCCGTTCGATCCGGAGGCCGCTCGACGGGTGGTCGAGCGTGTCGTGATGCCGCGGTTGGTGGGCCGGGAACTTGGAGCCTTTCCGGTCGCCTGCAGTGAGGTATTCGCGCCGGACGGTGACTCGCCGCCGTTGCCACGCCCGATCGCTTATGGCGTCAGCCAGGCACTGCTCGCGGCCATCGCCCACGCGCGCCGCACGACGATGACGGAAGTGCTGTGCGCCGACTACGGCCTCCCGGTGATTGCCGAACCCGTGCCGCTGTTCTCGCAGAGCGGTGACGACCGGTACGACAACGTCGACAAGATGATCCTGAAGGGCATCGACGTGCTGCCGCACGGGCTCATCAACAATCGCGACAAACTCGGACCCGGCGGCGACACTTTCGCGCAGTACGCTCGCTGGGTGGCGCAGCGCGTCCGACAACTCGGTGGGCCGGACTACGCGCCGGCCCTGCATTTCGACCTGTACGGCACGGCCGGTCTCGAGTTCGGGGCCGACCTGGACGCCATGGCGGCGTGGCTGGTTGGTGTCGAGGCCAGCGTCCGGCCGTTTCAGCTGCGCATCGAGACACCCTTCGACCTCGGTGGCCGGGATGCCCAGATCGAGGGGTTCGGGCGCCTCCGCCAGCGGCTCGCGCGCTTGGGATCGACGATCGAACTGGTCGCGGACGAATGGTGCGACACGCTCGAGGACGTCCGCGCATTTTCCGCGGCCGGCGCTGCCCACCTGTTGCAAGTCAAGATGCCGGACATGGGCTCATTGTCGGAGAGCGTGCAGGCGGTGCTCGAGTGCCGTGCCGGCGCGACGCGTGCCTACCTGGGCGGCAGTTGCGCCGAGACCGACCTGTCGGCTCGCGCGGCCGTGCACGTCGCGCTGGCCTGCCGGCCGGCGATGCTGCTCGCCAAGCCGGGGATGGGCGTGGATGAGGCGATCATGATCGTCGGCAACGAGCAGAACCGCACGCTCGCGCTGCTGAAATCGCGCCTTGCGCAGCGACCGTGAACGCGCGCGCCTGATCGGCGAGCGACCCTCAGGAAAATTCCTGGCGAAGTGCCGCGGTGTGCTCGCCGGTATCTGGCACCCGGCGGCCATCCAGGTGCTGGTGGCGATCCGGCGGAGCAATCACCGAAACGGGACCCCCGGACGTCTCGACCCGTATGCGTTTGAGGTGTGGGTGACGCGCAAACTCGCTGACGGAATGCATCACACCATAAGCAATCGCCGCCGCGTCCAGTCGACGCTGGCATTCGCGGCGCTCGATCTGCCCGAACACCTCGCCAATGATCGTATCCAGCTCTGCGCGGTGGGCCACGCGATCGTCGTTGGTGCGGAACCGCGCGTCGACGGCGAGTGCCGAGTCTCCGAGAACATCCGAACAGAAGCGCTGCCACTCAGGCGTGTTCTGGATCGATAGCAGTACAGCCCCGCCATCTCCACTGGCATATAGACCATAAGGCGCGATGGTCGGATGGTTCAGGCCGACGCGCTCCGGTGGCCGCCCCGTCCCCTCGAGGTAGAGCAGCGGCACGTTCATCCATTCCGCGATCGCGTCGAAGAGCGAGACGGACACGTGCCGCCCCTGACCGCTGCGGTGCCGTTCGAGCAGCGCCTCCAGAATGCCGGCGTGGGCCGCGAGGCCGGTGGCGATGTCCACCACCGAGACACCCACCCGACCCGGCTGCTCCGGGCTGCCGGTCACGGACGCCAGCCCGGACTCGGCCTGGACGAGCAAGTCATAGGCTTTCCGATTTTCGTACGGCCCGGCACCGTAGCCCGTAATGGAACACGTCACCAGCCGTGGATGCTTTGCGCGAAGATCGGCGGCGCCCAGCCCGAGCCGCGACGCGGCACCCGGTGCGAGGTTCTCGATGAACACATCGGCGCAGGCGATCAGCCTCTGCACCCACGCACGGTCGTCGTCGGCGCGCAGGTCGACGACGGCCGACTCCTTGCCGCGGTTCAGCCAGACGAAATAGCTGCTGCCACCGGCTGCCGCACGGTCATAGCGGCGCGCGAAATCGCCCTCCGGACGTTCGAGCTTGATGACGCGCGCACCGGCATCCGCCAGGCGCATCGAACACAGCGGTGCTGCAACCGCCTGTTCCAGCGCGACGACCAGCAAACCATCAAGTGCCCCACGGTCTTCCACAGGTGAATCAGTGCGCTCCAAAGTCAGTCGGGGCCGCGGGGACGAAAGTTCGCCAATTTACAGCGGGGCGCAGTGTACCCCGAGCGGGGATTCCGGCCGCAACGACCAGGCCGCCCACCGCGAGTACTCACGCCACGCCGAAGATCGCGATAACTCGCCTTCAAGGATCACGCACCAGTCGAAAGCCAATGTGATTGGCCGAACTTCCTGGCTCACCCTTTCCGCGGGCACCCGGGCGATATCGGGCGCAGTAGTCATCCGTGCACAGGAACGACCCACCCTTCTGCACACGCTTCGAAACGCCGGGCTCTTCAGGGTCGACGCTGTCGGCGGGGCCCTTCGGATCGATCGCCATCTTCGACTGGGCCACGAGGGCTGTGTAGTAGTCGGGGCGATACCAGTCCGAAACCCATTCCCAAACGTTGCCCGCGACATCGAACAGACCCCGTGCATTGGGTGAGAAAGAGCCGACCGGCGAAGTCGATGCGTAGCCGTCAGCGGCCGTGTTTCCACCCGGGAACGACCCCTGGAACGTATTCGCCAAGAAGCGACCCTGCGGCAGGAACTCGTCTCCCCACGCGAACTCGTTGCGATCCAGGCCACCCCGGGCCGCGAATTCCCATTCGGCCTCGGTCGGCAGCCGCTTGCCGGCCCAACGCGCGTAGGCTTGCGCGTCGTCGTAGGCGATGTGCACGACGGGGTGGTCGGCGCGATGCTCGATCGAGCTGCCGGGCCCCTCGGGGTGGCGCCAGTTTGCCCCAGGCACGTAGCGCCACCAGCGGGTCGGATCGTCGAGCGAAACCGGCCGGCGGGGATCGCTGAAGACGATCGACCCGGCGGTCAGTTGATCTGCCGGAACACCCGGAAACTCCCGTGGATCGAGCGGCAGCTCAGCCACGGTGCGATAGCCGGTGGCGCTGACGAACCGCGCGAACTGCGCGTTCGTCACCTCTGTGGCGTCGATCCAGAATGAGCGGACGCGCACGCGGTGCAGGGGGCGCGCATCGGCGAACATCTCCTCGTCAGAGCCCATCACGAACTCGCCGCCGCTGATCCAGATCATTCCAGGCGGTGTGGCGGTGGACGCGCGCCCGGCCGCGCAAGCCAGCGGCCCATGCACGAAGGCCATGGCGATGCAGATGAATGACACGCGGCGCATCAGAAAATTCAAGGCAAGGGACTCCAGGTATCGGACTCCAGCATCACCAGGTCGACACCGGAGACCTGCTCGCGTTCAGGGCCTCGGCGCGAGGTCGAACTGTACGCTCTCGATGCGCCCGTCGAACGCGAACGGTGGCACGTAGTCGTCGACTAGAGCATTGCCAGTGGAGTGACCGATTGCAGCGCCCTGATACATGAAAATGAAGAGGGGGCCGGGCGTGGCGTTGATGCGTCCCTGTGCGGCGACGCTGCCGTCGATGACCAGCGTCGCCGCGGCCCCGCCGCGACCCGGTGGCCTGCCGTTGCTGTCCGCCGCGGATGCCGACACGGGATCCAGTGCGACGCGGATCTCGATGACATGCGACCCGGCGGTCAGCGCCTTGTCTGCGGCAAGCCGCAGCACCGCATCCGGCGTATCGCTCTGGCGGTAGATGAACTGCGGCACGCCCTCGAAGAAGGCGAGGCCCCACCCCGAGAAACGTCCGCCCTGGTTCACGACGATGCCCGAGCCCCCATCGGCTGGTATGTCGACCTTCACGGTCATCGTCCACGAGCGATACCGGAGGTCGGGGAAGCCAGAGTCGCTATACCGTTCGGTGCCCGGGTAGAGCGTATAGCGCCCCGGCGCGATCGTCGTGGGCAAGGACGGCGGCGGCCCACGATATCCTCCAATCGGGAAGACGTTGTTCCGTGTCGCCTCCTGGCGGAACAGCTCCTTCAGTTCCGCGAGCCTGGCGGGATGTTCGGCAGCGACATTGCGCGTCTGCGAGAAGTCACGCTGCAGGTCGTACAGTTCCCACTCCGACGCCGACTTCAGGTCGGGTCCGAGCCTCTCGCCGGGCGCCGTGCGATAGCCCGCCCACCACCCGTCGCTGTACATCGCCATCGTAGCCGAGGTCTCGAAGTACTGCTGGCGTCGCCGGGAAGGCGCGGCACCGGCCTCGAACGAATACGCCATGCTGATCCCATCGAGCGGCTGCTGCCGGGCACCATCGACGACGTCCGGCGGGGTGATGCCGAGGCTCTCGTAGATCGTCGGAGCGACGTCGCTGATGAAGTGGAACTGCCGGCGGATTTCGCCGCGCGCACGGATGCCTCCGGGCCAGGACAGCACCATCCCGTTGATCACGCCGCCGAGCGCCGACGCATCCATTTTCCAACGCGGAAAAGGCGTATCTAGGGCGTTCGTCCAGCCCGTCGGGATCGCCGGCGCGCTCTCGGCCCCGCCGAGCTCGTCCAGCTTCCGGATGATGGCCGCGGTGTCCTCGCGAACGGCGTTGAACGAATTGTAATAGTTGAAGCTGCCGCGGACGCCGCCTTCGGGGGACGCACCGTTGTCGCCCTGGATGTAGACCACCAGCGTATCGTCCAACTGGCCGCTCGCCCGAAGTTCCTCGATCACGCGCCCGATCTGGTGGTCCGCGTACGAGAGCGCAGCCGCGTAGACCTCCATCAGCCGTGCTGCGACCTTCTTCTCGTCCGAACTGAGCGAGTTCCATGCCGGCACGCCCGCATTGCGCGCCGAGAGGGCCGCGTCGCGCGGCACGATGCCGAGCTTCTTCTGGCGAGCCAGGATCTCTTCTCGCTCCACGTCCCATCCCCGGTCGAACCTGCCGCGAAATTTCTCCACCCATTCCCGCGGCGCCTGCACCGGCGCGTGCGCCGTGCCCGGTGCGTAGTACAGGAAGAACGGTTCGCCGCGCCCCACGGCGCGCACTTCGCGCAGCCAGTGGATCGCCTTGTCGCCGAGGTCCCGCTCCAGAAAGTAATCGGGGTCCGCCGGCCGTCTGATCAGGCTCGTGTTCTCGATCAGGCTCGGCGTGAACTGGTCGGTCATCGCCGGCTCGAAGCCATAGAAATAGTCGAAACCCATCGACGTCGGCCACGAGTCGAAAGGCCCGACGCTGGAGAGCTCCCACTTGGGAATGAGGTGATACTTGCCGAAGGCCGCGGTCCGGTAGCCGTTGTCTCGAAGCACCCGTGCGACGGTCGCGGCGGTCTTCGGTATCACGGAGCTATACCCGGGACCTCCCGAGGCGCGCTCGGTGATCTGGCCCATGTCCACGGCATGCGGATTTCGTCCGGTCAGCAATGCCGCGCGGGTCGGTGAGCACAACGCCGTCGTGTGAAAGTTGGTGTAGCGCAGTCCCGCGGCCGAGAGCGCATCGAAGGTCGGCGTGGGAATGGGCCCGCCGAATGTGCTGCTCGCGGCATAGCCGACGTCATCGGTCATGATGACGAGGACGTTCGGGCGACGCTTCGCCGTCGTGGGCGCCGACGCATCGATGCCGGCACCGCCCGATATGACCGACGTCGCGACACCGGCGGGTGGCTCGGCCGCGCCTGCGACACTCACGCAGCCGAGCGCCAATACCATCGCCATCATTCGTCCGAGCAACGTCGCGCGCATCGCGTGTCCTCCAAGTGAAGTCGGGCTCAGGACGAGAACCACCGCAGGGGCAGCATGGACCCGTTGCGGCCGAGTGTGCTTCCGCGGACGCAAGCTCAATCCCGGCGCCTCCCCGCCTACAGCGGGAAGGGGATCGGTCGGTCGAACTCCTGCCAGCGAGGCTTCAGCAGTTCCGGAAATTCACGCTCCGTACGCTGCAGGAACTCGACCGGCAGTTCGGAGGGCCCCGCCACCTTGCGACCGTCCCACATGCCGTACATGTGGCCCCTGCGATCGCCCATCTCCAGCCACTTGGGGAACGCGAACAGGTACACACCCGCAAATTCGACCGGCAGCGATCGTATGGACTTGTCCTCGAACAGACACCGCGACACCCATTGGCAGGAGTTCTCGATGTGCACGGTCGGCATGTCCGGTGGCGCCGTGCGAACGCTGTCCAGCTTGACCATGTCGTCCTGGATCCGGAACACGCGTAGCGGCTGGCGCCAGGTCTTGCCGTCACTGTTCAGGTTGCGGAACCCCTTGGGCGAGGCGAGCGTTCCCGGATCGGTGAGCAGCACGGCCGGCTCGACCTTCACGACGCGGCCGGTCAACGGGTTCTCCAGCTCGCGCAGAAACTCGCCGGTCCGCAGATCCCGCCCGTACGAAAGATTGTGCGCATGGATCCGGTATTCCATCGGCGCGACGCGCCGGTAGTAGCTGTACTCGATGCCCTCGAAACGGATCAGCGGGAATGGCGCGCGCCCCTCGGCCACAACGAACGCGATCCAGTTGTACCAGGTCAGCGTGCTGCCTTCCCTGTCTACCAGGCTGCGCTCGATCCGCAGATGCTGGCGAAACTCCTCGACCGGATCGTCGAATGCCAGGATTTCCGACTTGACCTGGCCTGAACCGACTTGGCCCGGCTTCGGCTTGGCGATGCAGTTCGCCGCCGAAGCCGCGACGGCCTGTGTCGACGCCACGGCGGAAATCGCGCCCGTGGTCACGAAGTTACGCCGGCTGATTGCATTCCCGGCATTCATGTTTCGGCACTCCTCGTCACTATAGCTGGGCGTTCACTTCGGACCAGTCGGAGCCGGTCGCCCGGCTGGGTGATTCGCTGCAGGAACCGCCGCAGGGGGAGTATGGGCCCGGAGCGCGCCACGGAGTCATACCTTCAAAGACCGGAAACATGCGCTCTTTGCATTGGCAAGTGTCAGCGAGGTGGGCGTAAAATGCCGTGCTCGTGAATTCAATCGGCGGTAAGGGGGCTCACATTATGAGAATCAGCTACAGGCCCTCGCAGATCTTCGCGATCGGCGTTGCACTCGGTTCCGCCGCGACGTTTGCGACGGCCCAAACGCCGTCCGGCGCAGTAGTGCTCGAGGAGATCGTCGTCACCGCGCTCAGGCGCGAGGAGTCCATCCAGGACACGCCGCTGACGGTCCAGGCTTTCTCGGAACTGCAGCTCGAATAGCGCGGCGTGCAGTCGCTCGCAGATCTTTCCAAGTTCGCGCCGGGCCTGACGTTCAACGCGGGTTCGTCGCGCGCCGCGAGCGACTTCTCGATCCGCGGCATGAGCCAGGCTTCCGCGGTCGGTGACAACCGCAGGGACCTCGTCACGGTCTTCATCGACAACGTGCCGTACATCGGCAACCCGGCCGGGATCGGCAGCGAGGATCTCGCGCGCGTCGAAGTCATCAAGGGGCCGCAGTCGGCTCTGTTCGGCAAGGCCACGTTCGGCGGCGCGATCAGTCTGATCACGACCACGCCGGGCAATGAGCTCAAGGGCAAGGTCAGTGGCACGGTCGGCGGTTATGGCGATTACCGCCTATCCGGCACGATCGAAGGACCGATCGTCGAGGACAAGCTCGCAGGCCGGATCCTCGTGGACGGCCGCCGCTTCGACGGCTTCTACCGCAACGCGTTCGGCGGCCGCCTCGGCGAGACCGACGAGCGCTTCGTTTCGGGAACCCTGAACTTCACGCCGACCGAGGACATCTCTGTCCGGCTGCGCTACAGCAACCGCCAGGACGAGTACGGTCCGGCGGCCACGACGCTGATCGCGCGCTCGGATGTGCACAACTGCGGCCCGTTCCCTGGGTTTCAACCGCGCTCCCTCGCGGGCCTGCCCGCAGGCTTCACGCTCGCGCAGTCGCGCCGCTTGTACTGCGGCGAACTGAGTGCGCCAAGCGGCCCGGTCGGCATCAACACGAACACGCCGGCCGCGACCGTCGCTGGCGGCTTGCTGCCGTTCTACGAGCACAAGACCGAGCTCGAGCACGAACTCGCCGCACTGACGGCAGACTGGACCTTCGGCGGCGGCTATACGCTGACGGCGATTGCGAGCACCCAGGAGCAGAACGTCCAGCAGCTCCGGGACTTCGAGCTCGCGCCACAGGATGTCTACCAGTTCTTCTACATCAACGACCAGTCTCAGGATTCGTATGAACTGCGCCTGACGTCACCCGCCGAGCAGCGCCTGAAGTGGATGATCGGCGTCGCACGCCTCGATAACGGCTACGACGTGGTCGGTGGCTTCATTCAGGGCCGGGTGCTCACTTCCGGTGCCAGTGGTCCAACCGCCGCCGCGCTGCGCCCGATCCGCAGCGCGTCGGACACCGATTCGGTGTTCGCCAGCATCGGGTATGCGATCACGGATGCGCTCGACATCAGCGTCGAGGCACGCCGGCAGACGGACACGCAGGTCAGCGGCGTCGGCGGTGCAACCGAGTTTTCGGTCGACACGACGGCAACTCTGCCGCGCGTGCTCCTCAAGTATGCGCTCAGCGATCAGACGAACATCTTCGCGAACTACGCGAAGGGCAACCAGCCGACCCAGGGCTACGCGACCTACTTCCAGCTGACGCCGGCGCAGCAGGCAGTCGCGCTGGCAAACGGCGTCACGCCGCTGGCACCGGAAGCCGAGGTCGACAACTACGAACTCGGCATCAAGCATCGCGCCGCGGACGGCCGCTGGTACATCAACGCCTCGCTTTTCTATCTCGAGTGGGTCGGCCGCCAGGGCCTGCGTACGCTGCAGATCGATCTCAATGGTGACGGCATCATCCAGACCGGCTCGGCTCCGGCTGGCGAGACCTTCAACGTCGTGCCGTTCTCGGCAGGCGACAGCAATACGAAGGGCATCGAGATAGATGGCGCCTACAAGATCGGCGAGCGCTGGACGCTCGGCGGCAGCGCGGCCTACGCCGACACCGAGATCACGAAAGCCCTGAACGAGGTATTGCCGCTGCGCTTCTTCGGACGCACCGACTCGGCCGGCTTCCAGTTCCCGGGCGCGCCGGAGCTCAGTGCCGCCGCGTTCGGCCAGTACGAGGCGCCACTCGCCGGGGAGCGCAGCTGGTTCGTACGTACCGATGTGACCTATATCGGCAAGCGCTATGACAGCATCTTGAACCGCGCGTATGTCCCGGGGCAGGTTCGCGCCAACCTGCGCGCCGGTCTGCGCGCCTCATCCTGGGAGGTGACGGCCTTCATCGAGAACCTGTTCGACGACGACACGCTCGAGGCCTCGCGCTTCCAGAGCGACAGCGCCACCGATCCGTTCTTCTTCCAGCTCGCCTCGTCCGAGGCGGTGCTGGCGAACAAGCGGCAGGTTGGCGTGACGGCGACCTATCGGTTCTGAGGGGCCTGGACCTTGACCCGCTGTCGTGGGCACCTCCCCGTAAGTGTCGGAGGTGTTCACGATGGCGGCCAAACTTACTTCGGCACCTGAATGCTTCGCCAGGGGTGTCTCGCCTGGCAGGACGCCTCGAACTGCTCGATCCGGGCGCTGTTCATCAGGGTGAGGCCGATTTCGTCGACGCCGTTCAACAGCGCCTCGCGCGCGAACGGGTCGATTTCAAACCGGTGGCGCACACCAGCACCGGCGAAAGAACGGACCTGTTCAGTCATTCGACGGGGGGCCGATGGTGACCACCGTGTCGGACAGCCCCGCGATGCTCACACGTATCTCGTCACCCGGCACGACCGGCCCGACACCGGCCGGCGTGCCCGTGTAGACCAGGTCACCGGGCTCGAGCCGATACGCCTGCGAGATATGGGCGATCACGTCTCGCACAGGCCAGATCATCTCCGAGAGATCGGCGTCCTGGCGCGTGACTCCGTTGACAGCAAGTCGAATGGACCCCGACGAAGGGTGCCCCACGGAACTCGCCGGACGAATCGGCCCAAGCGGCGCGGCCTGCTCGAAGTTCTTGCCAACGTCCCAGGGCCTGCCCTTGTCGCGTGCCTCGAACTGCAGGTCGCGACGAGTCATGTCGAGCCCGGAGGCATACCCGTAGACGTGATCGAGTGCGTCGGCCGGCGCAATGCGCCGGCCCGCTTTGCTGATCGCGACGACCAGTTCGGCCTCGTAGTGATAGTTCCTGGTCAGCGGCGGATAGGCAATGGTCGAGCCGGACGGCACGACCGCCTCCGCCCACTTCGTGAAGTAGAACGGGGGCTCGCGATCGGGGTCCATGCCCATCTCGCGCGCGTGCGCGGCGTAGTTGCGGCCAATGCAGAACAGCCGGCGGACGGGGAAGAGCTGCCCGTCAGTGGTCGCTGCCAGGACCGGCGGGGCGGGGGAAAACAAGGTTGTCACGAGTTGCGCTCCCGCTGGAGTTCGAGGTTGTGATGCGCTGACTTGTCCGAGTGCGTGAAGGCACGATCTCTCGGTTTGCGCGTGGCTTCCAAGGCTATCAGGTCAGCGCCACGAATAGGCCACGCGGTGACGGGGCGTCCCGTAGTGTCGGCACGCGTGGCCGCGAGGAAATCGCCGCTCGGCGCGCCGGCCGCTGACGGACGACCCGCGCGTCAGGCGAGGCCGCTCCACGACGCAGATAGATCGCTCTCCGTGTCCGAGGACAGTTCGACATCGAGGCCACGCTGGTACTTGCCGCGAAGAAAAATCAGCGGAGTGCCAGGACCGTATTCGTAGCGCGTGACGCGGCCGACCACGATCAGATGATCGCCTCCCTCATGCTGCGCGTCGGTATCGCACTCGAACCACGCTACGCAACCGGCCAGCTGCGGTACGCCGCTGGCACTGATGCGCAGATCCACGCCCGCAAACTTGTCTACGCCGGAACGCGCGAACTGCCGCGAGAGCGGCAGTTGCTCCAGTGCGAGCACATTGATCGCAAAACGCTTCGCGGCCCGGAACCCCGCAGCCCCCGGGCTCTGCTTCGACAGGCACCAGAGCACCAAGGCCGGTCGCAAAGAGATTGCCGAGAATGAATTGACGGTCATCCCGATCGGCCGGTTCTCGGGGTCATGCGCGGTGATGACGGTCACGCCGGTCGCGAACGTACCCAGCGCATTGCGCAGGTCACGTGCGTCAAAATGGTTGTCGGACTCCATGCGAATCAGACTGGCGTGCATGGGCTTGTGCAACGATAAATCTTCACATGCGTAATTCCTTTATCGGAGTTGTTCCTTGCGGCGCAATGCGCGGGCGGCATGGACCCCACCGGTCCAATGCACTGGAGTCGCGGTTTTGTTGTGGGTACATCATGTGGTCGTAAGCTCCCCCGTCAAGGCTACAGGTTGAAGCTGAATCTTGCGGCTCTGCGGGACGATCCAACATTACATTGATCCGTAGTTGCGGAGTTTGAGGCGTCCCTCCGTGCGGCCGTCCTGTCGCCCACTGCGATGCGCAGGCACGCTAGAACAACTCGAGCGGGTCTACGTCGAGCGCCCAGCGCAC
>Ga0163155_10003162_pt1 | contig 17897 bp, 17 predicted proteins | sample OliLakLV19SP4G1_FD_148611 | JGI IMG/M metagenome (GOLD analysis project Ga0163155, IMG submission 148611) | Freshwater microbial mat bacterial communities from Lake Vanda, McMurdo Dry Valleys, Antarctica - Oligotrophic Lake LV.19.SP4.G1 | ecosystem: Environmental > Aquatic > Freshwater > Lake >... | reverse complement strand
CACCCCCGAAAAACAGCCTGAAAGCGCAAGCGCAAAAAGGGGAAGGGAACCCCGTGTAAACGGCGGGTCTTAGCGCTTTTTCAGGCAGATTCCTGTCGCTTTACGTACCTTTGCGTCAAGGAACCCAGAGTTTGAGGCACAGGTCGTAGTCTTCGGCATATTCAATGGTGGGGTCAATGCCGCCGACTTGCTCGTAGACGGTGCGGCGCAGCAGGCGGAAGTGCATGACCATGAAGTCTACGAGTAGGCGGTCTTTGTCATAGGGAAGGCGGCATTGTCTACCGAGTCCTAGATCGTGACCGTCTGCGTCAATGAGGAGGTGGTTGGTGTAGACGAGTCCGGTGTGGGGTTGCGCGTCGAGGATGGCGACGGTGGCGGCGAGGGCGGTGGGTGCTAACAGGTCATCGCTATCGACCCAGCCAAAGTAGGGCGCAGTGGTAGCGGCGATCGCTCCTTTGATGGCGCGGGGAAACCCTTGATGTTCAGCGGCGATAACGCGAATCCGCGAGTCGCGTTGGGCGTACTGGTGCGATGGTAAGGGTGTGGTCGCTGGAGCCGTCGTCCCAGAGCAGTAGCTCGAAGTGAGGATAGGTTTGCGCCAGGATGCTGTCAAGGGTGAAGGGGAGATACGCGGCGCGGTTATAGGTGGTGGTGATTAAAGAGATGGATGAGGGCACGGGAGGAAAGGCAGAGGGTGGGTTCTGCGTTTAGGGTGCCCAGTAAGTAGGGTGTTTGATCGATGAGGCGGGTCGTGCTACGCGAGGAGCAATAGCGCTCATATCACTTACAAAGAAATGGAGTTTATCAATATCTATGCACTTTAAGGTAAAGCATATCAAGCTCTTTCTCGTGTTGAGCAAGCAGTACATATATTCTCCAAACCTTTTCGGCACCTTGACTTGGAGAGTCCTTGATTCGATAGTAACTGCTTAAAACATTCTTCTCTGCATCGGGATTCCACCAAGGGATCTTGACATCACCGTTGGTAATGCTCCGCTCCTTCGGATTAGGCTGAAGATTGCCATATAAGCCTGCCGCAGACAAGGCTTTCTTAATCTCAGACCTCTCTGCCGAAAGTTTTACCATCATGAAATCTTCTGCTGGCTCTCGCGGTTCAACATGAGACAGCGCTTTCAAATCTCGGTAGCCTTTTGGTAACTTCATGCGTGTTAAGGCTTCAATTTCTGCAATGCTAGGGGTATGACTTGCCTCCAAATAAGAGCGAGTTAAGACATCATCCATAATACCGCCGAGTACCTGTTTAGAGATATGCATAAACAAGGCATAACCGAGCCACAAAAGCACAGTCACCAACCCAAACACAAGAATTTTTTTCCGCATAGTCCTCTAGTACTTCCATTTATAGAATAAAGAGCCTCCCATTGGATATTCTTGAGCTAATCCTACCTGGTGCAAAGTCCCTAAGACCTTATCAGAGACTCTAAGACCTTCTATGGGGGTGGATTTTTGTTGATCCCATGTGTAGGTATCTTTGAAGTGAATTTTCACTTCGATTTCTCGGTAGGAACCTGTCTTGATTGTTGCGGTGTACCGATACTGATAGCGACCCATTGCAAAGAACCAATCTTTAGAATCGCGGCTCTTCCGGATCTGTGGTTGAAATCGTATGAAAGGCTACAAAATGCCGCCCGATCGACGGCTGAAACCCAGTGATAGTTTGATATAAGGTTGTCTTATCAGCGCAAAGCCGGGAGAGCCGAATCGCTTGAAACAACAGAGCCAGGTCGCCAATCTCCCTCAATTGGTGGGTAGTCTACGTCTTGTGGAAGTGATCTTGCTTTTTCAAGCAAATCCTGCTTTATATCAGCGATATTGTCCCGTACCTCCTGAGAACTCTGGGACAGGTTTTTTGCATCAATGGTTAGGAATTTTCCAGAGTTTCCTAAATAGTGTCGCATATGTTTTGCCGCATTTTTTAGCCCTTCTACAACATCAGCGTAAGTCGCAGATGCATTAAGCAGAGAATAGAGAAATAAGTCATCTGAATTCATCATCCAAAAACGAGAACCATGCTTCCCAGAACCTTCAAGATTAGAGTGAGGTATGTAGCTCTTCTCAATCCTATCAAGTTGCGCTTGAATGCTTCGTAAGCCGTCTGTTCTTCCATATTGTTTAGCTTCTAGCAGCGTTTTTTCGATTTCTTTAGTAAGCTGTTCAACAGCTTTAGAAAACTGGTTTAGGTCAAGAAGTCCTTTGGTCTTAGTACCATCCGGCTCTGTTACATCACCTTCTCCCTGCCACAGTACATAGTCTTTAAGAAACTGCTCTAGTTGCTCAGATCCGAGCTGAATGTCTTCTGAGTCCTGAGCATTCCCTAGTGTATTCAGGAAGAAGTTGGAAGGGTCTTCTTGACTCATCACTTTGAGCACAGAAAAGCTCATCGCATCGACAGCAGCATAAGACCCACCTAGCCCCAGCAGCATATCTAGGAAGGTTGGATCATCCTTCTGAGTCCGTAGCTCTGGGTCTTGCAACAGTGCGGCTGCCTCCAGTAAATTCTCTGCCAGTTTCAGTCCCTTGAGTCGCTCTGCCGCCGTCTCCATCCCCGCAAAGAACGCATTGAGTCCTCCCTGCGCCTGCTTCACCTGCTGTATATCACCTCGCCAGAGCCGATCCAAAAAGCCCTGCACGGCAGTATCAGTCGCGCTTGGATTCGCCGTCGGGTTTGTCTGGACAAACTCCACGCCAAACTCCACCAATTCCCGCAGGAACGTCGCGTCCTTCACATCCCCCTTCAGGCTCGTCACATTGCTCGCCGCCTGCACCAGGTTATTGAGGAACTGAATCGCCCGCACCGGGTCTTCCACCCCCACCAGCAGCCGTTTCAACGCCGCCACACTGTCTGAGAGCGTTTGAGCAATGGCATCACCGTCCTTAAACTGCCCATTCGCATCCGGGATCTGCAACCGCCAGAGCGCATCCAGGAAGCCAAAATCTTGGTCTGCCGTTGGCACCGTTGCCTCCGGATTGGGATTCAACCACGCATAGGTCTTTGCCAACGCCATGACCGCTGTTGCCAACGCCTGTTGTTGCGCCACGTTCGTCACTAGCGGCGTAGCCTCCGTCACCACCGTCAGCAACGTCGCCTGAAACACCTGCTCCCGCACCGAGCGTGGGTCACTCACCAACGCCTGCGCCAACCATGCCCCACCCCACGGCACAAACGAGGGTCTGACACCCGCTGTATTGCCTTCAGGGTCATACGCATCGGCAAACAAGCCCTCTAGCGCTGAACGTAGGCGATCAATCAACGCCTGGTCATTGGTAAAATCACCATCCGCCTGGATATGGTGCTCCACTTGCGCCCCCAGTCCCTGCAACACCGACGCTCGATTGTAGAGCGCCGCCTTCTTGGTCAGCGTTGCCGGGTCCGTGCTGATGAAGTCCACCGCTTGCTCGACTAAGCGCTCAATGCTTTCCGTGTACGTATACTCATACCCATAGCCCTCCAAGCCCTTCTGGGAGTCCTTCAACGTGGGGTCAGCCGGATCAAAGCCCGCACCAGGCGTGGACGTAAAGGTGCCACCGCCGCCGCCACCGCCACCGCCACTACTGCTATAGCTGCCCCAGGCTCCCCCCGGACCCACATGATCCCAAGTCACGACCTGATCGGGCACTGGGTCTGGCTTCGGGTCTGGATCGCTGGGATGCAGTGGTTGATTCGGCAAGGTATCATCATCCGTCACCCGCCGCTCGCTGGGAATAAAGAACTGAAAGCGACTCCGTTGCGCGTTGCCAGCGCGATCGGTACTGGTCACCAGCAGGTTGTACGGTGTCTCGTCTTGCAAGGTCGCATTGCCTACAGCTAGCTCCGCTAACGCTTGATTAAACGTAGTGCCAGTCGTCGTGACCGTATGGGCTGTCCCAATCGTCCCCCCCCGTCACCGTTTCAAGTTGGTAGGCAACGTTTACACTGCCAGAGTCCTCCTGCACCGTCCCTTGCAGGTGCGTGCCACGCTCCCAGGCAATACCATCAATCAAATCAGGCAACGTTGTCACCGGAGCCGTCCGGTCGAGCGTCAAGCTCACCACTTGCTCTGCGATTTGGTTAGTATCAGCCTGCACGCGGAGGCGCAACGTATACGCCCCATCCGCCAAATCACCACCTGCCAAGGCTGCCAGTGTCTCCTCATCCAGCGCAAACGTCCCATCGGGTTGCAGCCACGCGGTCAGATCCTGGAAAGCAGCAGTCGCCGCTGTGTCAAACGTTGCCAACAGCGTCGTGATGACACCGGGCGCGGACGCAACGCCAGCGATACCTGGTATATACGTCCAGCCATCGGTGGTGTTACTTCCCGTATCCTGCATCAGTTGTGCCAGCAAAACAGGTGCCTCACCCCCACCATCATTGGTGGCAGAAATATTCACCAGGTAAGGTGCCAGTGTCGTCGTGTTCCCCGCTACATCGGTCATCGTCACGGTCAACGTTTGATCGTCACCGCTGCTACTACCCGTGAGATCCAGACGGTAGTTAAACAACCCGTTTGCTGCCACGGGCACCGTCACCGCTGGACTCGTGCCCAGTTGGTATTGCAACGACGCAAGCGCAGACGTGGTGCCACTCACTTGTCCCAGGAGCCGCGTTCCCGTCGTCAGCGTCACACCATTCGCTAAGGTTGTCGCCGTCGTGCTACCAGCCGCTAAGAAATTCAACTGTGTTGTCGTCGGTGCCACGGAGTCGATCGTGGTCGTGAGCGTTGCTGTTTGACTGTCCCCGATCGCATTGTGTGCCACCACGCTGAGCGTCTGTTCCCCTTGTGGTAAAGCGGTGGTCAGCGCGAACTGCCAGTTGCCACTGCCATCGGCGCTCGTTTCACCCAACAGTTGCTGCCCCTGGAACAGGCGCACTGTGGCTCCTGCTTCGGTCGTCCCCACGATCGTCGGTGTCGTGACGTTCGTGATGTTGTCGGTCTGGCTCTGCCCACTGTCCGTCAGTGCCGTGAGTCGGAGTCCCTGTGGTGTCGTCGGTACGAGCGTTGCCACTGTAAAGGGCGCTGCTGTGGTGGTGGGACTGGTATTGCCAGCGGCATCACTGGCAGTAGCCGTGAGGTCGTGCGTGCCATTGCGAAGTTGGCTGGTCGTCATCCGCCAGCTACCCGTCGCATTGGCAACGGCTTCCCCAATGAGGGTAGTGCCTTCAAACAGTTGCACTTGAGCACCCGCCTCCGCATTCCCGCTGATGGCAACTGCATACTTGCCGGAAGGTGACAGACTTAGATTCGTCGGTGCGATCGGTGCCTGGGTATCGAGGTCAAACGTGACGCTCCAGGGAGCCGTCACATTACCCGCTGTATCGGCTGCTTGCAGCGACAGCGTGTAGTGAGCATCCAGTAGTGACCCACCGTGGAGCGCGGCTAACTGCGTCCGGTTCAAGGTAAAACTGCCATCGGCTTGCAGTCGCGCCATGATGTCCGTATAGGTCATCCCTGTTGCAGTCACAAAGCCTGCCCGCAACGCCGCGAGTGGTTGGGTCGTTGTCACTTGACCACTGATCGTTGGGTCACTGGTCACACCATCCGCATTCGTGAACCCACCCGCCGCCGTATCCTGCGCTAACGCCGCTGTCAGCACTGGCACCGCTCCCAGCGAGAGCGTAACCGGGTTTTGCCACGTTTTGACATTTCCGGCTGCGTCTGTCGCTGTGAGGGTCAGCGTGTGGGTACCGTTGGTGAGACCGGTCAAGTCCAGTGCCTGATCAAAGCTGCCCGTAGCTGGATCAGCGGCAAGCGTGACGGCTGCACGCGCGTCGAAGTGATAGGTCAGAGAGGCGATTGCTGAGCCAGTGCCACTAACCGTCCCCGTGAGCCGGGTGCTATGGACCAACGGTGCGGTGAGCGGTGTGGTCACTGTGAGCGTGGGGAGGGTCGTATCCACCACCAGACTCAGCGGCGCTGACACTGTACTGACGTTCCCCGCGAGGTCAGTGGCAACAGCGGTCACTGGATAAGTCCCATCGGTGAGCGGACTCAACAGTGCCTGCCAGGTGCCTGTACTGTCTGCCACGCCTTGCCCTAACAGCACCTGAGCCGCATTAAACACTTGCACCAGTGCCCCCACTTCTGCCACTCCCGTCACCGTCGGTGTCGTCGTGTTGGTCGCCGTGCCCGTCACCCCTGCCAGGTGCAAGCCACTCGGAGCGACCGTCGTCGTGTCGAGCGTGAACGTGAGATCCGTCGTCGTCGCCGTCACGTCATAGACCCCAGTGGCTCGTAGGCGCAGCATGTAGCTGCCAGCGGTTAACGCCACCCCACCATTGATTTGCTGGAGCAGCGTGGGGGTGAGCGTGAACCGCTGTCCCAGAGTTGCCAGTGTCGTCAGATCCAGAAAACTCGAAGGGTCAGTCGTGTTGAAGCCCGCTGTCAGATGACCCAACCAGTGCTCTGACCCAATTTGCACGGCGACAGTGGGGTCTGCCGTCCGGTTGTCTGGCGCGCTGCCACTGCGTGCCGTATCGTTGACCAGACTCGGTGTCACCGTTGGCGGAGCCATCGTGTCAAACACCCCCAGCGTATAGCTGGTGGTCCCATAGACCCGCAAGTAGCTGCCACTCGCGAGGGTTGGTTGCAGGTGCACCGGAGCACCTGTCGTGACGGCACGTTGGAGCACACTGCCACTATTGGCGAGCAACTCCAGATTGCCTGTACTCGCTTGCAGGTAGACGTTGGGGTTCGCCGCTGGTAGCTGGAAGCGGTAGTAATCACTGCCGCCATTACTACTGATCGTGCTGCGATAGGTCGCCTGTCCATTCAGCGTGCCCAGGTCAAACGCCGTCGCGGTCGTTGGTCCACCCAAATCGACCAGACCCGGCGCACCATAAACGTTAAAAGGCGCGGCAATCTGCCAATGCACGTCTGTGATCCGGGTAAAGTACACGTCGCCGCTCGCGAGCAACGTCGTCCCATTCAGCAACCAGATCGCATCTTCCCCGGTGGCATAGTTGCGCCAGACCAAATCCGGGTGATCGTCCCCGTTAAAGTCAGCCACCCCTTCAATGTGCCAGTTGGCTTCCGCGATCTGGAAGGACACCGCCGTCTGCAACGTCGTCCCTTGCAGCTGCCATACGACATTGGCACCCGTACTCTGATTGCGCCAGACCAGATCGGCTTGTCCATCACGATTAAAATCACCGCTGCCGACCAGTTGCCAGTTTAAGTCCGTGACTGGAGGCAAGTTTAGGGTTGCTACCGATGTGGTGCCCTGCATTTGCCAGACCATGTTGGCACCCGTCGCGACATTGCGCCAGAGCAGGTCGGCGTGTCCATCCCCATTCCAATCCGCTACACTGGCGACCCGCCAGTGGGAGTCGGCGAGTGGTGTGAGAGCAAGACTCGTCACGAGCGTCGTGCCGTTCATCTGCCACACCGCATTTTGACCCGTCGTGTTGTTGCGCCAGACCAGGTCGGTTTGCCCTTGCCCGGTGAACGACCCAGCGCCGACCAACTCCCAGTTCAAGTCGGCGGTCGTCTGGAGATAGGCAGTCGTGCTCACACTGGTGCCATTCAGTGTCCAGAGGGCATTTTCACCCGTGGTGTAATTGCGCCACAGCAGGTCTGTCTTGGTGTTCTTCTGCGCTTGCAGCGCGAGCGGTGTAGTGCGCGTTGGCGGTACCACTCGCTGCTAGGACGCGAATGTAATAGAGTCCGGCACTCAGATCGGTGTAGTTCACGGACTCTGCTGTCAGCCCCGTATTGGTGGACTGTTGCAGTACCACCCCACTGCTACCAAGTAACTGGAGGTCGACATTGCTGTCTAACCCGGTCAGTGAGAGGTTGAGGCTGCTGCGTCCACTCAACGTGAAGCGGTAATAGTCGTTGGCTGGCGACGCGTTAAGGGTATGTGGTCCGGTGTTTCCCACAGCAAGGGCGGTCGCGGTCGCAAGCGTAGTGTTCGGGTCTGGCATGACAAGCTCAAAGGATGGCGCGCCTTGAGCTTAAGAATGGTCACGCCGCTCCGACTAGAGCGCGGCTGGTTTTTAACTACAACTTTATGTTTTACTTTATACTTAAACAGCCCCAGTAAAATCACTGACAAGCCGGATGAAGTTTCGCTGTCTACTGACCACGGAGGCTATGCACACCCTCATTTAGTACGCCAGCAGGCGTTAATACGCAACGCTTCACGCAGCAAACATAAGGCACTGCTACTACTACGTAAAAACGCTGAGACCGCTGCTTGCCGCACGCTCAGAGCGCGGCTGCCTCTACACAGCCGCACGACTGCTGCTTGAGCAGTTAACCCATTGGTAAGCCGTTGTGTAAATGCCGCTTGAGGGAATGCTAATCAGAGAACCTGCTGTGAACCATATGAAAGCTCTGAAGCTGCTTGTTGCGATCGCGCTGCCCCTGTCGGCACTGACTACCGTTTTCCTTGTCACCCCAGCGCTCAGTGATCAACTGGTCGCTCAAAAGTATGGGCAAGTTTGCTGGGACGGCAGAAGTGGTTACTTGTGGGCACAAGATACCGCCTCTCCAATCAACATTCGAGATAGGGCTTCTGTCCAAGCCTACGCCCGCCATATTGGTTATCGAGGCGATCGAGTTAACGTGCTTCAGCGCACCCCAGGCAGTGACGGCTACTGCTGGTACAAAGTTAAATTTGTCCAGTCAGGCGCAACCGGGTGGGTGCGTGGCGATTTCATTGTGGATCGGAATGAAGATTACTAAGAGGTGTTAATAACGACACTTTGACCCTTCAAGAACTCCTTTTTGGGCACCAACAAACGTGCGTTGAATCTCTTCAGTACTCAGTTTATAGTTCCAATTGTCGGCAACGGTTTGGGTAATCTCCAACGCTTTCAAAAAGTCATTGATCCGGCATAGTTTGTCAGGGTTGTCCGTAAACTCCTTTGCTGCGGTCATTGACGTAACGGCATGCTTCAGGTCACCAGCTCTAAGGGCAGAGTCAGCGGCATCTAAATAAGCATTGAGCTGCACTTCTTTTTGCTCTGCGTTCAATTCAGTCTTCACGTTGTTGACGGAGTTACAGGCAGTTTCTAGCACTGAGCGAATTGCTTGCGAAGCTGGTCGCATAGCCTTTGCAATTAATTGCTCCTTCATCCACACTTCTTTAAACACACCTTTTTTACAGTCTGGAATGGCTGTCACATGGTCTGAGCCAATCGTGTAGACCACCATAGGATTCTTCCAGCACTCATCATCGTGTGGCAAGTCTCCACATTGAGCACGAGCGCCGTTGTACCAGACTGACTCACCTGTGGACGCTTTGCCCATGTAGATAGAGATCTGTTCTTGCCCCAAAACAGGGGTAGCCGCTGCTACTGCAAACGCAAGTGCTAAAAAGAATGGCTTCACTATGAAACTGGTTGATACATCTTCTGACAGTATTCACAGTCTCGCTGCGGAATTAACGGTCACAGTCACTGCAAGTCCGATTCTTTGGTTGCCCTGCTGCACCAAAGACAACCTTTGGGGCAAGTGGGTCGCGGATCAGGGACAGCACTGGAGCGCGGCGCAACTAGAGCAGTGGCGATACGAGCGGCAGCAGATCAAAGAAAAACGGTCCCTGGCAGAAGCCCAGCGGCGTGCAGACTCGCTCTCGCCAGTGGCACGGGATCAGCACTACCGCCACCTGCTCAACCAACTCAGTCTCCACCCAGCGGATCGCCAGGACTTAGAGCGACGTGGCTTCACCGCCGCGCAGATCCAGGCCTCTGGCTTTAAGTCGGTGGTGCAGTGGCAGCCACTAGCGTCAGACTTGCCGCACACCTTACCTGGCGTCAGTCTGGCTGGTCGCTCACTCAACGTGCCTGGTGCCGGTTACCTTTGCCCACTTCAGGATGCGGCTGGACTCATCGTCGGGCTGCAACTGCGGTTACGCGACAGCGCGGAAGGGGGACGGTATCGCTGGTTGACCTCTGCGACTAAGAAACGTCCACACGGTCCCACGCCGCACCTACCCAATGGTGAACTCCCGCTAGCCGTGCATCGACCTGACGCTGTACAGCGACCCGCGATCGCCCTGGTCAAGGGCACGGGTGCCAAACCCTTTCTCCTGGCGCAACGTCAGGGGCAAATCACGATCGAGGCAGCGGGCGGGCAGTTTGCCAGTAGCCCGCAGACGCTGCAAGCGACGCTGACGGGACTAACGGCGGCGCTGGGTACGCACGTGATCGAGTTCTATCCCGATGCCGGTGCGAGCGGCAATCATCACGTCATGCGCCAGTACCGCGCGACCTGGAAGTCACTGCGGCAATGGGGGTACACCGTCCAAGTCGCCTGGTGGGGACAGGAGACGAAAGCCGCACCAGATATTGATGAACTGGACGATCCCAGTGCTATTGCGTGGTTAACCACCGCTCAGATGGAGGCGATGGCCCATCCGCGCGCCACTTGGCTCGAGCAGATCCAGCGGCGACTGCAGCGTGCCCTGCAACCCACCAGTGCCGCCGCCTTACAGCGGATGTTGACAGGACCCGAGCCAGCGGTACGGGAGTATCTTGCGGGGACGCGTCACGCCACCTGGCAGCAAGCAGTCAGTCAGGGCTATCGCTACCTCCTGGACCAGTCGGCCACCGGGACCGGGAAAAGCTTTGAGGCCGGGCTGTTAGAGCCGTCACTGCTGGGAGTGCGTCAACTCATGTATGTCTCGGACCAGCATCGCAATCCCACATTGAACTCTCCCCCGGTTGAAACACGGGGGATTCTGAGCGGATGTTGCTACGTGGGCTGAAGCCGCACTTCGCAACGCTCACGATATGCTGTACTCAAGTCCTTGAATAAGTCATATCGTTTTGGCAGGTTCAAAACTGCCCTACCGACCTTGGCTAAGTTGATACCTAGCTGTGTCGCTACTTTGGCGATGATATTAGCCGCTGCATTGCAGTCAGAGTTGATTCTGCTGCCGTCAGCGGTTTTATATTGTCCACGCCCCAAACCATCACCTTTCTTCCCTCGTTTCCCTGACGCTCTCCACCCCACGGGTCTTTCACCGTACTTAGGCAGGCTGTCACGGTCTAAAAACGATGCTTTTGATGTGTGAGCCTCTTCCGTTTCAATGAAATCGATCCCATCGGCTTCGCAGAGTTGCTGCAAGCGGGTTTTAAGCCTACCAGTGGGAATCTGCACAAAGGTCTGGTTATTCTTCTTGCCCATGTTTGAGCCGTCTTTCTGACCTTTATTCCAGCCAAACACCAGCATCCCGATCCGATGCTCTAAGCAGTGATTGACGATGAACCGAGCCGCTTTGTTGATGGCATCCCGCATGACACGGTTACGCTTTTCGGTTAGGTCTGCCAGTTGGTCGTTCCAGAACCCTTGCGCCTTCCCTGCCTTGATACCCGCCACGCGCTTGTTGTAAAGCTGATTGATGGACTTCAGCTTGCGACCATCCAGGATGAATGATTGCCCCAAAGTGGAGACACAGGTAAGCCAGCTATCGCCACCATGATCAATGCCGAGCGCCTGAGTATGGTCTAGCGCGAGGTTGCAAGTCGCTCCCTGATTGCCGTACTTATAAACGTACTCAGCATAGAGTTCATTGTTGCGGGGCAAGAGGCGAACTTCGCAAATCTGACTGGTCTTGATGCCCGTGCAACCGTTAATCCAAAGCTCCTTTACGTCTAGTAGCGCCTTTATATCCGCTCCCACTTCCAGGCTTACGGGCAGGCGACACCGCCCTGTGATAAGGTCGAACTGCACTGCTTGTGCGGGATAGGCGATGGGTGCCAAACCTCCCTTCGTGCGGTAATGAGGCATTTTCGGCTTTGTTGCCTCACCCTTAAAAAAGTTGCTCAGGATACTGTTATAGCTAGTGAAAGACTCAGCCACAGCCTTGAGGCTCTGTTGTGCTGACTGCCCTCCCAGTGCTTTGTAATGCGGGTTGTCTTGCAGTTCTTCACAGAGACTCGCGTATTTTGCTGTCCTTACTCGTTGCAGCTTGAAACCAGAACGGAACTCATCACCCGTGAAAAACTCCCCGCGTGGGCATTGCTCAAAGTGAGTTTGCTTGGCGTGATAAATGGCTGAGTTGATGAGGCTATTTGATTGACGACACTGATAGACCAGATAATCTCTGATTGCTTCTGAAACATTGAGCTTGACTTGAATCGTGCCGTACATCAATCAACCTCAGCCAATCGATCTAGGACTTGTTTCTGCCGATCCGCATCGTCGCAATAGCGCAGCAACCCTTCCATTGCTCTGAATTGACCAATGCGGCTAGTTTCGCAGTTTGAAAAGAAAACAGCCTCGCAAAGTGGTCTGAGGCAACGACTGAGGTTCTTAGCTGAAAGTGTTTGGGTCGCTGGGTCGTTCATTAGCGACATGACTTGCGCCTGGACACCGGGCAGGTTGGCATCAAATTGTTTTTGCAGTGAGATCCGTTTCTGAAGCCTCTCTGACCAGAGTTTCAAGTCTTTTGCTTGAGCCTTAGCGACTGCCGCTTGAAGTTCCTCATCTGACCAGCCACGTAACGCTTGAGCCTCTTTATGATGCACCTCAAAGAGAGAGGCTCTAGCCGCTTCAAAAGTCTCTAGGGATTTAGAAACATTGATCCAGTGATTGTGTTTCTTGACCTGTGGCAGAAAACCTTTACTGCATTGCACCACTCGTCCCATTGTTCTCAGCCTACGAGTCAAAACGGAATGGGCTTCAAATGTACCCAAGTCAGGGTAATCGTGAGCTGTCACTGTCTGAACCATTTCACCTCCTTGTGCTTCTGTTATTATAGTCTATAGATAGTGTTGCTGAGACAGTTTAAGAAACAAAGTTATGGTAAAGTTAGCGCCTGAAGCCTATGAATATCGACGGACTGAGAACTCTGTTTCGTCCATCAACTATCACTTCGTCTTTGTCCCCAAGCGCCGTAAAGCCGTCTTGATTCAGGACATTGCCGCACGGCTGCAAGCCATCATCTTTGATCTGGTGAAAGAACACGGTTGGAAACTCATCGCGCTTGAGGTGATGCCAGACCATGTGCATATGTTTATCAACGCACCAACCCACGAATCAGCAGCGGATATTGCCCGGTGGACAAAAGGACGCGCCTCTAAACTATTGCGAGAGGAGTTTCCAAACCTTAAAAAACTGCCTACCTTGTGGAGTCCTAGCTATTTTGTCGCCACTACCGGGAAGGTCAGCACTGAAACCATTCGGCAGTACATTGAAGGGCAGAAAGGCAAATAAAGTCGGCACGAGAGGCTCAAGCCTCTCACTCGTTTTCACCCTCCGCTTGAAAGACGGAGGCTCTCAACTTCGACTAGGTAGAGTGCGAGTGTCACAAACCCTTGACTGAAACCAGCGAGACTCTTTTTGCCACCTTCAGTCAGTACGAGCGGGATTTCAGGGTGCTGCTCGTACCAGTCCCAAAACGAACCCTCCAAAGGGACGGCGAGACGGTAGTGCTCGGCAATCCGTTGCCTGATGGTAGGGGGCACAGGGGGCAGATAGGCTCTAGCACCATTCCCGACGGGCGTTTCGTATTTCTGGGCTTTGCCCTTGCCATCCGTGCGTGGGGTGCTGAGCTTGGCTTGCCAGGTGAAATCATCTTCGTGGAGCATTAGGGCCGCGTACAGCGTCTCCCGTGCCTGGTTGCCAAAGCGAGTGAGGTGCCAATTGAGTGCTTCATGGATCGGGTAGGTCACGTCCCCACCCGCAAAGGTTTCGGTGTCGCTGACCAGTGCGATCGCTGCCTCAAAGAGGGCTGGGGCGATCGCACTGCCGTCAATAAATTCGGAGCGAATCGTCTGGCTGAAGGTTGCTAAGGATGGACTGAAAAAGGGAGGCTCTGAGCGTTGCTGAAGAGCTGAAGAGGTATTGGCAGCAAGGAAGTGAGATGGTGCGCTCATGTGGCACCCCCAAGACAGACGCAGCCGTGATGATCGTCAAGACAAAACCAGTCCAGGAAAAGGCTTTTCCTGGCGGCACCAATGATCTGAAACATATTTTAGCTCCCTGCACTGTGAACAACAGCGGATAGGAAGCCATGCAAAAACTAGGACAATTTGTCAAAGTTGTTGCACTTTTGAACAAATTGCCACTAAAATTGGCATAGCAAAGCCGAGTGACCTAACATCCGCCGTCTAAAGCATTGGTTAGAGTCCCTGCTCCTATCCTTAAAATCGAATAACAAGCCTTCTAACCCCTTCTGTACCACCAGTTGGGGTTTTGACTTTAAGTCCGCTTAGAGCATGATGGTTTCTCCTAAGATTAAAAGTTGGAAAATGATCTCTTCATTTAGTGAGGCTGATTACCAAGCCTCCTAAGTGCTTATCTCAATAATATTCCCAAAAACTATATAGATACTTATAACCCCAAAAAGGGAATAGTGAGATCGGAGATCGTACAGTAGGAGTAGGGATCGTCCAAAAAGTTGCTTATGAATCCTTTACAACTACGTCCAGAGGACTGCTCAGAGTTTGGTTGTCTGGTGCTTCGTTACCTGGAGCGGCATCCACAGACGAATATGAGTCAGTTAGCTCAAAAGATCGGCATTACTCGTGCTGGGATTGGGTTGGCTTGTCTTAAGCGATGTACGCCTAACGAAGAAACTGCAACCAAAATCGCTGTGGGCATCAATGCCGATTTGAAGGTAGTGGCGCGACTGGTACATGAAAATAAGCTGGATAATTTGGCGAATCCTGACGGACTAGACTACATCGCTGCTTTCAGCAAAGCCTTGCAAACTAGGAAAATCCCTGTAGAAGATGCGATTAGAGCTTTAAACGCTATTTTTGAGGCTTCTTGTGAATTAAGAAGAAGTCTGCCTGAAGCAGACCGGCCCTCTGACTTTTACCTCTACAAAAGAGCCTTCGAGTACGTGAGAGCAGATTTTCTGACTAGAAGTAAGCTCGCCAAGGCTCAAACGTTGCAGGTTCCATCCTCTTCTTCTGTAACTAGTTGCCAAACCTCTGATGCCGTAAGGCGTTGAGCACGTTAGGCACGTTTGACAAGCCCAGGCAACCCTGAGTTGCCAAACCTCTGATGCCGTAAGGCGTTGAGCACTAATGGAGTCCGGCATCATTCATGCCCCAGGAATTTGGGTTGCCAAACCTCTGATGCCGTAAGGCGTTGAGCACCTGAGGTGGTTGTCCTTGAGAGCAAAAGTCTCCTGTTGCCAAGTACAGCCAGCTTGTTTAAACTGGCTCACAATGCCAGGTACTCGCTGCAAATAGTTGACAGTTGCTGGGTCTTGGAGGGGGCGAGGATTGCCATACTCGTACAGTCCAGGTTTCCCGTTATACACAAAAGCAGACCCCAGGAAAGCATCCTGCCTCATCAGAATTTTGCGATCGCCTGTTTGCACCTGTCCTCTCATGACCTTACCTAGCATAAAGGCAACCCCTGGCTCGTTAGCCCCCGGAATAAAGGTTTCAATGATGCAGACCTGCCCTTTCGTGCGGGACGGATAGATCAGCATTGATTCCTCGATTGCAGTCCAGCCACCTAGAAAGGTCGCCACTGCCGGATCAATACGTGCCCAGGACTGGACAAAGGTTTGGCTTTGCTGCCGTTCAGCAGGGGTGCGACGATCACTATACGTGCGAGTGGGGTCATTTTTCAAGGTCGGCAGCTTGCGTTTAAACTGCTGGCTTAGACTTTGCATCTCCCGCTCGGTTGGATAGCGTTGCAATTGTGCCAAGACAGATTGTGTAAAGCCAGCAATGAGCAACAGACGGCTCTTCCGGATCTGTGGTTGAAATCGTATGAAAGGCTACAAAATGCCGCCCGATCGACGGCTGAAACCCACGATGAGCGCTTGGAAGAGGAGCATTGTTATGCCAAGAAAAAGGGCGTTGTCCATAGCGAGATCATGGCTCCACCGGATGTCCCAGCTTGGGTTTTTGAGCGGCAGTCTCTTTGGAATGTGGTCGAGGCTAGTGAAAAACGCCGAGACTCGCAGTTGGCACGGGACTTTGATTTAGCGCTGCCCGTTGAACTGTCCTTGCCGCAACGCCTCGACTTAGTAAGGGGGTTTGTCCAGGAGCAACTGGTAGAACGGGGCATGGTCGCTGATTTCTCTATCCACCAGGACAACGCCAAAAATCCCCACGTCCACATCATGACCACAATGCGGACGATCGACGCAAATGGTTTCGGCAAAAAGGAACGGGACTGGAACCAGAAGGAGTTGCTGAAAAGCCAACGAGAGGCATGGGCAACCCACATCAATCACGCCTTAGAAAACGCAGGGCACCAGAACCGAGTAGACCATCGCCGCTTGGCAGAACAGGCGGTGACTGATCGCCTGCCGCAGCTACATTTAGGCGTGGCAGCAACGGGGATGATTGAGCGGGCATCAGTGCAGTCAGTGGTACTGGAGCATCCCCGGATCAAGCGCTTCCACGCAAGGCAGCAGTTTAATGACAGCATGGTGTTGCTGAACCGCGAGCTTGCTGAAGAGACAGCGCGGTTGGCAGCGGAGCAGCGTTTAGCAGAGGCGCTTGAGGACGAGTCCGAACGGCAAGCACAAGCGGATGCCTTAGCCCCGCTCTCAGGTGAGCCTGATAGAGTTGCGATCGCGGCGCTTGATTCACCACCGATTGCCCCGTTGGCACCACTCAAAGAGGTCCGATCAGACGCAGCGCTGGAGCTGTTGCCAGTCGTAGCAGATGCCGCCCAACCGCCCATGCCACTACCGACTGCAGTGGTGCTTGATGCAGCGGCAGCGGAGTCAATGGTAGCGGCAACAGAGTTAAAACAACCACCAGTGCTCAGTCCACCCTTGCCCACTGACTTGCCACACACACTACCGACTCCGACCGTGCCACAAACACAAACAGCCAACCAGACCAAGACGACAGCACCCATACCTACGCCAGCACTCACAGCGTCAGAACAATGGTCTGAAGTCTTACCACTCCCTACGGCAACAGAACCGGCTTTGCTACCAGTCATGGTCGATCAGGTGCCGCTCTTGCCAGTGGAGCCAGCAGACTTGGAGTCGCTCACATTACAGCCACAAAGGGTAGCGGCGCAACGCCATGCCTGGGGCTTAGAGATCGTCAAAATTGCCCACCTTGGTCTCTTTGTAACAGGGCAACCCAGGGCTGAGAATGGCGACAGGCGTGGTCAGACTGTGCTGGATGATGACCACATCTACCAACTCGAGTGGAGGCAGCGTGATCAGACGCTCATGGTGAAAGCAACGGATGGCGGGGGTGTTTTGGTGGCGCAACAGGGCGACACCATCACGCTGAGTGACACGTTCACTGAGGCGGATTGGCATTGCTTCCAGCAGCAGGAGCCGTACTTTCTGGCACTGCAAACGCTACAAACGTTAAAGACACAACCATACAGGGAGTTATGGGGCAGAGAGATGGCGGCAGTGGCAGCTGAGGCGATGCGCTATGCCAGGAAGGTGAAGAAGATCGAGGCTGCAGAGCACATAGAGGAAGGAGAGCGCTATCGAGTGATTCAGGACGGTCAAACGCTAAAGCTTGTGGCGATGGATGAGCGAGGGCTGCTGGCCGAGTTTCAGGGTGACCAGTTGACGTTCGTTAATGAGAAATTGACAGAGACAGACCACCAGCACTTCCAAGCGCAACGGCAAAAGTTGGAGGCGAAGCAGCAAAAAACGCAGCAGCCAACGAAGCCAACCCCGAACGTCAAAAAGAGCAAGGGTCCAGATCTGGAGAGATGATCACCACCACCACGTAACCGAAAGTAAGCAGGTGGACTGAGCGACTCAAAGGAGGCTAGAGCGATCGATGGCGGACGGCTCACCACAGAAAGAGGCATCACACTCCCTACTCCTCCACTCCCACCACCCCTTTCAGGTTGTGCTGCCACAGCCCCAACCTTGCCCCACCTTTAGAACTCATAGAGGCTTGATCAATCGGCAGTGAAGCTCATCGTGGGTTAGTTTTAGCAGCGGAAAATTCTGGTCGTTAGTGAGCCGTTGAAGTGAACTGTCCCATT
>Ga0163155_10003160_pt1 | contig 17910 bp, 14 predicted proteins | sample OliLakLV19SP4G1_FD_148611 | JGI IMG/M metagenome (GOLD analysis project Ga0163155, IMG submission 148611) | Freshwater microbial mat bacterial communities from Lake Vanda, McMurdo Dry Valleys, Antarctica - Oligotrophic Lake LV.19.SP4.G1 | ecosystem: Environmental > Aquatic > Freshwater > Lake >... | reverse complement strand
GGTAGCTCTTTTTCAGGTAGCGCTGCTCGCCCCAGGCGAAAGTCCTCGCGCATTCTAAAGCGGGGCTGTTCAGGTAAACTTTGTGCGCTTAGCTCAGATTGACTTGGCTTCGACTGACCTGGATTAAACTGACTTAGACTAGGCTGAGCAGTAGCATCCGCCACCCCCCACTCTATGCCGGTGACTGAAAGCGCTAGAATCACGAGAAGTCCCGTCAAACGGGGATAAATTCTGCGGGATGAAAGGTTCGGTATTAAGTCCATACTAGTGTTATGCGCCGAAATGCTTAGTTTAGCTCCTCAGCAGTAGGACCATTGTTTATCATAACCCGAAATTCTATAAGACCTACTGGAGATTAGCTCTAAACAATAGCGCCCTTCGTCAGAGGAACTTATGTCGGTAATTCGCTCTCAACTATTTACTTCTACGGCTACTTCCACGGACGAGTACCACGAAAAGCGTGAGAGATATCAGGAGCTAACGGCGAATTTACAAGCACTTCGCCAACGATCCGAAACACCGGAAAGCCCGGAAGCAGTGGCACTTACTCGCACCCGCAATAAGCTTTTGACTCGCGAGCGGGTAGCGCTCCTGTTGGATCCACTATCTCCCCGATTAGAGCTAGGCGGCCTCGCTGGATTCGAGATGTACGACGGAGTCGAACCTGGCGCCGGAATCACTACCACTATCGGGAAGATAGCCGGTAGGAAGTGCATGATCGTAGCAAACAATCCACTGGTCAAAGGTGGAACCTACTTTCCGATGACCATCAAGAAACACCTGCGAGCTCAAGAGATCGCGCTAGAGAATAACCTTCCCTGTATCTATCTCGTCGACAGCGGCGGTGCGTTTCTTCCGCTCCAAGATGAAGTGTTCCCAGACCGCTTTCACTTTGGTCGAATTTTCTACAATCAAGCGCAGATGAGCAGTCGGGGAATCGCCCAGATTGCTGTGGTCCTGGGCTCCTGCACTGCGGGTGGAGCCTACGTGCCGGCGATGAGCGATGAAACAATCATGGTTCGTGGCAACGCCACCATATTCTTAGGAGGACCGCCCCTCGTAAAAGCGGCTACAGGAGAGATCGTTACCGCCGAAGAGCTAGGCGGAGCAGACGTACACTGTAAGGTAAGCGGTGTTGCCGATCACTTGGCCGAAAACGAGCATGAAGCGCTACAGAAGGCGAGAGAGATCGTGGCCTCGCTTGGCGCTGATACGAGCTCTCGATTGCGAGCCGAGCAGGAATCAGAGGAACCGCTTTATGATCCAGCCGAGATCTACGGCATAGTCGGAACAGATCTCAAAAAGAGCTTTCCGGTAAAGGAGGTCTTGGCAAGACTACTAGACGGCTCGCGCTTCTATGAGTTTAAAGAAAATTACGGCACCTCACTCAAATGTGGCTTTGGGCATATCCACGGCTTCCGTGTAGGCATCGTCGCCAATGATGGAATTCTCTTCAGCGAGTCCGCCCTTAAAGCCGCGCACTTCATCGAACTCTGTAACCTTAGAAATACACCGCTGCTGTTTCTGCAAAATATTGCCGGCTTTATGGTGGGAAAGAGTTACGAGAATGAAGGCATCGCCAAAAATGGCGCAAAGATGGTAACTGCTGTTTCTACCTCCTGGGTGCCTAAATTCACCTTACTGATTGGCGGCTCCTTTGGCGCTGGGAACTATGGTATGTGCGGCAGAGCGTACGAACCGCGCTATCTCTTCTCTTGGCCCAACTCGCGCATTTCAGTAATGGGTGGCAGTCAGGCAGCTAGTGTACTGACACAGATTAAATTTGCTAAGAGCGGCGAATCCGCAGAGGCCAAACAGTATCACGAGCAGATTTTTAGCAAATACGAGAAGGAAGGTAGTCCCTATTATGCTTCTGCTAGACTGTGGGATGACGGTGTTATTGACCCTATCGATACCCGTTCTACCCTGGCCTTAGCCTTCGCGAGCAGCGTAGTCAGGCCCGCAGGGGAGTCCCGCTTTGGACTCTTTAGAATGTAAGTTAATTTTTCATCAAGGATGCCGGTGATTCGAGAGATCAAGAAAATTCTAATCGCGAATAGAGGTGAGATCGCTGTCAGAATTATCAGAACTTGCCAGAAACTAGGCCTCGATACCGTTGCGGTTTATTCCGAAGCTGACCGCGGTGCGCCGCATACCCTCCTGGCGGATGAGGCATTTTGTTTGGGCGGAGTGGCAGCACGCGACTCTTATCTGAAAATTGAAGCCGTCCTAGCGATAACCAAAGAGTGCCAAGCGGACGCCATCCATCCGGGCTACGGATTCTTGGCAGAGAACCCAGAGTTTGCCGAGGCGGTAGCTAAAGCCGGTCTTGTCTTTATCGGCCCAACCCCTGAATCGATGCGACTACTCGGTCACAAAGATCAGGCGCGCCAGGTCGCTGTCAAAGCCGGAGTTCCGGTTGTTCCGGGCTATGATGGGAAGGATCAATCGCTCGCGGTCTTGCGAAAGGAAGCCGAGTCGCTGGGCTTTCCGCTACTGATCAAGGCCCGTGCCGGCGGTGGGGGTAAGGGTATTCGACGGGTCGCTAATATCGAAGCGTTCAATGAAGCGGTCGAGGGAGCAAAACGGGAAGCACTGGCGTTTTTTAGCGATGATCGGCTGATACTAGAGAAGCTAGTCGTCAACCCACGTCACGTTGAGGTCCAACTCCTCGGTGATAGTTTCGGTAATGTCATCCATCTTTTCGAACGAGATTGCTCCCTTCAACGTCGACATCAAAAGGTAATTGAAGAAGCTCCGGCTACCTGGATTAGCGGCACTCTGCGGGAGAAAATCCTGAATGCCGCAATCCTGATCGCGAAAGCGAGCAAGCTTTCCAATGCCTCAACGGCAGAGTTTCTTGCAGCGCCAGAAGGCCAAGCTGAGCAGTTTTACTTTCTCGAAGTGAACTGCCGGATTCAGGTCGAACACCCCGTGACCGAGATGGTAACCGGAGTAGATTTAATCGAGTGGCAGATCCGTGTCGCCCGGGGAGAGCCGCTCAGCATAAATCAAGCCAACATTCACTGCCATGGTGTCGCGATCGAAGCTCGGCTCTATGCTGAAGATCCCAGCCGGGGTTTCATCCCTAGAACGGGGACGATTACACGGCTAAATTTTCCTAGCCCCGAGCACCCGCAATCTCTGAGAATTGATCATGCGCTAGCGTTGGGTCAAACTATCACCTCGCATTACGACCCCATGTTAGCAAAGATCATCGTCTGGGGAGAAAATCGCGAGGTAGCGCTGCGGCGGCTTCGATCTGCTTTGCTAAAGGTTGAACTGCAAGGTTGTGGGCATAACCGCGATTTTCTAGTGCGCCTGACGGAGGACCAAGGTTTCAATTCAAATAAGATCTCGATTTCCTATCTGGATCGCGAGTTGGATAGACTCGTCGCGAATCCGCCACTCTCTGCGGAAGCACGAGCATTGAGTGTCGCAATTTTTCTTTTCCTGCGCGCAGATTATCTCACTGGACAATTCTCTGCTCTCTCTAAGTTAGACCCTTTCGAAAAGCTTCCACAGGAGAAATTTAGCCTAACTTTACCTCGAGGCTCGGGCAGCAATGTCTCTTTCGACGTGAGCGAGCCGGGAGATTCGAAAGGTCGAAGCTCAAGCGTCTCTACAGGGCACTTGATTGAGCTAACAGCGACAAAGGGGGTAATTGCTAGTGCGACTGTCGAAGTTGACGGACGGGAAGTTGCGCTGCTCGTCGCAGAGAGAAATCTAGCCTCGGGAGCAATTAAAAGCGTTGAGGTTCGCGGAGCGCTTAAGCAGGTACAATTTACTCCTATGGAGGGCGATCGAACTCGGGTTGCCCGCGCTATCGTGAACATTGAAGGCCGAGAATATCAGGTCAGTGAAAACCTGGCGGGTATTGCTGGAGATTCTGCGGCCAAAGCCGGTGTTACTTCCATTAAAGCGCCCCTCCCCGGAAGACTCTTGGCGCACAAAACCACAATCGGAGCGGTAATCAAAATAGGCACGGTAGTGGCTCTTATTGAGTCCATGAAGATGGAGCACTCACTGATTGCACCTGTGGGCGGAAAGGTTAAAGCACTCTTTGGCAAAGCTGGTGATTCTGTCAAAGAGGGTCAAGAACTTGTGGTGATAGAATAGAACTACTCGGTCAAGACCGCGAGGAACTTGACGATTAGGTAGGCCAAAACTCCGTACAGCGCTGAACTAAGGACAATTACCAACTCCCCCCAAAGCAGAGAGTAAAAAGAATCGGCTAGCTGTGCGTCGATGCGGCTCTGCAATAGCTGATAGACTGGAGCATCTATTGTCCGATAAATAAAATTCAGTCCCGGATAGCGGCCACCGAATTCTTGAAAGAAGGGGAGAAACTGCGCCACAACCACAAGCGCATTACAGACCACAAAGTGGCCTACCCCTACTGCATCTCCAATCAGGACTGGTATCCGCCGGTTAGTTGCCATAAACCTTCTATAAATTGCCTTACTCCCCTCCCTTCCGCCACCCTCTAAAACTCGGTATGGTTTACTGCTCATGCTGCAAACCTTAAGGAACTCACTGTGATCGACCGTATAAAGCTAGAAACTGAAATACTGAGCCTAGGCACCGAGATCTTCAACGAGGTTCAAAACGATCAACTCTCGCTCTTCGATCCTCAATTCTACACCGGCAAGTTAATGAATTGGGCGATGCAGGACGAGGAGTTCAAGATAGCACTATTTCGCTTTGTGGATGTCCTGCCTGCCCTAACACAGTCCTCTGCCGTTATTCAGCATGCGCAGGAGTATTTTAAACCTGTCGCCTATCGTATTCCCGGATTACTTAAGTGGGGTCTAGATGTCGATCCGCGCTCGATCGCGGCCAAGATTGCGGCGCAGTTGGTTCGCAAACAGATCCGTTCGATGGCCGAACGATTTATTTTAGGAGAAACCCCAAAAGAAGCGCTAAAGCCACTGCGCAAGATTCGCAAAGAAGGCATGTCCTTCACCGTCGATCTACTGGGTGAAGCTACTGTTGGTGAGGAAGAATCTAAAGTTTACGTTCAGCGCTATTTGGATCTTCTCGACGGATTAAACAAAGAGGTGCGGTCCTGGCCGGAGAGTGCCCCGCTAATCCAGAATCATCGAGGAGAAACCACACCACTAAATATTTCGGTTAAACTCTCTGCACTGTACAGCCAGGTCAGCCCGCTAAATGCTGAGCGCGCTGTGGCAACACTGGCCGAGCGTTTTGGCTCGATCCTCGCCAGGGCTAAGCAGTTTGGTGCCTTCGTCTACATGGACATGGAGGACACCAAGATGACCTCCATCACCTTGGACACCGTTAAACGAGTACTTGAATCTGCCGAGTTTAAGCACTACGAAAAATGTGGGGTGGTCCTGCAGGCATACCTGCGAAGAACTGAAGCTGATCTTTTAGAGCTGATCGAATGGACCAAGCGACGTGGCACTCCAATCGCTGTCAGACTAGTAAAAGGTGCCTACTGGGATACCGAAACGATCGTCTGCAAGCAGATGGCGTGGCCCATCCCAGTCTGGCAGGAAAAGGCGGCGTCTGATGCTAACTATGAAAAGTTAAGCTTACTCTTGCTTGAGAACAGCGCATTGACTATGCCAGCTTTTGGATCGCACAACATTCGCTCTTTGGTACATGCGGTAAAGGCAGCTGAGCTGTTAGGGGTACCTAAGACAGACTTTGAGCTCCAGGCACTATTTGGCATGGCGGAACCCATCAAACGTGCGTTCGTGAAACGCGGATATCTCGTGCGAGATTACGCTCCCGTCGGAGAGCTAATTCCAGGGATGGGATATTTGGTGCGGCGTCTACTAGAGAATACTTCTAATGAAGGATTTTTGCGTCTCGGATTTCATGAGCATGAAAAACCGGAAACCCTATTAGTTCGCCCCCAGCCCAAGTTAGCCGACTCTGGTCGAGAGCATCTGGTCGAATATGCTGCTAGAGATTTTTCCAATACACCACTCCGCGACTTTTCCGAGAAACATTTTCGGGATGGCTTAGCTCGGGCGATTCAGAACGAACGGAACAAGTTGCAGTCCTTGCCTAGCGCAGTTTCCCCAATAGTGGGTGGCAAAGCGCTGTCCTGCTCAAAAAGCATCACTTCGGTTTCCCCCGAGGATCCTAGTTTTATTATAGCGAAGGTGGGATACGCCGATAGGCAACAAGCTGAAGAGGCGTTAAAAAGGCTCGCCCACTTCTTTCCGACTTGGCGTGATTCGGATCCCAAGGTGCGGGTCGAGATCCTGAGGCGCGCGGCAGTGATAATGGAAGAGCGCCGTGACGAGCTCGCCGCGACCATGATCCTCGAGGCCGGCAAGGGATGGATTGAGGCGGACGCGGATGTTGGAGAAGCGATCGACTTTCTAAACTACTACGCAGCTGAAGCAACTCGTCTGTTCCAGGCGCGCAGATTGGGTCACTATCCGGGCGAGGATAATCGGTTGTTTTACGAAGGGCGTGGCATAACCTCGGTCATCTGTCCTTGGAATTTTCCACTGGCCATCCCCTGCGGCATGTTCTCCGCTGCGATCGTTACTGGAAACGTCGCGGCACTCAAGCCTTCTGGCCTAACCTGCCTAATTGCCAGCAAACTCTTTAGTATCATGCTCGAAGCTGGGCTACCCCCGGAGGCTGCGGCCTTTTTACCTGGCACCGGCGGTGACGTTGGAGCGCTAATTGTCACACATCCAAGCGTCAGCACCATTGTTTTCACCGGCTCCAAGGAAGTCGGACTCCATATTCTTAAACAGGCGGGAGAGACTACGCCGGGGCAGGAACATGTTAAACGAGTGATCGTCGAGATGGGCGGAAAAAACGCTATTATCGTCGATGAGAATGCAGACCTGGATGAAGCTGTTAAGGGAGTGCTTTACTCGGCCTTTGGGTTCCAAGGTCAGAAATGTAGCGCCTGCTCCAGAGCAATAATCTTAGAGTCAGTCTACGATACGTTTACCGAACGGTTAGCCGACGCCGTCAGAAGTATGATCGTTGGTCCAAGCTCTGATCCCAGTAGTTTTGTTGGGCCGGTGATCGATGACGTAGCATGCGATAGATTGAACCGGGTAATCGACGAGGCGAAACGTGAGTGCCGACTACTCGCTCAGGCTTCACTAGAAGACACTCCCACTCAGCGAAGGGCGAACGGTTACTATGTTTTACCTACAGTTTTTGTAGACGTACCGCGTCAGCATTTTATCATACAGAACGAACTATTCGGGCCAATCCTCGCGTTGCTAAAAGTGAAGGACTTCGGAGAGGCGATAAAAGTGGCCAACGATTCCGAATTTGGTCTAACCGGTGCAATCTTTAGCCGCTCTCCCCAAAATATCGAGACAGCCAGAAAGGAGTTTCGAGTTGGAAATCTTTACATCAATCGTGGAAGCACCGGTGCCTTGGTAATGCGACAACCTTTTGGTGGAGCGAAGATGTCCGGTGTGGGATCTAAAGCGGGGGGGCCAGATTATCTTTTGCAGTTTGTGATTCCGAAGGCGATCTCCGAGAATACGATGCGACGTGGGTTTGCTCCCAATGATTCTGCCAAAACACAGCCTTAAGGAACACAATGGCAACAAAAATTGTTGACTTCGCACAAGCTGCTGAAATGGTAGATGGAGACAAAGACTTCTATCTAGAGTTAACGGAGATTTTCTTTGGCGAATACGATAATTTGCGGCAATCCATCGAAGTCGCCATCCAACAAAAGAATGCGAAAGAGCTGAACCAGAGTGCGCACACCGCTAAAGGAGCGCTGGGAAATCTCTGCGCTATTTCGGCGCGAGACCTTGCCTCCAAGCTGGAATTGATGGGCGTTAAGGCGAACTTTGATGATGCCGAGAGTATCTTCGCGAGCTTTTGCGCTGCCGTTGATGAGTACCGCAAGCTAGTAGCGGAGATACGGATCAGCGACTTATGGGAGCGCTCTCTGGGGACCTCAACTTAGCAGGCAGCCGCCTGCAGCCCCCTAACCCACTGCTAAGAATCACATTTTTATCTTGCCAGGCTTTGTTCTAGCGAACTCAAGCGAATCACACTTCATACCGATCCTATTGTTACGCTTCTGAGGCAGGACGATGGGGATTTTCTGATGGATCTTAGCGAACTTAGTGATGTAGGGCCTTACGCTGGAGAGGAGCTAAGATCTCTTTTCCGCGAACTGACATTACGGGTGCGCTCACAGATTGAATCTGGCGAAGAACCCAGCAAGCTCTATGCAACAATCGCCAATCTCGTATCAGGTTTGCCCGGAGTAGAATCCTGTTCGCTTTATCTTCCAAGCGAAAGCAAAGATAGTGTCGGTAAATCCTCGCTTGTTGGGCAAGCCGGTCAGGAAGTTGTGCCGGAGGCGATGGAGAGTGCCGCTGAAAAGGCTGCACGCCTTGTAGTACACGGCGACAATCGCTCACGACAAAGCGCTAGCACCGTCAACTATCACTACACAGATATAATTTGTTTGGGTGCTCCGATCGGTTCGATCGGAATCACTTCTGCAGTTCGTCCCATACAACAGGTCGAGGAGTGCTTAACTGAGTTGGCCTATTACGCTAGCGTGGCCTTCGAGCGGCAACGGCTTTCCAGTCGATTACGTAACTATCTGGACCGACTGGAGGTGCTTAACGACCTCAATCAACTAATCGCTTCGAACATCGGCCTGGCGCGAACGATGAAGAATCTCGCCAAAGAAGTTGCTTTCCGTTTTGCGACGGATTGCGCGATGACCTTTATTCTAAACGAGTCGGGCGAGCAGCTAGAGATTCGTGGCACTTACGGGTGCGCACCTGACGCGATTCCAAAAACGCTGGAGTTAAGGGATACAATTTTAGGGCGAGCGCTCCGTTTAGGAGGAATCTTCTCCATTCCCGATCTCAATGCGCAGGCGGCGAGCGGTCTGCACTGGCTTTCTGCGCTGGGAGTAGTCTCCCTCCACTGTTGCAGTCTTGAGGCTAAGGGAGAAACCTCAGGAGTGATCATCCTTGGCTTCAGACGGCCAATGTTTCTGAGCGAAAGTGATAACGCGATGTTTGAAGAGTTCGCTCGTGGAGCCGGAGTGGCTGTAGCCAACGCAAAATCGCAAGAACGCTTAACTTCCTACACAGAGCGCTTGGAGGAACTTGTCCAACAACGAACAGCAGATCTTGCCATTCAAAGTGCGAGAGCCGAGGAAGCTAGTAAAGCCAAAAGCCGCTTCGTGGCTAATATTTCGCATGAATTGAGAACTCCTCTGACTGCGATCGTAGGATACTCCAGCGTGCTGGCGGATGGCGTCTTTGGAGCAGTCAACGATAAGCAGAAAGACGCACTAACAGCAATCACTCGCTCCAGTGAACACTTGAAAGAGCTGATTGATGATGTGCTTAATATCTCTAGGATCGAATCCGGTAAAGAAGACCCCAAGCCTGGAAAACTGGAACTGATTCCGCTAATTCAACAAATTCATAAGTTGATGCTACAGACCGCTGTAGGTAAGGGAGTAAAACTACTCCCGTTAGAACTCTCAGAAAGCTTGAAGGATGTTAAGCTGTGGGTCGACGCCAGACATGTCCGGCAGATTCTGATTAACTTGATGTCCAACGCCGTAAAATACACGGAGTCGGGCGGTACGGTCCAAATTCACGCCGAGATATTAGCCGACAAGGCACAAGTCTCCGTCATCGATAGCGGTGTCGGTATTCCCCAAGGACAAGCGGAAAAACTTTTTGAGCGCTTCAACCGTGGGGATGACAGCTACAGTCGAACTCAGGTGGGGACTGGCATTGGACTTTCGCTTACCAAACACCTAATTGAGATCAATGGTGGCAAAATAGGCGTCGAGAGCGCCGTCGGTAAGGGCTCTCGATTCTGGATCCTAATCCCCTTAGCGGATGCGACTTCAGCGGTCGTTGATGAGGCTGTGGCCAATATCGAGACGGAAGATGAGACAGCGAAACTCCTATCCGGGTTGAATGTCTTGATCGTTGACGATAACATGATGACGACTCAGTTTCTTGGGACTGTTATACAACGCGCTGGTGGAACCTCCCACATTGCCCAGAGCGTCGCAGAAGCCCGAAAAATATTAGCTGAACAATCTATCGATGCCGCCCTAGTAGACTTGGCTATGCCCATTGAGAGTGGATTAGATCTGATTAAGCATGTGCGTCAAAATCTAGCTGAGCCGCAGGCCTCCATGCCCCTAATAGTGGTCAGTGCCTGCGTCTTTGACTCGGATCAGGAGCAAGCCTTGAATCATGGCGCCTCGTTTTTTATCGCTAAACCCTTTAGACCTAGAGAAGTCGTAAAAACCATCCGGCACTTCACCACAGCGTCCGCTCTCAACTCTACTGGGAGCTTCCGCCTCAAATGAAAAAACCCCTAGAACTTGGACGGGCCGATACTCCTGAGCAGATCCTCAGCAAACTCCAAGTAGCGCTTCTGGCCGATGGAGATTTCCCGGTCAGAGCGAAGGTTGTCAATGAGTTACGAAAACTTACCAATAATCCGCATACGCCGATCGAACAGATAACTGAAGTAATTCTGCGCGAGACAACCCTGGCGACTAGAGTGCTGCACATTGTTAATAGCGCTTTCTATCAGCGCAGTGTTCCGATCATGACGGTCTCCCAAGCTGTCATGCAGATCGGCATGCGCCCGCTCTCCGAACTTTTTACCGGCTTAGTCTTGATGCAGAAATTCATTCCGAATGCCGAACGGGGTGGAATTTTTGCCGACATGCTGAAGCGTTCGATCGTAACGTCGCTCCTGACCAGCTCTCTTGCTCGAAGTAGTGGCGCTCAAGGTATTGCTGAAACGGGTTATCTGGCCGGGACCTTCTTTAGCCTTGGTTACTTACTGATGGCCTATTATTTTCCACAGGTTTTTGAAACTGCCGGAAAGCGCGCAGAAACTCGGGGGCAGGATGTGCTGGAAAGTCTTACAGAGCTCCTCGGCATCGAACCCCGATCGATTCGCTTGGCAATCGTCGATGCCTTGGATATCCCAGAGTATTATCGAAAAATTATTGAAAAGACCGAGCTGCCGTTTACGGCCCGCGCCCCTAAGACGGCAGCGCTTAAATTAGTAGATGCGCTAGCCACGGCTGACCGCATTTCTTCAGCTATTATCACAAAAAAGAGCCGCGAGGAATTGATTACAGCGTTAGCCGCAATCTCAGAAAGCTCCGGATTCAATACTCAACAACTAAACCAAGTGGTTCATCAACTGCCAGCTCTCTTTAATGACCATGTAAAGTTAATTGAGCTTAGCTTTCTCTCCCTGCCCGACTACATCTCCGATTTTTACGTTGATAAGCCCGAGGCTGCGCAAAAGGTGGCTGAAACTGCTGCTAGTACAGATCTTTCTAGTTTCTCGGGACAGGCCGGCGAGATAAAACAAGCCATTCGAAACGGTGAGCCAATCTCAAGTATCATCGCCTCGGCAATGGAGACAATCGCCTTCACCTTGGAGTTTGATCGAGTTATCCTGCTAATGGCTGACAAAACACGGACGGAGCTACAAGGCCGGATGGGATTGGGGAAAAAGTTGAATTTTGATCCTCGCTCTGTTAGACGAAGCATCAAAGCCCAAAATATCTCGGCACCGGATATCGTCGCGTTCACCGGAGGCTGTCCGCAGATTTACGGCGACCCGATTTTTGAGGATGGATGGCCTTTTGCGGCAATTCCGATTGGCAGCAGGATGCAGGATGCTGTGGGAGTGATCTATGCCGATCGAGTAAGCAGCGAAAGTTCGGAAGCGTCGCCTCTTGATAGTCAAGCGCAAGCTAGCTTGAGCGTACTTTCAGATCTTTTAGACCAAGCAGTCAAAGCGAATCATTGAGGGAAGGAGACAAACCGTGAGTAAACGTATCCTATCAGTAGACGACGATCCGATGATACGCAGCCTAGTGCGAGCCATACTGGAAGCAGCAGAGTTCGAGGTGATGGTCGCCGAAAGCGGCGGGGATGCCTTTAAATTGCTAGACTCCGAGTCTCGTCCCGTCGATTTAAGTTGCATTATTCTAGACGTGCAAATGCCGGGGATGAGCGGCTTCGACGTGTTGACTAGATTAAAACTCCACGCGGACACGCAAAATATTCCCGTGATCATGCTTACCTGCCAATCTTCACCAGAGGACTTCGTCAGCGGCTACAACATAGGCGCGGATTACTACATCACCAAGCCCTTCACGCGGGAGCAGCTCCTCTACGGGATTACGTTAGTCACTTCCGGCTGAACAAAGCACCCCTTTTTACTGAGGATAGCGACAAACCCTTCCAGCCCATATTGCGAAGGTGCGCTTTTATATGGTCTTAATGGGACCTACTTGCCGCCACTCGCTTTAGGGTAATGCTAAAATGCCAACTAAGTTTAGAGCTAACAGCTCTCGATTCGACCTCCGTACTACCACTTTGCTTTCTCTTTTGATTTTAAGCATGTCCGGTTGTGGTGGCGGAGGAGGAGACGAAGACTCTGGCAGCGACGGAGGAAGTGATGGACCGACTACGGGTAGCGTCTTTCAGTTGGCAGGTAACGCCGATAATAGCGGCAGCGCGCTTGTTGCTATTGAAGTCCCCGCCGGAACCACCAAATTCGGACTGACTGTTGAATCATCCGCAGATGCAGTACGCATGGAGTCAGTTCGTGCAGGTGGAACAACCTTCTTCAGCAGCACTGGTGAGCGAGTAGGCTTGGCTCAGTTCTTCCAACCGGAATCGAGTTACGCCAATGTGCCCTCACGAGGCAACGACCCTCGCCTGACTTCAACCAGCTTTATCCTCGACGTTTCTTTGGCCAATCAACGTTCTGATGGTTCTCTCGTCGACGCACAGGGCGCTCCTTTTACCGTAACGGTTAACACCAAGGCCGATCCTAATTTAAATTCTGGCACTTTGACCGTTAACATTTTCTCAGTTGGAGAGATTGCCAGGACCAGCGGTATCAGGGCTGCGATCCAAAGCGCCATGGAGTCGATGAAGCAGATTTACGCTGACGAGAGTGGTATCGCCGTTACCTTCAACGAGTTCACTATTAGTGGAGGGAATCTCCTGCCGGACCCATTTAATGGCTCCAATTTTATCGTGCAGCCACGGCGGGAGCCCCCGCTCCTGCCGTCAATCTATTTCTGGCCGGAGACGTTTTGGGCTTAGAGGGAGATGTGCTGGGAATTGCGGGATCTATTCCGGGAAGTCCGAACTCAACCTCACGCAGCGCCGTCTTAGTTAGCCTGCTAACTTCAGCCGGGGCCGATGGGGTGTTTGACGAAGCAGATTTACGGCTACTTGGCGAAACTTTTGCTCACGAATGTGGACACTATCTCGGATTGTTCCATCCAGTAGATTTCAATTCAGTGACTGGCACGGCAGCGGCGAGCGACCCCCTCTCCGATACACCAGACTGTTCAACCCAGAGTCAATGCCTCGCAAATTCGTCGTTGATTAGGAACTTAATGTATTCCACCCCTGTTGTGAACATTTCTGGAGAAGGCATTCCTCAGAATCAATTAACTGAGCAGCAACGTGCGGTGATGAATCGATACATTGCGGTTGATTAGATTTTAGGGGTGTAAGCAGTGGGGTGGTTTGCTTCTCTAACGCCGGAAGTTTCGGGCTGGCTGACAGGTGCCGATGCGCATCTGGTCCACGGCGGTGTCTTCCTGTTGCTCTTTTTGGGCGGAATCGGGCTACCGATCCCAGAAGATATACCTCTGCTATTGGCCGGAGTAGCCCTGGCTAAGGAGATAGTTTCAGCACACTGGATCTTCGTTACTTGTTATACGGGTGTGGTTTTAGGCGATCAAATTATGTATCTGATCGGATACAAATTTGGAAACAAGCTCCTTGGAGCGGGTCAGCGGTCGCCACTTTTTCCAGCAGTCACACCCGAGCGGATTGAAGAGATACGAGATGGACTACGACGTCGTCGACTTGCTTACATCTTCCTCGGACGTCATCTATTTCCTATTCGCAGCGTCACATTTATTGCCGCTGGCGCGTTAGGAATTCCTTTTCGCGAGTTTTTGGTAGCTGACATGTTTGCCGCGCTGGTCAGCGTAACTCTCGTGCTAGCCCTCGGATATTTCTTAGGACAGCGACTTACACCAGAGCACATTGAGTATCTCGCGCACCAGGCGAACACCATTATTTTAGTCTCAGTTATGGTCGGAGTCGTCGGCTACCTAATTCATCGCCGAATCAAAAAGAATCGGCGCGTAAAAACCGACTAGTGCACCGCAGAAGAGGAAGAGTTATGCAGTAACTCCTGTAGCGCACGGCCAAAAGCCAATCTCAAAGTATTTGCTGAAGCTTCAATGACGCCGTGAGCACAACGGATCACAGCCTCATACGCCAAGGTATTATTGACTCCCGCGTGATAAATCATGGCCTGACGAGCCTCGAACTGCTCTACCAGCTGCTCAACAGTTGGTAGCCAAACGAAACTCTTTCTTAACTCTGTTGGTGTGAGTCCATGCGGATCCACGAGGATTGAGATGCGCTCAAGATTGGTGCGCTCACTTACCTCGTCGCCAATCTCCGGGTACCAGACGAGTCCCCGCTTATCGAGATCGACAGAAACGCCAATGTATTCGCCCAGTGCATCTTCTCGTCTCATGGGTAAAACCTCGGTCTAGTCCCAACAGTCATAACCTAATTTATGATGTTTATATCGACAAGAGATTTCCATAAATTGAGGCCGTTCTTTGTAGAACGAATGTTCTAGCGGGGAACTATCTGAAAGAGTTCGGTTTTACTCTTCCTTCCAGCGAAATCTCGCTGAGACGGATCTTTGATTGTTCGTACTGAAAAAAGCCTCATCGCAAGAAGAAATTTCGATACGCTCTCGTCTCGGCCACCCACTGAACTCAATAATCATGCATTCATCAATCGTGGCAGAGTTCGGATTAACCTCGACTAATCCATACTTAGTCATGCGACTGCGATAGAAATCCTTAATCTTTTCTAAGCTCAACCGCGAATAGAAATTTACGTCCGATCCCTTTAGCGTCTTTCGATCGCCAAAGGCGTCTGGTGTCCGAGGAAAACCACCCGGCATCTTAAAAGGTGCCGCAGTTAAATACTTAGCTGCCCGATACGGTAGTCCACTAGTCGGATCCGTTTTCACCACCTCCTCCGTCGCGACAGGAGCAGCAAAACAGACGCGCTAATCGCCCCAACTCGAGAAACTCTCGGCTGCAACTTAGACAACTGTAATGGCTTCATAGTTCCTCTATTGGTTTTATCAGCTATGTAAGAAAAGGGTAACGTCCCCTTTAATACTAAACACTTGAAAAGGGTAACGTCCCCTTTAATAGGATGAAGTATTCTTGGTTGCCTTTTTTTTCGCCGCGGATTGGGGCGGGGAGATCGCCTAGGAGGTCTAGTTTTAGGTGCTGGGTGGAGAAGTCTTTGACTAGATTTACGGCTCTCTGCTGTTCGCTTTGCTCGCGGACGACGCCGCCTTTGCCGATGGCTTCGGGTTCTAGTTCAAATTGGGGTTTGACTAGAGCTAAGATCTGGAAGGGCGCTTGGAGCACGGCAGCCACTGGTGCTAGCACCTTACGTAGGCCAATGAAGCTCACGTCGATCGTGGCAAAATTGGGGCGAGGATTGAACATCTCCGGCTTTAGGTCTTTGGCGTTGGTCTTTTCGTGAACAACCACTCGCGGGTCCTGCCGCAAACCAAGTGCTAACTGGTTATACCCGACGTCAACTGCATAAACTCGCTCGGCCCCGCGCTGAAGCATGCTGTCCGTAAAGCCCCCGGTGGAGGCTCCCACATCGAGCGCGATACATGCCGTTAGATCTAGCTTGAAATGATCGAAGACCGAGTCAATCTTGTCACCACCCCGCCCGACAAATTTTCCCGGCACATAGGTCAGTCGAATTTCAACTTGTGGATCCAGTTTTATCCCAGCTTTGGTTTGAGGTTGGTCGTTCACCAACACCACACCTGCCATGATATAAGCCTCCGCCTTCTCCCGGGAGGGAGCTAAAGCTCTATCTACTAGGAGTTTATCTAACCGAACTTTGGCGGCCATCCTCTCGCACTCCAGTCAGCGACATCCCTGAAGCTGCTAAGCGTCATTTGGGCCCTGCGCTGCTGAACTAGCAACCGTTGGCTTGCGTTGGAAGATGTTCCAGGTCTTTAACAGTCGGAGGGCCTCATCTAACTGAGGATCATCCTTCAACAGCTTAGGCAGCTCTAACTCCATTGCTTTACGTGAGCCAATCGGTATCCGGTCCTCCGAACTCACGTCCTTAGGCTGTCCTGCTCGACGTTTTGTGCGACTGCCATCGAGCTTTTTCTCTGTCGAAGGCTCGATTGCTGGTTTCGGCTGTTCGTCCTTCTTAAAGGGATTCTTAAATGCTCCGGGCAAATCACGTTCCTTTGTTGGACCCTGCAACCCTTCCTCTTCTTCCTCCAGAACTTCCTCGGTATCCTTAGGATATCGCCGAGCCTCAACTGTCACATCCGGCTTGATACCTTCAGCCTGGATAGAGCGCCCGTTTCTGGTAAAGTATAGCGCCGTGCTGAGGCGGAGCGCCGCTCCACTATCCATGGGCAAGATCGTCTGAACCGAACCCTTCCCAAAAGTCTGCGTCCCAACGATCAATGCGCGCTTACTATCCTGTAACGCCCCGGCCACGATCTCTGAGGCTGATGCGGAACCGCCGTTGATTAGCACAACAATTGGATACTTCGGCTCATCACCATCGTTTTTTGCGAAGTACTTCTGTTTCTGGCTCTCCAATCGACCATCGGTATAAACAATCAATCCATCGTCGAGGAAGATATCAGAAACTCGAATCGCTTGGGTTAGCAATCCCCCGGGATTATTTCGCAAGTCAATCACTAAGCCCTGGATGTTCTTATCCGGAGTATTCTTGGCAACAGCCGCTAACGCTTGCTGAAACTCTTCTGCCGAGGCCTCCTGAAACTGTGCTAGTCGCACATAGACAAACCCCTCCTCCAGCACCCGAGAACGAACGCTCTGAACGTGGATTACATCTCGAATGACAGTGAAAGTAAGTAAATCAGCCGCTCCCTCCCGGTGAACCGAGATCGTAATTGGACTACCCTTAGCGCCGCGCATCATCTTGACCGCCTCAACCAAACTAATGTCTTTGGTAAAGCGATCCCCGATCTTAATGATCTTATCTCCAGATTCGATCCCTACCTTAGCTGCGGGTGAATCCTCTATCGGAGATACCACGGTCAGTAAATTATCTTTGACGGTGATCTCAATCCCTAAGCCACCGAACTCGCCCTTGGTCTCAACCTGCAACTCTCGATACGAATCAGCATTCATAAAACTGCTATGCGGATCTAAGTTTTGCAGCATCCCCTTGACTGCGCCCTCAACCAGCTGCTTGAGCTCGACCTCTTGAACGTAATTCTTATCGACGAGCGTCAGTACGTCGGTGAAAATCTTAAGATCCTCGTATGCGTCAGCAAGACTGCTCTCCTTAGCAGCGACCTGCCGAACAACATTAACAACCAGTGCGAGAGCTAAGGTAAAACTCGCCAGAAGCAAGTAAAAGGTACGACGCCGGAGGGTAATTTGATCGCGCATGGAAGGCAGTTATTATGACTACGAATATTATCGACTAAAAAAGTGAAAATTATAGAACAAATGTGCTACTCCGCTAAGATGCCACATTTATTCCCTACTTACACTACCTGATGAGGATCTCTGGTACCCAGCTACCGGGGAACGGTTAGGGCAAATCAGCCGGCCTCTGCTTAAAATAATCGATTGGATTGACCGGTTTACCCTGAATACGGAGCTCAAAGTAAAAATTTCGACCTTTCTTGTCAGGCACGCCAATAACTGCGAGCTCCTCCCCGGCTTTGACAACTTTTCCCAACTTACCAAAGGAGCTCGCCAGTCGACCATAGAGGGTATAATGCCGCTGGCCGTGGTCTAGAATTATTACATTG
>Ga0163155_10003159_pt1 | contig 17912 bp, 11 predicted proteins | sample OliLakLV19SP4G1_FD_148611 | JGI IMG/M metagenome (GOLD analysis project Ga0163155, IMG submission 148611) | Freshwater microbial mat bacterial communities from Lake Vanda, McMurdo Dry Valleys, Antarctica - Oligotrophic Lake LV.19.SP4.G1 | ecosystem: Environmental > Aquatic > Freshwater > Lake >... | reverse complement strand
GTAATATAATATTTCATGTAGATTTCTTTTCTTGTTCGTCCAAGAAATTTCTCTTGGACTTGTAGAAACTAAATCTTTTAAAATTTCGTACTTCCACCAAACATATTCTCTTTGTTTATCTCCGTGATGCACTCGAAAGCGAGCAGTCTATGAAGCTCGTATACCTTTCGATCGACATTCAAGTCGTGCATCTCCTAACAAGGAACCTATAATCACATCTAACTGATGTGATGGAAATGCAGATTGTAATCTTCCCACGATATTATCCATTGCATATATTTTAACGTATATGCAACCGGACTTCACCGTTATGAGTCAGTTTATTTTTATTCATTTCTTACTCCGACAAGTGAGGAGCGTGCGAATGAGTAATCTCATTCACGACGTCCGAACGCCGTCGAAGCAAAGGTATTACCCTTTATTTATTCTCGTAAATTGTCTTAAGCTGGGCTCATGAATCCTTACCCAGCTCGCGTAAGATTTTAATTGGCGAACAGCCAAACCCTTGGGAGCTTCTTCACCCCCAGGATATCTTGAGCCGACATCGAGGTGCCGAACTGTGCCGTCGCTATGGACGCTTAGGCACAACCAGCCTGTTATCCCCAGGGTAGCTTTTATCCGATAATCTCCGGCCGCCTCTAACACGGACCGTCGGTTCACTATGTTCTGCTTTCGCATCTGTTTGTCATGTACGACTCACAGTTAAGCCAGCTTATGCCATTACACTATCGGCACGGTTTCCATTCGCGCCTAGCTGACCTTAATAAACTCCTCCGTTACTTTTTAGGCTCTTTGTTTAATGGAGGTCCGACCTCCATTACGTGGATTCTCCACTCTGCATGTCGCCATGCAGGACGGACTATACATTCCGAAATAGATTTACGAGTTTCGATGTACGAGTCACGAGAAATGCAGATGCATCTTTCATACTTCGTATTTCTAGCTTCGTGCTTCTATTCAAGGTTGGTTTGTAGTCTCTACGGGCGCCGAGATTTTCTTAACGGTAATCCGTTCCAGAAAATCCAAGTGTAGTTGCGTAATCGCGAACTACCGGTTTCCCTCGGAATTGTCTCTTTTACAAGAGAGATTTCCCGATATTCCCAACTGCCTTCTGATTTTCACATCAGAACCCCCTAAATTTATTTGTTTCGAGGTTATCAATCTCTGGAGGCGCCATGACTTCGACCTACGAGATGACAAGTTACGTCACATCATAGGCCCAAGGATAGCGCCCCACTAAAACTGCCCGCCAGACACTGTCTCTCGTCGTTTTTTCCGCCGAGGTTAGAATGTATACAAAACAAGATGGCTATTTCACTGACGACTCCAGACTACCCGAAAGTGCCCTTCAAAGTCTCACCACTATGCTACGCATGCAAAACATACACTCAATATCAAGTTGCAGTAAAGCTCCTGGGGTCTTTTCGTCTAACTGCAGGTAACCGGCATCTTCACCGGTATTGTATTTTCACCGAGCAAATCCCCGAGACAGTTCTCCAGTCATTATACCATTCGTGCACGTCGGAACTTACCCGACAAGGAATTTCGCTTTTCGTTTCCTCTATACGAAGGACCATATCTTATTCCACAATAATAAATTACTGTGGAACCACGGCGTGTGGTCTCTGAGGGGTCATGGATAGATAATAGATGTTCGAAGTAAGACGAAAAAAATACTTGCGCATTTTTAAACTTCTTACTTTAACTTCTTTCTTCTACTCAAGACTTCCCTTCGGATCGTCTGTAAATTGCAGATTTCCCCAAATATAGCCATGTCTTGGACCTGCTCTGTATTACTACGGAGCGAGGCAGCGTTGAATGATTATAATGATTATGTGTTATTTAGTTTATCAATTTTGGCTATGACGGTCCCAGTCCTTTCGGAATCTTCTTGCGAAAATCCCGAAACCTTAGGACCGTTCATTTGTGTTATGCGTCAAAGTTTTTCTTTGACGTAATGTAATATTTCTATTACATACTCATTGTTACCAATGAGATCGGACTATATCATCACTTTTTAGAATTTAATCTAGAAGTGTCTTGCGTGTAGTCTCTGAGGATTCTTCTGAAGTTATAACATTTAATAATGTGTATTTTCGCTTTCGTCCAATTCCAGGATTGATTTTTTCTCTCAACTCCAAAATCTTTTGAAATCCTTCTTTAGTAGAATGTTCTCCTCTTCGCATTATATCAACAATTTCAGAAAATATTCTAAAATTATGTTTTTTATATGCAGATCGAAAACCATACACTTTGAAGAATGGAATGATGACATCGTGTAATGAAGTAATATTTGTTACTTCATAATATACGATACCGTCTTTTCTTTCCCGCAACGTTCCACACCCTAAAACATGTTTTATCCATGCAAGGATAACTCTGTCTTTCTGGGATATATTAAACGATGCGGTCAATTTCCAACTTTCTTTATAATCTAACCTTTTTTTGACTGAGACATTGAAGCTTCCTTCTCCGTCTGCAAATCCGGCGATATAGTTTCCTATATCAATCGGAATATTTTTCATTTTTGTATTAGATCAGAAGACTTTCCTGCTGATTATCCGCCTTTGTATATTGTCACGACACATCGACGTGTGTTCGTAATACAGAGTACTTTTTTCGCAAATAAATTTGCGCCGGGTTTTCCAGCATATAGCAAGATTTTTTAACGTAACTACAATTATAGCCTATAGTTACGGCCGACATTCACCAGGGCTTATACAGTCAACCTAGCGTCTTGCGACATTTAGCTCCCATATTTGACCTTCTGGCATTGGTCAGGCATCACCCCCTATACATCCTCTTGCGAGTTCGCAGGGAGCTGTGTTTTTGATAAACAGTTGCCAGAGATACTTTAGCTGCGGCCCCCATCGCGCTGAACGCGATGAAGAATTACGATATATGAAGTACGATGTACGAAAAATGCGAATTAAACTGCATTCCTCGTATTTCGTACTTCGTGACTCGTACTTCGTCATCACATGCAATGTGATGGGGGCAAGCCTTATTCCGAAGTTACGGCTGCTTTTTTGCCGAGTTCCTTGGGGATCTCTCACTCGTTCGCCTTAGTCTACTCGACCTGACTACCTGTGTCGGTTTACGGTACGGATTATACATACTTAAGCTTAGAGAATTTTCTTGGAAGCGTGCTTTGTGCAATCTCCTTTGACGTATCGCAGAATTTAGATACTGCTTGGTATTATCATTTAAGAAAGCGTCCGGATTTTCCTGGAACACTACCTTACAGCAGCTACTCAAATCCAATAATGAGCAACACATACTACACTCCGTCCTCTCATCGCATTATGTACAAGTCATGGAATATTAACCATGTGTCCATCGGCTGCGGCTCTCGCCATTGCCTTAGGCCCGACTAACCCTTGGCTGATTGACATTGCCAAGGAAACCTTAGTCTTTCGGCGTGCAGGGATCTCACCTGCATTGTGGTTACTTGTGCCAACATTCTTACTTCGCAACGCTCCAGCGTGGGTCACCCCTTCGCCTTCACAGCAGATGCGAATACTCTCCTACCGCTTGAAATTTCCGAAGAAAAATCAAACCCTCAGTTTCGGTACTATGTTTAGCCCCGATTATTTGCGGCGCGGAATCTCTTACTGAGTGAGCTGTTACGCTATCTTTAAAGGATGGCTGCTTCTAAGCCAACCTCCTCAGTGTCTCTGAAATTCCACCACCTTAAGTGCACTTAACATAGATTTAGGGACCTTAAATAGAGATCTAGGCTGTTTCCTTTTTGACGTATGGAGCTTAGCCCCCACCGTCTAACTGCCGCGCTTTTAGTCTTCCGTATTCGGAGTTTGATAGGTTTCGCGAGATTGCTCCCTGTCGAAACCTTCCAGTGCTCTACCCCGGAAGGGAACACGCGACGCTAGCCCAAAAGCTATTTCGGAGAGAACCAGCTATTACCAGGCTCGATTAGCTTTTCACTTCTTACCACAAGTCATCCGATAGAATCGCACGACTAACCGGTTCGGGCCTCCAGCAAATTTTCATCTGCCTTCACCCTGCTCATGGCAAGCTCGCTCTGGCTTCGGGTCTGATGCATGCGATATATTCGCACTATTCATACTTGGTTTCCCTGTGCCTCCATCCGGTAAAGGACTTAGGCGAACCGCATACATCAACTCGTTGGCTCATTCTTCAATAGGCACGCCGTGACGGACCGCACGTTATGAGGAATATTTTTGTACTGAATAACATGAGACTTTCTTTCTAGAAACAAAGTCTTCAGATCAAATGAAAATCACGTTTAAATAATCACCTCAGCTACTAATGAGTCACCTCATTTTTTACTAAGTACAAGATTACAATTCGACATAATTCATTTTATCCAATTATTCAAAACAAAAAAATTCCGCACACTGTGCGACCCGCTCCGACTCCTTGTAAGCATATGGTTTCAGATCTATTTCACCGTCCTTATCGGACTGCTTTTCACCTTTCCCTCACGGTACTAGTTCACTATCGATCTCAAAATGTATTTAGCCTTGCCGGTTAGTACCGGCGGATTCCCCCGAGCTATTCATGTCTCGAGGTACTCAAGAACAGAAACAAAGAAGATGTGAGTGTTTTCATCTACGGGACCATTACCCTCTTGGGTCGTGCTTTCCAGCACATTCGATTAACACCACATTTTGTAACTTCTCTCATAATAAATTACGACGTCTCTGCCTTACAACCCCGGTGCATCACGCGAAGTGCGATACAGAAATAGGACGCACGACATACGAAGTACGAAAAATGCTAGTTTAATTGCATTCTTCGTGACTCGTACATCGCACATCGTAACTCTGTATCACATTCCATGTGATACACCGGTTTGGGCTTCTGCGTTTTCGCTCGCCGCTACTTGCGCAATACTTATTAGTTTATTTTCCTCCAGGTACTGAAATGTTTTACTTCCCTGGGTACGCTTCGTACGTAATTCGTACGATACTAGCCGAAGCTAGTGGGTTTCCCCATTCAGAGATCTCCGGATCAAAGGTTGCTAGGCACCTCCCCGAAGCTTATCGCAGCCATGCTACGTCTTTCATCGCCATTTTGAGTCTAGGCATCCACCATACGCCCTTAAATCTCCCATTAGGAAATTTAAAAACCATAGACCGTACAACATCACCACTGATGCCATACGATCCTTACTTTGTCCTGTTACATATAATGAAATATATAACAGTTGCTTATTTTTACTTTTTTGTTTTACCTGTCCTGCAAACACATGTTTGCAGGAACATCCGCCTCTACCTTCAAGACCTCAGAAAACGAGTAGGGCGGAATGGACTAGTGTCTGAAACCTCAGTTTCTTATTCTAGTATTTTTTCAAATATCGAGCCGTTCTGATATTCACCGCGCCAAGCAATTTTATAAAAAAAACGCCTTTCAAAGCGGTTTTTTCTGACAACACTTAAGAAAGCATTATCTATACCGCTTCGAGACTAAGTGAATTTTTAACATATCTGTATTGAAGCAGTATATACGAATCAAAACCTTTGTCAAACACACAATCTATAGGAAAAGGTGGGGATAAAAACAGCCCTGTCGTCCACCTTTGTAGCAGTGCTGTGCAGGTTTGGCGACAGGAACCATGGCTCTTATGTTCGTAGAGGAATCGGCCACCGCCGATGCTATTTTACCAATCCCCGTTGCGAAGCAGGCGAGGTATTTCTCGAATAAAAAGGTACATAAAACTCCCCATTTTGGGGAGTTTTATGTACCTTTTTATCGGTTAATTTTTAGTTATTATCTGAGATTCGATGCTTTACATTACGTATAACTTCTGTAGCTGCCTCCTGTCCCCCAAGACCAAACGATAGTCCGAGAGCAAGTGATACTGCCACAACAAACCCAGTGAAAAGTGTTTGAATAAATGCCCCCGCAATACCCATCTGTGAAAGTGCAACAAGCACTGCAAACACCCACACTGCCCATCGTGCTACTGTTCCAAGTAAATTTGCAGATGAAAGTGACGCTGTTCGAGCAGATGCAGTAACGATGCGAGAAAGTATGTCACCGACAACCCCTCCAACAAGCAAGATGAGCACAGCAATGATGAGTTGTGGAAGATACCCAACTACGATCTGTTGCAAGAATGCGGTTACCTGCGTGAGTCCAAGCACATCAAAACTTGCAATAAGGAATACGATAACAATGAAGTATTTGACAAGTCCTCCAATGAAACGTCCTGAGTTAAGGTGAAGCCCAGCTTTTTTCACAATCTCTTCGAATCCAGCTTTTTTCAATGCTTCATCAAACTTAATTGTTTGCATGAACTTAATGATTATCTTTTCGACAATCATTCCAATTGCCCATCCTATAAGAAGGATGACGAGAGCAACGATAAGATTCGGAATAAACATGATGATTCCATTCCAAAGCCCTTGAAATGAATTTTGCAATATTTGATTCCATGTACTTACAATCATAATAATATATTAAATGGTAATGCACCTATTATATCACAGCAAAGACACTGTCTAGAATCTGACCGCACCCAAAAATGTGAATAACTTTTTATTACCCTTCGCTAAATACCTCGTCAGTACAGGTTCTAGATATTACCAAGCTTGTTGAGTATCTTGCGATGAGGGTAGTCTAAAATATCGCGAGTGAGTTTGTCGAACATACTTAACCGATATTGAAAGTCAGTATTTGTAAAATACGCATACCGAAGCTCCTTACCGATTTCTGATTCTAGGATTTTCATTGTGTGTTCAAAAGCAGTCTTTTTTACATTATCCCCTACCACTAAAATATCGATTCTACTTTCTGGTTCTTGAATAAATACTCCCGCCGTAATGATAAGCTTGATTGATCCCAGCTTTGATATTTTCTTCACAATCTCTTTTGGTTGAAGTGGTTCAACATTTATAAGAAAGTTTTGGAGTTGAGAAAGATAGCCAAACTGAGAATCAAGCATGTACCCTTTTGCACCCGACTTAGTAGCGCGTCGTTTAACCAAACCCATTTTTTCAATTGTATTCATCTCACGGCGAACTTTTGCGATATCTGCATTTGACCTCTCTGCAATATCCGACGCGTCAAATATCTTCTCTGGATTGAAAAGAAAAAGCCTCATGAGTTTAACTTTTGTTTCTGAACCGAATAGTTTAGAGAGTGTTTCCATGTGTGATTTACTAATTTGTTGCCTCTGGATTATAGCAATTTGGAGCAAAAAAGCGACAATTGACATCTGTATGATTTGTCACATTAAAAAACGATTCGCACAAGCGAATCGTTTTTTAATCCAAAGATACCTTAAAGCAGATTTTGATTATTTCAATGTAACCTTAGCTCCTGCTGTTTCAAGCTGAGCTTTAAGAGCTTCTGCATCCTCTTTCTTCATTCCCTCCTTAAGCATAGATGGAGCTGCATCAACAAGATCCTTTGCTTCCTTAAGACCGAGTCCAAGAGCCTCCTTTACTACCTTAATAACAGCGATCTTTGTTGCACCGCCCTCTGTAAGTTCAACATTCATAGTTGACTTCTCTTCTACTACTGCGCCACCTGCCGCAGGAGCTGCCATTGCAACCGCTGATGCAGATACTCCAAACTTCTCTTCAAGGTGTTTGACGAGTTCATGCAAATCAAGTACTGACATTTTTTCAATAGACTCAACGATTGTTTTAAATTTCGCTGGAGTCTCTACTGTTTTTGTTTCTTCCATGTTATTTATGATTAATTAATGTTATTAAGATTTCTTTTCTGCAATCTGACTGAGACCAATCACGAGACGCTGTATAGGTGAGTTGATAAGATTTACAAACTGTGCCTGAAGTGTCTTCATTCCTGGGATCTGGGCCACCGTCACCATTTCACTTTGTGACATAAACCGCCCCTCGAATACTCCTCCAACAATCTGAATTTTTTTATCAAATTTCTTCTGAAATTCATACACTTCCCTTGCTGGATCAAGAAGATCTGCTCCGTATACAATACCCATTTCTCCTGGCATGTCCGGCATGTCGCCGGTAATACCACCTTCAACAAGCGCCTTTCGAGTAAGGCTCTTTTTTGCAATCGTATACCCAACCCCCTTCTCTCGAAGTGTTCTTCGAATCATTGAAGATTCTACGACTGGCAGAGCGTGAAAATTGATAAAAACGATTGATTGAGAATCCCCTACAATTTTTTTGACCTTGGCCAAAATTTCTACTTTCTTTTCTTTTGATATTGCCATTTGGTATATAGAATCCAAAATCTCGTTGCAACATATCCTTTTACGGCGCATCCTAGACCACGTGAAAATGGAAGGGCGAAGATAATTTCCAGCAGGAAATTATTCTGACGACGGAAAAGTATATGTTACAAAAGAGATTTCAAACTCAATCTTTAATTATTAATTGTGCGACCTAAGGTATATGAGAGTGAATCTCGGCAGGACTTATGGTCGCCTGCTGTCTTTGACCTTATAACACTAATCTATACGAAATACACACTTTGTCAAACCAAACCTTATTCCGTTACTGAAGCTTGTGCCGCAGGTTTAGTCTGGAGTGATATTTCATACAGACGAGTTCCTATAATAAGGATACAGCTCATTGCCACAATCGCAATGAACCCGAGAAGAAACTTCCAAAATGTTTTATCGAAATATTGAGACATATTTTCTATATGATAAGTATATACAGAAAACAACTAGGATAACAGTTTTTGTCTATACCACTATTGTAATCGTGTTTTAAATTCTAAAAGACTTTTATCTCCGGGTACACTGTTTAATCCTCGATCAATTATCGCAAGCGCCTTTTGTTTATTGTTCCCAAAGTCGATATACATCTGAGCAAACTGCACATATATGTATGCTTGCTTTGGACCATTTTTGATTGCTTGGTTGTAGTAGATTTCTGCTTTTGCGATATCTTTGAGCTGATATGCATACATATTTCCAAGGTTTCCAAAAGAAATATAGTCGGTTGGCGCAAGCTTGCCTGCATAATCCCAATAGAGCTTTGCGCCTGTATAGTCACCTGCTACTTTAAAGTACATTCCAAGATCAATCCAATAATCAAACTTTGTCGGATCCTTTTTGAGCACTGCTTGTAACTCTGGAACCTTTGCTTCAATTACAGTCTTTACTCGTGTGTCCACTGCAGAAGCAACAATTACTGTACGGGTCAAAGAAGGGATCGGCTGTGGTACTCCTGAACCTTTTACAATCTCCACTGTATAACCTTTGGGCACAGTAGTGGTAACTCCCCCGCCAAGATCGACTATTGTTGTAGTTGCGATATCGACAGTTGTATCTGTAGTAGTCCCCACCTGTGAAGGAACACCTGTGTCAGTTTTTCCTTTGGACTCATAAAAAACCACTGAGAGTCCGATGATAAGTACAAGCACCAAAACTCCGATAATACTATTTCTTTTTTGTGAATTCATATGCAACCCATTATACCAGAAGAACATAAAATATACAGCAAAAAACCACCCCCTTTCGGGAGTGGTTTTTTGTCAGTTAGTGTTAACCGTACGCAACCTAAGTATTAGTTAGATCGAGTCTGGATAAGACCACTTGATGGGAAGCCTGGAAGACTTGCACCGTTTGAGAAGTCTACGTCTGAAGTTCCAGATGTAGAAGTCGCATTACCTGACCATACAAAGTTGTTACCTGATGTCAACGCTGACGATGTCGCCACGTTGAATCCTGGAGTCAAGTTTGTTGGATATGCTGAGTCACCCAAAAGTGTTGTAACTGCAGATGAACCTGTAGTTACACCAGCGATTGATCCACGGAGTTCAAAGTACAATGTTGCACCAGCAGAAACCTGAACTGGGTTTGATGTTGGAGCGATTGCAAATGATGTTGGTCCCTGTGGGATAGTAGCTGCTGTTGAGCCGATCTGACCACTTACACCCTGTCCAGAAACTGGAGAAGAGTATGAAGCGTCTGTAAAGGCGTACAGAGATACGTTAGTAACTGTTGCTGACGTAGTAGCTACTGAGAACTTCATTGAAGAAATTCCAATAGATCCATTTGAGTTAGCAGTTACCTTGTATCGGATAAGTCGTCCGTCTGCGAGTCCTGTTGAACCAAGAGTATCGAGAGCGAGTGTAGGGAATGATTTGAACAATCGTACACCTGCTACTGCTGTAGAACCAGTTGCGTTGATTGTGTTACCAGAACCTACTCCTGTTCCCTGAGTACCTGTTGTATCAGAACCATTGAAATCAACTCTTATGAGTGATCCCTGTGCACCTGGCTGTGATGTTCCCACCATTGCAAGGTCAACTTTGATTGTCAAAGCCTTGTCTGTATCCTTTGGAAGTACTACTGGAGTTGCAAATGTTGATGTAGCGAATGTACTGTTACCAGTAAATACTGCTGTACCAACTTGTGTTCCACCATCCCAGATAGATACCTGTACAAGATCAGAAGCTGCACCTGAAGTCAATCTAAGACCAAGTCGGTTTAGGTTAACTGCCTCGTTTGTAGCTCGGAATTTGAATACACCTGCAGTGTTACCCGTAGAACCAGATGCCACAACAGTGTATGAAGGGCTAGATGAGTCTGTAGATACCACAAGTGATCCTGCTCCAACTGTCATAATCTGTCCATTACCAGTGTTACCTGTTGCTGTTACAGAGTTTGAAGAAGTTACGCCGGATACAGCGATAGCTGTAATCTGACCACTTGCAATGCCCCACTGGAATGTACCAGTAGCAGCTGCAGAAACGTTACATCTCAATGCCAAAGTCTTGACTGTGCCTTTTGCAATGACAAGCTGTTGATCAAGTGTAAATGTATTTGTAGCTGCTGAAGTACTTACAACGTTTGAACCTGAGTTCAAAGCTGTTGCACCGTCAAACAACTGACATGATGTTGCACCTGTGTTACCACCAGTGTTTGTAAGCGCGAGAGATGAAAGACGTACGTCTTCACCTGACTGTGACGCATCAAACTGGTAGTTAGCAAATGTTACACCCTGTGATCCTGCAACAATTGATTGTGCTGAAGGAGTAGCTGAAACACTTACCGCGAGAGAGGCTGCTCTTACTGTCATTGTGTTCATAGTGAAGATACCTAGACCTGACAAGCTCACAGTGTTACCTGTAGTCTGGCCAGTTACGTTTGTCCACTGTGAAGACGGTGTTGAAGAAATGCTGAATGTTGCGTTGTTTGGAGTAGCTGAAAGCAATCTTCCTCTCAATGTATATGTTCTCTGTCCCACTGGGAAAGTAACTGTATCAGTGAATGTAAGTGATGTTCCAACCTGATCTACTGGACCAGCAGGTGCAGCTCCGTTTGAATCTACGATTGTTACATTCGTAAGCGCAAATGTATTACCTGTTGTTGTTGAAACTGTAAAGATCATTGACTGAACTGAAAGCGCTTCACCCTTAAGATCTGTAGTGAATCCACCAAGTACTTGGTTAGGAACGTTAACTGCCAAGTTCTGAGATGCCACAGAAGTTGCCTTCTGGATAGTTGTTACAGAACCTCCCTGAACTGTTACAAGTGAACCACTAAAAAATGGTGTACCTGTTGTAAATTCAGATGCAGTTGAAATTGAACCTGTGTTACTTGCTGTAGGTGTTATACCGTACATATAAGTCTCACCAGTAAGGTAGATATCTGTTGTTCGGTTGATATCAAACTGTACTGTTCGTCCTGAAGTGTTTGATCCTACGATATCACCTTGAACATAGACGTCTTTTGAGAAACCTTTGTCAATTAAGATACCACCTGGGAATACTGCAGAGTAGTACTTACCATCTGCTGAAACCACTGTGTTGTATGCTGTACCGTCTACAAAAACCTTTACGTTTTCAAGATCGTTTGAACCTGCAGAACCTACCTGATTTAGTCGAATAGAGTTGAGTTTTACTTTCTCAGATGAACCAGCTGTTACTCGCACACCAGCAAATCGGTAGTTAGTTGTTCCAATCTCTTTTGTTTGAGCAGAGTTTGGATCAAATGATGAGATTGCAAGTGTCGCTGACCCTAATGCAAGAGAAGCATTTACAGTGTGCATAGCACCCATGATAGGAAGTGAGCCTGAAACTGTTGCAGAAGTATTAACTGCTACAACGTTTAGACCAACAACCTGTCCTGCGAAGTTTGTGAGTGTTGAGCTCATGTTACCCGCAACTGTAACTGTCATAGAAGTACCTGCTTTGATTGTCCATGGCTCACCAACCATTGCCTGATTGTTTGAGTTAAGAGTCTTTGCAACACCGATCTGCAGTCCATTTGAATCCAAAAGTACTACTCCTGAAAATACCGCGTTCTGTGCAAGACCTGCTCGCTCTACTGTAATAGAGTTAACAGTCACATCAGATGAACCTGCTGTAAGTGTAAGAGTTGTAAATGGAATTCGAGCTGCACTTTGTGGTGCAAGTGAATTTGCAGGTTGTGTACCAGCCATTACTGTAAGGCTACCTCCTGTTGGAAGGCCTGGAGTAACTACTGGAGGCACTGTTGTTGTCGTACCTGTATTCATCGAGTTAAGTTTAGCTCGAGTGATTGCACCTACATAACCAACAGCTGGTGTGATTCCATATTTCTGCTGGAATTTGATAACAGCTGTTCTCGTGACACCTCCGAAGAATGATGTTTCCATTCCTGGTGAACCCGCACCAACTGTTGCAAGTTGTGTACCGTCTGTTGCGTTAAGAACTTTTTGAAGATTCATAACGTCAGTACCCTTGCTACCCATAGTTAGGTTTGTGTTAAATGTATATCCTGTTGTAGTTGTAGTTCCACCTGTTGAAGATGAAAGCTGTCCTTGCAATGCGTTGATTGTCGCAAGCAAAGCGTTGATCTGAGCCTGTAGTTCTGCGTTAGTAGCTGCACTTGCAGTAACCGGAGTTACGACAAATGAAAGTGCCATTGCGAATCCTACAAAACCAGCAACCAACTTGAGAGTTCTTGATTTTGTTAAAGTCATATAATTTTTAATAAAACAACTTTCTCTTTTTTAACTATTAATAAATATTGAGAGAAAAGTTATTGGGAAACAATTAACTAAAACTAATAATTTCGACTAACTTCTTAACCTCACATGTAACTCATATCTCCACATGGTGGCAGAGCCGAGCAAATCGACACAAGGTTAAAAAATAGCTGACGTAGTTAAGACTGAATTTCTACCGTTTCATTACATATAGGAAAAAGGCGTTCTGCGAGTATGAACAAGAGTATAAACAAAATGCGTATAAAGTTGTCAACGTACTTATAAAGCTAAGTATATATTTTCTATACACTTCTTCCAAATCGTGGCGTGTGGATAACTTAGAGTATACTTAAAGAAATTAGCCTTACAGGCTATTCTAAAAGTGACTATAATTGACCCAGACTACTCACCAAGCCATTATTCCAAAAAGAGGGCTAAAAGTCAACAATGTTAATAACGCGATGAGTAGTAGTAAGTAGTGAGTATCTCGTAGGAAAAGACAAGAATCAGATTTGTAAACCGACTCAGCTAATACACATACTACTCTTTTCTAGCTACTGGTCGCTATTCCTACTGACTACTATTCAATGTTCAATGAATACTTACTCCACCGACGCTCCCCCACTTTCTTAAGAACACCCAAGGCGATGAGTGCCAAGAGTTCTCGTTGAATAGTTTTTTCACTGCAGTCCCGTATAACTTCTGCTATGTCTTTAATGGTAAGATCTTTCTTTTTCTTAAGAAGACCGAGGATAATATTCTGACGATTTGTCTTTTTAAAGACATCTTTTTCTGAGTTATTTTTTATGTCCTTTGTGCCATTTTCCACAGCCTCTGTTCTTGTTCCATATGACACAGTACTCATGGACGGAGACTGCATCATTGTTCCCTCGGATCGAATCTCAGTTGTGTATGGCGCCATGTCAAAAAAAGTTTTAGGTAGTGTTGTGTGCACCGCATCACCCCCTTGATCTCGAGACATTTTTTCGAGAGTAGAGACGAGCAGAGCAAACTCATTTTTTAATATTGAAAAATTCATAGACGACACGAGTCCTGACCTAAAACAAACTTCGAGAAACGAGACAATTTCCAAAACCTTTGTTCGGACACTGTGTACAAAATCAAAATGCTGACTCGATGAAATGTCTTTATATCCAAGTGTAAAAGACAAAAGCTCTCCAACTTTTTTCCTCAGAACCCACTTCATTGGTTCACTTTCACCGAACAGATTAGTGATCATATACAAAGCTGTTGCCAACTTTTCTGTCTTTTTGTAGACAAAAACAAACCCTTGATTCTCGTTAAAGAACGCTAGAGGGTCTTCATTTTTTTGATTCAATGAGACATTATTACGAGAATCTATTTTTTGATTTATGTCTTTTGTATTGTCCATGAATGACCTTTAGTGACTAATATACATATTATTGTGTCTTTTATGTCTTATAAGTAATACAACATTTTATGTAAGACTGCAAGATGTGTCTATTATACTCTAGTTACGGACACTGACACAAGTCATTTTTAATTAATAACTATATTTGATACCATATATGTATCTATGTCACGTAAAAAAATACCTGAACCTAAAAAGGATAAGAAAAAAGTTGATGATACTGAACAGGTTCCGCTCCTTCAAGAACAAACGATGCGAGGTATTGCAGGTGTATTATTTTTTGTTCTCAGTATATTTTTTACACTATCTAGTTTTACAAACGAAGAAGGTCACAACATGGGGGGGAGAGCGGGCGAGCTCGCGTACAGAATTCTTCACGATAATCTTTTTGGAGTTGGGTACTACCTTCTTCCTATTTTATTTCTCATGCTCTGTGTATCATTTTTCAAATCTCTTCAAAAAAGACTCGCTATCACCCACACAATTGGTGGACTACTTTTCTTCCTTTCATCACTCTCTCTTATCGATATCCTAGTCCCTCACAGCGGAGGAATCATCGGTGGTTTTATTTCTGAACCACTCTTTTCTATATTCGATATATACGCAAGTATCATCATTCTGTTTGCATTCATTGTGATCTCACTCCTTATTATGTTTGATACCGCACTCAACTTTGCATTCATCACTTCGTTGTTTAAGAAAAAAGAAGTGGAAGGTGTGGTGCCCATGCCAAACGAACCCATCATTATTGGTGCTGGAGAACCAAGTCCAATGCCACAAAAAACCGAACCCGCAAGAAACGAAAAAGATACCTCTCACACAAAAAAAGCTGGTGGGAACTCAGATGAATTTGGCATCAGTCTTCTGTCATTTAATGGTAAAGAATTTACTCCTCCCCCACTCTCACTCCTTGAACTCGACAAAGGTAAGCCTGGAGTTGGTGATATTAAAGCCAATTCAAATATTATCAAACGAACCCTTTCAAACTTTGGTATTCAGGTTGAAATGGATGAAATATCTATTGGACCATCGATCACACGATACGCACTTAAACCAGCGGAAGGTGTGAAGCTTTCTAAAATTCTTACATTGCAAAACGATCTCTCTCTTGCTCTTGCCGCACACCCGATACGTATTGAAGCCCCTATTCCCGGAAAATCTCTTGTTGGTATCGAAATCCCAAACAGTATCAAAACAACCGTGGGTCTTGGGTCACTCCTCTCGTCGCTCGAATTTCAAAATTCAGAAAAACCTCTCCTTATGTCACTCGGTAAGGGAATTTCTGGCATGTCATATTTTGCAAACCTAGCAAAATCACCTCACATGCTCATTGCGGGTGCGACAGGATCAGGAAAGTCTGTGACTATCCATGCAGTTATCACATCACTCCTCTATAGAAACTCGCCTGACAATCTTAAGTTCATCATGGTTGACCCAAAGCGAGTTGAACTGACACTATATAATAAGATTCCACACCTCCTTACACCGGTTATCACCGATGCAAAGAAATCTATCCTCGCACTCAAATGGGCAGCAAAAGAAATGGATAGGCGTTATGACCTCCTCCAAGGACACTCTCTACAAAATATTGAGTCATACCATAAAAATGTAGTTGAACCTCAGATCAAAAAAGCTAAAAAAGGAGATAGTGATGCGATAGAAACAATGCCGTATATTGTCATCGTGATCGACGAGCTTGCGGATATCATGCAGTCATATCCACGAGAACTTGAATCTGCAATTGTGCGTCTTGCACAAATGTCACGTGCGGTTGGAATACACCTCATCCTTTCCACACAACGGCCATCTGTAAATGTTATTACAGGTCTCATTAAGGCAAACATCCCGACTCGTATCGCTCTCCAAGTTGCCTCTCAAATAGACTCCCGAACTATTCTCGACATGTCTGGTGCAGAAAAACTACTTGGAGCCGGAGATATGCTCTACCTCTCTGGAGACATGTCACAACCTCAACGTATTCAGTCTGCATACATTTCTGAAACTGAAGTAAAAGCTGTGGTAAAATACCTTGTAGAAAGCTACGAGAGTGAGGTCCCTACAGAAATCAACCTTACGGGAGAGAGTCGAGAGAAAAACTCAATTTTCGAAGCTACGCTAGATGACGAGAAAGCTGGAAACGAAGACGATCTATACGAAGATGCAAAACAAACAGTTATCGAAGCTGGCAAGGCATCAACATCATATCTCCAAAGAAAACTTGGTGTTGGATATGCTCGAGCAGCAAGACTTATCGACATGCTTGAAGAAAGAGGTGTGATTGGTGCAGGTTCTGGAGCAAAACCTCGAGAAGTTCTTGGGGGATCACCACAAAATACTACAGAAGAAAATCCATCTGAATAATATCGTGAATAGAAACCCTCTTAGATTTCTAAAGATTACCCTCTTCTCATCCCTTTTCCTTATTATCGGTGTGTACGGAGCCTTTCAAGCCCACAAATTCCTCACAGGACCCGTCATCACAATACTCAGTCCACAAAACGGCACTGTATACAGCTCTGCCTTCATCGAAGTTCGAGGAAAAACACAAAATGTATCCCATATAGAGTTTAATGGTCGAAAAATCTTCACTGACACGGACGGCAACTTCCACGAAAAATTGCTCCTCCACCCGGGGTATAATATACTAGTACTAGATGCAAAAGATAAGTTTGGGAAATCCACCGAACAAAAATTAGAATTAATTTTAAAAGAATACTGATTAACACGACACCACTATGCAAAAGAAAAAAACACCGAAAGAAGACAAAGGTCCGATTGGAAAAATAAATATAGACGATACTCTGCGAGATATTCGTACTAAATTTGGTGACGACTCTATCATGATGCTTGGTGACAAACCACGTGTAGATGTGAACGCAATACCTACAGGCTCTATTGGACTCGACGCCGCACTTGGTGTTGGTGGTATTCCTCGTGGACGCATCATTGAAATATTTGGTCCGGAATCATCTGGTAAAACAACTCTTTCGCTCCACATCGTTGCTGAGGCTCAGAAAATGGGAGGTCTTGGAGCATTTATCGATGCCGAGCATGCAATGGACCCTGAATACGCACAACGTCTCGGTGTTAAGATTGACCAGCTTCTCATATCTCAACCAGATACCGGTGAACAAGCACTCGAAATCGTAGAGTCTCTCGTGCGATCAGGTAAGATAGATGTAATCGTTATTGACTCTGTAGCAGCCCTCACTCCAAAGGATGAGATCGAAGGTGATATGGGAGCACATCATGTCGGCAAGCAGGCACGGCTCATGTCACAGGCTCTCCGCAAGCTCACCGCAATCGTTGCTAAATCTAAAACGGTAGTGATTTTTATTAACCAGATCCGTATGCAGATTGGCGTCATGTTTGGAAACCCAGAAACAACTCCGGGAGGAAAGGCTCTTAAATTCTACACATCTGTTCGTATCGACATTCGCCGTATCGCCCAGATTAAAAAAGGTGAAGAAGTTATGGGTGGGCGTATCCGAGTAAAAGTAGTGAAAAACAAAGTCGCTGCACCATTCAAACAAACAGAATTCGACCTCATGTACAACGAAGGTATTTCTCGCGAAGGTGAAATCATCGCATTAGGAGAAAAAATGCGAATTATT
>Ga0163155_10003147_pt1 | contig 17958 bp, 20 predicted proteins | sample OliLakLV19SP4G1_FD_148611 | JGI IMG/M metagenome (GOLD analysis project Ga0163155, IMG submission 148611) | Freshwater microbial mat bacterial communities from Lake Vanda, McMurdo Dry Valleys, Antarctica - Oligotrophic Lake LV.19.SP4.G1 | ecosystem: Environmental > Aquatic > Freshwater > Lake >... | reverse complement strand
GGAAAATGCCAAAGATCAAAGTTCCCCACGAAATGACTTTGATCAAAGGACGCTCCCATTTACTGCGAAACTGCAACTCGCCAAAGAAGATTAAGGCGATCGCCAGCAGCGGTACGGGAACACGCTCCATTACTGCACCCATGGTTTCAAATTCCCAAACGGGGTCCATCAATCGAGGTGGCAGCAAAATAGTTGCCAAATCAAGCAGCGTTAAGATGAGTAACCCATAGCCCGCCCAGCGAAAAAGCACAGGCGAAACGGGTTTGTTAGCAGGATTCTGGTTCGGTAGCTCATTCAATTGCGTCATCTGATTACTCCATCAATATTGATTAAACGGTTTGTCTGCTTACGTAGCGGTTGCTTATGGTCTAGGTGGTGGAAACTGGGGCTGCCACCTTTGGTACCAAGATGTCCAAGCATCTTTTAGGAGGCGTTCTGTCGCTTGAGGGGAGGAATCCCGCAGGGGTATACTCATGACCGTGAACAGACATCGTCCATCGCGTAAGGTTTCACGACCCAACAACACAGGAAAGGCCCGGTCTAAACGCAGGTCGAACCTGTAGCGATTTTGATTGAACTGAGCTTCTGTTACGGTGCTCTTGCCGCGTGAATTAATACAGCTACTCAGGTAAGTATTCTCTTGGGTCGAGTAGAGGCTGTAGAACCCAGTCTCCTCTTGCTGTTGAATGGTGGAGTCAAACGGAACCGTGGCCGCAGGTTCGCCATATTTCAGCAGTAAATTACGTACGCTGGGGTCAGTCTCAACCAAATACCGAATTGCTACTGTTAGGGTTGTTCGATCACGGCGATAGGTGTAGATATTGCCGACAACCATTTCGGGCGAGGTTTGAGCGATTGCAGTCGTTGGTGGGATGAGGGGCTTGGTGGCGATCGCGTGCCAGCCCTTTAAAGGCTCGTGAGTAGGAAGTGCGATCGCAGCCTTTACATCAGTAGGTTGGTTTGGCATCAACGTTAGTTTGCCCAGAATCAGGACAACGCTGCTAAACGTTAACATCATCAGCGGTAATCGAAATAAAGCCTCAGCCATCATGGCTCCTGCAACTCCAGCGGATTAGCGTCATCCTCTTGTTCGAGATCTTGTTCAGCAGCATTTGCCTGATGGTTTAAAGCCCAGCAGCAAGCACTAAAGAGCAAAACAGAAATCATCGAAAAAATCATTGAACCATTGCCTTTATGCCAGTATTGAAAAACTTCTATATCGGAGGTGGCGACGAGATGAGCCATTAACGCAACTCGTATTCCATTTACTACAAAGGCGATTGTAACTGCCACCAAAAGAATTAAAAATTGTCTGTACCAATTCATCGGAAACATTACTAAAAATAAACCTGCCAGCGACAGTAAATAGGTAACTCCTTCAATTCCAGAACAGCCTGGATATACTTCTACCGCCCCAGAACCTAGGTAGATATTTAAACCATCTCTCGATACTGTAAACCCTGAATACCATAGGACTAATGTGGCAAACTTTGCCGTTATTGCTGTGGTATCAATTAATGGTGGGATTAACGCTTGTGGCGTACCTAAAAAGAAGAGAACTGTCAGTTCTTTGTAATATTGGCCTAACCCGCGAAATCCCGACGCCACTAACGCTAACCCCAAAGCTGCTAAAAAAGGAGACAAAAGTAAAAAAACCTCGCTGGGCATCGTTACACTCCTCAATAGCACGCACGCAATGAGGAATGTTCCGATCGCGCTAGCAGCAATTCCGCTATTCAATTTAAGGGGCACTTGGCGTTCTGTTAGAAGGGAGAAAACTGCTAAAAAAAAAGGATACTGCTGCCCAATAAATCAACCTTGTCGGCTCTCCAAGTAAGGGTTAGATGAATTGTCGCCATCCCAGCGGCAATCCCAATTAGCCAAAATTTAAAGTCTTTCAAGTATCTAAAGCGCATAGAAGGGATTGTTTTCATCAGATAAATTCCATTCCTGCTTGAGGAAATGTTTGCACGCGATCGCTTCTCTCAGGCTATGCTCTGGCCTTTGGGAGCATGGATGATTCCCATCCGCCCTTGTTTTTATCTGTAAGACGTTCTGCAAAGACTGAAGCGGGCACAAAGTGAATAAGATCAACCCTTGCCTCTCCGTCAAGAATAGTGTGCCCAGACCTGTTAACCCCCTAACGGCTCTGGGCTAACAGAATTAATTCAATCAAGAAAATGTAGACGAGCTGTCGTTCTACGAATCTTAAACTAGGTATAAATTCGCAGGTTTTTCCCTGTCAATATGAGTAAATACCTAGACTAACTATAAGATTTTTTCTGAGAGCAAACACGGCTATTTATTTGGCAACGGCACTCTGTATACAGTCCAAAAAATCTGTACCTATTGCAAGCTGAAATCGCTAATATCCTTGACTTATGGTTTTGAGGAAACCTAGTATTTCTAACTAATTATTTCTACGTTTAAACTAGCAGCTACTACTCTTAGCTCGAAAAAATTATGCGTAGGATCTCGCTGTCTTTGAAGCTTGCCGGAATGTTATTAAAAATATAAGGGACTTTTTATGGCCTCTGGTTCTCCGGCCTTGTCTCTTGTAAGTAGCCTCTTTCAAGAGTTACTTCCTCATGATTTTAACAGAGTCTATCTACAAATTTGTGTCAGTGCCTCAGTTATGGAGTGTGATAGGTGAACAGCGTCAAAATTCTAAATTTACAAATTGATAATTTGTCAATGCAAGATGTATTGGAGCAGTTGCAGCAAGGGGTGGTATTCACGCCCAATGTGGATCATCTTGTAAAATTGCAGAGAGATCAATCGTTTAAAGAGATTTATGACACGGCAGATTACAGGTTGTGCGATAGCAAAATCCTGATCTATGCCGCAAAGTTTTTGGGGTCACCTATTTGCGAGAAAATTTCGGGTTCTGACTTTTTCCCAGCATTTTATCAGCATCACCGCCATCATTCAGAGGTCAAGCTCTTCCTTCTAGGTGCCCCTACAGGAGTGGCGGCGGAGGCACAACGCAGAATTAATCGCAAAGTTGGTCGAGAAATGGTGGTTGGCTCTTATTCACCGCCCATTGGATTTGAGACGGATACAGCAGAGTGCGATCGCATCATTCAACTGGTAAATGCTTCAGGGGCGACTGTTCTAGCGGTAGGAGTAGGCGCTCCTAAACAAGAAAAGTTTATTCATGCCTACAAAAAACGGTTTTCTGCCATTAAAATTTTCCTGGCTGTTGGTGCCACGCTTGATTTTGAAGCAGGACAAGTAAATCGCGCCCCAAAATGGATGAGCAAGGCAGGTTTGGAATGGCTATACAGATTAGTGTCAGAGCCGAAGCGGCTGTGGAAACGATATTTGATAGAGGATCCAATGTTTTTGTGGTTGGTAGTCGCTCAAAAGTTGAATTTGTACAGTGAACCCTTTCAAACATTTCCTGCCTCTGACGCTCGATTCAATCGGGTAGCTGGTAATTCTAGCCGTTCTACCTTACCTGGTCTAACCGAACAGCTTCCCGCAAGTAACTAAAAAGCATTGAAATCTAACAGGGTCTATGGCATTGCATCCGCCGTTGCTCTACTTCCCCATGCTGTTTCAAGATGTCATTGCGAACGCAGAATTGAATAATGTGAGAGGCGCGATCGCTAATTGGTGTGGCGGCTGTAAACAGCAGGTGCATAACGCCACTAGGGTAGGTAATTTTCAAAGTGCGGATGAATGGCATCTACCAATTGGCATCCATCATCCGCACTGTCTTGGCTGCTGCCATCTGTAGATTTTCTGCTGAAGTGGTGGGTTTATCACGTCCACCGTTGTTTTCATATTCCGCCCATAGTCCAACGGTGTAATCTCTATCGAAGCGGGTGAATGCCAATTTACAGCTGACGATGGTAGAGCCGATCTAAATAGTTGTTAATTGACACCATGGCATTTTGGATGTCTACAGCGGCTCGAACGGCTCGCTCTGCGGCGCGATCGCGATCGTCCCATCCAAACAGAGCCATACAGCCATCGCCCATGTAGTTGTTACTTACACCGCCATGACGCTCCGCAATTTTGCCCATGTGGTTAAAATAACGATTTAGCACGTAAATGACGTCATAAGTAGATTTCTGTAGTTAATCGCTAGTAGATTCACGCATTACTTAAAAATGACTGTATTAAATTAAACTTCACCAATCCAAAGCCTTGCTATGGTTTAATTTTGACTTCTCAGTGATCTATTTTTTGTAGTCTTTTTTGGAGAAGGTTTACAAAGTTTGATGCTGGTGTCAGGCTTTGATGAGGGAATTCAAAAACCCTAGTAAATCCTAACTATGATTGCTACCCTTTATACATCGACAGCAACTCAACTACTTCAATTTTGCCATGCAAGTTGAAAGGTTCTTCAAACCTTGCTTAGTCCATCTCTACTGGAACATCAATGTTGGCAGTAGGAACCACGTAACAGCAGGGCTGCGATTGAAGGATGGGGTTGTATGTGAAATCTCACTACTGGAGTACGAATAATGAAAACATTGACGCTTGGATCAGCTTTTGTAGCATCGGCAGCTCTTTTGGCAGTTAGTGCGAGTACTGCGGGTGCCGTGAGCATTTCCATTGGCGGCACATCGGTTGCCGGTGAAGGGTACAAGTCGAATGTAGCTGGAGCAACTACAATTGACTTCAACTCTGGTGCAGCGCCAACCAGTGGCATGGTGAGCTACTCGGGTGTGACCAACCACATTGTGCAGGGTAACCGGGGCGGCCACCATGCCACGCCTGCTGGTGACACCACTAAGTATCTGACGTTGTCTAGGGCTGGTGCAGGGGTGGCAGGTTCTACAGGTGCTCTAACGCTAGATTTTGCTAAAGCGCTGGATTACTTTGGGTTGTATTGGGGTTCGGTAGACGCCTACAACTACTTAGATATTTTTAAGGGGAATACATTGCTCCGCACCATTAGCGGCAGTGATGTGTCGGCTACTCCAAATGGTGGTTGGACTGGCTCTGCAACCAACAAGTTTGTCAACCTCTATGCTGACGCTGGCGAGTCTTTTGACCGGGTGGTAATGCGCTCTACTGGAGTTGCATTTGAAACTGATAACCATGCCTTTAAACAAGCGGTTCCTGAACCGTTCACCGTGGGCGGTAGTTTAGTCGGATTGGCGATGGGTTGGAAGATGCGCAGAAAGCAACAAGCGAAAAAAGCTGAGGCATAATGCCAAGCTAGCTTCGCTTTAGCAATTCAACTTAGAAGTTCAGCTTAGAAGTCCAGCAAGAATCCGGCGATCGCCAGGTTCTTGCTGGATTTTTGCTTTAAAGGGCAACGGCTGAGAAGGGCGCAAACTATACCCAATGATCAACGCTTGGACAGATCAGGATCGGCTTTGAGTGCTTGGTCAAGGATCTCACGAGCTTGCTCTGCCTGGGTGCGAGCTTCTCGGTAGCGTAAATTGGCTTGGGCGTAAGTCTTTAGGACTTTAAATCCCTCTTTGAGATTGGTAATTTCTTCCTCTGATACTATTTCGTCGGTGAATAGCGTATCGATTTGGGTACGAATTTTCATTGCCTCGGTTCGAGATACCTGGACTTTTAGCTTCAGCGTAGCTAGGGTACTCAGCACCTGCACCGCTTGGGTGATGGCATCTTCTTCTTCCACGTTGACCAAAACTGGCTCCTTCACTTCAATAAATTGTTGGGGACCAAACCCTTCAGATAGATCGGTGGGCAACGTGCCCGCTTCCATAAGCGTAATCAGCTGATCCATGGCCTTCTCACGGGCTTTGAGTGAGTCTTTGCCGGAGACGGTGAGAATGACTTCGGGACTCTGAGCAAGAGTGTATTGAACCATGAGGCTAGTTATGGATACATATGTATTACTTTAATTGCCATGATATCGAAAAATGGACGCATCAGCCGCCATACCTAAATTAAACGCTAGCTTCAAAGTCGTATGAGGTTAGTAGAAATAAGCATAATATCAAAACGTTGGCTAGTTGCATGGGAGATCCAGCGGCAGAGCTAACGTCTCCACATCCGGATGGTGCGATCGCCACTGCCACTAATCAACGTTTGGCTGTTGGGGCTGAAGGCGATCGCCTTGACCTCACGCGTGTGACCCGTCAGCGTATGGCGGAGTTTGCCGTCGGGTAGACTCCACAGTTTAATCGTGTGATCGCGGCTGCCACTGGCCAGGAATTGATCATCGCCGCTGAGGGCGATCGCATTTACCCAGTCCAAGTGGCCTGTGAGGGTTTGCACCTTTTGGGTTTGAAAATTCCACAAACGAATGCTGTTGTCGCTGCTGCCGCTGACGAGGAGCTGACCATTGGCGCTAAAGGCGACAGAGTTCACATCTTGGCTATGGCCGGACAATCGGCGCAGCAAGTCTCCGGTATAAAGATTCCACAAGCTAATCCTATTGCTGCTGCTACCGCTGGCGACGATGCGTCCGTTGGGGCTAATGGCAACACTAGTGACCGCGCGTGACTCACTCAAGGTGCGAATCAGCCGCCCGCTGCTGAACTGCCAGATTTTGACAGTATTGTCATCGCTGCCGCTGACGATTGCCTGCCCATCGGGGCTGATGGCGACTGCATGCGAGAGGATGGCATCGGAGTGATCGGCAAGGGTGCGCACGGCAGAGTCACCGCTCAAGTCCCACAGTTTAATCGTGTCGTCGATGCTGCCACTCACCAAGGTGGTGCCATCGGGGCTAAAGGCCAAGGACAAGACGGGTTCCAGATGACCTGTGAAGGTGCCCAATAGAGTAGCAGTATCTAAATGCCAAAGCTTAATAGTGCGGTCAAAGCTAGCACTGGCAAACCGTTTACCATCAGGGCTGATGGCGATCGCCGCCACGCACTGATCGTGGGCATCTAACGTGCGGATGCACTGCCAGGACGCGATCGGCAGCGAAACTGGCAGCGGGATCACCGCAGGAGAGGCAATCGGCGTTGAGGCATTCACCCCGGTGGCGATTGCAGCCAAATCACGGAGGACATCTGCGGCAGACGCGTACCGTTGATTAATTGCCGGAGCCACCATCCGGTCGAGTAGGTGAGTCAGATCCGCAGCAATGGAGTGCGGCAGGCGGCTATGCCAACTCCACTGCCCATCGGTAAAGGAGAATAAATCGAAGGGTGAAACATCGGTGAGCAGATGAATGCAGGTCACCCCCAGGCTGTAGATATCGCTGGCAAAGATCGCCCTGCCGCCGACCTGTTCGGGGGCAGCATACCCGGCACTGCCAATCACTGTTCCGGTTTTACCTAGAGCCGACAGGGTCGTATATTTAGACGCGCCAAAATCTACCAGTACCAGTTTGCCGTCGCTGCGCTGGCGGACGATATTTTCGGGCTTAATGTCGCGGTGGATGACCTGGTGATCGTGGATGAACTGCAACACGGGCAGTAAATCTTGCAGCATCTGGCGAATTTGCTCTTGATCTAGCCCCCCAGTTTGCGCCAGCTCTTGCGCCAACGTTGCTCCGTCGATGTAGCTCTGGATCAAATATTGGTAGGTATTTTGGGTAAAGTGCGCTAACAGCTTAGGAATTTGAGGATGCTGCCCCAGTTGATCGAGTTGCTCTGCCTCCCGATGAAATAGCTCAACGGCTTTGGCGGCGTGGCGGCTACCCACTTTGGGCGGAAACAGTTGCTTGATGACGCAGCTGGGATGGGACGGAAGATATTCATCAACAGCTAAAAAAGTTCTGCCAAACCCGCCTGAGCCAATTGGTTTAATTGCCCGATAGCGATCGCCCAATCTCAACGATGCACCGCAGTCTTGACAAAATTTGCGATCGTCTGGGTTCTGCGGATGCAGACAGGCTGGGTTCTGCGGATGCAGACAAGCTGGGTTCTGCGGATGCAGACAAGCTGGATTAAGGCAATAGCTCATACTAAAAAGACAGCCAAGCGTTCAACCTATGGTATCCCCAATACTTTCTCAATCCGGCGAAATTGTTACACCCCGCCAAACTCTCCCACAGCAAACGCCTCATAGTGGCTATCACTGGGATGGCAGCGATCGCCATTTTTTTGAAGGCTGGTACTTTCGAGTCACCTTACCCGACTGTGGCCAAACCCTGGCCTTTATGTATTCCATTCAAGACCCCAGCGGTGGCCAGCCTCACAGTGGCGGAGCCGCCCAAATTCTGGGAATAGATGACGAATACTTCTGTCGAACGTTTCCTAACGTGCAGCTGTTTTGGGCATGGCGGCATCAGTTAGGGATCGGGCATTGGGGCAGACGGCAGCCAGGGACGGAGGCGGTCGGGTATTTGCCGCCCCCGGTGTTTGAGCAAACGATTGAGGAAGGGTATCAGGCGACGGCGACCTGGCATCAGGGCAAGCTGCGCGATCCGGCGAGTGGGCAAACGGTGAAATGGCAATATGCCACAGAGCCGCTGGATGGATGGGGCGATCGCCACAGATCCCCGCAATCGACCGCAGGCTGGCTGTCGCAGTTGCAGGTTTTTGAACCGGGCTGGCAGATTTTGATGGCACAGGGGCTGGCCACGGGCTGGGTGGAATGGGGCGATCGCCGCTACGAATTTAGCCATGCTCCGGCCTACAGCGAAAAGAATTGGGGCGGATCGTTTCCACAAAAATGGTTCTGGCTCCAGTGCAACTGGTTTGCAGATCAACCCGAACTGAGCCTAACCGCCGGGGGCGGTCGCCGGGGGGTGCTGTGGTGGCAAGAAGAAGTGGCGATGATTGGGATTCACCATCGCGGCAAATTTTATGAATTTGTGCCGTGGAACGCTCGGGTGCAGTGGGAAATCCAGCCGTGGGGCTACTGGCAGATGACCGCTCAAACCGCTAACTATCGGGTAGAGGTGACAGGCACCACCACTCATCCCGGCACCCTAGTTCGCACCCCCACCCGCGACGGTCTGCGCTTGATTTGCCGAGACACGACTCACGGTACCCTAACGTTACGACTATGGGATATTCGAGCTACCCCAGCTCAGCTAATCCTTGAGGCTCACAGTGACTTGTGTGGGCTAGAAACTGGAGGGGAGCCGTGGGCAGAAGTGTGGCGATCGCCAGACTAGATTGCAGCAAAATTGTTAAACTAGCGTCTTGGCTCGCTGGACTCCTTGGCGCACAGATTCTGCCGAGCTGTGCAGGGCAGCTAGTTCAGCACTGCTGAGATCCAGCTCTAAAATACGTTCGATGCCACCACACCCAAGCCGAGCAGGAACCCCAATAAACACATCGTTTAACCCATATTCGCCCCGCAGGTAGGCGGCAATTGGCAGCAAGCGCGATTTATTCTGCAGAATGGTTTCGACCATGGCGCAAGCAGACGAAGCCGGCGCATAGTAAGCCCCGCCCGTTTGCAGCAGTTCGACAATTTCGGCACCGCCATTTCGGGTGCGTTCGACTAGGCGGGCGATCGCTGCCGCATCCAATAATTCGGTAATCGGAATCCCGTTGACGCTGGAATAGCGCGGCAGTGGCACCATCAGCTCTCCGTGACTGCCCAGCACCATGGCACTAACATCAGCCGTGGACACGCCCAACTCCAGCGCAATAAATGTCTGAAACCGGGCAGAGTCTAAGATACCTGCCATGCCCATCACCCGCTCTGGCGGTAAACCGCTAGCTTGCCACGCCATGTAGGTCATGACATCTAGCGGATTGGTCACCACAATTAAGATGGCATCGGGAGAGTGGGCGATCGCTTCCTTGGCGGCGTGCACCACAATCTGGGCGTTAGTTTTTAACAAATCGTCTCGCGACATGCCGGGTCGGCGCGGCAACCCGGCCGTAATCACCACAATGGTTGAACCTGCCGTGTCTGCATAATTAGCAGTTCCCCGAATTTGGCGATCGTGTCCTTCTAGTCCGCGTGCTTCCATCAAGTCGAGCGCTAGACTCTGAGGGCGACCCGCCAAAATATCTAGCAGCACCACATCTGCCAGATTTCGTTCGGCAATCCGCTGCGCCAGCGTTCCCCCCACATTGCCTGCACCAATGACCGCCACACGAGTAGGAGTGCAGGCATTGAGCGTTTGGGAGGGTGGATTCATGGTGGAACTCATGGTAGGAAAGCGGCGATCGCACGTCTATAGAGGTATCGATAGACTACGCTACCGTAGCGTAAGCGATCAAGCTTGCCCACCGAGCGGATTTACTCAAATTTTTCCAATTGATCAGCCCTAAGCCACATATTGGGCGTCGGCACATGACCAAACTGCACCAGCATGTAGTCGCCCTTTGCATCTAGAATTTCGCCCTTGGTTTCAAAAATATAGGGCGGAAACCGGCGATCGCTGGCCGCAGCTTCTAAACTGCCTTCTAACTTGGCTCGAATCGCTCGAACGAAATCACCTTTTTGAACTGGCATGGCTTGGTGTGTCCACAATATTAAATGTCCTTACAAAATCTAAACACATTCCTCTCTACATTAACGCCATTTAGTCCTATACATTTTTCCCAGAGTTACCTTCTAGAACGCTCAATACTGCTGGGCTGAACTTGGCTAAACATGAAAAAGCCAGCATCAGTCCAAAAGATGCTGGTTTAGATTAATTCGACCTGGCGTGAGGAGAGTCTGTAAATGGTCGAAATTGTCGAGCGAACTAAACGGCAGAGCTACGATTCAACAAGCCCCACAGGAAAATGGCAACGATGGCACCCAGCACTGCTACTACAATGCCCCCAATGCTAAGACCAGCCGCTGTTAGTTGAAGTGCGCCCGTGTTCAGAAATATGTACAGGCTACCACCGATGAATGCACCGATAATTCCTAGTAGGGTTGTAGCCAAAATCCCACCCCCTTGAGAACCTGGATAAATTGCTTTGGCGATCGCGCCAGCGATTACACCCAAAATCAGCCATGCAATAATATTCATATTCCAATCTCCTGGAGAAATCCACCTTTTCAACCAATGTAATTACAATATCAACGACTACTAAATGCTTCTTCTATCAAGAGAGAGAATTAGAAAAACCGAAAGGCATAAGCCATAAAATCCGTTTTTTGCGTCAGGCTTTTTTCTTAAACCCAAACGACTGTTTTGCGGGAGCCTTAGCTTTTGGTTTGTCCTTGTGAACTTCCAAAACAGCCTCTTGAAACAGATTGTGCAGATGCAGCGGAACACTGGCAATTTCGGGCAACTCTGGCTCTAAAGGCTTGTGATATTCTGCCAGAAGCACGTCTAAGTCGCTACTCAAAACAAAATCTGGGCGATCGCATACCGCTTGAATTAAACGCTCCAAGGCGGCTGGATATTCCTGAGCAAGCTGATGCCAAACAAAGGCATTCATTTCTGGATCATCTAAGTAGCGACGCACCGACTTTGCAGCGATCGCGGTGTCGGCTGCATCTGTATCAGACTCAGTTAGTGACGCTAACTGAGTCTTGAACTGCGCATAGGTCGAGAGCAACAGCTGCCCCCAGCGAGGATGGGTCATCACCGTGACTTGCTCAGCATTTTTTAGATGCGGCGGAAGTTCTACTTGAGGAGGAGCCATCTGAGCTTTCTCAGGATGTGCTAAGACGTCAGAAACCATTTTGGCATCCATGCCCGCCGCAGCGGCAGCGGTAGCGATTTCTGCGTTTGATAAGCCTGCTTCATCAGCCAAGTCGCCCAGAGATCGATTCGGATCAATGGCTAGTGATTTAAGCCTTTTTTGCAGAGCAATTTCTTGAAATTCTTTAAACTTTTTGCTGAGGTGATAGCCAGATAGGGTGACTTGATCGGCACCAAAAAAGTCTACAAACTCATCATGATATTTTTCAACTGACTTCCATGCTTCTTCTAACAGGTCAGGCGCATCGCCATACAGGTGCTTTTTGTGCGCTTTTTTGAAGTTGCCAATGGCGATCGCCAGCTTAGGCTTGCCCAATTTGCCCAAAGAGATATAAGGACCGAAAAACATCCAGCTTTCAAGATTGAAGGGAGCGATCTGGGTGAGCAGCATCTCTCCGGATTTCAGGCGAGATAGCTTCGTTAATTCGTCGGGGTTAACCGACTTTAAAATATAGGGCTTAGCCGTCATCCAGTTCATCACCTCAACCCCATCCTCTAAGACTTGAGTGATGGCAAAAAGGCCGACAAAGCTAGATTTCCAACTGAGGACTAAAGCGCGATCGCCACCCGAAAGACTAGCTTGATCTTGCAAAAACAAGTCAATCGGCGTAGAAGCATCGACGACACCTTCCGTCAAAAACCGATGAATTACCAATTCTCGTGAGTTCATCCCCTGCTGCTGAGGACCCGACAATTGGTCTGCACTGAAGCTTTCTAGCGCCGTTGCCAGTGCGCCATCCGCATCTAGCACAAAGTCCAGCAATGCTTGCTTCAGTTCTGCTGCCCGCTTGAGACTAGATTCCACAGAGGTTCCTCAAATTATTTACCAGGAGGCTCCTTAGTAGAATAACGCCCAAAGGAGGAGACCGACAAACCCCTTTTGATAGATGGATAAATGTGCCGACTCAGAATCAAGAACCTGGGAGGAACGTAATTGTAGGCGATCGCCTCTACCGACTGCCCATGCAGAAATGAGCACTCCTAGGAGCGCCCATCAATATCTGCTGATTTATATCATTAATCGACTAGCAGGATTAGGCAGCTTGAACCGTTAAATCATCCCTACCCCTTTACTCCGGCGATCGCCCTCTTCAGTTAATTTGCCTGTCTCGTCGGTTTCATTGATTTCGGCTAACTCTTGAACTCGCTCTGCCGCTTCAGCTGCTTTCTTAGCGTGCAGATCGCCAGGGACTTCGTAATACATCTCAGGCTCAACAGCGTAGTTGTTTGCCAAGCCTTCTTTATCTACTGTGTACCCACCAGCTGTATCCAACGTTTCGTCGTGTTCGGGAAGCTGCTTGTAGCTCTCACCTTCACGCTCTTTACGAGCGGCCGTCTCGGCAGGAACGATACCCGTATCATAGGTATCTGGTGAGGATTGAGGGTCAGTCATAACATGTCTCCAATCTAAATATTTCCGTGCTAGTCGTTGCAGTTCTTAGTCGGTTAATTTTCTCATAGTCATCTTGGCTAAGACTCTTAGAAAACTGATTTTAAGAAAAGGCTTCTACTCTTAATTTTCAACTTGATTGACCAACTCACAGGAGAGCTTCAGAGGAGGGTGAGTTACCTCACCCCTACAAACTTATTGCAGTTTTCTCCTCATCAATTCGCTTTTAGCTCTTCTATTAACCACGCACTTTTAATGCAATCTCAGCAAAAAGTTGTTAATCAAAGAGAAGCTGAAATCAAATGACGATTAATCAATCACTTTTTTGACTTCATCTTTCACATCTTCACCAGCATGACGAGCTTTGGCTTCGGCTTGCTTGGCCTTGCCTGCGGCTTGATCTTGAGGATCGCCAGTGACGTTGCCTGCTGCTTCTTGAAGCTTACCTTCAACGTTTTTGGCAGTAGCTTTCAATCTATCTTCAGTGCTCATAAGTCACGTCCTTTTGATAAAAGTGAGAAATGCAGTAAACATCTATCAATCTACGAACAAACCTCGGCTTTATCATCTGCCAGCAGAGATAAGCGGCCTGTTTGCGGCTACCTATAAAGTGCAATCTCTTTTGCTGCTAGCCTCATCCAATCGGGTGAGGTGGGGAGCAGGCGATCGCCGTAGTATGCTTGTAGTGCTTCTGACAGTCATATCCCCAAAGGAGGCGAAGCTATGGAGTTCAATCGCGACGGCCTATACTACACAACCTTGACCCCTGTCGCCCTGCGCTCTGGCCTAGTCACTTCTGGCCTAGTCACCTCTGGCCTAGTCACCAAACGAGCAGATTGGAAAACTGCCTAAGCTGGCGTTTTTCTACCAAAGTTTTGTTTCACCAGATCTTGTTTCATGTGTCATTTGCTGTTGGTGATGTAGCAGCAGCTCACTGTAATGCCAACTTGAGGGGTTTGATGTGGCAGGCGATCGCCTGCTAGTTGTGGCGTTGGCAAACTGTTGTGGGTAGAGTTGGTGAGTTTAACCGCTACGTCATGTCAGCCGCGTTGGCCGTAGGGGGCACGAGGAGCCAGACTGGCGCAACCCTCAGGCCATTGGTGTGCGATCGCGTTAGATCTGCACCTGCTGTGGTTTGGCTGGACGTTTGCAGGCGATCGCTCTGACTCCCTTGATTGTGGCCCAGTTCACTGCTAGTGACTCCTGGCGCAGCTCTATGCGACTCCAATTAATTAGTTTGTTTGTTCTGCTCATGTTGAGCCATCCCCTTTGAATGCCGTGGCACCCTTTCTATGAACGCTAAATCGATCACATCGGGAGACTTAGAACCTCCTTCGTTAAAGGCATCTGGAGCCTCTACGTCCAATCGTCTGAGTACCGGACTCAGTACAGCCCTTAGTTTCCTGTCCAGACTGCTGCTGAGTGACCGCGAACCTCATACTTGGTTCAAGCGCGATCGCAGCACCGTTACTATGACGCTCCTACAGGCGATCGCCCAACCTGCTCGTTCCCTCACTCATCTAGTGAAATAGCGAGTGAAATAGCTAAAACGTTTCGGTATTGATAAAACTCGCAAATTGCAGCTGAAGCCTGCTGAATTCTATGAAATACATGAGTTATGGGTTACCTGGCCCCAAACCCAGCCCCACTATTTTGGACGAAGTAAAAGCGGTATTGCATCTAGCAATTCCGCTAGCCGGGGCACAGCTTTCCCAATCGGCCATAGGGTTTGTCGATACTGTGATGATGGGTTTGCTGGGCAGTCAGACGATTGCTGCTGGGGGATTGGGAGCAACCTACTTCACCGCATTGCTCCTGATCGGCAGTGCAGTTGTGGCAGCGCTCAGCCCATTGGCGGCAGAGGCGTACGGAGCTGGAAAGCCTGAGCGCGTTGGTCAAATAGCACAGCAAGGATTGTGGCTGGCCGTTGCGCTGTCCATTCCCTTAACGTGGCTGCTGTGGAATGCTGCTGTTGTATTGCGCCTATTGGGTCAAGCGCCGGAAACAATCGCGTTGAGTCAAACCTACTTGCGGGCGATCGCCTGGGGGCTACTTCCGGGCTTGGGTTTCGCCGTATTGCGCAGCTTTGTGGCGGCGCTCTCAGATGCTCGCCCGATCATTGTGATTATGATTGGCGGCACGTTAATCAACATTGTGACCAATTATGGGCTGATGTTTGGGATTGGCATCTTGCCGCAGCTAGGATTAGCGGGTTTGGCCTGGGCCAGCACGCTGTCTTTGTGGTGTATGTTTTTGGCTCTCGTGGGCTATATCCTCAACCAGCCGCAGTTGAGAGCCTACGGAGTGTTCCGTCATCTGCATCGATTTGACCAGCAGATCTTTGGCGAGCTAATCAAAATTGGGATACCGATGGGAGTGCTGTCGGTGGTAGAAGTGGGGCTGTTTGCTGTGACTACGGTTTTGATGGGTCAATTGGGTACCGTTGCGCTGGCCGCCCATCAAATTGCCATTCAAACCGCCGCCATTACCTTTACAATCCCCACAGGAATTGGGCTAGCGACCACGGTGCAGGTGGGGCAACTACTGGGGCAAGGTAACTTCAAACGCGCTAAGCGAGCTGGATTTATTGGCATTGCCTTGGGTTGCTTGTTTATGAGCAGCATGGCCGTTTTGTTTTGGACGATGCCCGGTGGCATTGTGGCGCTCTATCTGGATATCCACGATCCCCTGAATGCAGAGGTGGTAAAACTGGCCAAGAGCTTGCTGTTGGTCGCGGCGATGTTTCAACTGGCCGATGGTATTCAGGTGACGGCAATCGGAGCACTGCGAGGATTCAAAGATACTCAAATCCCTATGCTAATTGGGCTGGCTACCTACTGGGGGGTGGGGTTGACCAGCGGCTATGTGCTAGGACTAACGCTGGGATTTGGAGGCGTGGGTCTTTGGTGGGGTCTGGCATTGGGGCTAGCCGTCGCTGCCATTTTACTGACTTGGCGGTTTTGGGTTAAACAACCCAATCGGCAGGCGGATGAATGAAGTACATTACAGGCAAGGGGCTTAAGCCCCTTGCCTGTAATGCACCGAAGTGAGGAAGGCTATAGATGGTCAATTCAAACCTCAAACCTCAAACCTCCCCTAGGGTTTAAGGTTCAACCCGCACCACAGTTCCCACTTGTACCAAATTAAACAGCGCCAACACGTCTTCATTTCGCATTCGCACACAGCCATTGGAGGCAGCGCGACCGATTGACGACACTGTCGGGGTGCCGTGGAACCCAATTACCCCATTGGGCATGCGGGCAAAGCCAATCCAGCGCAGTCCCAGTGCGCTATCGGCTCCAGGCGATCGCACTTCCCCCGTCCACGGGCTTTGCCAGACGGGGTTCTCGACCATCTCAAATACAGTAAACTCGCCCGTGGGCGTGGGGGTAGTTTGCTTGCCGATCGCCACTGGATAACTGGCCACCATCTGCTCGCCCTGCTGCACAAATACCCGCCGCTGTCCCAATCGCAGCACCAGATGGGTGGCCGCTTGCTCCGTCGGCAAAAATAGGTCTGGATCGCTCAGCCCTGGTAGCTCAGGTCGGGCCTGATCGAGCAAGCGCACGGCTACTACAGACGCACTGGCTGAGCTGTGAGGGGCGATCGCCGGAGTTGCCGCCACTGCTACAGATGAGTACCCGAGCATCACGCTCCCTACCGCCAGAAGCATCAAAGCATTAAGTTTGCTAGAAAGCTTGAAACTACGCCCCAAAACCATTGTTTGAACTTGTCCTATTGATTCCTGCACAACCACTTCTTAGCAGTCTATCTCGGTCTATGAGATTGATAAGGTATCGGTTGGGGGGCGATCGCAATATCTCGCCCAACCTCGCCCAACCTCGCTAGAAATTGCGACTTATGCCGTTGACTGATGCCGTGGGCGCTCCACCCATAGTATCAGTCAATTTTTTTGGGTTTTTCGTACAATATGAGTAAGTCCCAATGTAAATCTTGATCAAAGCGTGAAGAGTTAGTAGAGCATGATCCCATCGGCACCTTACTACGTGATTTATGACGGCAGCTGCAATTTGTGCGTCAATTTGGTCAAATTCTTAGAAACCTTGGATCAAGGCGGTACGTTTCAATACGCGCCGATGCAAGATGCCGCCAAGCTAGAGCAGTTTGACATTACGCCACAAGACTGTGAGATGGGGATGATTTTACTCAACTCTAACGACCCGACAACCCGCTGGCAAGGCAGCGCCGCCGCAGAAGAGATTGGCCGTTTACTCCCCTTTGGCAGCGTATTTGTCACGGCCTACCGATCGCTTCCTGGTGTGCAGTGGACGGGCGATCGCCTCTACGAACAGGTGCGGGACAATCGCTACACGCTGTTTGGCAAGCGCGATCGCCTGTATCAACCCAGCTATCCAATTTGTACTTCAGACGGCTGTGGGGGAAAAGCTTAGAGGGTGTGACCCATTTTGACCTGACTTGCCCGGTGGACAGCTGCTATTATTTTGATTAGTACGGGGCTGTAGCTCAGCTGGATAGAGCGATCGCCTCCTAAGCGATAGGCCATGAGTTCGAACCTCATCAGTCCTGCTTGTTTAAAATAAATCCGGAAAGTGTTCTCTGAAGAGCCTTCCGGATATTTTTTACTCAACCGTGAAAATCTCTAGTCAGATGCGAAGGAACGTTCTGATTAACTCAGCCTGAGTTCGTAGTTCTAGCCATTGGCGCTGCCAGTCACCGTTCCGTCCACATCACGCTTCAAAATAATCATGCTGTTGCCGACTACTGGGCTGCGTGCCACTAAGGTGCCATCGGCATCGGTGAGTTCGAGTTTAATGAAATTTAACTTGTTGGCGCGCTTTAAGATTTCAGTTGAGAGTTTGTCTTGGGTGCTAGGGCTAAGGGTATACCAACCGTCGCCTAGGGTGACAATCAAACGGCTGCTGCGAAAGTTGGCTCGAACGGACTGAATGAGTCGTTCGCTGTATTGATCAGTAATGGCGGTAACTTGATCTTGGATGGCGGCCACTAGGGGCTGGTCGGGTGGTCGGCTTGGCGGGGGGGAGGCGATCGCCCCCAAATCTGGCAGGGCTGGTACGGTGCGGGGCACAGA
>Ga0163155_10003146_pt1 | contig 17959 bp, 17 predicted proteins | sample OliLakLV19SP4G1_FD_148611 | JGI IMG/M metagenome (GOLD analysis project Ga0163155, IMG submission 148611) | Freshwater microbial mat bacterial communities from Lake Vanda, McMurdo Dry Valleys, Antarctica - Oligotrophic Lake LV.19.SP4.G1 | ecosystem: Environmental > Aquatic > Freshwater > Lake >... | reverse complement strand
TGCGAGAGGAGCGGACCCGTCGGGGCCGGGCGGCGCGGGCTGGAACTCGCGTGGTTCGGACATCGCATCCCCCTTGCAACGATGAGTCTGGCGGTGGTCTGTGGAGCGGAGTCGGTGTGTTGGGCGGGCCTGGCCAAGTGGAAGGCCGAGGACTTGTCCGCAACGTCGGAACCAGCCGAACGATGGATAGTGGCCGACCGCTTGCGCGGACGGCTTTGTTGAGTTGAGCCGGGCGGATGGCCGGTGGTTCTATTGCTGGGCGAGGCGGTCGATCCATTTCAGCAGGTCGTCGGTGTGCTCCAGCGTATCGAGAACGCGGTCGGCGCCGGCGGCCTCGAGGCGGTCGCGGGTGTGCCCGCCGGTGGTGACGCCCAGGCTCCGCAGGCCGTGGGCCTTGGCACAGCCGATGTCATGCGTCGTGTCGCCGATGATCAGGACACGATCGGGGGCGATCGGGCGGCCTGTCGTGCGGGCGAAGCGGGCGAGGGCGACCGGGGGCAGGTGTTCGCGGCATGGGTCGGAGTGGGGCGAGTCGTCGCCGTACACGCGGATGGGGAAGGCGTCGTGGTCGATGCCGCAGTGGGCGAGTTTGAGGCGGGCGCCCTCCTCGAAGTTGCCGGTGAGCAGCCCGCGGGTGATGTGGGGGCGTTCGGAGGCGAGTCGGCGGAGAAGGGTGTGGACGCCCGGGAGCGGGCCGGAGGTCTTCTCGCCGAAGGCCTCACCCTGGGCGGAGGGCGGACGGAGGGTCAGGTGGCGCGCAAGGTGGGCCGGATAGCGGCGTCGGATGGCGCCGATGGCGTCCGGCGTGGGGTCGAGGCCGGCGCGGGCGAGCATCCGGGCGAGGATGACGGGGTCGATGGCACCGGCGAAGTCGATGCCAGCGGCGGAGAAGTGGGGTCCGACGACCTCGCGCCCGGCGTCCTCGAGGGCGCGCATCCCCGCGCCGTGGGTGCGGAGGAGGGTGCCGTCGATGTCGAAGAGGATGAGCAAGCGGCGGAGGGTAGGTGTGCGAGCGCGGGCGCTGGCGTTGCGGCGCGCTGCTTGCCCCCTCGGTCAGCCTCGCAGGGCCTCGCTGACACCTCCCCCGCACGCGGGGGTGGGGGCGCACGCAGGAGAACTCGCAGCGCCGACCCACCCCGTCGGCTCGAACTGCGAGGAGATCGTCAGGCCGTACCCGCGCTCGGCGTGCTCGGCCGCCGCGCGTTCGGGTGTGTTGCACTGGCGGGACAGGTGCAGCAGCACGACGTGCCTGGGTCCGATGGCCGCGGTCGCCTGGGCGCACTGCTGGTTGGAAAGGTGCCCGGAGCCGCCCATGATGCGCTGTTTGAGGAAGTGTGGTCGGTCGCTCTCGGCCTGCATCTTCGGGCAATAGTTGCTCTCTATCGCCAGCAGGTCAACGCCCCGGAAGTGCTCGATGAGTTCAGGGGTGACGCGGCCCAGGTCGGTGGCGAAGCCGATGTCTCCGCCGGGGCAGCGGAGGCGGAAGGCCGCCACGCCGTGCTCGTCGTGGTGCTGGATGAGCGGGTCGACGTGCAGGTCGTCGACGGGCTTGAACGGGCCGGAGAAGACGCGAACGCGCTGGCGGTGCTGGCGGAGGCTCTCGGCCGCTGGCCAGTGGCGTTCGTGCAGGTGGATGACGGCGCGGAAGTCGCGTTGGCGCATCCAGGGCTCGCGCCAGTGGTCGGCGTCCAGGTGCGTGAGCAGCACGTCGGTCACCTCGTGCAGCCGCACGCCGAGCGAGGCGAGCAGGCGCGGCGTGGTGCGGGTGCCCAGGCCGGCGTCGATCAGGATGGTGCGGCGGGTGGCGCCCTGGCCCACGCGGATCACCGTGCAGTTGCCCGAGGAGCCGGACGCCAACACGCACAGGCGTGGCGGGCTGACCGGAGGGCTCGCGTGCCCAACCGCGTCGCGTCTGGGCTGGTCAGGCTGCGTTCCCGCGCGTATGTGCGCGACGCCCGGCTCGATCGGCGCGGGCGCATCGGCCGACGCCACGGCATCAAACAGCGTCGCCGTCGCCGATCTTCCGGCTTCAGGCGCCATCAATCAGTTCCTCATCGCCATCGATCGTGTCGTCCAGATCCTTAGCGCGCTTCATCCAGGCCCGGAAATGCCGGGGCGGCAGGGCCGCACTGGGGGCGATGGTGCGTCGGCTGGTCTTGTAGAACTCAATGATCTCGGCGATGAGGGGGTTGTCGCCGCCGATGCGGAGCAGGCCTTCGACGATGTCTTCCTTGGTGCGTTTGACGCGGATGACCTCGCGGTAGGCGGCGCGGAGCATGGTGATCTGGTCTCGCGGCACGCCGCTGCGGCGCAGGCCCACCACGTTCAGACCTTGCAGCAGGTTGCGCTCGATGAGCACGCAGAACGGGGGCACGTCGGTGGTGACGGTGGCGTTCCCGCCGATCATGGCCGCCCGCCCGACCCGGCAGAACTGGTGGACCACCGAGTGCCCGCCCATGTTGACGCGCTCGCCGATCTGGGCGTGCCCACCCAGGGCGACGGCGTTGACCATCACCACGTGATTGCCCACCTTCACATCATGGGCGGCGTGGCTGCCCACCATCATGAACACGCCGTCGCCGATGATGGTGGGCACGTCCTGCTTGGTGGCGGCGTGGACGGTGACATGCTCGCGGATGATGCAGCTCGAACCGATCACGACGCCGCCGGTGGGGTCGCCCGGCTTGATCTTGTAGTCCTGGGCCGGGAATCCGAGGCAGGCGAAGGGGTAGACCGTAGTTCCGGCGCCGATGCCGATTGGGCCGGAGAGGTGGACGCCGCCGATGAGGCGGACGTTGTCGGCGAGCGTGACCTTGCCGTGCAGGACGCAGCCGGGCCCGACCACAGCGGTCGGTGCGAGCACGGAGTCTTCGGAGACGATCGCGGAGGGATGGACCTGCGCGGCTTCCTGTGTGCTGGCCTGGAGGCTGGGCATGGGGCGATGGTAGCGAGACTCGGAAGGGGTGTCGGGCGTTCGGGCGGACGGCGGCCTGGATCCCACCCTGTCACCGCGCGGGTGGTGTTCCCCTGGCGTCGGGACCTCGACCGGCTGACGGCCGCCCGGCTCGCTGGCGAAATACTCCGGCGATGGAGTTCACCGGCGACATCTCGGTCACCTACGAGAATGGGGTTCTGCGCCCCGACGAGCAGTTGAACCTGCCCGAGGGAACGCGGCTGCTCGCATCGATCCAAGGCGTCGCCCCGGATCCGAAGGCGGCGGCGGCCGCGATGGACGAGATCCGCCGGATCAGTGAGCCCGGTGCGTTCAGGTCTGGAGGTCGGCGCTTCACGCGCGATCAGATGCATGAACGCGATTGACACCAATGTCCTGGTGTACGCGGCCGATGCCGACTCGCCGGCCAAGCGACTCCGAGCCCTTGCGCTGCTTGAGAGGCTGGGCCTGAGCGACACGATTCTGCCGTGGCAGGTGGTCTGCGAGACCGCCGCGGTGCTCACGAAGCTCAAGGACAAGGACCGGACCAGCGACAAGCCGCTGTCTTTCGTCACACAGTTGACGACGAGATTCCCCGTCGTGCGGCCCCGTGAGGACTTCGTGCGCCGTGCCCTGGCGCTTCGCCAATCACACCAGATGTCCTTCTGGGACTCGCTGCTGCTGGTCGCGTGCGCGGACGCCAAGGTCACACGGCTCTACTCGGAAGATATGCAAGGCCGTCCGGTGATCGAGGGCGTCGGGATCATCGACCCGTTTGCCCGAGGCCAACACTGGATACGCTCTGGTCACCAGGAGCCCCGGCATGACGCGCTCGATGCAGACCCTCATGTCGTCGCTGATCGACTACGCCGGGCTGTTCCCCCCGGCCAAGCTCGACATGGGCAAGTCGGTTGAGGCGTACGCCCACGCGCTCCGCGGGCCGCACGCCGGGTTTCTCGGGCGGTTCATCTGCCCTTCCAAGCGATTGCCCGAACTCTCGGCCGCGGCCGCCCCGCTCATGCCCGGCACGTTCGCCACCAGCGGGTACCGCGAGCACGCCGACGCGACCGATCCCTGGCGGATCGGCGTGCTGATCGACGACGAGTTGCCCGCCTGCCTGACGCGCCTGGACGCCTTCAACGCCCGGCACGAGCGGGCGGACGCCGGCCTGGCCCGGGCCGACGCGATTGAGATGAAGGTCGAGGCGCCGGGGCTGATCGATGACGCGCTCGAGATCCTGCCCGAGGATGTGTTCCCGTTCTTCGAGATCCCGATCGAGCGGGATTGCCGTGGATTCGTGACCGCGATCGCCGGCAACTCCGAGACCGGCGGGGCGGCCTGCAAGATCAGGACCGGGGGCATCACGCCCGACGCCTTTCCGACCACGCGGCAGGTGGCCGAGTTCCTGCACGCCTGCATCGGGGCTCAGGTGCCGTTCAAGGCCACCGCGGGGCTGCACCACCCGGTGCGGGCAACCCACGCGCTGACCTATGAGCCGAGCAGCCCAAAGGCGGTGATGCACGGGTTCCTCAACGTGTTCATGGCGGCGGCCCTGACCCGCTCGGCCCGGCTTGACGTCGCGACCACCACCACCCTGCTCGACGAGCCCGACCCCAAGGCGTTCAAGTTCACGGATGATGGGGCGACGTGGCGGCGCCACACCATCGACATCGTGTCGCTGGCCCGGGTCCGCGAGGCGTTCGCGCTGGGGTTCGGGTCGTGCTCGTTTGAGGAGCCGGTGCAGGATTTGAGGGGGCTGGGGTTGGTGTAGGGTTATGGTGCGGTCGTTGCGTGTCCGTTGGCGCAACGTCCGCGATGCCCGCGAAGCAGCGGAGGACGCGGGGCAATCAAGGGCGGCGCCAAGCCGCTCGGGGGTGGATTGCGTGAATCCCTGAGCGTGGCGACGATCCCCGGTTCTCCGCATGGCTGCCCAGGGCGGCAACCATGCCACCCGCCCCTCTTCGTCTTGTCGTCTCTTCGTCACTCGGTCACTCGGTCACTCCCTCATGTACGACCGCCTCCCCGACACTCTGTTCCGGACCAAGCGGGGAATCTGCCCGTGCTGCGGCGCGCCGCTGCCACTCTCCGAGGACACCTCCAACCTCACCTGCAACTTCTGCGGGGCCAAGGCGGTCCTTGAGCGTCGCCTGCGACGGGCCGAGCCGGAAGTCCAGGGCGCGCCACTCCGCCAGTTCGATTCCCACGACCACACGGGCTGGACCCGCACCGACCGCCTCCGCGAAACCTACAGCACCCGCCCGACCTGTCCCGGCTGCGCCCAAGGGATCGACGCCCCCGAGCACGCCTCGCGTTTCGCCTGCCCGACGTGCGGCACCGAGTGCCACCTCGAGCGACGGCTGGTGCCCCCGCCGCGTGATCCGCGGCGATCCACGCCCCGCCCGCGCCATCCGCGCGAGACCTCTGTCTACGACCTTGCCGCAGACGACGACCCGGCCACCGAGCACCTGATCTATCGCCTCTCGACCGAGCGCGACATCGACCGCTCGATCGACCTGGCCATGTGTTTCGAGGCCTGGTCGTTCATCAATGAAACCACGGCACGCCTCATGCCCGCGATCGTCAAGCGCATGCACGACGGCAGCAGGCCGCTCGCCTTGGCGCTGGCCTCGGCGGTCGATAAGTGCCTGTGCTCCGACGGCACCAAGGCCCGCGACACGGTGGCGGCCTTGGAACAATGGGTCGTCCGCGTGCCCGCCGAGCGGGAGCTGATTTCGTCGCTGGGGCTGGGCACCGCGCTGGGGCTCAAGCTGCTGCTCGATTCCTCGATGCTCGCGCACCAGGCCGGCGACCATGCCCAATCGGTCGCGTGCCTGTTCGCCATCAACTGGATGCTCCAGCGCAACTATCCCGAGCATCCCATCATCAGCCAGATCCTGATGCACCGCATGTTCTACCTCTCCGGCCCGCCGCTGGCGTTCTGCGTCATGTTCATGCACGGGCAGGTCTCAGTGTCCTTCCGCTACGACCCTAAAACCACGCTGGCGTTCCTTGATGACGCGGTGGCCGAACGGCCCATCCTCATCCCCAGCCTCGACCACGAGCAGGCTTTCTGGTGCGGGCACGCGCGCGATGTGGCCGACTGGAACGACCGCTTCGCGTTCTATGACACGCTGCGGACCGACGAGGCGAGGCTGGCCGCGTGGAAGCACTACCTGGGCCCGCCCGAAGAGGCTCCGCCCGAGTTCTTCGAGTCATACATCGCCCGTCTGGCGCCCATGCTCGAAGACACTCGACCCGCCTGGCAGGAGATGGCCCAGAAGCGCCTCGAGTGGATGATCCGGCGGCTCCGCCCGACGCCCGAGACATTTCACCGACTGGTCGCCGAGCGAGGCGAGGCCCTGCCCGGCAACATCCGGCAGGCCATGCTCTCGCAGCATCCCACCTGCGGGCTCAAGTACGAGAACCTGCCGAATTGGAAGCCCGAGCCGAAGCCCGAGGAGCACCCGCAGCTCGTGGCCGCTCGCCAGCAGTACCGCGACGGGCTCGACGCGGCCCTGGCTGGCAAGAAAGACGACAAGGAAGAGTGGAAGGCGTACTGGGAGGCCCGAGGTGGGCGACCCAAGAGCACGCCGCAGGTCTTCGACGGCTCGTGCGAGGCGCCGCCGCCGGACGAATCGAGGCGAGGCGGTCGCGTCGCCGCGCCTCGGCCATGGGAGCCCGCGCTACCGCCCGACCCCGCCGACGCCCGACCCGCCCCCGGCGATGAGACCGCGCCCACCGTCGAAGCCTCCGAAGCGCGGGATTCCCACGCCGGCGACCCGCACAACCCCGACCCCGCCAACCCCTCTGACCCCTACGCGGCCTTGAACCGGGGCTCCGTCACGCTCTGGGAATGGGTCGCCACACTGCCTCCCGATCAGCAGGAGCAGTACGCCCCCATGCTCAAGCAGCTCGAGCCGCAGCGGGCCATGATCGAGGCCGCCATCGCCGCCCAGCGCGGCCAGACCCCGTCCGCCAACCCCTCAACTCCACGCCCCGCGCCCGGCGATGAGACCGCCCCCCCCGAACTCCCTAACTCCAAGCCCGGCCTCCTGGGCAGGCTGTTCAGGCGCAAGCAGCCCTAATCCACGTCTGCTTCCACCCCGCTGCCTTCGATTCACTGGAACCGCACACCCCCCCACTCCCGAACATAGTGGGCCGGGACGCCTCCGCGCTCCCCGGCCCAGCCTTCGGCGCATCGCCGGACCTCGCCCGCCTCCTCGACGGGCGCGTTCCGGGTGGTCGGTGTGGACGCGGGCGTGGAAAGTGCTGTCGGCCAGGTCTGGGAAACCGGAGCGGGCCGGGTTGGTGGGGAAGGCACTGGGCATCAGGCACATGGCACTCGTCTCAAGTCGGGAGCGGCGGAATGTTCGGCGATCGCCGGGCCTCCCGCAACCTCCTCCCTCGTGCCCAATGCCTCATGCCCAGTGCCCTTGCTCTGCTATCCTGTGGCGTCTGGACCGTGGATGGTTCAAGATGAACGTCGGCCCCGGGGTGGCGTCTCCGGTGCCGTCAGTGGCCCGTCTGCGGGCCGAGGGGATCGTCCATGTCGCGTCAAGCCGCCCTTTCGAATGCAGGCGTGGTCCGCCGCGCCCGCCCCGCGTTCTCGCTGGTCGAGTTGCTGGTGGTCATCGCGATCATCGCGCTGATCATCTCGATCGTGCTGCCCGCCCTGGGCGGTGTGAGGGTCGCCGCCAAGGTCACTGCCAGCAACGCCCTCATCAAGTCGTTCTCGGACGCCACCAGCGCGTTCGTCCGCGACAACGACCGCATGCCAGGGTTCTATTCGGTTGAGGAGATGGGGGCGCCCGAGAACGGCACCCAGTGGTACATGTCCGCCATGGAAAACGCGATGCTCGATCTCACCGGCGGCATCGTCACCGTCGGCGGCACCGGCGGGATTCCCTCCAACGCCCAGACCCAGGTCGACTTCGGGCCCACCACCGCGGCCCGGTTGGCAAACACCACCGCCAACCGCATGGTCGATGTCAGCCGCATCGGCGTCGCCACCGAGGGCAACCCGGCCTACTTCACCGTTGATCCGAAGTACTACGTCCCGCAGGTCGATGGCCAGCAGGCCGGCGGCAACACTGGGCACACCACGCAGACCGCCGGAGACCCATCGCTGCCTGATCTGGTCGACTCCTTCGGAACCCCGCTGCTTCTCTGGGTTGAGAACCGCAACGCGCTCACCCGCATCGAAGAGGTCGACGACTTTGCCGCGATCGACTCGGGCAACAACGGCGCGACCGTCGCCAGGTACTACTGGGCGTCCAACGCCGCGTTCCTGGCCGAAGACGTGCTGGTCGGCCTTGAACGCCGCGAGCAGGCCATGGGCCCCGCCGGCGACCGCGACTTCAGCCTGATCGGCGCACCGCCCAGCAATAACGTCCGCGACACCCTGGTCGGCTTCCTGGGCAGCCCCGCCTACCCCACCGACGCGTGGAACAACACCCCCCCCACCGACGACAAGTTCGTCCCCGCCCAGGGCCGGGGCCAGTTCTTTGTCCAGTCCGCCGGGCCTGACGGCTACTACCTGGGCTCACGCGACCGCGGCGCGCGCCGCCTCGCCGGTGCCGGCGTCCGCTACGCCTGGAACTTCTACATCCCCGGCTCAAGCCCCGCGAAGCGCCATCTGAACGACGAGGGCCAGCCCATCACCTCCGACCTGCTCTCCTTCTTCGACGACCTGACGGCCCAGGGCGGGAACTGATCCCGGCACGCCGCTTGCGGAACGCCCCCCGGCTCATGCCGCGCCCGCGGCACGCCGAAGAGGGCTCCATGTCCAGAACCATCCAGCAACTGCTGACCCTGGAAGTCCCCGTCATCGTCCGCGTCGGCTCCACGCGCATGGCGCTGGCCGAGGTCATATCCCTCTCCCCGGGCTCCATCATCGAGATGGGCAAGCACGCTGAAGAGGAACTGGACCTGCTCATCAACAACCGCCATGTGGGGTTCGGCGTGGCGGTCAAGATCGGCGAGAACTTCGGCGTCGAGATCACCTACCTGGGCGACCCAGTGGCCCGAGGAACCGCGGCCGAGGGCGCGACCATCGCCCAGCAGGAACTCGCGGCCATGGCCGATGAGATGCTGGCGGGATTACAGTAACACAAGGCGGGCCTACACCGGCTGCATGTACCCCAGGTGCAGCTCCGCGTGCCGCAGGTTCATGCCGATCCACTCTGCGTGCGTCAGCCGGCCGAAGATCGGGTTGGGCAGCGTCGGGGCTGTCGCCTTCATGCGGATCGCCGCCGCCCGAACTCGCCTCGCGCCCTCGTCGGTCGACAGCACCTCGGTGCTCTTGGTCCCGCCCTCGATCCTGGGGATTCGCACGCCGCGGGGCACGCCGGAAGTGAAGAGCTTCTTCTTCTGCCCGCGCAGGATCAGCCTCACAAACCAGGGCGGGCGCACGTCCGGCGGATACCCGTCATACGGGTAGGTCATCCAACCGGCCAGATGGCCGAACGTCTGCCCGAGGGTCCAGTTGCCGGTGCGGCGCAAAGCGCCGGTCGTCTCGGCGGCGACCAGGCGATCGACCTCGGCGAGCAGGTCGTCCAGCGTGCCCAGTTTCAAGAGGCGAAACTCCACCGCCTTGGTATCAACCGAGCCGCCCATGCGCATCTCCGGAGAGTTCCACTCGAGGCGACCAGCCAGCCGCCGTCTCAACGTGCCGAGGGGCACCACACTCGCGGCACACGTCGCCATGATGCCGCGCCATCCCTCTGCCACTCCGCCACTCCCCGCGCCCACACACCCCACCGCTCGCTGGCGCGTCGGGTTCGCACCAGCGTCACTCCGTCACGCCCAACTCCGCCTTCGTGAACAGGCTCTCGAACCGCAGCCCGGCCTTCTCGATCGCCTGGCGTGCCCCCTCTTGTCGATCGATCACCGCAATGACCGCAAGCACGTCGGCCCCGAGTTCGCGCAGCACGCCGACGGCCTCAAGCGCCTGCCCGCCGGTGGTCGCCACGTCCTCGACGAAGACGACCCGCTCGCCGGGGGTCAGCACGCCCTCGACCTGCTTGGCGGTGCCGTAGTCCTTCTTGGCGTTGCGGACGAAGATCGCGGGCAGGCCCGTGCGCAGGCTGGCGACGGTGACGAGCGGGATGCCGCCCAGTTCGGCCCCCGCCAGGCGCTGGACCTGGACCCCGGCGTGGGACTGAACATCGTGAATCCGGTCGGAAAACAGATCACCCAGGCGCGACAGGATCTCGGGACGCGTCGAGAACAGGTACTTATCGAGGTAATACGTGCTCTTCCGCCCGGATCGCAGCGTGAAGTCGCCCCGCAGCAGGGCGACTCGGGCAATCTCCGTGGCCAGATCGGCGTTGCTCCGGGCGGGCATTGTGGACATGCTGGAAGGGTAGGGGTGAAAGCCGGGCCCGGGCGGTCCCACCAACAGGGCCGCGTGCGTGAGCACGCGGAATCCCGGCTGCGGGCGGACGCACGCGAGGCTCTCGGCCCGACCCACCGCCGGGGCGGTCCGGGCCGCGAAGTCGAGGAACGACTCGCGTGCTCACGCACGCGACTGTGAGGGCGAGCAATGCGCGACACGATGCGGATGAGCGTTCTGAGCCTTGGTCTTGCGGGAATGGCCCTTGGTCAGCCCGAACCACGGGCCCACACCCCCACCCCACTCCTCACCGGCCCCTCGGTCGAACCCGCGGCCAGCGCGCCCACCCTGGTCCGCCTGGGGTACGAGGGCCGGATTGAGCGCGTCGCCGATGCCCAGCCCGAAGTGGCGGCCCTGGACCTGGTCGATCTGGACGACCACACCCGCGCCCGCGTAGCCGCGAGGCTGGACGAGCGGGCCCGCCTCATCGATGCCGCGGTCGTCGAGCATTATGAGACGCTGCTCGATCTGTACACGGCCTTCGGCTCGGGCGACCAGACCGAGGTTATCCGACTCTACCTGGATTTCACGGCGCACCTGCAGCCGATCTTCGAGGGCGGCGGGCTGGGGCGGCAACTCGGCTCGGAGATGCCACTGGCGACCCGGCGCGAGTATGGACGCCTGCTGATGGAGTACTACGCCGCGGTCTCGGGCGACATCCTGGAGCACCCGCAGGATCAGCAGGGTAACGCGGTGGCGAACCGGGGCGAGGCGCTGCGGAACTACAAGATTCAGTTGCTCATGGAGGAGGTGGGCCGCTCGTTCAGCCGGATCATCGAGCAGAAGGTCGATGAGTTCCAGGAGTTGCTCACGGCCCTGCGCCTGACGCCCGAGCGCGAGGGCCAGGTGCGGGCCATGGTCGAGCGCATCGCCCGGGACGTGGGGCTGAACCCCACCCAGGCCCAGCAACGCGAGATCTTCATGCGGCTGATGGAGATGCTCGAGCCGGAGGAGAGGCAGAGGCTGCTGGCGCATGTGCTGAAGTAGCGCGGACGGTGGGCATCAACGGCGTGCGCCGAACCGTCGGAGGTGGCGGACTCGAATCGTCACCTCGCGAGTCGCCCCTCGCTTGGCGACCACGACGAACGGAGGCCGAAGGTCGAGATCGGCGCTCAGCGCCGCATCCAACGTCGCGATGGTCACTGCCGCCCGGATAGGGCCGGGTCGGAGCCGGATGCTGCCAACCAGCGGCTCGCCTCCGAGGATCGCAATCTGTCCGAAGTCGCCATCTCGGGTGAGAACCACTCGATTCTGGCCGGTCGCCGCCCGGAGGATGTCAAGGTCGGCCCGCCCGAGCATGCCCGCGGCGCGGCAGTCAGCACGTCCCAACCCAGGGAACGCAGGTGATCCGCTACGTCCGGGTCGACGCCCCCGTCGGCCAGCAGACTGAACTCGCGAAGCTTCATCCGGCGAGCCTCGCGGTCACGACGATGTCACCCCGCAACGACTCGGCAGCGAACCTGAGAGCCTGCTCCAAGTCCTCGTTCTTCAGGTGCGGATACTTCCGCAGAATCTCGTCGCGCGTGCCACCACTGGCGAACAACTCCAAGACGAGTTCGACGATGATCCGTGTTCCTTTGATGCAGGGCTTGCCGCCAAGGATCGCAGGGTCTCGAGAGATTCGGTCGAATGGCGATGACGGCTCACCCATGTCTGGAACATACCGGAGCGGCACCCTCCGAGCGCGTCTGAGTCCCAGCCGGTTCTCGGCCCGCGTCTGGGTCCGAGTGCGCCATCTTCGCGCCGGGGGTCCGGCTTTGGGCCGCACGATTCCGCCACCGGCGGCGGGGCAAGCCATAGAGTGTGGGGTAGGCTTTGGGGGTGGCTGGCCGCGCCCGATCAGTGGTGGCTTTGGTGAGTGGAACGGTTTTTGATTGGGTAGCGAGCCAGCGGTTCAACGGGATTGAGAAAGAACGGAGCAAGCAAGCATGACACGCCGCTTTGGTGGGTTGGTTGATCGTCTCGGGCTGGTTCGGACGACCGGGCTGCTGGTGGTTCTGGTCGGGCTGCCGGTGACGGCGTTTGGGCAGCTGGTGCCGCCGCCGACGGAGGCCCCGGCCCAGACTCCAATCGTGACGCCCATGACGCTGCCGCCGGCGGCGACGGAGCGCGTGAGATCGGAGGCCGAGGCCCGGCGTGACGCCGAGCTGCGGGCCCGCGAGCGGGCCGAGCAGGAGGCGGCCGCGACGCAGAACCTGCCCGAGTTGCCCTACGACTCGCTGGTGAACCTGGACGCCCAGGGCAAGATCATCCCCGCCCCGGGTAACCCGCACATCCTGGCGCTGGGCGTGAATCCGATGATGGACGACTCAACGGTGGAGCGTGTGCAGGGCGTGATCGCCGAGCGACGCGACAAGGTCGAGCGTCTGGTGATCCAGAACATCGATCTGGTGCAGCAGGTGCTGGACGGCGCGATCGATCAGGCGACGCTGGAGGACCGGGCCAGCATCGCCCGGCTGGTCGAGATCGTCCGCCCGTTCCAGGAGCTGGGGCACCTGACCGAGGACCTCAAGACACAGGGCTACCTGAGCACGCAGCAGTACGGGTTCAACTGGAAGATCGTGCGCGAGTACGAGCAGGCCCGGACGCAGGAGCTGATGGCGACGGCGGCGGCCAACACCGACCCGAACGCCACCAATCCCAACACCCTGGTGACGCGCCACATCATGGGCGAGATCCTCCGCGAGCCGATGCTGACCTACGACGCGCTGCTGCTCGAGGGCGCTGGGCGGATCGACCAGGCGATAAGCGGCATCACGGTGGCGCCCGACAACCAGGCGCGAGCGACGGCGCTGGTGGGGGCGATCAAAGCGGCGTCGAACGATCAGGCGAGGCTGGCAAGGGCACGGGAGTTGACGGACCTGCTGGATGCGGCGCAGAAGGGCCAGTTCCTGCAAAGTGTGGTGGATTCGCGGTAAGGATCGCGGACGCTGGTGATGAGCAAGCCGGGGCGGGGTCGCCCCGGTTTTTCTTTCGCTCCGCGGGCTCAGCCCGACCGCACAACGACAAATCCGCGGGGCAGCGGGGCGACGAGCGCGGCCAGCAACGCCGGGACGATCGGGCGAGTGTCTTCGATGTCGTTGGTCGGGGCTTCAAGGAAGATGACGGCACGAGCACGCGTCCGTTCGTGCTGCCGGGTCCTTACCGCACCGTCCTTGGTGACCAGCGCCTCGAAGCCTGCTTCGGCCGCAAGCCTGATGAGTTCGCCGTTGTGGACCCCCGACCATTTCATGTACGCGACGGTGCGGACGTCGTGGCCGATGAGCAGATGCCGGAGATCGTGGGGCAGGTTCTCGTCAAGCAGGATCCTGACCCCGCGGCCTTCCGTTGCTGAGCTGGGCCGGAGGTCAGTTCGAGCAGACCCCGGCGTGCGAGTTCGAGCGCTTCGACCGCCTGATCGCGCCAGACGCTCGGAAACTGCTCGAGAAACTCGTCGAGCGTGTAGCGCCGGCTGAGGTACACGAACAGGGTGTCGGCGGGCACCCGCGTGCCGGTGAAACAGGGCGTGCCGCCCAGAATGTCCGGATTGATGGTCACGATGGACATGGGTGAAGTCTGGAACCCGCGGGCAGAGCGACGGGGTGACCTCCGCGGCCGCGCATCAGAACCCCGGATTCATCCAGTCGGGCAGGCCAAAGGACTCGTACGCGCCGCGGTTGGCGTCCTGGGCGAGCAGGTCGGTGAGCTGCCAGGTGTAGATGGCCTCGACGTGCCCGTCGAAGAACGCGACGATGACCATCTCGGCGCCGTTGACGAGGCTGGCGCGGTCGATGGCGGCCAGGGTGAGGCTTGGGTCGGCGATGTCTGAGACGCGATCATGGTCGAGGTCGGTTCGGATGGCGTAGTCGGGCGAGCCGTCGATGCATGGGCCCAGGGGCGAGGACAACAGGGCGATGTCGCCGACGTACTCGTGGATGTCGTCGATCGAGCCCGGGAGATCGTCCTGGTTCTCCGCGCTGTAGGTCATCATGGCGATGGAGACCTGGCGGAGGTGGGACTGGGCCTTGGCCTGCGTCGCGGATTCGCGGGCCTGTTCGAGCGCGGGCATGAGCGCCCCGGCCGCGCCGCCGATCGCCAGAGGCCCGAGGATTGAGCCGGACGAGCCGGCGAGATTCACGAGCATCGAGGCATCGGACCGACCGGTCCAGGTCAGGTTCTCGCCTTGCCACCGCGAGATGGTGATGGTGGGCTCGATGCCCTCGATGAACTCGTTGAAGGGGGGCAGCGGGACGCCGGGATCGACGCCGTCGGTCGTGCGCAGGGCGTTGGTGAGGCCCGAGCAGAAGAGGTTGACCAGCGAGTACCCCTGGACGGCGAAGCGCGGGGCGTCGGTGTAGGAGACGGAGAGCAGGTTGGCGCGGTCGAGCTCGGCCCCCACCAGGCCGCGAAGGACGGGGCTGGAGGCGAACGAGCCGGCGTCGCCGTCGGCCTGGGCCATCGCCTCGATCAGGGATCGGGGCGAAAGAGCGGCCATCAGGTGGTTTTCGTGGATCGTCCACGAGATCTCGGCGGGAATGGGCAGGCCCGGGAAGACGAGCGTGAAGAACTCGACGCCGTCCATGCGGCGGGTCGTGATCTCGACCGACGGCTGGATGGAGCCCGGGGTGGGGTTGGCGGCGATCTGCTCGGCCACAAGGTCATTGGCTTGACCGACCAGGCGCTTGTGGGCGCGGGCAAAGGAGGCCGGGTCTTCAAGCTCGACGATCAGCACGCTGGAGAGGATGCCCCCGCCGCCGGTGCGGTCGGACTGGTAGATCGCGGCCCGGTTGCCGATGGCGTTGAGGATGTCGTCGCGGATGTCGATGCCAAGTTGCTGGTTGACCTGGGCCAGGCCGTCCTGGGCCTCGGGCATGTCGAGGACCTCGTCGAGGAATGAGAGGTCAAAGACGCCGGCGATGAGCTGGGTGGTGTCGGCGGGGATGAGCGAGAGGAACTCGGCATCGATGGTGACGCCCTGGGGCACGCCCATGGCCTGTGCCCGGGCTTTCGCGCCATGGAGCGTGCCGTGGAAGTAAGAGTCGGTGTCGTTGTGCCCGACGGCGAAGTCGAGGATGAGGGCGTCGTCGCCCAGGATGCCGAAGAGTTCCATCATCTGGCGGGCCTGCTCCTGCTCGGGAGCCTGGGCCAGGGCCATCTCGATGAAGGGCTGGGCGTTCTGGAGGTTGGCGTGGATGGCGAAGGTGGGGGTGTAGCCTTCGGGCAGGTCGATCTGGAGGTCCGAGGGCGGAAGGGGCAGGCCGACCGCGAGGTTGATGGTGTCGTTGCTCACGCTGAACCGGGCGGGGCCAGCGGGGGTGTCGATCTCGCGGCCGTCGTCGGTCGATCGCATGGGCACGTCGTTGTCGCGGAGCAGGGAGACGATGGTGCGTTCGAGGGCCGCGGCGTCCGCGGGTCGGCTGGAGAGTTCGAGTGCAAACGGCGGCTCGCCGTTCTCGCCCGGTTCGGTGGCGGCGATGCGGAGGGTCATGGGGCTGGAGGCGAGCGTCCACATGGTGCCGATGGTCTTCTCGGGGTCGGGCATCGCGCCCTGCATCTGGGCGAGTGCGACCAGGCGGGGCTGAACGAGGGCCAGGGCATCGCGGACGCCGGCGTCCTTGGGGCTGGAGAGGAGCTCGGCAAGGCCCGCGGAGTAGATGGTGAGGATGTCGCCGCCGGGGGCGGAGTTGGCGTTGCGAGTGCCGCGGGTTTCGCGGGTGGCGTTGGCCGGGCGGTCGTTGCCCGTGTCGGTCGCCCGGCTGGCGCTGGCGGCCCGAGGCTCGTTGCGGGGCTTGGTGGTGGGCTGGGCGGAGACCGCCATCGCCAGCCCGGTTGCGGCGAGGAACGCGGACAGGGGAAGGGCTGTGGCGGCTGGCATGGATGGGCTCCTGTCTGGGGAATCGCGGTGGCAGTATTTGCTCGAGGCGGTGATTGCGGACGAAGACCGAGCGACGCGGTGAGGCGTCGTTCCTGAATCTTCGGCGGGTGGGCGAACAGATTCCAGTTCGGAGGGTGCATCGACGCCAAATAGCGCACAAAGGCGTTCAGAAACGCGCGAAAGTTCGCGGGATACGGGCGGCGCGAGGCGCAGCGTTCTGGAGGCGGCTCCTGTCATCCGGTCGACCGCTCAGAGCAGCGGTCGGCACGGGCTGCAAACCTGTGCCACCACGGAGCGAGGCTCAGAGGCTCCTGGCCCACTTGATCAGCACGTCGGCGACTTCCGGGCGGCTGAACTCGGCCGGCGGCCTCTCGCCCTTGGCGAGCATGTCGCGGACGGCGGTGCCGGAGAGGTTGATGAGGTCGCCCTCGATCTTGGGGTAGGTTTTGCCCGAGACCATGCCGCCGTAGGACTTGGAGTAGCCCGTGTGCTCGAACATGAGGGGGCGGATGCCCAGGGCGATGGGATCGACGCTGTCGAAGATCTTCTGGGCGTCGTAGGTGCCGTAGTAGGTGCCCACGCCGGCGTGGTCGCGGCCCACGATGAAGTGCGAGCAGCCGTAGTTACGGCGCATGATGGCGTGATGGATGGCTTCGCGTGGGCCGGCGTAGCGCATGGCGGCGGGCAGGACGGTGACCATCGTGGTCGCGGGGTTGAAGTACTTCTTGACCAGGGCGTCGATGGCGACCATGCGGACATCGGCGGGGATGTCGCCCTTCTTGGTCTCGCCGACGAGCGGGTGGATGAGCAGGGCGTCGCAGACTTCCTGGGCGCACTTGCAGACGTACTCGTGGGCGCGATGGATGGGATTGCGGGTCTGAAAGGCGACGATGGACTTGAAGCCCCTGGCCTCGAAGGCGGCCCGGACCTGGGCGGGCGTAAGGCGCTGGTCGAGGAAGGCCTCGGGCCCGCTGGGATCGACGCAAACGGTCACGACATCGACGGGGCCAGCGAGGCAGGTGTCGCCCTCGGCCTGGACCTGTGCGACGCCGGGGTGGGCGGGGTCTTCGGTGCGGAAGACATTGGGAATCTCGAGTTTCTTGTCGTGAGAGAAGGTCTCTTTGACCGTCAGGACACCCTGCAGCGTGCCGTTGGGGGCGAAGAGGGCGACGCGGTCGCCGACTTTGGGAGCGCCGGCGGCGGGGACGGCGAGCAGGATGGGGATGGACCACGGGAGGCCGCTGGCGAGGGTCATTTTGGTGCAGACCGACTCAAAGTCGGCCTTGCCCATGAAGCCTGTGAGGGGGGAGAACCCGCCGACGGCGATGAGTTCGAGATCGCAGGACTGCTTGGCGGAGAGGGTGATGCGTGGGAGTTTGGCGGCCTCGGCGGTGAGTTTGGCGGCGGCGGCGGTGTCGGCGACGCGATTGATGAGGGTGCCGCCGTGGGGGGCGATCAGGCCGGGCATGGGTGACTCCATTCGGGGTGCTGAGGGGAGGGCGAGTGTAGGAGAGAGCCTTCGGCGGGAGCCGACGGGTGGAACGGAGCCGACAATGGCGGCCCCTGAACCCGCCCGGGCTCCCGAGCGGCGCCCCCTGGGCGGCGCTCCGTGTAGTCTGGCGGGGTGGATGCCGGGGTGAGAACGCGGTCGGCGAGGCGGGCGCGGGTGCGCGCCCTGTGCGCGCTGGTGGCGATGGGGCTGGGGTTCTGGCTGGCGCGGGAGCTGCCCGGCATGTCGGAGTCGCGGGTCGCGTCGGGTACGTGGTTCGGCGTCGGGCTG
>Ga0163155_10003139_pt1 | contig 17983 bp, 9 predicted proteins | sample OliLakLV19SP4G1_FD_148611 | JGI IMG/M metagenome (GOLD analysis project Ga0163155, IMG submission 148611) | Freshwater microbial mat bacterial communities from Lake Vanda, McMurdo Dry Valleys, Antarctica - Oligotrophic Lake LV.19.SP4.G1 | ecosystem: Environmental > Aquatic > Freshwater > Lake >... | reverse complement strand
CCTGGCGATCGCCGTTGGCGCCGGCGTCGCGTGGCTCGGGCTCATCGCCGTGGACTGCGCGCTCGTCTGGGCGGGCGGGCGGATGCTCGGTCGCTTCGACGTCGCGCGCGACCGCGGCGTTTGAGGCGTCTGAGGCTCAGAACGTGTGAATCGACCCCACGATCGAGGCCGCGGCGGAGTGCCGGTCGGCGCGGGTCGTAAATCGAAGAGCGACCGCGCTCAGCGGTCCAGGCGACGGACGAAGCGCACGCCGAGATCCTGGTCGGTGTTCGGCTTCTCGTACGGGAAGCGCTTGGCTGCGCGGCAGCCCGAGTCGGACGTGAACCAGCTCCCGCCGCGGATCACGACCTCTGCGACGCCTTCGGGACTCGGGCGCAGGCCGGAAGGACCGGCGGGCCGCGCGTCGAACGAGTAGTCGTCGAGACACCACTCCCACACGTTCCCATGTGCGTCGAAGACGCCGAACGCGTTCGGTGCGAAGCTCCCGACAGGCGCGTGCACGGCGAAGCCGTCGTTCAGTTCGGACGAGTAGACCGCGCGGTCTGCTTGTGGGTTCTGGTCCAGGAACACCGCGTCGCCACAGTTCGCATACCGCGCGAAGTCCTGCGCGTCGGGCCCGAACGAAAAGACGGAGCTCGTGCCGGCGCGGCACAGAACTTCCCACTGCGTCTCGGTGGGAATCTCGACATCGAGCCGTCGCGCGATCTCACGGGCATCGAACCACGAGAGCGTTTCGGCGGGATGAAGAAGCGTCACCCCCGCGAGTTCTCGGCTCGAAGGACCGAACGTGCTGGGGTTGTTCCCCATGATCCGCGTCCACTGGGCTTGCGTCGTCTCGTATTTCGACGCGAAGAACGGCGCCAGCTCGACGCCCTCGAAAAGCGTCTCGTCCAACTGGCGCCACGGATCGACGAACGTGTCGCCCTGCTCGCGACTGCCTACCGTCCAACTACCGCCCGGGATCAGCACGAGAACGAGCCCGCTGGCCTCGGTCTGGACGCGTCGCTTCTTCTCGGCGTCGTACGGCGGTTCGTCGCCGGACAGCGCGTGCCAGAACTCCCACAAACCCGACTGCGCATCCGGTCCGAGCGGCACGAGGCCGAGCTGCGGCGCGATCCGCAAGCCACCGTACCGCGGAGACGCTGCGATCTCGTCCGTCGCTCGCTCCCACGCCGCGCGCGCCGCGGTGCCCGCGCGCGTCCGTTCCTCGAGCGACTCCGCCATTGCCAAGCGTGCCTCGACCGGCACGACGCGCTGCGGCAGAACCTCCAGGTCGCGGATCGCCGCCTCGAGGCTCTCGCGCAACCACGTGCGGCGACTCTCGGTTCCCTGGACCTCGCCGATGTGCTCGAGCGACTCGCGCTGATAGGCGACCCGTTCATGCAGGCCCTTCGCCTCCGCGATCCACGCGCGCAAACCCGCCGCGTTCGCCGGCGTGCTGGGCCACAGCGCGTCGCTGCGCAGCGACAGATCGCGCGCCGCCGTCGCATCGGACAACCCCAGGATGCGATCGTTGAGCCCGCCCTGAACGCGCGCGTTCTCGTGCTGGATCCAAGCAGCAGCCCCCGTTCCGATCGTCACCGCGGCGACGAGGCCCAAGAGAGACGCCGCCATGCCGCGGTTGCGCTGAACCCACTTCTTGAGCTCCTGCCAAGCACCGGTGCGGTAAGCGCGGACGACGCGACCCTCCAGGAAACGGCGCAAGTCATCCGCCAGCTCGAGTGTGGTCGCATACCGAGCCGCAGGATTGCGGGCCATGGCCCTGTCGCAGATCGCCGCGAGTTCCGGCGTCGTCGCGGGCGCGACGAGCGCGATGGCCGACGGCGGACCGTCACGCACCGCCATCAAGATCTCGAACGCGGAGATGCGACGCCCGGCCGGAAGGTACGGCGGCCGACCGGCGAGCAGGTGGTAGAGCATCGCGCCGAGCGAATACGTGTCGGCCGCCGCGCCGAGCGCTTCGCCCCGCGCCTGCTCGGGCGACATGTACGCCGGCGTGCCGACGATCTCGCCGTCGAGTGTGACGAGCGACGAATCCGGCGCTTCCGACCGCGCGACCTGGCGCTCGCTCAACGCCGTCGCGCGCGCCGCGTCGTCGAGCGCGAGACGCAGGTCGCGCGCATCGTGCTCGCCCAGGATGCGCGCCAAGCCCCAGTCGATGACGTAGACCTCGCCGAACGAACCGACCATGACGTTGGCCGGCTTCAGGTCGCGGTGGATGACGTTCTTCGAGTGCGCGTACGCGACCGCTTCGCACGAGCGCAGGAGCGCATGGAGGACGCGCGTCGAGTTCCAACCATCCTCGCCGCGGCTCGCGAGCTCGAAGACTTCGAGCAGAGTGCGGCCGCGCACGCGACGCATCGTGAAGTAGACGCTGCCGTCCGCGCCGACGCCGATCTCGTGCACGGGGACGATGCCGGGGTGCTCGAGCTGACCGGTGATCTGCGCTTCCTCGACGAAGCGTCCCAGCTCGCGCGAGCGTGAGCCGTCCTCGTCGTCCGCGGGCTTGCGCGGCAGAGCGCGCTTCAACGCCAACGAGCGGTGGAGTTCGTCATCCCAAACCTCGACGATCGCGCCCATGCCGCCGCGCCCGATTTCGCCGATGCTGCGATAGCGGGCGTCGCGTGCGCCGTGCGCACGCAGACGCGCGACGAGTTCGTCGAGCGAGGTGCTGCGGACCGGGTCGGGAAGACCCGCATCCGAGGTGGTCATGAGGGCGAGCCCATGGGTGGCGCGAGTGTAGAGAGTTGCGCTCGCGGGGGGAGGAGATGGGAGTGGCGCGCTGGGAGCACGTGAACGATCGTGGAAAACCACGGCCTGGAGTGATGACGCGGGCCCAGGGGCGCGCCGCAGGCTCGGCACAGTTTCGGCGAGCAACTCCTGCGGAGCCGCTTAGTCGCGCGAGCGCCGCCGCTGAACGAGTCCGGCTGTCCGTTCCGTCATCGACGTTGGTGGATCCCCGGCGGGAAGCCAGGAACCAACGGCACTACCGACGGGAGCACGTATCCGCTGGTCGCGACGTACGTCGTGGGAGTTTTGTGCCATCGAGCTGCGCCACACGTTCTCTCCCGAGAATGAGAAACCGAGAAAGTCACCCGCGGAGGTGCCGGATGGGTAGGCTCACGCGGGAGGGCGGGGTGAATTTCAGCCCCAGCCCCCGGGATCGGTTCTGCACTTCCCGCAGGCACCGAATCCGGACTCGCTCCCGAAGAATCCCGCTCACTGGGGCCATCCCGATGCCCGCTCGCTCGCTCGCCTTACCCGCTCGCACACGGCTCGCCCGAACGGTGCTTCGTTCGCTGAGCGTTGCCGTCGCGCCGGAGTTGGGCGCGGAGCGTGAACAGCGCTCGGGCGGGAAGCGCAGAGGATGTCCCATGGGGACCCGCTGCTCGGGTCGAACCCAGTGCAAAACCGCGCGGATTGCGCTGCTTCGACGAACGAGGGGATCGCCTCTGCGAACGTCTGCTCAATCGCCAACTCCCATTCACACGCACGTCGGCTGACCGCTGCCATCGAACCCAGAGACATGACCATGCGTACCCTCCTGCTCGTCGTCGGTGTCGCTCTCGTTGCGCTGCTCTCGTTCACGTCCGCGGCGCCGGTCGCTGTGAGTGCGATGCCCGCGGTGACCGCGCCCCCTCCGCTGCCGCCGCTGAGCATCGTGCCGCCGCCGCCGAGCGGGAGCTATCCGGACTTTGTGTTCGTCGGGAACATCAACGGCAGCACCATGGAGATCGATCTGGGGTTGGCACAGACCGGCACCTGGAACGTCCCGAACACGAATGGTGTCGGCATCTACGATCCCGAGCAGTGGGTCGTCGTCTTCTATTTCAACAACATCACGGTCCCGACTGGGAAGACCGTCCGCTTCAAGAATCATCCGAGCCGGGCGGCGGTAGCACTCCTCGCGTACAACTCGATGCTGATTCAGGGCAGCATCGACGTGAGCGGTGGAGGGGGGGGCCTTCATGCCAATGGAGTCACCGCCGAGCCAGGCCCTGGCGGGTATCGCGGCTCGCGGTCAGGTATTGCTGCCGGCACAAGCCACGCCGCATTCGGCCCCGGAGGTGCATTCTCCTTGCCGCCCGGGGGGGCGTCCTACGGTCGGCACGGCACCCACGCAACAGTTGGCGGTGTAGGGAATAACCCCAGCCCTCTACCTGGAGTCGTCTATGGAAATGCCTTGATTACTCAGCTGATTGGCGGGTCGGGGGGAGGTGGATTCCATACCGTTGCTGGAAGCTGGGCTGGAGGAGGCGCGGGAGGTGGAGCAATCCTCTTGGCCGCGAACCAAGCAATCGCCTTTGCCAATGGATCCATTAGGTCTTTTGGAGGCTCGAGCGGATCCCCGGCCTTAGGGGTTGGCTCAGGAGGATCAATTCGAATCGTGGCGGATTCTGTTGACATTCCAGATGGTTCGAATGTCTCGGCATATGGAGTGTTTGCTGGCAGCGAGGGGATTGGCCGCATCCGGATCGAGAGAAACAACTTCGGAGGGATTCCCGGAGGCGTGAATCCACCGGCAAGCATCGTGACGGGCAACGCGCACAACTCGGTTCTCTTCCAAACCGTCAATCGCCAGGAGCTGCGGATCATCAGCGTCGCCGGACAAACGGCGCCGCTCGACCCGCGCGCTGGGGTGTTGGGCACCGAATCGGCCGATATCTTCGCGCCCGCGCCCGGTGCCGGCGACGTCGTGATCGAAGGACGCAACGTCCCCATGTCGGCGCCGATCTTCCTGCGCGCCACGGCAGTCAGCGGCACGACACAGGGAGAGATTTCTGTCACGGGCTCGCCGGTCGGTAACGACACCTATTGGACCCGCACGGTCTCCGTCGACTTCGGCGGCGGCTACACATGCCTCCAGGCGCGCGCTGTTCTTCCCTGAGCGTGCGGGCCATGCACTTCATCGCTCGCCTGAATGCGCACGCGGTCCTCGTCGCTTGCTCGACGTTTGCCCTCGCTGGGTCGGCCCTGTCCCAGGGCTCCAGTGTCGTGTCGCGCGAAGTATCGTATTTCGCCATTCCGCCCGAGCCGGCCCAGGGCCGATCCGTGGTGTCCCGGGAGGTGTCCTACTTCGCCATTCCCCCCGAAGAGGCAGAGGGTCGATCGATCGTCTCGCGCGAGGTCTCGTACCAGACCACGCGCGCCGACCTCGTCGTCGCGTCGATCCTGTCGAGTGGCCCGAACCAGACGGCATTGACGGCGACGATCACTTGGACGGTCACGAACCAAGGCAGCGAGCCGGCGATCGGCACATGGTCGGACCGGCTCTACCGCTCGCCCGACGCGATTCTCGGCAACGGCAACGACATCCTCATCGTCTCGAAGCCGCGGCCCAACGACCTCGCGCCGGGCGCGAGCTACTCGAACACCTCGCCGATCACCTGGCCCGCGAGTGCCGGCACGCACTACCTGATCGTGCGTGCGGATGCTGACTCGCAGATCCTCGAGTTCCCGCTCGAAAACAACAACACCCGCAGCGAGCCGTTCGTCCTCACGTACAGCGCGCTGCCCGACCTCAGCGTTCAGTTCAGCTCGCCGCCGACAGGCACGCTCCTCTCGGGGTCGACGGTCACGATCGGCTGGAGCGTCACGAACACCGGTCCGGTCGCGACATCGACTTCTGCCTGGTACGACGGGCTGTTCCTCACGACGAACAGCGGTGGAGCACTGCCGACGGACGCCATCAGTCTGGCGACGTTGGCGAATCTCTACGGCCTCAATCCCGGCCAGGGGTATCCGCGCAGTGCGTCCGTCACGCTGCCCAACGACTTCACCGGGACGCGCTACATCGCGGTCAAGGCCGACACGTACGGTGGAGTTCTCGAGCAGAGCGAGGCCAACAACCTCCTGTACTCCGGTCCGCTCACGATTGTGCTGGAACCGCAGCCCGACATTGTTCCCATCGATCTCGACGTGGGCCTCGCGCCCCCGATCACGGTGTTCTCTGGCCAAGGACTGACCGTCACATGGAAGGATCGCAACCAGGGGAACGGCATCACCAACGTCGCCTCGTGGACGGATCGCGTCTACCTGTCGACGAACTCGAACGCGGGATCCATCACGGGTGACTTGCTGCTCGGCTCGGCCTCGTTGCCCACCGGCTTCTTGCCGCCGGGGCAGGATCGGGCCCGGACCCTGACCGCCACCATTCCGACGAACGTGTCGGGCACGCGCTGGGTGAAGGTCTACGCGGATGCGAACAACGAACTCTCCGAGTTCGCGGCCGAGACCAACAACGTCGCCGTGATGGTCAACTCGATCTCCGTGGTGACCGGCGGAACTCCGGATCTGCAACCGACGGCGATTTCGATCGCGGCCACGGGCACGCTTCAGCGCGCGCAGTCCTATCCGGTCACATGGTCCGTGACGAGCCCTGACCCTGCCTGGGATGACGGGTTTTCGTGGAGCGACTCGATCTATCTATCGACGAATGCGACCTTCGAGCCGGCCGTCGACGTGCTCGTGCGGTCGGCGTATCAATCCGCGGCGCGCAGCGGGACGGCGTGGACAGGCCTCGACTACACGAAGACTACTTCGATCACGATCCCGACGACCGTGGTACTCGGGACGTGGTACGCGCTCGTCGTCGTCGACTCGGGGGATCAGGTCTACGAGCTCAACGGCGAGGGCAACAACGTTCGAGCGTCCGTGCCGTTCGTCATCGGATCGGATGGGCCAGACCTCGTCGCGTCGGCGCCGGTCGTTCCGTCCGCGCTACCAGCGGGTCAGCCGTTCGAGTTCTCGTTCACGGTCACTAACGGGGGATCGACGGCGACGCCCGGTGGCTACTGGACGGACGCTGTCTACTTGTCCGACGACGTGATCCTGCAACTCGGGCTCGATCAGCCGGTCGGCCAGGTCGTGAGGCAGGGCACCCTGGGCGTCGGCGGTACCTACACGGCAAGCGGAACGGGAGCGCTGCCGCCCGCGATCGCCGCTGACCGCTTCCTGATCTTCCAAGCGGACAACAGCGGCTACGTGTACGAGGGCTCGAACGAAGCCAACAACTTCGTTGTCGTCCCTGTGACCGTCCTGCCGCCGGGCGCGAACCTGGTCGCGACGACGTTGAGCACGCCGGCGAAGGCTCAAGCGGGTACTCCGATCGCGGTCGCGTGGACGGTGCAGAACGACGGCACGTTGCCGACCTATCTCACGTACTGGACGGACCGCATCTACCTTTCGGCGAACGCAGCGTTGGACGGTAGCGACATGCTCCTTGGCTCCAAGACGCACAGTGGGCGCCTGCAATCCGGCGCGCAGTACAGCGATGCGGCGGCCTTTGGCGTTCCTTTCACCGTGGCCGGCGCTTGGTACGTCCTCGTCGTCACGGACGCGGGTGGCAGCGAGCCCGAGACGAGCGAGAGCGACAACGTGCGCGCCACGCGAATGGTGCTCGAGGTCGGCCCGGGCGTTCCGTCCGATTTGCGCATCACGGACATCAGTGCGCCCACCTCGGCGACGGCGGGGCAGTACGTCACCGTCTCGTGGACCCAGACCAACGCGGGGCCCGGGGCGGCGAGCGCTCCGTGGAGCGACGCCGTCTACCTTTCGATAGACCCGACGTTCAGCGCGGGAGCCGATCGATATCTGGGATCGGTCGCTTCACCCGGTGCGCTCGCAGAAGGGGAATCACGGGTCGTCCAAGGGACGTTCTATGTTCCGATCGGGACCTCTGGGCCGCATCACGTCGCCGTCGTCGCGGACGTCTCGCAGGATGTCGACACCGAGTCCGATGAAACGAACAACGTTCTCATCACGGCGTCGCCGGTCACGGTGGTCATTCCGAATGCCTGCAACCTCTCGCCCACACAAGTCGTCGTGCCGGCGACGGGCCTCGTCGGGAGCACCATCGCGGTCTCGTGGACGACGGCGAACCTGAATGGTGGACCAGCGAGTGGCACGTGGAGTTACGACCTCTTCCTGTCCGCCGACGACACGCTGGATCCGAGCGATCGCGAGATCGCTACCGTGACGAGCACGGCGGGTACGGTCCCCGTCGGCGGCACACACACGCAGTCCGCCATGCTCCCCGTGCCCGGCGTTGCGCCGGGTACGTATCACGTCATCGTGCTCGCGGATTCGCGCAACAACCTGCTGGAGTCCTCCGAGGGTGACAACCTCGGTGCTTCCGTGGCCACGGTCGCGCTCGACGTACTCGAAATTCTTCCGGGGCAGTCGTCGACGCTGGCGATGCCGACTGCGTCGTCGCGCTACTGGCGCATCACTTCGGCGCAGGACCTCACCTTGCGCGTGACGCTGGAGCACTCCACTGCCAGCGCGTGGACCGAGTTGTACTTGCGCGAGGGCGCCGTACCGGCGCCGGGGCAGGCAGACGTGTCGTTCCAACAGCCGGGGGCTGCGAGCCAGGTGTTGCTCTATCCGCTGACCCACGGGCAGCCGATCTACGTCCTCGCGCGGACGACGTACGGCGTCGGCCGCACGAATCAGAACGCGACGCTGTCGATCGAAGTCGTGCCGTTCGAGGTGGCCTCGGTCGTGCCCAGCCGCATCGGGACGGGCGTCGCGACGATCGCGATCCAAGGCAGCCAGCTCAACGTACTCAACGCGGTGCACCTCGAACGGAGTGGGGGAGGAGCGACAGTCCTCGCGAGCGAGTTCGCAACCCTCGATGCTTCGCGCGCTCTCGCAGCGTTCGATCTGAGCTCCGCGCCGACGGGCGCCTACGACCTCGTCATCGGCTCGAGCACGGGCGGCTTCGACACGCTGGCCAATGCGGTCACGGTCGAGCAGGCGACATCTGAGACCTTGCGCGTGGGCTTGTCCGTCTCGCCCAGCGTCCGCAAGGGATCATCGGGCGCCGCCGTCGCACGCCTCGAGAACATCGGGAACGTGAACGTGCCGCGCGGTGTGCTCGTCTTCGGGCGTGGAATCGATCCGGCTTTCTCGATGACGTCAGCGACTCTCGAACTCACCGGCCTGGCGACGGATGGCGTGCGCGAATCCCTATTGCTGCTCGTCGACGACCTCGGGCCGGGACAATCCGAGGAGGTCGAGATCGATTTCCACGTAGGCGCGACATTCCTCGGGGACCGCCTGACGTTCGGGCTGGCTGGTCGGCCGCTTTCGTCGGCCGACGAGTCGTCGTTCACCATCGACGTTGCGAGCGAACTTCTGCGCCAAGCCGTCGTCGCGGATCAGGCCTCGAATGCGGGCTTACTGGTTCGAGCACAAGACCTCGCGGCCTGGCGCGCGAGCGTGCTCGCGAACCTCGTCGTCCCGACGACGGACATCCATCTGCCCGCGACGCTGCCGATCACGGGCGGAAACCTGTTGGCGCGGATCGCGGAGGCCGCAGCGTTCGGTTTGCCCGCAGTGGATCAGGTGCCGACGACCGCGATCGGCGCGGCCGAAGGTCAACTCGGCTGCCACGCGTTCGACGGAACCGGTTTCGCGTGTACGAACCTTGCTCCCGCCTCGACCGGCAGTGAACTGTCCACCGCGGCCGTCACCAGCGTGCGCGGCGTGGTGCCGTCCGCGACCCTCCTCAGCGGCTTGACGCCATTCTCGAACGACCCCAACGACAAGACCGGGCCGACCGGAACGGGCACGCAGAACATGGTTTCGAGCGGGGGCTCGATGGAGTACCGCGTACGCTTCGAGAACGTTCCCTCGGCCAGTGCGCCCGCGGCGTTCGTGGTGGTCGAGGACGAGTTCGAGCCAGCGCTCGATGTGTCCACGTTCCGCGCGACGCGCATCGTCATCGGCTCGACGGTGATCGAACTGCCTGCGAACTCGATCACGTACCAGGGTCAGATCAACCTGTCCGCGACCCTCGGCGTCATCTTGCAGGTGACCGCGGGTGTCAACGCGGAGACCCGCAAGGCGTTCTGGATCTTGCAGAGTCGCGATCCGATCACCGGACTACCGGTGACCGACGGCATCCGCGGCATTCTTCCACCCAACGATGCGTCCGGCGCCGGTCAGGGCTACGTGGTATTCACCATGAAGCCCGACCCGGACGTCAACTTCATCATCACCGGTCAGGGCGTGCGCAACACCGCGCGCATCCGGTTCGACGCGAACGCGACCATACCGACGAACTTCGTCGCGCACACGTTCGACGCGGATGCGCCGACCAGTTCGGTCACGATCGGATCGTCGATCGGTCCCGGCGGGCCGCTGAACCTGCAGTGGGCGGGGCAGGACCCGGTCGGCGGCGCGGGGGTCGCTACGTACACGGTGTACTGCTCGATCGACGAAGCTCCCTATACGCCGATCTTGGCCGACACGATCCAGATGTCGTTGGCGTACCCGACCGAGTTCGGTCACGAGTACCGCTTCTACGTCTTGGCCACGGACCTGACGGGCAATGTCGAGCCGACGCCGGCAGTGCCGGATGTGGTGTTCGAGACGCCGTCGGATTGCAACGGCAACGGCATCGGCGACCCCACGGACTTGGCCAATGGGGCGCCGGATGTCTACGGACCCATGGGCTGCACGCCCGACGCGGTTCTCGATGCGTGTCAGCCCGAGGCCGATTGCGATCTGGACGGCGTGCCCGATCGCTGCGAGATCGCGGCGGGAGCGCTCGACACGAACGGCGATTCCGTGCCGGACGAGTGTCAGAACCCGACATTCCCGGTCTCGTGCGCGGGCGACGGTACGTCCACGCAGTGCCCGTGCGGCAACAACGGCGCGCCAGGTCACGGGTGCGGAAGCTCTCTGTATGCGTCGGGCGCCCTCCTCGTCGGCGGTGGGATCCCGTCCGTCAGCGCGGACACCATGCGGCTCGACGCGACGAACATGTCACAGAGCGCGACCTTCTTCATCCAAGGGACGGGCGTCGCTGGTGGTGGAGGCGGAACCGCGTTCGGGGACGGCATTCGCTGCGTGGGCGGCACGGTCATCCGCCTCGGAGCACTGTTCGCCCCCGGTGGAGCGGCGGCCTATCCAGCAGCCGGATCCGCGTCAATCTCCGTGCGCGGCCTCGTGCCGGTCGCGGGCGGCGTGACCCGCCACTACTCCGTCTGGTACCGCAATGCCGCGGACTTCTGCACTTCTGCGACGTTCAATTGGACCAATGAGGTGAGTGCCAACTGGGTACCGTGACCTGATCGTCGTGCTCACGCCAGGTCACACCCGCTCGCGCCGCCATGTCAGGGCGACCACGTCACGCGGCATCCGTGGTCGCCGTTCCGCCTCACCCATCTGGCGCACGCCGCAGTGGACGCGACGCTGGTCGGGATGGGCCGACGAGACGAAGTGCAGCACGGGTTGGCGTTGCGTGTCCGCGAGCACCTGACCTACGGCGAGCTCTCGCAATGCAGGAAGATCGCGATGTGTGACGTTCGCTGGACCTTGGAGGATCAGTTCCCGCGTGGGCACATCCGGCTTGCGGCGCATCGGTCATGCGGTGGTTGCCACGAGGCGTTCTGAGCTACGACTTCCGAAAGTCCTCGCGCCGCACCATCACCTCGGTGGCCGGCGCGAGCCCACGCTCGGAACGTGAGATTCGTTCACAGGCTCCCTGCGCGTGCTCGCGCCGGCAACCCCACCAACCGTCAACCCCCTGCAGAGATGGATGGGCGTCCTCGTCCGCCTCGAGCATCTGCTCGAACAACCCGCGCGAGAATGCGCGCGCCGCTCGAGGAGTCTCGGAAGCAGTGGCTCAGCGCTCCGGGCGCGCGTCGGTGAGCGCCGCGGCGAGGTGAGGGGCGAGTCGCGCCCGCGTCGCCTCGTTGTGCCAGCCGACGAATCCGATCGGAGTCACGGCGTCGAGCGGGAAGTCGAGTTCGCGCCCGTTCGCGTCCGTGATGACGCATCCGGCTTCGCGCGCGACGACGATCGCGCCGGAAACGTCGTAGGGTTTGCTCGTGATCGTCGGCCGTCCACGGACGCGCGCCAACTCCGCGCGCAGGTCGGCGATCATGCGGTACTTGCCCAGCGCGAGCAGTGCGAGTTGACCGCCGTTGCTGATGTACTGGTCGTCGTAGCAACTGCGGATCTCGGCGTTTTCGTGCTGCGCGAGTCGTGCGAAGAACGCGGCCTCGACGCGCGCGATCGCGGGCCGCAAGTCGGCCATGTAGCGGAAGAACGGGAAGTAGCCGTGGTCGGCGCGCGCGTCGTCGTCGGCCCGGAGAGTGCGCTCGTCGAACGCTCGCTCCGTCTCCAGATCGACCAGACGCGTGAACGCCCCGCGTCCGCTGCACGCGAAGAGTTCGCGCGCGATTCGGCCGCGCGAATCCGGGATCTCCGTCAGCACACCGAGCACGACATCGCGCTGTCTCGGCGCATCCGCGCCCGGCCTGCACGCACCGATCACCGTCCAGGCGCTGCGCACGTCCGCCATCAAGTTGCGCGTCCCGTCGATCGGGTCCACGACGATGCGCGGACCGCCGTGATCGAAGCTCGCGAGCGTGAGCCTCCCGCCGCGACCATCGGGGCCCGCATGGCGCCAGCCGGCATCCTCGGTCAGTAAGGAGAGCGGCCCGACCCGTGCGTATTCCTCGAGCCAATCGCTGAGCACGCGCTCCGTCGGGACGTCGATCCCGTAGGTGACGTCTCCCGCACCTTCCTCGTGCGGCCGCATCAGGTCGTCGAGGGTCCCGTGCTCGATCGCCGCGAGGAGCGCCGTGCGCGCCGCCGTGCGGATCCGCGCCGAAAGCGCGAGGAGCCGCGGCATCCACGACCCATCGAACGCGTCGATCGCTGCAATCGAAGCCGGATTCATGTCGGTCTCGCGCGGTGCATTCGGACGGAGTCGAGCCTACACTCCCGGCCCTCGAAGCCCGAATCCGGTTCCACGAACACCATGAGCGCAGTCCGCGAAGTCGTCATCATCGGTTCCGGCCCGGCCGGCTACACCGCCGCCATCTACGCCGCGCGCGCGAACCTCTCGCCGCTGCTCTTCCAAGGGATGCAGCCCGGCGGACAGCTCACGATCACGACCGACGTCGAGAACTACCCCGGGTACCCCGACGGCGTGATGGGGCCGAAGATGATGGAGGACTTCCAGAAGCAGGCCGAACGCTTCGGGACCGAGATCCGCTTCGAGCAGATCATCGACATCGACATGTCCACGCGTCCGTTCACGTTGAAGACAGACTTCGATTCCGTGCAAGCGCGCGCTGTGATCATCGCGACGGGCGCGAGCGCGAAGTTCCTCGGCTTGCCCGCGGAAATGGACCTCATGGGGCACGGCGTGTCGGCCTGCGCGACGTGCGACGGCGCCTTCTTCAAGCAGAAGCACGTGCTCGTCGTCGGCGGCGGCGACACCGCGATGGAGGAGGCGAACTTCCTGACCCGGCATGCGGCGCGCGTGACCGTCGTCCACCGTCGCCAGGAATTCCGCGCCAGCAAGATCATGCTCGACCGCGCCCGCGCGAATCCGAAGGTCGACTGGATGCTGAACAAGGGCGTCCTGGACATCTTGTCCCAACCCGACAAGAAGAAGGTGCGCGCCGTCCTGCTCGAGGACACGATCACGAAGGAACGCATAGAGCAACCCGCCGACGGCGTGTTCATCGCGATCGGCCACCAGCCGAATTCGTCGATCTTCAAGGGCAAGCTCGCGATGGACGAGACGGGCTACCTCACTGTGCGCAGCGGTTCGACGTACACGAGCGTCGAAGGCGTCTTCGCGTGCGGCGACGTGATGGACAAGGTCTACCGACAAGCTGTCTGGGCGGCGGGCTCGGGCTGCCAAGCGGCGATCGATGCCGAGCGCTGGCTCGAGTCGCAAGGACACTGATCGGGTCGGAGGTGGTCCGACTCGCTCGCTGGAACATCGCGCGGCGGAGTTCTCGCTCGCCGAGCCTCAGAGCGTGTGAAGAAATCACACGCTCTCGCGATGCGAAGCGTCGCCCGTACAACCTGAGAGCCCGCAGACTCGATTTCTTCACGGGCTCTCAGTGGGCGCGCAGGGTCGCGAGCACGTGCGCGTGCGCGAGGCCGTTCGTGCCGATCGCGTTCCCCGTTTCGATGGAACCCGTGCCGTTCCAGCACGTGAACCGGCCCCCGGCTTCTTCGAGCAGCACGGCGAACGGTGCCAGGTCCCATGTCTTCACGCCCGCTTCGAGCCAAGCTTCCGCGCGCCCATCGAGCACCATCGTCGGCGCCGCCGGGTCGCCGAAACTGCGCGTCGAAGCCGAGGACGTGATCAAGGCCGCGACGGCGCGACCTTCGGGCATCGCGAGCATGCGCCGCAATTCACCGAGCGAAAGCGTCGAGTCCTTCCACGCCGCGATGCGCGACACCGAAAGCCTCGTCCCGTCACGGTACGCACCGAGTCCGCGCGCGCCCCAGTAGTGCTTGCCGAGTGCAGGCATCGCGCACGCGCCGACGACGACCTCACCTTCGTGCTCCAGCGCGATGAGCGGTCCCCAGAACGATCCTCCGCGCGCGAACCCGCGCGTGCCGTCGAGCGGATCGACGATCCACCGCGTCCGCGCGCTCCCCGCGTGCGCGCCGGTTTCCTCGGCCAGGATCGCGTGCTCGGGGAATGCCGCACGAATCGTCGAGAGGATCGCGTCCTCGGCCGCGCGATCCGCCGCGGTCACGGGCGTCTCGTCGGACTTCGTTTCGACCGCGACGCCATGCTCGAAGTAGGGGAGCGAGACACGTGACGCAGCTTCGACCGCGCGGCGCGCGACGTCGAGTGCGTGAGGGAGGTCGAGCTGCTGCATCGCCGGATTGGAGCACAACGGCCGCGAGCCAGCGCCACGAGGCGACCCAGGACTCTCGTGTGGCTACTCCGCGCCCGACTGCATGACTTCCGCCAATGCAGTGACATCGCGCTCACCGATGCCGATGTCGTCGGCGACTCGTCGCCAGGTTCGGACCGTGGTGAGTACTTGCTCCTCGATGTCAGCGGCCGCGCGGTCCTTCAATCGGTAGAACGGTGCGGTGCTGCGCAGTGTCGCGAGGCTCGGTCGTGGGTCGGTCTCGTCGATCGCCAGCGCGTGATCACGCTTGTCCGGGTCGGGATTGATGTCGAAGGCCGGAGCCAATCGCCAGCCCGTCGAACCGCGCAAGAAGCCGTGATTGCGCAGGTGATCGTCGCGGTTGCCGACGAGGATGGAGAATGCGATGCGGCGGTAGAGCTGGGCCAGGTCCTCGTCGAGTCGGCCGACGTCGCCTTGCCGCTGGAGTGCTTCGGCGATCTCCAGGTAACTCCCCGCGTCGCCATCGTCACGTTGGAGCAGGGTCATCGCGGAGGCGTAATGGACTCGACTCGGTCCGCTCCGATCGAAGCGTTTCACGCAGAACGTGTGGTGTCGACCCGAGAAGTGGGCGAGTCGCGACTCGGGTGTCTCGATGCCGGCGGCGCTGGCGAGCCGGTGAACCAGGAACTCGCACGCTCCGAAGTCTCGTCGATCGTCGTTCGCCGGGAATTTGGCCAACCAAAGCGCGCCATGTTCGTCGAGGAACGAGGCCTTGGGTCTCGTGCCGCCGAGGCTGCTGCCGGGCACGACCAGCATGCGCAGCCATTCGGAATACTCCGGTCGCGCAGTCGCGTCATCTTCGTCCACGCCTCGAGCCGCGGCTTCGAGCTCACGCAAACGCGTGACCGGCGGAACTCCAGGCGCGCGATCGTCCAGCCAGCGCTCCGACTGCGGATCTCGCAGCCGCAGGCCTCCCATCCGCGCGGCATCGCTCACTCCCGTGAGAAAATCCCAGTCGCTCAATCGGCGCGGTTTCCGTTGCTCGCGCCGGGCTTCGTCGGCCTCGCGGCGTTCCATGAGAACGCGCCCCCATCGATCGGGAGACGAATCGCGAAACACGCCGTGCAGGGCGCGGCCGGCTCGCGGATGGAAGTCGCCCGCGGTCAGCGGCAGTTCCGGGTCGATCGCGAATGCATGTCGCTGGTTCGACGACCAATCCTCCGTGTAGCGGAAGCGAATGATCTCGTGCCCGCGCGAACGTGCGCGAGCTAGCGTCCCCACGCGGGACGGCGACGCACCTCTCGACGCGTCGTCCAGCCAGACCTCGAGCGTGTCGCTCATGGCGCGAACCGACCCCGCGGGGGAGCGGGCTGAGCGAGGTCTTGCAAAGTCCGGCCCAGTTCGTCTTCCGCCGCGAGGCGATCGATGTCTTGGCCCAACCCGAGGACTTGCAGCACGCGGAGAGTGGTCGCGAGGCTCGTGGTCGGGTTCCCGGACTCGAGCTTGGCCACGGTCTGCTTCGACACGCCCACCCGCGCGGCCACGACGGCCTGAGTCATCCGGCGCCGTAGACGGGCGGCGCGAAGGCGCTCGCCAAGCGCCTTCAGTTGTCGTTCCCCAGCGGGAAACGTCGGCGGAGTTCTCTTCGCCATGATGAATTAGATCGACTTCTGCTTGTGAAAAGTCAATCTAAATAGACTTACTCGGACGATTGACCGGATCGGACGCCCCGGCAGTGCGGGAGGCCGGGGAACGGCTGGGAGGCAGGCTCAGCGAGCCCGCTCGAGCAGAACGCGATGCACCGGAAGTTCGGCGCGCCGGCGTCCGTTCGCGAAGCCCTCCCAGGTCGCGATTCGCCAACCATCGTGCTCCAGCTCGAGTTGGCCCGGATCGTAGGGCAGCTCGAGCACGATGCGTCCGTCGGCCAGGCTTCGCGCGAGTTCGCGGCCCGACACCGTCGTGAGGCGCGCGCCTTCGATCGCGCGGATCGACCCCGAACGGTCGCGGCCGGCGATCCACAACTCGGCGCGCCAGGCGGGAGCGAGTTCGACGTCGATCTCGAATCGATCGTCCAGGCGACGCGCGTCGCGATCGTCGCCGTAGGACGAAGTGCGTCCATCGGCCTCGATCAGCCAATGGAAGCGACGGCTCGCGAGCACGGGAAGCGCGACCGCCTCGCCATGCGCGACCTCGAACATCGGGATTCGCGGATCGAGCGCGTAGGCGGCGCGTTTGCCGAGTTCGTTGCGATCGACGAGCAGCGCGCAACGAACTCGCGGAATCGGATGACCGCGTTCGTCGCGCGCGCGCACGACGAGCGGGAGCGGCGCTTCGGCGTCGAGTCGCGTGAACTTCGGGCCGATGCCGGGCAGCGTGAACTCAGCGCTCGCTGGATCGAACGGCCACGGTCCGCCGCTTCGTGGTGTCGCGATCCATGTGCCGGCGGGCAGGTCGTTGATGTCGATCGACGCGCGACCGTCGTGGCCGCCATCGACCCTAACCGCGCGTTTCTCGAGCGAATCATCGGTGTTGGTGAGTTCGAGCTCGAACGCGAGATTGGAGCGTGCCGACTCACTGCGCGCTTCGATCCGGACCGCGAACTCGTCGCGCGGTTCCAGCACGATCTCGCGCTCGACGGTTCCGACTGTGACGTCGATGACGATGCGCGCGGGTGCGTGACCCGGAACCGTGACGAGAGTCGGATGGGCGCCGGGCGTCAGCCCGCCGACCGCGAAACCGTGCAGAGCGCGCTCGAGCTGGAACCCGCTGACCTCGACCCGCGCGTCGTCGATCGCGACCCCGCTCGCACTCGTCACGCGGATCACGAGCCGCGCCGCATCCGTGAACTCGAGGCGCACGGGTTCGCCCGCGAATCCACGCACGGCGTGCACGCGACGTTCCGCGCGGCGCAGCCCGTCGGCGGTCACGGCACGAAGCATCCAGTCTCCGCCAACATCACGTTCGAGGAGGCTGCGCGAAGGCGCGCGAACGAAGCGGACAAAAGGTCGGGAGCCGGGGTGAGCGCGCGATTCTGCGACGATCGATCCGTCCGAAGCCACGAGCCGGATCACCGCTCCGTCGAGATCCGTCGGATCGGCATCGAGCTCGAATTCGGCCGGGACATCGAGCGTCAGTGCGAGTGTCCAGTTGGCGTCGATCGTGCGCTCGAGGACGATCAGCGCGGCGTCGCTCGCCGCATCGAAAGCAAGCGCGTTCCGGCTCGAAACGCGCGTCACGCCGAGAGCGTCGGTCGGCGCGGCCTCGTCGATCCGCACGCCTTGGAGTGGCCGACCATTTGCATCCGTGACGAGCGTACGCCGCACGACTGCGGCGTCGGGAGTGCCCTGAAGTTC